>Ga0208825_1000624_pt1 | contig 32307 bp, 32 predicted proteins | sample AD_UKC113_MetaG_FD_184450 | JGI IMG/M metagenome (GOLD analysis project Ga0208825, IMG submission 184450) | Active sludge microbial communities of municipal wastewater-treating anaerobic digesters from Hong Kong - AD_UKC113_MetaG (SPAdes)... | ecosystem: Engineered > Bioreactor > Anaerobic >...
GCTGGAAGTGGTGCGCGGCCCGGATCTACATGACTACATCAAGCATGCGCACCCGGATCTGCGCACACGCATTGCGCTGCTGGCCAAGCTGGCGCGGGCGGTGGATTACGCGCATCGACGCGGCATCGTGCACCGCGACTTGAAGCCCTCCAATGTGCTGGTGGATGAACACGGGCAGCCGAAGATTTTGGATTTCGGTATCGCCCGTTTGCATGGCGAAGACGGCGGCCAGATGACCCAAGCCGGGCAAGTGATGGGCACCTTGCCTTACATGAGCCCGGAGCAATTGGCCGGCAATGCGCGCGATGTGGATGCACGTAGCGATGTGTACGCGCTAGGCGCAATGGGGTACGAATTGCTGTCCGGGCAGTTGCCGCATCCGCGCCTGTCCACCTCGACCTTGTTTGAAGCCTTGGACATCGTGCGCCGTGGCAACCCCGAGCCGCTGGAAAACATCAATCGCAGCGCGCGTGGCGATATCAATCTGGTGGTGATGAAGGCGCTGGCATCCGAGCCGGCACAGCGTTACGACAGTGCCGCCGCATTTGCAGAAGACTTGGAAGCGATTCTTGACGCGCGCCCAATCCGTGCGCGTGCGCCTACGTGGAGCTACCGCAGTGGGCGCTTCATTCGCCGCAATCGCACCTTGAGCGCGGCGGTGGCGATGGTGTTTGTGGCTTTGGTCAGCGCCACCGTCATCAGCACCTTGGCGGCGCAGCGCGCGCGCGCCGCATTGGCGCAGGCACAGGCGCGAACCAATGAATTGACCGCAGTCAACGGCTTTATGGAGCGCATGTTGACCGCTGCCGACCCCGAACAAGCACAGGGCCGCGACTTGCGTGTGCGCGACATTTTGGATGTGGCCGCCGCCGATTTGGATAGTGCGCAATTGCCCGCCAGTGCGATTGCACGGCTGCGCCAAATCCTTGGGGTGACGTGGTTGGGTTTGGGCGATGGTGCGCGTTCACGGGCGGTGTTTGCTGCCGCCTTGGCGGAGGACGGGCTTGCGCCGGGCTTGCGTGACGAATTGTTGGTGGGGCGTGCGCGCAGCGCGATCCTGGCGGGCGACTACCCCGGCGCAGACAAAGAACTGACAGCGTTGCGTGCACGTCGGGCCGCGCTGGCACCCGGCTTGCGCATCGCCGTGGATGAATCCACTGCCGAACTGCAACGCGAGAGCGGGCATCAAAAAGATGCGGTTGCCACATTGCGCACGTTATTGCCGCAAGCGCGGCAAGTGCTGGGTGTCGATGCCCAGCGCACACTGGGTTTGCAGTTGCAATTGGCCTCGGCCCTGCAATTGGATGGTGATTACAACGGTGCCCGCGAGGTGATGGGCGATACCACGGTACGCCACGAGCGCGTGCTGGGAAGCAAGCATCCACAAACGCTGTATGCGTGGAATCAGCTGGGCATCGTGGAAAATAAATTAGGCCATGCCGACGCTGCCGAAGCGGCGTTTCGACGTGCTGCAACGGGGCGGGTGGCGGTGTTGGGCGAAAGCCACCCTTCAACGGTGATGAGCCAATTCAATTTGGGCTCGTTCTTGATCGAACATGGCAAGCCTGCCGAAGGCGTGCCGATGGTGCAGCGTGCCAGCGCTTGGTTTGATAGCAACCGGCCCGAGGGTGATGCCAAGGCGCTGGTAGCGCGTAGCGTGTTGGCCTATGGGCTGGAAGATCAGGGTGATCTGGACGGTGCCGAACGCCTGCTGCGTGGTTTGCTGGCCACCCAAGAGCGTTTGGGTGGGCCGGGTGCGCCGGACACCTACGCGCCGCGCAACAATTTAGGCATGCTGTTGATGAAGCGCGGACGTTATGCCGATGCGTTGGTGGAGTTCGACACGTTGTTGGCGCAAGTACAAAAACGACTGGGCGCCGAGCATCCGTTTGCGGCGATTTTTGCCAGCAATCGTGGCGAATGTTTAGCCAAACTCGGCCGCTTGGAGGACGCGCGACGGGTGCTGGAAGACAGCCACACACGTCTGCAAGCGCGCTTTGGTGCCGACCACGCGCGCACCCGCACGGCGGCCACGCGCTTGGCCGCTGTGTATGCGCGGCTGGGGATGACCGCGCAGGCGCGGGCCTTGCAAACGCCGGCATCGACACAGCCCTGAGTGTTATGGCGTGGCGTTACGGCTTGGTGTTATGGCTTGGCCAAGCGAAACGGGATCGAGGTCAGCTGCCCGCCTCGATTGACCTGCACTGCAAAATGCAGATGCGGCGCGGTGCTGTAACCGGTATTGCCAGACAGGCCGATGCGCTGGCCGGTTTCGACCGGCTGGCCCTGCCGCACCAGCGCGCCGTGTTCGGCCAGATGCGCGTACACCGCCATGCTGCCGTCGGCGTGCAAGATGCGGATGAAATTGGCGCGGCCGGCATCGTGCGCAGCATCCAAGCCATGCCCGTGAAACTGGGTTTGCACTTGCATCACGATGCCAGCGCGCGCGGCCAGTACCGGGGTGCCGATGGGGACTGCAAAATCCAGCGCGTAGCGATTTTCCACATCCTGATGGCTGAACTGGCCTTCAAACCCTTGCTCGATGGGGGCATCGGCCTGCGCCAGTGGGCGTAGGTACAACACATCTTTTGGACGCGCGTTGGAGCTGCCGGGGGTTGCCGTCAAACGCAGCGCCAGCGTGCCGCCGTGGCCGGCTGGGGTGGGCAAAAATGCCAACAGACTGCTGTCTTCGGCGGCCACGCTTGCGCGTGCGGGTAATGCAGGTTGGCTGGGGGGGGGCGGTTGCGCCGTGCTATCCAGGCGCACTTCAATCGGCCCGGGCAGCAAATTGTCGGCCCACGCAACGTAGCCGCCGCTGCTGGCTTGCAAGCGCAGATGCGCAATCGCGTCGGTGTGGATGGACGGGGTTGACGAAGATTGCGCGGCCGTGCTGCGGGCCACAGCAAGTGCGCACACGCCGACAATACTCAGGGTTAAGAGTGACCGCATGCCGACAGTATGCCCAAGCGCGACCATAATATTTTGTTATTTGAATCGCTTCATCCGGATTAAGCGATTGACATAACGAAAGGGAATGCCCACACTGCGTGCATCCATCAAGACCGGCGGAGGGACAGGCCCTTTGATGCCGGGGCAACCAGACGGCGTGCGCAAGCACGTTGGCGAGGTGCCAAATCCTGCGGGGACCTGTGCGTCTGCCGGAAGATGGTTGCGACCCCGCGCTGCGCGGCTCGCGACGCCGACTTGTCGGTCTTCTTCCAGCACCCCCGCACGACGCTGATGGGCCGCCCATCTCCGGAGTCTTGCCGTGCCTCTTGCCGTGCCTCTTGCCGAACGTCGCCCCAGCCCCAGCCCGTGTTTGCCAGCGGCCGCGCAGACGCTGCCCGCGTTACCGCAAGTGGCGTGCGCGGTCAGTCGTGGCAGTATCGATGCAGTGCTACCCACTCGCTATGCCGGCACCCGCAAACTGCGCCTGAACTTTGAGCTGGTGGGGCCGGCGGATGCGCCGGTGGTGCTGGTGGCCGGCGGGATTTCGGCGCATCGGCACGTGGCTGCCAATGCACACAATACCGATGCCGGTTGGGCGCAGGGTTTGTTGGATGCCGGCCGCACGCTGGACCCGTCGGCGCTGCGCGTGCTGGCGTTCGACTACGTGGGGGCCGATGGCAGCATCGACGCACCCATCGACACCACCGACCAAGCCGATGCGGTGGCGCTGCTGCTGGATGCCTTGGGTATCGATGTGCTGGCGGGCTATGTGGGCTATTCCTATGGTGCCTTGGTGGGTTTGCAATTGGCGGTGCGGCACCCGCAGCGCTTGCGCAAATTGGTGGCAGTCAGTGGCGTGCATCGCCCGCACCCGTATGCGGCGGCGTGGCGTGCGCTGCAACGCAAGGCGGTGGCGCTGGGCCGCCTGCAATGCGCCGATGAACAAGGGCTGTCGCTGGCGCGGCAGTTTGCGATGTTGAGCTACCGCACCCCGGAAGAGTTTGCTGAGCGCTTTGATGCACCGCCGGAAGTCTGCAACGGGCAGGTGCGGGTGGCCGCCGAAGATTATCTGGATGCCGCCGGGGCCAAATTTGTGGCGCGGGTGTCGGCTACCGCGTGGTTGCGGTTGTCCGAATCCATCGACCTGCATCGCGTGGATCCGGCGCAGGTGGGCGTGCCGGTGTCGGTGATCGCGGTGGAAGGCGATCGTTTGGTGCCGATGGACGATGCGGTGGCCTTGATCGAAGGTTTGAATGGGCGCGGACGGTTGCGCGTGCTGCGTTCGCCGTATGGCCACGACGCCTTTTTGAAAGAAACCGACCGCATCGATGCGCTGTTGGCCAGTGAATTATTTGCCGGCAAACCGCCGGTGAGCCCCACCACCATTTCTGGAGTCAGCGCATGAGCCATGACCACAACGCCACTGCACGCCGCGCGGTGACCCGCGCGGTGCGCGCCGGCATCGACCGTGACACCGCATTTGGTGCGGTGACCCCGCCGATCGTGTTGTCGTCCACCTTCAGTTTTGCCGGCTTCAACCAAAAGCGCAGCTACGACTACACGCGCTGCGGCAACCCCACCCGTGACCTGCTGGGCGAGGCCTTGGCCGATCTGGAAGGCGGCGCGGGGGGCGTGATCACCGCCACCGGCATGGGCGCGGTGACCTTGCTGCTGCACGCACTGGTGCAACCGGGCGATGTGCTGGTGGTGCCGCACGATTGCTATGGCGGCAGTTGGCGGCTGTTTAATGCGTTGGCCAACAAAGGGGCCTTCGAGCTGGTTACCGTCAACCTGACCGACCCGCAGGCGCTGGCCGCAGCCTTGGCCCGGCAGCCCAAATTGGTGTGGGTGGAAACCCCATCCAACCCCTTGCTGCGGATCACGGATTTGCGTTGGGTGATTGATGCCGCGCACGCGGCGGGTGCGCTGGTGGTGGCCGACAACACCTTTTTGTCACCGGCGCTGCAACGCCCGATTGCTGATTTTGCTGCTGATTTTGTGCTGCATTCCACCACCAAATACATCAATGGCCATAGCGATGTGGTGGGCGGCGCGGTGGTGGCCAAAGACGCCGAGCAGCACCAACAACTGCTGTGGTGGGCCAATTGTCTGGGCCTGACCGGTTCGCCATTTGACAGCTTTTTGACCTTGCGCGGGCTGCGCACATTGGACGCGCGGCTGCGTGTGCATCAAGAAAATACCGCCGCATTGGTGGCGCTGCTGGACGGGCATCCGCAGGTGCGCGCCCTGCACTACCCGGGGCTGGCGTCGCATCCGGGGCATGCCTTGGCGGCGCGCCAGCAACATGGGTTTGGCGCGATGCTGAGCATGGAATTAAACGGCGGCGAAGCGGCGGTGCGTGCGTTTGTCGAAGGCCTGCGCTATTTCACCTTGGCCGAATCTTTAGGCGGGGTGGAAAGTCTGGTGGCGCACCCCGCCACGATGACCCACGCGGCGATGAGCGCAGATGCGCGCGCGCAGGCGGGCATCACTGATGGCTTGCTGCGGTTCTCGGTGGGGATCGAACATGCCGAGGATTTATGCGCCGACGTGGTGGCCGGGTTGGCGCGTGTCGATGCGCTGGGTGGCGGCCACCGGCAAGGCGTGCGATGAGCGCAAAACTGACAACGCTGCGCGGCCACGAGCGCGCGCCCGCACGGGTGGCCCTGTTGGGCACCGGCACGGTGGGCAGCGCCGTGTGGGCGCGGCTATCGCGCTGGCAGGGCACGCCGCTGGGGGAGCGGTTGCGTTTGGTGCACGCGGCCAATTCGCGCTATGCGCTGGGCAACCCGGCAGGACTGCCTAGCGCTGCCAGCGAGTTGTTGTTTCAGCATGCACCGCAGGCCAGCACATTGGATGCGGTGGATGTGGCCTTGGCCGGCGACGGCGTGCGCATCGTGCTGGATGCCACCGCATCGGAACACGTGGCTGACCGGCACGTGCATTGGCTGGCGCGGGGCATCCATGTCATCACTGCATGCAAGCTGGGGCAGGGCACCGCGCTGGCACGCTGGCATGCCATCCAAGCGGCACAGCAAGCCGGCAATACCGCGTATGGCGATAGCGCCACGGTGGGTGCTGGCCTGCCAGTGCTGAGTTCGCTGCGCGCGCTACAGGCCGGCGGTGACCGCATCCACGCTATCGCCGGGGTGTTGTCGGGGTCGTTGGCATGGTTGTTCAATCACTACGATGGGATGCAGCCGTTTTCGGGGTTTGTGCGGCAGGCGCGCGACGCCGGCTATACCGAGCCTGACCCACGCGAAGATCTCTCGGGCGAAGACGTGCGCCGCAAACTGCTGATCTTGGCGCGAGCCTCGGGCTATTTGCTGGAAGCCGAATCGGTGCAGGTGGAATCACTGGTGTCCGATGCTTTAGCGGCGTTGTCACGCGAGGATGTGGATGCCGCCCTGCCCGCACTGGATGCACCGATACGCGAGCGCTATGCCACGGCCTACAAGCGTGGCGAAAAATTGCGCTTTGTGGCCCGCATGCAGGCCGGCGGGCTGGCCACGGTGGGACTGGAGGCGTTGCCCGCCGAGCATGCCTTGGTAGGGGGCGGTGCTACCGATAACCGGGTCGCGGTTTGGTCGGACCGCTATCACCAGCAGCCGCTAGTGATTCAGGGGCCGGGTGCCGGGGCCGAGGTGACCGCTGCGGCGCTGCTGGATGATGCCTTGTGGATTCAGGCGGGCGCCACTGCAGGCGCAGTATTGCCGGGGCGGGCGAAGAACGCCTCGATGGGCAGCGGCGACTGAAACCAATAACCCTGCGCGTAATCCACCCGTAACGTGCGCAGCGATGCCAGTTGCGCTTCGTTTTCGACGTGCTCGGCTACCGCGCGCATGCCCAGCAGATGGGCGATCTCGGTGATCGAGCGCACGATGGCTTCGGAGAGTTCGGACTGGTCCAGATCACGCACAAAACTGCCGTCGATTTTCAGATAGTCCACCTGTAAGTCGCGCAGGTAGCCGAACGAGCAAAACCCGGTGCCAAAGTCATCCAGTGCAAAGCGGCAGCCCATGTCGCGCATGCGTTGGATAAAGCGGCGGGTGCGCCCTAGGTCGCGCACGACGCTGGTTTCGGTGATTTCCAAACACAATTGCTCTGGGCGCAGGTTGCTGCGCTGCAAACGGTTGGCGAAATAGTCGCCAAACTCGTCGTCGGCCAAGGTGGCTGCACCCAAGTTGAGATTGCATTGGCGGATCAGTGGTAGCGCTTGCGGGTTGGCTTCTAGCCAGTTCAGCACCGCGCTCAGCACATAGCGATCCAAGCGCGGCCCCAGCCGGTAGCGTTCGGCGGCGGCAATCAAATTGGCCGGCGGCCGCAACTGCCCTTCGCCATCGCGCCAGCGCAGTAAAATTTCGAAATGCGCACGATCATCGCTGGATGCGCGCAGGTCGATGATCGGTTGGCACCAGAGTTCAAAACGCCGCTGGTCGAGTGCTTCGCGGGCATCGATGGCGCTTTGCATTTGCCGGCTACGTGAATGCAGGGCGCCTGCGTTCAGGCCTGCCACCAATAAACGATTTCCGCCCAATTCTTTGGCTTCATGGCAGGTGGCATCCACCTGCGACAGTAATTCGTCGAAGCTGGCATGCGGTACATCGCTGGTGACAACCCCAATGCTGGCGGTAGTGCGCAGGTTGCTGCCTTGCCATGCCACCCGCATATCGTCGATGGCACTCAGCAGTCGCCGGCCTGGCACGGTGATGGCGGCGGTGGTTTGCTCAGCCAGGACGGTGAATTCATCGCCACCGCCATGCGCCAGTAGCGCGTTTGTGCCGGCAAACTCTTCACGCAGCAGTGCCGCAACATGCCGCAGCATTTCATCGCCGGCGGCGTGGCTGGCGGCATCGTTGATCAGTTTGAAGTTGTCCAGATCGACATACAGCAGGCTCAGCGGTTGTTGACTGCGGGCCAGCAGGGCGCGGGCCTGTTCTTCGAATGCATCGCGGTTCAACAACCCGGTCAGGCTATCGCGGGTGGCGCGCAGATGCAGTGCCACCATCACCACGTGGCGTTCGTGAAAAGATGCAGCCAGCAAGATGGGAACCGTGGAGATCACCACCAAGGTGGCCATCAACATGCTGGTATCGGCCAAGGTTTCCGGGCGAGGGAAGCCATTTAGGCCCAGTCCCAGAGTCATGGCCAGCACAAAGGTGCTCAAGGTGGTCGCCACCGACGTGAACACTGGCGAAAACCGAATTGCCGACCACAGCAGGAGCACCACCGGCACGATCACCCCCGACAAGGGGTACATGCCGCCTCGACTGACAATTGGAATGATGGCCAGCAGGCCCAGCAGCATCAATACAGCCCAACTGGCATATTCGCGGTGGCAGATCGCATAGTCGACTGGATGCAGTTTGCGCAATTGCTTGCGGGTGAGCAGCAACATCACACTGGGGGTCATCACGGTGATGCCCAGCAAATCACCCAGTGCCCATTGCAGATAGACGCGGAGGAATTCTTGCGGCGGCACCATATGGGCCACCAGCATGCCGGTGCTGCCAATGCCGGCGCTTATCAGGCACAGTAATACGCCACCGCGTAGCAGCAGCAAGCCATCTTCGGTACGCAGGTGCAGCGGTTTGCTGCGGGTATGCACATACATGCAGGCCAGTACCGTGGCGATGGCATTGCTGCTGATCGAAAACGGCACGAAGGCCCACGGCGCCGGCACCAATAATAGATGCAACAAGCATTGGGCAATGACGATGGCGAAGGCGTGGCGTAGGCCGAAGTGCAGCACCATCGCATAGGCAATGCCGGCAGCAGGCCAGAACAAGGTGACATCGGCGGGCGTGCGCAAAAACAAGATGGTGACTGCGGCCCCGCCAAAATACAGCGCGGTCAGCAGAATCATGCGTGAGGCCGTGGCCAGTGCGCCGTGCATGACTTAGCCCGCGCCTGCTAGTGGTGCAGCCGCTGGCAAGCACCTGGCGCACGGGTGAACGACCGTGGCGTGTGGTGTGGCGGGACGGGTGCAGGTGCTTAGCCGAATGATCGTCTCCCCGAGTCCTGCGCAGTTTTCAGACTACCTTAAAAAACTAGACGCAAAACCCGGGTGAAGCCGGCCTGTGAGCAAAGCGGCGACCTCAGCACTCGATGACGTTGACCGCCAGCCCGCCTCGGCTGGTTTCTTTGTACTTGTCTTGCATGTCGCGGCCGGTGTCGCGCATGGTCTTGATGACTTTATCCAGACTGACTTTGTGCTGGCCATCACCACGCAGCGCCATGCGGCTGGCATTGATCGCTTTCACCGAGCCCATCGCATTGCGTTCGATGCACGGGATCTGCACCAACCCGCCAATCGGGTCGCAGGTCAACCCCAGGTTGTGTTCCATGCCGATCTCGGCGGCGTTTTCAATTTGCCCCAAGCTGCCGCCTAGCGCTGCGGTCAGGCCGGCGGCGGCCATCGAACACGCCACCCCCACCTCGCCCTGGCAGCCGACTTCGGCACCGGAAATGCTGGCGTTTTCTTTGTACAAAATGCCCACCGCCGCCGCGGTCAACAAGTAGGTGAAGATGCCGGCCTCGCGCGCGGCGGCATCTTTTTCGCTGGCACAAAAGCGTTCGTAATAGTGCGCCACCGAGGGCAAAATGCCGGCTGCGCCATTGGTGGGCGCGGTCACCACGCGGCCACCGGCGGCGTTTTCTTCGTTGACCGCCAGCGCATACAAGTTGACCCAGTCCAACACGGTCAATGGGTCGCGCATCGCTGCTTCCGGGCGGGTGGCCAGTTCGTGGTGCAGCGCCGGCGCACGCCGCACGACATGCAGGCCGCCAGGCAGCGTGCCATCGGCGCGAATGCCACGCGCCACGCAGGCTTGCATCGCCTGCCAGATCTCGCGCAGGCCGGCATGGATGGCGTCTTCGCTGCGCCAAACTTTTTCGTTTTCCAGCATCAACTGGGCAATCGTTAGGCCACTGCGCTGGCACTGCGCCAGCAACTCGTTGCCACTGGCAAACGGGTACGGCAACGGTGTGGTGTCGGCCACGATGCGGTCTTCGGCGGCCTCATCTTGATTGACCACAAAGCCGCCCCCCACCGAGTAATAGTCGCGGGTGGCGATTTCGTTGCCATCAACATCAAACGCAGAAAAGCGCATGCCATTGGTGTGAAAGGGTAATTTTTGGCGCTTATTCATCACCAGGTCGCGTTTTTCGTCGAAGGCGATCTCGCGGTTGCCCAGTAGGCGAATTTTCTTTTCTTTGCGAATGCGTTCCAGTGCGGCGGGAATGATGTCGGGGTCGATTTCGTTGGGCCAGTGGCCCTCCAAGCCCATCAGCACGGCTTTGTCGGTGCCGTGGCCGCGCCCGGTCAAAGCCAGCGAGCCAAACACTTCGGCGCGGATGCGGGTGGTGCGTTCCAGCGCGTGATTTTCGGCCAGCCAATGGCTGACAAAACGCGCGGCAGCGCGCATCGGCCCCACCGTATGCGAGGAGCTGGGGCCAATGCCAATTTTGTAGAGGTCGAAGGTGGAGACGGCCATGGGGGGCTGCCGGTGTGGGGGAACGCTATTCTAGGCAGACTGCGCATGCATTGCGGATACCCGATATGGACTTGATCTTGTTTCAGCGCGACAACTGCCATCTTTGCGACCTTGCGCTGGCGGTGCTGGCTGCGGCGCAGGTGCCCGACTTCGAGTCGGTTTTCATCGATGACGATGCGGTACTGGAAGCACGCTATGGCCTGCGGGTGCCGGTATTGCACGCTGTGGGTAGCGGGCGTGAGTTGGATTGGCCGTTTGATGCCGATGCCGTGCAGGCGTGGTTGCCACCGCTGGTTACGGGCTAGGTTTGAACACCACCCGCGTACTTACCGCAATTGCATTCGGGATCAATTGGGTATCGGCCCATTGCCCGCCGCCGACGTTGAAATCCAAGCGCTGTACCGTGGCACGGCCAAACAACACAGGGTTGGTGCCCGGTGTCCATTCGAAGGTCAAGGTGATGGGTTTGTTGACGCCGTGCAGGTGCAACATGCCGTCGGCGGCGTAGCGGTTGCCACCTAGCGCGCGGAACTTGGTGGCCGTGAACTGCGCGCGCGGAAACGTTGCCGAATCAAAAAAACCCGCACCACGCAACGCATCGTCATAACTTGCATTGCGGGTGGTAGCGGTGGCCAGTGGAATATCGACGGCAAGTGTTGCCTTGGCCAATTGCTGCGGGTCAAAACGCAGGCGTGCGCTAAACCCCGGAAAGTTGCCGCTGAAGGTGACCCCCTGGTATTTGCCGGCAAACGCCAACGTGGAGCCGGCGGCTTGCACGTAGTCGGCGGCCAGTGCGGGGAGCGACAACGACAGCAATAACAATGTCATCAGGGTCTTACGCATCGGGATGCTCCGTTGGTGGCGCCAACCAGCCGCGCGGCAACATCCGCGCCAGCGTGGCATCGCCTGTAAACACGTGGTGCTGTATGGCCGCTGCAGCATGTACCAGCACCAGCACAGCAAGTGTCCAGAACAACACTTCATGCGTCTGCACAGCCAATGCGTGCAAGGCGTCGTTTTGGCCACTGAGTGGCGGAAGATTGAATACGCCAAACCATTGCAACGGAAACCCCGCCGCCGAGTTGAGCAGCCAGCCACTGAGCGGCATGGCCAGCAGCAAGGCGTACAAAGCCAAATGGGTAAAATGCGCAATACGCGCCTGCCAAGCGGGGGTGCTGCGCAAATCGGCAGGGCTGCCTGCGTACAGCCGCCAGCCAATGCGCAGCAGCACCAGCGCTAGGAGGGTCAGGCCCAAGGATTTGTGGGTGGCGTAGGTCGCAATTTTATCTGGCCCGTTGGGCATATTGCCCATGCGCAGGCCGATCCATGCCAGCGTCAACAACAACGCCAGCGTGAGCCAATGCAAGAGTTGGCTGATGGCACCCCATGCGGTGGTGGTGTTTTTAATCGGCATCAAGGGGTCTTTGTGTTGGAAACGGGCGCGGCCAACGGCGTACTGGATGCCGGTGCGTCCGGTACAGGTGCCGCATCCTCGCCATTTTGACGATACAACTCGGCTTCGATCCGCAGTGCGACGGTGTCACCGACCACGGACTGCCAATGGGTCATGCCAAACTCGCTGCGTTTGAGTGTGGCGGTGGCCGAAAACCCTAACGTTTGTCGAAACGGTGGCATGGGGTGACGCGCGACGCGGTTCAAGGTCAGCGCCATGCACAACGGCCGGGTGACCCCGTGCAAGGTCAGCGCACCACAGGCGCGACCGTGCTGGTCGTCTTCGCGGCTGAGCTGCTCCAGCACCAGCCGTGCTTGCGGATATTTGCGGGTATCCAAAAAATGCGGTGCCAAGACCGAGGCGGTCCAGCCAGAGTCGCCCATGTCCAGCCGCTGCATGGGCAGGGTGACATCCATGCGCGTGTCCTGCCAATGATCGACATCGAAATACAGCTGGCCTTGCGCACCAGACACGGTGCCGATTGCCTGGGTAAACCCAGCATGGTCGATGCTAAACATCACCCGCGTGTGGACGGGATCAAAGACATAGCGTTGCGGTTTGTCCGCGCACAGCGCCGTGCTGGCTGGGATGAGCAGCAAGGCAAGGAGCCCGTGGCGTGATGAAAGCGACATGCCGGGATTCTATGCGCAGTGGTGCTATCTCGTGTGCTTGCATCTGCAACGAAGCGTTGCCAGCATCTACGTTGGGGAGGGGACATGACACGATTCTGGCTGACAGTACTGTTGGGCCTATTGGGCATCTGCGCATATGCCGCGGTGCCCGAGCGCCCGCGGTTTCGCATCATTGGTGCCAGTCAGGGCTTGCCTTCGACCGATATCAAGGCGCTGGCGCGTGACCGCGATGGTTATCTCTGGGTCGGCACCGCCGATGGGCTGGCGCGCCACGATGGCGTGGGGATGCGGGTTTGGCGACATGACCCAGAGCTTGCCGATGGCCTGCCCGGTAACAATGTGCAAGCGCTGTTGGTGGATGCTGAAGATCGCATCTGGGTGGCGGTGGAAGGGGAGGGTGTCAGCGTGCTGGATGCCAACCGCCAGCACTTCACCCGCTATCGCAAGGCCAGCCACCCGGCATTGGAAAGTGATGATGTGTGGGCGATGGCCAAGCAAGGCCACGCGGTGTGGCTGGGCACGTTTGGGGGTGGCCTGACCCGCATCGATGGCGCGGGCGGCCAGCGCCATTTCAGCAAAGCCAAGGATGGCCTGCCATCCGACACCGTGCTGTCACTGGCGGAGGATGCGCAGGGGGGCTTGTGGGTGGGCACCACGGCCGGCTTGGCGCATTTGCGCGGGGACACGTTTGAGCGTGTGGCCCTGCCGGATGCCGAAGGTGCGGCGATGATCTATGCGCTATCCGCCCAGGCCGATGGGCTGTGGGTGGGTAGCTCGCAGGGCATTTGGCGGCAAGTGGCTGGGCAGTGGACGCAGCCGGCGTGGTCGCCGATGTTTCAACGGCCCAATGCGATGCTGGCCATCGTCACCGGCGCAGAAGGCGAGCACTGGTTGGGTAGCCAACGCGGCTTGTGGCATCAACAAGGCAATGCACCGCCGGTGCCGGTACCGATGGGGGGGCCGGATATTGCGCGTGCCATCGGCAGCTTGCTGCTAGAACACGGGCAGGCGTTGTGGGCACCGGTGCAAGGCCGTGGTTTGGGCTATTTGCGTGCGGATTGGCGGCAGCAAGTGCAATTTCAGGGGGTGGAAGACGGCCTGCATGGCGCGATGTACCGCGCCTTGGGCCAGGCCGGCGATGGCGGTATCTGGCTGGGCGGCATGGGTGGCATGGTGGAACACATGGATACGCAAGGCCGTATCGCGATGCTCGATCCCCAATCACTGGAGCAATTGCGCAGCGTCAAACCGGTGGTCATTGCCGAGGACCTGCAACGCCGTCTGTGGATTGGGCATGCCGGTGGGATCATCCGTATCAGCCGCGATGGCGGGGTGGAGCGCTGGGCCGCAGACGCCGCACGCGACCCGGTACCGTCGGGGCGCATCGCGTGGTTGTTGCATGCCCCCGATGGCAGCCAGTGGCTGGCCGCACCGGGGGGCGGCGTGCAACAGCGCGACCCGACATCCGCACACATCTTGCGCGACCTGCCAGCAGGCCCAGCCAGCGGGTTGGGAGATGCTGATATCGAAAGCATGGTGCTGGCCCCCGATGGGCAACCGTGGATCGCCGGCAGCACCGGCGTGTTGCGGTTTGATGCCGGCAGTGGCCGCTTTCAAACCGTGGCCGAAATGGGCAGCGAGCGCGTGTTTGCATTGGCCTTTGATGGTGCGGCCACAGTGTGGCTGCAACGGCTGTCAGGGCTAGAGCAATACCAGCGCAGTGCGACGGGGTGGCGGCGCAGTGCGCGCATCGACACCCGCCACGGGATGCCCGCAGTGGCCGCCGCCGCGTTATTGGTGGATAGCCAGCATCGGCCATGGATCACCACCTCACGCGGGCTCTACCGCTGGGATCCGCAACGTCGCAATTTGCGCCACGTGGGGATGCAGGATGAAGCCAGCAGCGAGGAGTTTCTGGAACGCGCCGCATTGCTACGTGCCGACGGCGTGTTGGTGGCGGCCACCGCCGATGGCGGCCTGCGCTTGGTGGACACCACCTTGGAGGATGCCGCGCCGGCGCAACCGACATTGCGGTTTGATGGCCTTGCGGTGCGTCGTAGCGGCGACTGGCAGGACGCGCCCGCACAGCGCCGATTGCAGTTGACGACGCAAGACCGCGAGGTGCGCATTCGTGCACGCCTGCTGGTGTTTGATGACCCATCCGGCAACCGGTACTGGTCGCATTTGGATGGATTTGATCGTGGCTGGGTGGCCTTGGGCAACAGCGGCGAGCGGGTGTTCACGGGCTTGGCGCCGGGGCATTACACGGTGCGCATGCGCGCGCAGGATGCGGCCGGCAATGCCGCGCGGGAACAAATCTTGCGCTTTGACGTGCCGCCGCCGTGGTGGCGCAGTGCCTGGGCACAGGTGAGTTACGCGGTGCTGCTGTTGGCTTTGCTGGGTGTCCTAGCCTGGGGCTATCGCGCCCGTTTGAAACGCCGGCACGCATGGCAGCTTGCCGAGCACAAGCGCGAAGTGGCGGAGCAGGCATCGGAGGCAAAATCTCGCTTTTTGGCCACCTTGGGCCATGAGGTGCGCACCCCCATGACCGGGGTGTTGGGGATGAGTGAGCTGTTGCAAGCCAGCGCACTGGACACGCGCCAACGCAGCCAAGTGGATGCCATCCGGCGCGCCGGCGAGCACCTGTTGCGCTTGGTCAATGACGCACTGGATTTGGCCCGCATCGAAGCCGGGAAATTGCAGTTATCGAATGCCGATTTCGCGCTGCGCCCTCTGCTGGACGAAGTGGCAGGGTTGATGGCCCCGGTGGCTGAGCGCAAGGGGCTGGCATTTGTCGATGGCCTTGCGCCCAGCGCACCGCTGGTAGTGCATGGTGACCGCACCCGCGTGCAACAAATCCTGCTGAATTTGATTGGCAACGCGGTGAAATTTACCGAGACCGGCCACGTCAGTTTGGAGACCTTTGCCCTGCATCCACACGGGGTGCGCTTCGTGGTGACCGATACCGGGCCGGGGTTGAATGATGAGCAAAAGACCCGGCTGTTTCGGCGTTTCGAGCAGGCGGAAGGCGCGCGCACCACCTCGCGCTATGGTGGCAGCGGCTTGGGGCTGGCGATCAGTCAGGAGTTGGCGGCGGCCATGGGTGGCCGCATCACGGTGGACAGCGCGCCGGGCAAAGGCACTCGCTTTATCGTCGAATTGCCCTTGCCGCAGCCGCAAACTGCCGCCGTGGCACCAACGGCCGCGCAGCGCATGGCAATGCCGCATGCGCTGGCGCTACTCTTGGTCGAAGACGACCCGATTGTGGCGGAGGTGATGCAAGGGTTGTTGTGCGCGCAGGGGCATACCGTGGTGCATGCCGCGCACGGTTTGGCGGCGTTGGGCGAAACCACCCGGCACTCCTTCGATGCGGCCTTGCTGGATCTTGATCTGCCGGGGATGGATGGCTTGACGCTGGCCAAGGTGATGCGCAGTCGCGGCTTCAATGCGCCGTTGTTGGCGGTCACCGCACGTTCTGATGCCGACGCCGAGACCCACGCGCGCGCAGCAGGATTTGCTGGCTTTTTGCGCAAGCCAGTGACTGGGGAATTGTTGGCACAGGCATTGCAGGCATTGTTGCCGCAGGCAGCACCCGGATGAGGCATCACCCGGGTGCTGGGTGGGGCTTCAACGCGCGCTGTAGGTGTGAACTTCGTCCACCAAAGCCGCCACATGGTCGGGGTGCATGTCCGGCGACATGCCGTGCCCCAGATTGAATACATGCCCCTCGCGGCTACCGCCGTTGCCATCGCGATAGCTATCCAACACCGTGCGCACTTGCGCGCGCAGCGCAGCGGGGCTGCCGTACAACATCGCCGGATCCAAATTGCCCTGCAAGGCCACCTTGCCCTGTGTGCGCCGTGCCGCATCGTGCATGGTGACGGTCCAGTCCACGCCCACGCCTTCTGCGCCGCTGGCAGCCAGTGCTTCCAGATGCGCGGCATTGCCCTTGCCAAACAGGATCAGCGGGGCATCTGCACGCTTGAGCTCACGGGTGATGCGGGTCAGGTACGGCAGCGAAAATTCTTGATACATCGCCGGCGACAGCGTGCCGCCCCAGGTGTCGAACACTTGCAGCACCTGCGCGCCTGCGGCGTGCTGCGCTGCCAGATACGCAATGACGGCATCGGTAATCACATGCAACAGCTTGTGCATCGCTGCCGGCTCATTCAAGGCCAGCGCCTTGACCTTGCCCCATTCCTTGCTGCCGCCACCTTCCACCATGTAACAAGCCAAGGTCCATGGGCTGCCGGAAAAACCAATCAGCGGCACCTTGGGGTCCAGTTCGCGGCGGATCAACGTCACTGCATCCATCACATAGCGCAACGCGCTGCCCATATCGGGCACCGCCAGTTTTTCGATGTCGGCAACCTGGCGCAGCGGGCGTTCGAACTTGGGGCCCTCGCCTTCGACAAAATACAAACCCAGCCCCATGGCATCGGGCACGGTGAGAATGTCGGAGAACAAAATTGCTGCGTCCAGCGGAAACCGGCGCAGCGGCTGCAAGGTCACCTCGCAGGCCAGCTCGGGGGTTTTGGCCATCTTCAAAAAACTGCCCGCAGCGGCGCGGGTAGCGCGATATTCCGGCAAGTAGCGGCCGGCTTGGCGCATCAGCCATACCGGCGTGGCATCCACCGGTTCACGCCGCAGTGCGCGCAGGAAGCGGCTTTGGAACACCGGGTCATGTTGCAACGTCATGTACTACTCCAGAATTGGCGATCAGCAATCAGCGCGGCGCATCCGCGCCTTGCGCAAACATCAATTGAAACCCTTTTTTCAGTTGCGCATCGCGCTCTTTTTCCAGCGCCAACAAGGCGCTGTCGTGGTCGGCAAACAAGCTTTTGCGCAATGTGCTGCGGCCACCAGTGTGGCCACTTTCACGCAGCAGCGTCCAGCCCCCCAACAGGTCGGGTTGCAGTTGCAGTTGGACGAAGCGCGGTGCTTCGCGGCCGTCGGGACGTTGTTGCAGCAAGAGGCGCATGGGTGAATTGTATCGGACTGCCTGCGCGCCTTGGGTTGCGCAAGGTGCGGGGCGGCCTCCGCGCTGGGCTACACTGCCGGCCGTCGCCGATGGCAGGAGCGGGTGGATGATCGAAGTCGAAGGCTTGTGCAAGCGTTACGGCGAGTTCACCGCAGTCGATGGGTTGTCCTTTCAGGTTGCGGCCGGTCAGATCATGGGCTTGGTGGGCCCCAATGGGGCCGGTAAGACCACCACCCTGCGTTGTTTGGCCGGCATCATCCCGGCCAGCTTGGGACAGGTGCGCATCGGTGGGATGGACATCGCCACCGACCCGGTTGCCGCCAAGCGCCAATTGGCATTTATCCCCGACGAGCCACGGTTGTTTGAGCACCTGACGGTGGAGCAGCACCTCAATTTTGTCGCGCGCTTGTATGCCGTGGCCGATTGGCGCGAACGCGGCACGGCATTGCTGGACGAATTGGAAATGGCCGACAAACGCCAGCTCTTGCCATCTGAATTATCGCGCGGGATGAAACAAAAATTGGCCATCGCCTGCGGCTTGCTGCACGCCCCGCGCGCGGTGATTTTGGACGAGCCACTGACCGGGCTGGACCCGTATGGCATCCGCCGCATGAAAAACAGCATGCGCCGGCTGGCGGCCGATGGCGTGGCGATCATCCTTAGCTCGCACTTGCTGGATTTGGTCGAGGAGGTCTGCACCCATCTGCTGATTTTGAAAGAAGGGCGCAAGTTGGCCGATGGCTCGGTGGCCGAGGTGCGCGCGCACTATGCGGCCGATGGTGATGCCAGTTTGGAAGACGTGTTCTTTCGCGCCACCGGTGAGGCCGAGGATCTGCGCGCATGAGTGTGACAGCGGCGTCGCCTCGGTTTGCAACGGTGGCCGCTGCGTTTTTTTATCTGCAAGTCACCTCGCTGTACAACAATCTGCGCCGCCGCTTGCTGCGCCTACGCCAGCCCAAATATTTGTTGGGTGCGCTGGCCGGTGCTGCGTACATGTATGCCTTCGTGTTTCGGCATATGTTGGGCAATGGCAGGCAGGCGCAGGTGGCCCTGCAAGCAGTGCCATCGGCGTTGCTTGGCGACTTGCCGGCGTTAGCAGCGCTAGTGCTGCTATTAATTTTGTGGCTGGATTGGCTGTTTGCCGGCGAGGGTGTGGAACTGGGGTTTTCCGAAACCGAAATCGCATTTTTGTTTCCGGCACCACTGACCCGCAAGGCGTTGATTCAGTACAGCCTGCTGCGTTCGCAATTGGCGATCTTTTTTTCCTCCTTCCTGCTGGGCCTGCTGCTGCGGCGTGGCGCGGCATTTGGCGGGCATCCACTGCAATACGCCACCGGGCTATGGCTGCTGTTGTCGATGGGGCGGTTGCACCTGCTGGCCGCAGCCTTCACCCGCGAACGGCTGTGCAACGCGGGTCTGCATGCGTGGCCACGGCGCGGTCTGGTGGTGGTGTTGGGGCTGTTGCTGGCGCTGGTCTGCCTGTGGCCCATCCGCGCGCAATTGTCGCTACCGCCGCTGGCGTCTTGGGCGGACATCCGCGTGTTGCACGGGTGGTTTCAGGGCATCGTGACCAGTCCCCCGTTGGCGTGGTTACTGTTGCCGCTGCAATGGGCGGTGGCCCCCATCTTCGCCCACGACGGCGCAAGTTTTTTGCGCGCACTGCCGCCGGCCTTGGGTTTATTGGTGCTGCACTATGTGTGGGCGGTGCGGGTGCAGGTGTCGTTTGAAGAAGCCACGATCGCGCATGCCCGCCGGCAAGCCTTGCGGCAAACGGCACGCCGCGAAGGCCGTCTGCGCGAACGTGCGCCCAGCAAACCACGCAGCGCACCGTTTGCACTGGCCGCCAGTGGGTTTCCCGCGGTGGCATTTTTGTGGAAAGGGTTGTTGGCGCTGGGGCCGCTGTATCGTCTGCGTGTTTGGCTGGTGGCGTGTGTGTTGGCGTTTGTGGGGGTGCAATGGGTGGCAGCGCAACCCTGGGCAAAGCCGGCGCTGCTGGCCATGGGGGGCGGGTTTTTGATGATCGGCGGCTGGGGGCTGTTGTTTGGGCCGATGTTCATGCAGCGCAGCGTGCAGCGATTACTGGAGTATCTGGACATCCTCAAAGCCACGCCCTTGGGTGGCAAGCAGATTGCCTTGGGCGAACTGCTGACCCCGGTCACCTTGATGACGTTCCTGCTGTGGCTGCTGCTGTGGATCAGTGCCTTGTGCTTTGTGATGGCCGGCGGTCGCGGGGCGTTTACCCCCGGCTTGATCGTGGCGATAGCACTGGGGGGCGCGCTGTTGGTGCCGCCGCTATGCGCTTTGATGTTGTGCCTGCCCTTTGCCGGCACGTTGTACTTCCCCGCGTGGGTGGCACCGGGCAAAGGCGGAAGTCGCGGCGTGGAAGTGATGGGCCAGCGGATGATCTTTATGGCCGGCTATTTGCTGACCTTGGTGGTGGCGCTAGTGCCAGCGGCATTGCTGGCCGGGTTGCTGTTCTTGTTGCTGAATTGGCTGCTGGGGCCGTTGCCCGCCGTGCTGGGGGCCGCGTTGTGTGCTTGCGCCGTATTGGGGCTGGAATTGAACGCGGCATTAGGCATGTTGGGGCGAAGGATTGATGCCTTCGATGTGTCGCAGGAATTGCGCTGAATGCCGCAGCAAAAAACGGAAGGGCGGGGCTTACCAACCCGCCGCGCCCTGTTCTTCGACTTGACTGAATGACGAATGCGCGCCGCTGGAATCATTTGCCACGCCGGTTGCAAAGTACGCTACCCCAGTCCCGGCGGCACGGTCGATCCATATTCCCGACAATAAGCCGTAGGCATTACCGCTATGGCCCATGCGCGGGCGACCATCGCCAAACAGATCGTCGCGGCAGGCCTTGCCATCACCGTGCGCCAGGTGTTGCACGGCCAGCCCATAGGCGCAGAAAAACCCGCCCCGGTTGGGCTCGTCTTCTTCGCCAATCACGCCGTTGTGGCCGTCGTATTGCCACACCGGTGTGGCCAGCAGCGCCACTGACGTCGGTTGCAGAATGCGCACGCCGTCCAGCGTGCCGTCGTTCAACAGCATGCGGCCAATACGCGCCAGATCACGCGCGGAAATGCGCAGCCCACCCTGCGGCGAAAACAGGGTGCCGTTTTTACCCGGCGCCCAACGCGACAGGTCGCAACTGCCGTCGGCGGCGGCAATCACCATGCAGTTCGGGCGTTTGCCATGCAGGTCGTCTTTCTGTGGCTTGCCGGCGTCGTCATACAGCACCACTGCGCGTGAGATGGCGGCATCACTACAGCCGGACCAGTTGTAGCAGGCATCCAGCTTCAGCGGGAACAACACCAGCCGCCGCAACAAGCGATCAAACCGTTCGCCGCTGGCGGCCTCCATCATCTGCGCCACCAGCGGGAAATTGAGATTGGTGTAACGGAAATAGGTGCCCGGCGCGTGCTGGCTGTCCCAAGCCTCGGGTTTGCCGGTGATGCTGCGGATGTCTTGACCCAGCGGCACATTCCAGTAGCCGGCGCTATCGGTCAGGCTGGACGTATGCGACAGCAACATGCGCAAGGTGATGGGCGTATCCGGAAACGCCGGGTTGCGCAGCGGCATTCCCAGGACTGTGCCTGCGTCGGCGTCCAGCGACAGCTTGCCGGCTTCGATCAAACGCAACACGCCCAAGGTGGTGACCAACTTGCTGATCGAGGCAATCCGCGCCGGGTCGTTGGCAGTCAGTGCGCGCTGCGTGCCGACATCGGCCAGCCCCTCGGCTTGGACATGGGTTTCGCCTTGACGGTCGAAGCTGACCCGCACCCGCGCTGTGGGGCCCGCGGCATACACACAGCCTGCGGTCATCAGTAAGGCAATGCTGACCATACGCAGCAACGGGATGCGTGACGTGGGCATTAGATGCGCTCCGAAAATACGCGGGGAAAGGCGATGTGGGCAGATTAACTGAACGCCAGCCATCCAAATGCCAGGGCATGACTTCCTGCCTATGTGAATTAGTTTTTTGGTGTACTACATTACCAGCACACCAAGACAGGAGCGATTCATGTTCACCTTCAAAGCCCCCCGCAACCCCAACCGCCCCGAACGCCGTCAGGCACCCCGCAGTTTGGACGATCGTGGCTTCGAGCCGCGTCAGCGCGAGCGCGAATTTGGTATCGGCTACGGCCGCAGCAGTGGCTATGTGCGCAGCCCCAGCTACGTGCCGGTGCAGGCCGGGATGTTCCGCTGCCGTTGAGCAATTGCGTGTTGCTGCCCGGTCATGGCGCAGGTGCCGCACGCGCGCCGCCCAGTGACCGGGCCAGGAAGTCCAGCAGGCTGGTGTAGTAGGCACGCCGGTGTTCTTGCGTGTAGTAGCCGTGGCCTTCACTGTCAAAATACAGCGTTTGCACGGACTGACCCGCATCCAGCAACGCCTTGGCCATGTGCTTGCTGTGTTGGATGGGTGCAATCGCGTCGGCACCGCCGGCCGCCAGAAAAACCGGCACCTTGATGCGCGCGGCCAAATTGACCGGCGAGACCGCTGCCAGCGCGCTGCGTGCGCCCATCCAATCATTCAACCAGTTACGCCGCGAGCGGTTGGCGGCGGCGTCTTTGCGATGCAGGGCTTCTAGGTCGTACACGCCCACATAACCGGCCGCGCAGCGGTACAGCGTGGGCTCTTTTGCCGCCCCCATCAGCGCCGCATAGCCACCGTAACTGGCGCCGTAAATGCAGATGCGCGTGGGGTCGGCAATGCCTTGTGCGATGGCCCAGCGGGTGGCATCGGTCAGGTCGTCTTGCATGGTGCCGCCCCATTGCTGCGCACCCGCGCGCTGAAAGTCGGTCCCGTAATTGCCCGAGCCGCGAAAATTGATGCGCAGCACTCCAATTACAGTTGTGCACTCACATTTGCTTGAACAAACTCATAAACGGCAGGCTGACCAGCAGGGTTTCCGGGCGCTGTTTCAAACGCACCACGCCGCGCCCGCTGTCATCCCGCGAAACCCCCGCGATGGCCTTCAAGTTGACGATTGTGGAGCGGTGAATTTGCTTGAAATGGGTGGTATCCAAACGTGGCAGTAGCTCGCGCAAGGAGCTACGCAGCAGGGCTTCGCCCTCGGCGGTGACTACGGTGGTGTATTTGTGATCGGCGCGAAAATACGCCACATCATCAATCAGGATCAATTTTGTTTCGCGGCCGGCGCTAGCGGTCAACCAGGTGAGGGGCTCCACGCCGTCGGCGGGTTTGGGCAATGCATTGAGGTTCTTTAGCGTGCCCAGCAGGTGGGCCAACGCGGTCGCATCGGGGAGGGCATCGGGCAGGGTATGGCGGGCTTGCAAACGGGCGACTGTGGCCTCTAGCCGCGCCGGTTGCACCGGTTTGAGCAGGTAGTCGATGGCTCCGCGTTCGAAAGCGTCGATGGCGTATTGGTCATACGCGGTGACGAATACGATTTGCGTGCGCGGGCTGGTATCGGCGGCGGCGGTGGCCACTTCCAGCCCGGTCAGGCCGGGCATACGGATGTCGAGAAAGGCGACATCCGGCTGGTGCTCGGCCAGTGCTTCTACCGCACTGGCACCATCCTCGCATTCGGCCACGATGCGCAGCGCCGGCCACGCGCGGTGCAGCGCTTCCACCAAGGCCTGCCGCAGCAGGGCTTCGTCCTCGGCCACGATGCAGGTACTTGCCTCAGCCATGCGGGCGGTCTCCGGTGGTGACAACAGCGGGCACGGTGGGAACCGTGAGTGTGGCCGCCACCCCCGCCGGAAAATTGGCCACCACCGCCAGATTGGCCGTGCCGTTGTAGCGCAGGCGCAGACGTTCACGCACATTGACCAAACCAATGCCGGTGCCATGGGTCTTGCTGGTGAAGCCCTCGCCATTGTCGGCCACGGTGATGGCGATGGCATCGCCATCTTGGCGGGCGCGAATCCACACCGTGCCGCCACCAGTGCGCGGCTCCAATCCGTGCTTGATCGCGTTTTCCACCAAGGTTTGCAACATCATCGCCGGCAATGGCGTGCTGCGCAGCGTCTCGGGCACGTCCACTTGCACGTCCAGCCGCTCACCCATGCGAATTTTGAGAATTTCCAGATAGGCCAGCGCGCGTTCCAGTTCGGCACCCAGGCTGGACATTTCACCGTCCACATTAGGCAGCGAGCGCCGCAGATATTGGATCAAATGCCCCAGCATGGTTTCGGCACGCAGCGGGTCGCTACGGGTCAGCAGTTGCGCGCTGGCCAAGGTGTTGTACAAAAAATGCGGCTCCACTTGCGCGTGCAGCAAGTTCAATTTGGCTTCGGTCAATTCTTTTTGCGCGGCGGTCTGCGCGGCGCTGGCCTGTTCGCTACGGCGGCGCGCACCGATGCGGCGGGTAATCGCACGCGCAATGGCCTCGGCATTCTCAAAATTGGTGCCGTCATCGACCAAAAACCAGTCACTCCACGCCGGGCTTTCGGGTTCGCAAATCAGAACGATGCGGCCGCTGTCGCTGGCCGGCGTCACCGTAGCCAATAACTGATTGCTGGCCGGGGCAAACCACAGCAACGGGTTCCAGCGTCGTAGCAGCGGCTCGCCATACGTGCGCGGGCGCGCCACTTTGGCGTTGATCTGCAAACTGTCGCGGGTTGCTTGCACCTGTGCGATGCCGGGCAACTCGCGGATCGCGGCATCCAACAAATCAAAGCTTTCACCGGCCTCGAATGGCACCTCGATCTGGCGCTTTTGGCGGTTGGCCAGCGCATCGCCATCGCTGCGTCCTGTCAGCAACCGCACCCGGTGCAGATGCGAGAACGCTCCAGTAATCACCAGCGCCATCGTGGCAAACGAAAACACGACCGCCGGCAGCTCAAAATCTCCGATCAGCGGCAGACTGCTGTACATCGAGACGACGAAGGTCACCGCCAAACCCCAAACGATGGCGATCCGCAGGACGAAAAAAAGCTGTTGGAAGAATGAGCGGATCATGCGGGTCGCTGCGTGTGGTGTTGCAGGCACGATAGTGCCGCATTCCGCGCAGGAAAGCGGTTTGCGACGAAGCCGGGTCTGAGGGGGATGAAGCAGGATGTTGCAGGGGTTTCGGCCTCTGAAGGCGTGGCGTTGTCCTTGCAATTATCCAGCGCGGCGCGCGGCCATCAGACCGCCCCCACCCGCATGCGCACCGCTTGCATGTCGCGGACCGGGCGCACTTCAATGCTGCCAAAACGCGCCCACGGGAACTGCTGGAATGACGGATGATGCTGGTTGCCGTGGCAAGCGGCATTCGCGTGGGCAAATTTATTTTCGTGGTGCTGTCGATCCAGCACTCTCCCATTCGTTGTACCGAATGAGGACGGGGCAATGCAGACTTGCCTGGGCCGCTGATGATGTTCCCGCAACAACCACACACCCACTTGGAGTGATGCAAATGAAACTGACCCCGTACCTGATGTTTTTCAACGGCGACTGCCGCGAAGCGTTCGATTTCTATGCCGGCGCGCTGGGCGGCCAAATCATCCTGCGGGTGACCTATGGCGACATGCCGACCGATCCCAGCCAGCCGCCATTGCCAGAGGAAGCGAAATCACAGCTTGCCCATGTCAACCTGCTGGTAGGTGAGGCTTCGATCATGGGCGGTGATTCGATTATGGGCTGCGGCGGCTCCGAAAAAATCGACGGTCGCAATGACACCACGGTCAATATCGAAGTCGATACCGTTGAAGAAGCCGAGCGCGTTTTTGCGGCCATGTCGGCAGGTGGGAAAGTGCAGATGCCACTAATGGAAACCGCATGGTCGCAGCGCTTTGGCATGTTCACCGATCGCTACGGTAAGCCGTGGATGGTCAATTGCAATAAGCCCATGCTGTAATGCGATCCGCCGCCCACAGGACATCATCATGGCTCGTAATTTCTATGTCACCCTGCCAGTTAAGGACTTGAAACGCAGCATCGATTTCTTCGAGGAGCTCGGCTTTTCGTTCAACCCGCAATTCACCAGCGAAAATGGCGTTGCTTTGGTTATCAATGACAACACCAGCGTGATGTTGGTGGCCGAGTCGTTTTTTTCCACCCTGTCCAAGGTGCCGATCACCGATCCGCGCAAGGCTACCGAGGCGCTGTTCTCGCTGTCGATGGATAGTCGTACAGAGGTGGACGCGATGGTGCGCAAGGCGATCGCAGCCGGCGCAACGGAAGGCCACGCCCCGGAAGATCTCGGTTTCATGTACTCCTGGGCCTTCGTCGACCTCGATGGCCACCAGTGGGGCGTGTTCCACATGGATATGGCGCAGCTGCCACAGCAGTAGCAGTAGGGCTTGCGCAAGAAGATGGGTGATGGTGTCATCGGCGGCATGCCCCCCGATGACACCCATCGCCGTCTTGATGCCTTGTGGCGGATGGAATCACCAAAGTTGCTTGCGCGCTTGCTGCGTATCACCGGCAACCTCGACACTGCCGAAGAATTGGCGCAGGACGTGTTGGTCACCGCGTTGGAACACTGGCCGCGCGAAGGCGTACCCGACAAGCCAGCGGCATGACTGATGACCACCGCCAAACGCCGCGCCATTGACCACCTGCGCCAACGCCCGTCATCGAACTCAATCGTGCGGTGGCGGTGAGCCGAGCACAGGGTGCGCAAGCAGCCTTGCCATTGGTCGATGCGCTACTGGCGGCATCCACCCTGCAAGGGTATGCGCCCTTGCACGCGGTGCACGGCGATGTGCTGGAGCAGTTGGGTCACCGCGATGCGGCGCATGCTGCATTTCTGCGCGCGATCAAGCACACCCGCAATGCGCATGAGCGCGCGGTACTGCTGGCGCGCGCGGATGCCTGTCTGCGTGCTTGAAACACCACAGCCACCCGAAGGTGGCTGCGATGGACGATGGCGCGGTGCTGTCAGCGTGCCGCAGTGCGATTGAAGTCGCGGCGTAGCCAGCTGTCGATCATGCGCTTTTCATAACGCAGTGGATCGGTGTCATTGAATGGCGGTGAGTTGATCATGAAGCCAAGATCGGTGAGTTTGCGCTCACCCTCAGCCACCACTGCGCCACTGGCATCCAATTCGCGAAACTTCACCGTCATCCGTGGCGGGTAAATATCACGGATCATGCGGATATTCTGGCGATCCACACCCAGCCAAGGCTCATAGCGCCCAGCGCGTTGGATATCGACGATGGTCAATTCCAAAGTGTTGCCGGGCGGGAGTTGCTTGTCGGCCTGTTTTCGCATGTATTGGGCCAGCTGAATCAGCCAATCGCCTTGTGCGGCTTCCACCCGATTACCGCTGGCCTTGAGTTCAGTAAAGCCAGCGGGATCCGCCCACGTCACGCTGACCGGGCCAGCACTGGGCAATGCACGGGGTGCGTTTTTATCCAGCAAGCTGTTGCCAGCAGCGGCGTTGCCTGCCAGTGCCAACATCAGTGCTACTGCAAGCAGTTTGGCGTTCATGTTCGCGCTCCATTGGTGAGTGCAGTCAGTGTGCCGCGTTGGATTCGCACTGGCGAGAGTGATGGTGTGATTCAGTCAGCTGCGGTTGCGTCTTCACCCACGGCGTCTTGGAACCAGGCTTCCACGTTGCCGCGCAGCTTCAGCGTCATCGGTACGCCACGGCGATCCAGTGAGCGCCCCGCCTGCACGCGGATCCAGCCTTCGCTGATGCAATATTCCTCGACATTGGTGCGTTCGCTGCCGTTGAAACGAATGCCCACGCCGCGCTCCAGCAGGCTGGCATCGTGAAACTTGCTGCGCGGGTCGTTGGATAGGCGGTCGGGGGGAGTGTTGGTATCGGTCATGGGTATGCTGCCGGTTGCAAGAAACCGACAGCATACCCGGCACGCGTGTTTCAGCCGAGTGTCAGCCGAGTTTGCGGGTAACGGCGAAGGTGGCCAAATTGCCCAAGCCAAGTGCGCCAATCAACACCGCAATCGCGCCGGGGTTGACCTCTGTCCAGCCCATCGCTTCAACAATGCCAAAGCCTGCCGCCAGTGCCAGCAAGGTCACGCCCCAGCGCAATGAAGACAGGCGGCGGTTGGCTTCATCGTTTTGCATGATTTTGGCGACCAGTTCCGGCGAGCCATTGCTGCTGACCAGTTGCTTGCGCACGCGGGCATCGACCACCGCTTTGATCGAATAAGCGATGCAGGCAAACATGGCGATGGGGACGAATAATGCGGTATCCATGGGTGACTCCTTGCGTTGGTTGGCGGCCACCGTGGCCGTTCGAAGCAAGAGATACGGCGATGGGATGCGTGGTTGCACGCGCGTGTGAAAAAACTCGAAATCAAGGTGTCCTTTATTTTTCATGCAACTTGCAACCGATCGCGCACTGGGCGTATCACCTCTGCAATGGAAGCCGACCGCGCCCTTGTTGCCGCAGTACTCGAAAACCGCCCCGGTGCGTTTGAACAACTGGTGCGCGATTACCAAGGCCTGTGCTGGCATATCATCCAGCGCTTGGTGCGGCACCCCGAGGACACCCGCGAGTTGTGCCAAGAGGCGTTCCTGCGCGTGCATCAATATTTGCACCAGTACCGTTTTGATAGCCCGCTGAAATCCTGGATTGGGCAGGTGGCGTATTCGGTGGGTAAGCGCCATCTGGAGCGCAAGCGGATCGCCTTGCTGGAGCCGGTATCGGCAGATGACGATGGCGTGTCCTTGCTCGACAACGTGGGGGATGGGTGTGACCTTGAAGCTGCGCATATGGGTGCCAGCGAGGCACGCGAATTGCATGCCGCGATCGAACGCTTATCGCCGCAGCAACGCCTGTTGTTGACGCTGTACCATCTGGAAGAGTTGTCGATTGGCGAGATCGCCACCATCACCGGCTTGGCCGAGGGGACGATCAAAAGTCACTTGTTTCGTAGCCGCAACAAACTGCGCGAATTACTGGCCCCGCGCATCGGAGTCGCCGCATGAACACGCATCAGCATCCACAACATTCAGATCAGCAACACATCGACGAACGACGTTGGCAAGCGCAAGAAAAGGCGCGGCGTGGCGATGTGGATGCCGACCCGGTAGAGCTGCGTATCGCCCAAGCCTTGCGCCATGCGCCAGCGGTACACCTGCCTGCGGATTTTGCGGCGCGGCTGGCGGCGCAGGTGCAAGCGCAGGCAGCCACCAATATGCGGCTAGAGCAGTATCTATTGCGCGGGTTGGTGCTGGTCTTCGCGGCGGGCACGGCGGTGGTCACCGCGTGGTATGGGCGCGGCTGGGCGGCGGCGCTGGCAGGTAGTCTGCCGGGCGGTAGCGCTGCGGCCGGGTGGTGTGGGCTTGCGCTGGGCTGTCTGCTGCTCAATTGGGGCTCTGGCGTATTGCGGCAGCGGGTTGGCGGGCATCTGCGGCCACTTGTTTGAGGCGGCCCGTTAAACTGCACGGATGAATGCTGCCCATCGCGATACCGCCCTAGACGCCCTGCTGTACCCGTTCGCCCAAGGCTTGCTGCACTGGCCGGAGGCTGCCTTGTTTCTGCGCGCGCGCGCCGGGGCCGGTGGCCATGGGCGACATTTCATCGCCACCCAGCCGTTCAAGCCGGAAGTCGATCGCTTGCAGCGTGCGGGCATCGACATCCTCGACGAAGACACGCTGCCAGCGGCAGCGTTCCCGCTGGTTTTAGTATTGCCGCCGCGCCAGCGTGAAGAAGCGCGCGCGCTGCTGGCAACTGCGTGCAAAGCGGTGGCACCGGGCGGCGTGGTGGTGGTGGCGGTGAGCAATGACGAGGGTGCCAAAACCCGCGAGACCGAATTGAAGCAACTCGCCACAACGGTGAGCACGCTCAGTAAATTTCACTGTCGGGTGTTTTGGACGGCGGCCAATGCAACGCTGAACACCGACGTGATTGCGCAATGGGCACGGCTGGATGCCCCGCGTGTGCAAGCCTGTGCAGATGTGCCCGCTGGAAGTTTTCACACCCGCCCGGGGGTGTTTGCATGGGATCGCATCGATGCCGCATCACGGCTCTTGGTCGAAGCCTTGCCGAGCAATTTGCAAGGGCGGGTGGCGGATTTTGGTGCGGGCTGGGGGTATTTGTCGCAGCAAGTGTTGGGGCGTTGCCCGCAGGTTACTGCGCTGGATGTGTTCGAGGCCGATGCGCGCGCGCTGGCCTTGGCGCAGTGTAATTTGGCCGATGCCAAGGTACCGGTGACGTATCACTGGCAAGACGTGGCCGCCGGTGTGGCCGGGCGGTTTGATGCCATCGTCTGCAACCCGCCGTTCCATGCGCTGGGGCGTGGCGATCGTCCGGATATCGGGCGTGCGTTTATCGCCGCTGCCAGCACCGCGCTGCGCGCAGGTGGGCGCTTGTGGCTGGTCGCCAATCGCCATCTTCCCTATGAAGAAGCACTGGGCAGCGGGTTTGCGCAGGTGCGCACAGTGGCGCAACAAGGCGGCTTCAAAATTGTCGAAGCGGTGAAGGCATGAAGCTGCTCAAGCACATCGCCAATTTGGGCTATGGCAGCCGTAAAGATGTGCAGTGGCTCTTTCGCGAAGGCCGCATCACCGATGCCGATGGCGAGGTGTTGTATGCCGATGACCCGGTGCTGCACGACAGCGTGCGTCTTGATGGTGCGCCGCTAGACCCGCCACCGGGCATGTTGTTGTTGCTCAACAAGCCCACCGGTGTCACCTGTTCAAGCAAAGACACCGGGCGCATCGTGTACGACTTATTCCCGCCGCGTTACAGCCTGCGCAGCCCCGTGTTGTCCACGGTGGGGCGCTTGGATCGCGAGACCTCCGGCCTGCTGCTGCTGACCGACGACGGGCAGTTATTGCACCGCATTATTTCCCCCAAATCCAAATTGCCGAAGGTGTATCTGGCGCAGTTGGCCGAAGATCTGCGTGGTGATGAGGCGGCGCTATTTGCCAGTGGCAGATTGCTGCTGGAAGGCGAAAAAACTCCGCTACTGCCCGCCGAATTGGACGTGGTGGATGCCCGCACCGCCCGCTTGACCCTGCATGAAGGCCGCTACCATCAGGTGCGACGGATGTTCGCGGCGGTGGGCAACCATGTGGCCGCGTTGCACCGTGAACGCATCGGTGGTTTGACCTTGGGCGCGCTAGCGCAGGGCGAATGGCGGATGCTGGGTGATGCGGAGCGCACCGCGCTATTTGTTTAGCAAGGCGGCAAACCCTTCCGCACCCAATGCCTGCATCGTCTTGATATTGCGCTCGATGATGCTATCCGGCTCCGGATAGGCCGCGACCGCACGTGCCACGCTGTCTTCGCGCAGCAGATGCAAACACGGGTAGGGCGCGCGATTGGTCAGGTTTTCGGCATCGTCCGGTGCGGTGCCGGCGAACTGATAATCGGGGTGAAAACTTGCCACTTGCAGCACGCCTTCAAGCTGCAAGGCGTCCACCAAGCCATCGGCAGCGTCGAGAAAATCGTTGTAATCCAGAAAATCGCCCAGCACCTGCGGATGCACCAATAACGTAGTGTCGGTTTGCGTAGCTGGGGTGTCGCGCAGCAGGACGAGTTCTTCGCCCAATTGCTCCAGCAAGGCGGATGCCGTGCTGGCATCGCTGATCACGATGCGCACCTGCTCTTTGGCGTACACCGCTTTGGCAAATGGGCATAGATTCAGCCCGATCACCGCCCGCTCCAGCCAGCGGCGGATGTCTGCTTCGACCTGTGCGTCTGTCGGTGTGGCGGCGATGTGCATGCTCAATCGCGGAAGTTGTCGAACTGCAACGGCAGCTCAAATTCCTGCCCTCGCAGCAGCGCCATCGCCGCCTGCAAGTCGTCGCGCTTCTTGCCGGTCACGCGTAGCTTGTCGCCATTGATTTGCGAATCGACTTTCAGTTTGGCGTCCTTGAGCGCGGCCTGGATTTTCTTCGCCAATTCGCGTTCGATGCCTTGCTTCACGGTGATCTTCTGGCGTGCGCCGGCAAGGTTGGTGTCAATGTCGCCAAACTCCAGGCAACGCACGTCGATTTTTCGCGCAATCAAGCGTGCACGCAGGATGTCGGTCATCTGCTGCAATTGGAAATCACTGGGCGCGGACTGGGTGATGACGTTGTCCTCGCGCAGGAATTTGGCATCCACGCCTTTGAAGTCAAAGCGCGTGGTCAGCTCGCGGCTGGCTTGATCCACCGCATTGGTGAGCTCGTGGGTATCTACTTCAGAAATGATGTCGAAGGAAGGCATGGCATTGGACAGGGGTGACGAAACCGGAAGGGTACCGCATGCTGACGGCATGACCGAGCCCAACCATGCACCCCATTCCCGCGCCGTTTGGCTGATGCTGGCGGCGGTGGGCCTGTTTGCGTTGATGGATGCCGGCTTGAAATTGCTGTCGGCGCATTACCTGCCGTTCCAAGTGGCGACATTGCGCGGGGTGGCCTCGCTGCCGTTGGTGCTGGTGTGGGCGTTGTTCACGCAGGGATGGCGGCCGCTGCTGCGGGTGCGTTGGCCCTTGCATCTGCTGCGCGGGGTGCTGGGCGTGGGCATGATGGCCAGCTTTGTGTATGCGCTGAAGCGGCTGCCACTGTCCACCGCCTATTCGATCTTCTTTGTTGCCCCGTTGCTGATCACTGCGCTATCGGTCCCGATCCTGGGCGAACAGGTGGGCCCACGGCGGTGGGCGGCAATTGTCGTTGGGTTGCTGGGCGTGTTGGTGGTGCTGCGGCCGACCGGCGCCGGGATGATGTCCTTGGCCGGGTTGGCGGTGTTGTTGGCGGCGGTGGGGTATGCGGTGTCGGCGATCACCGTGCGGGTGCTGGCGCGCACGGATTCCAATCAGGCCATGGTGGTCTGGCTCTTGGCCTTGATGGCGCTGGGGGCGGGCAGTTTGGCGTGGCCCGGCTGGCAGCCATTGCAGGCCGAACATACATGGATCGTGGCCGGCATTGGCGTGGTGGGC
>Ga0208825_1000625_pt1 | contig 32272 bp, 31 predicted proteins | sample AD_UKC113_MetaG_FD_184450 | JGI IMG/M metagenome (GOLD analysis project Ga0208825, IMG submission 184450) | Active sludge microbial communities of municipal wastewater-treating anaerobic digesters from Hong Kong - AD_UKC113_MetaG (SPAdes)... | ecosystem: Engineered > Bioreactor > Anaerobic >...
CCAATTTTGTAAATTAAATTTGGTAAGTCTATTGAGGATGGCCTTTTTGTCTCAAAAACCCCTTAAAAACTATTAAATTTTCAAAAATTTTTTCCAATCACCTCTTGACTTTTTACCACTGGACTCCCTTCATAAAATCGAATTTGTTGCATTCTACACACCGATTAGACCTAGAATAGCCGGTGTGACAACTACAAGAACAACTGCGAAAAACATAAACATCATAGGGAACAACGCCTTCGATGAAGCTTCTTCTCCAAGCCTTTTTGCCGCATGTATCCTGAGCTCCCAACACTCCCTTGACTGAAATTTCAATATATCTACCAATTCAGAATTTCCTTTTTTAAGATTCTGGGTAATGACCGCGACAAACTTTGTAACCTCAGGAAGTCTGCATCTTTTGGCGAATTCCTCATAAGCCCCTATCTCGGATTTTCCGTTTGAAATATCCAGCATAACATTTCTTAGCTCCACATAAAGGGGAGTATTTTTTTTAGTATCGGTCACAATTCTCGTCCATGCATTTGAAACTGTCATTCCTGCATTTATAAGAAGTGTAAGAGTATTTAAAAAATCTGGAAAATCGATCTGCATGGAAAGCCTTCTTTTATTGACCTTCTTATCAAGGTCCTTATCAAATCCATATGCAACAGCAGCCATTATAAACAATGAAAACATCAGCAGTTCAACATTTAATTCACCCAATGCTGCATTAATAAAAAGTATAAGCACCAGAAGTATAAGCTCGAATGTTATTTTATTAGCCCAATGTACCCTTAAAAAATAGTGGGCATATATACCTCCGTTAAGCTCCGCTGTTTTGTTCAAGAGATTCCTGTCGTACTTTGTATCATATCGGTAGTTGATTTTATCCATGATCCAAAAGCCCATGGGCAAAAATTTTTTGAGTTTGAATTCCTTTTCATCCAACGGCTCTATAAATTCGTTATATTTATTTCTTGATACTAGGAAAAGAAATACAACCGCAATAAGCGATGCAGCAAAAGCTATAATCATCCTTAGCCCCCACTTTTTGTATCAAATATATTTTTTATCCATCATTTTTTATCATCAAACTTTTATTTCCATTATCTTTTTCATTATCATATACCCGGATATTATTAAGATAATGGCTAACGTCATTACAATTCTCCCTAATGCAGTTGTGAAAACAGGTTCCATATACTCTTTTTGCGTTACCGAAAGTAATAGGAGCAATGCTACAGGCATAACCGACAATATTTTTTGCTCAAATTTTTTCTGTGCAAGAATGGTTGCTATCTCTTGCTTAACCTCTATTTTGTCATTTATTACATTAGAAGTGTTCCTGATGATTTCGATAACATTACCGCCTCTTTTGTTGCAGGTCTGAAGAATGGTTGCAAAGCTTCTTACATCTTCAAGATTTGATCGTTCTGCAAAATCCATCAATACATTTTCTATCTGCTCGTTCATTTCAAGCTTTCTTTGCATGTACTGGATTTCTTTAATTATCAATGTATCTTCATTAGGATAAATAATCTTAAGCTCCTTTATCGACTCCTTAAATGCAGTTTCAAGTGCTTTACCCGATGCGAGAGAAGATGAGATTGAATATAGCAGGTCTTTAAATTGAAGATTTAATTCATTTTGCCTTCTTTCAATAATTTCCTTTGTTCTGATTTTGGGATAAAGTAATGCAAAGGGTGTTATCAATAAGGATACAATTACATTGTGGTAGAATATAAAGCCTAGCCCAAAAAGGAATATCGCCGCCAGTAATATATAAACAAGCTTCTCTTTTAGCGACATATTATAAACACTGTAATCAACAGCACCATTTAACGGTATGGAGCTTTCCTTTTCAAATTTTATATTTAAATCTTCAGTATTCATAATACCTCCACCACTTCAGACTTTATCACTTAAACCGGCAAGCCTGAATTTCTCCTTATGTATCATACTTCTTTCAGTCCTTACAAGGCGTCCGCAAATCCTTCCGTCTTCCATTTCTTTTTCTTCCTCAAAAACATAAAGGGGATTTAGAACGATCTCTCCATTCTTATAACCTACTATTTCCGATATTTCCATAGTCCTTCTGGATTTATCCCTTAGTCTTGAGAGATGAATTATAATATCTATGGCTGAAGCTATTTGCTTTCTAATTGCCTCAAGAGGTATTTCGGCACCTGTCAGCACCATTGTTTCAAGCCTTGAAAGCATATCCTCCGCAGAATTGGCATGGCCGGTGGAAAGGGATCCATCATGGCCGGTATTCATTGCCTGAAGCATATCTAAGGCTTCGGCTCCTCTGACCTCTCCAACAATTATTCTTTCAGGTCTCATTCTTAGAGATGTCTTAATAAGATCTCTTATGGTTATGGCACCCTTACCTTCGGTATTGGCATTTCTGGTCTCCATTCTGACTATGTTTTCAACACCTTTTATCTGAAGTTCAGCTGAATCTTCTATGGTGATAATTCTTTCATCTTTAGGTATGAAATTGGACAATGCGTTTAGAAATGTTGTTTTTCCGCTTCCGGTTCCTCCGCTTATAAATATATTAAATTTTGCCTTAACCATACGCTCTAAAAGCTCGGCTGTTTCTTCAGTCAAAGACCCAAGCTTTACCAGCTGCTCTACTGTAAAGGGTTTTTCCGGAAACTTACGGATAGTAATGATGGGACCGTTTAATGCTATTGGCGATAAAACAACATTAATACGAGAACCGTCTTGAAGCCTTGCATCAACTATGGGTACAGCTTCATTCACTGTTCTGTCAACAGCCGACACAATATTTCTTATAACATTCTCAAGCTTTTCACTGCTTTCGAATCTGGTGTCAAGCTTTGATATTTTGCCGTTTCGTTCAATGAAAATATTATCGGGACCATTAACCATTATTTCAGTAATTGATTTGTCATTTATAAGGGGCTGGAGCACATCCAATCTTCTTATTGAATTGAATATACTTTCTACTATTTCTCTTTTTTCAGCAGGAGATATGTAAATATCAGTCTGATTTTCCAGTACAATCTCTTCTATCTTTTCCTCAATCTCTTCATCACTTAATTCTGTGTTAAGTAAGTTCAGTTTTGACCTTGCCAGCTCCTTCAGTTCAGCTGTTATTGCAAGCTTTTCCTCAAGGGTCAAGGCATCTCACCTCCATCATATGACTCTTTCAACCACTTCTTCAAGAGCTCGTCCGAATTTACCGGATAAATCAAGCACAATCCTGTTGTTCTGATATGTATAAAGATTTGATGATTCAGGCAGCACATAGGATATGTTCATACCGATACTATCTAAAATATCTCTAAAAATATCATAGCCTTCTTCCCCGTTAAATGCCCTGTTTAATATAAAAACAGTTTTAGAGAGTAATTTTTGCTTATATGCTTTATCCAAAATATCAAGCTCACTTAAAAAATTATAAAGCTTAAATTTAGATAGTTGGTTGGGATTTAGCACGTAAAATATAGTATCCGAAGCATCGAGCACCGCCATCATTCTTTTTTCAATAAAGCAAGGCATATCCACAAATATGGCTTCATATTGGTTCATATCCTTCATATGAGAAATAAGGTCAAAATACTCCGAAGGCTCGATTTCCAAAAGCTCCAGGTGATTTACAGGCGGATTGAAATAATGGACACCTGTTTCCTGGTCTATAACTTTTATTCCCTCAATTTTTAATGAAAGACTCTTATTCTTTGATTTTAAGTAATATAAAACATGAGAAAGATTATATTGACTGCTCATACCAAATAGCAGCGGTGTAGATGCCGACTCTTCAAGATTGAGATAAAAAGCCTTCCTTCCATGGTGGACGGATTTTACCGAACAACCGTAGGATATGGTTGTCTTTCCGCTGCCTCCACTAGACGAATAAACAGCTACAACCTTTGTCTCGTTTTGGCCTTTTGTAATTATAATTTCATTGGTTTTGTCTGAATAGAGGTTTAATATATTTTTTACGAGATTTTCTCCCAACTGATATTTTAAAACAATTTCACAGCCATTATACTCCCTTGAAAGCCTGCCTGTTGATAGTATTCCAACCAAAGCAATGTCCAAATCGGAGATTTCTTCAAAATACAACTCTGAAGAAATTAACAAAATATCCAATTTCCCGGTATGAGTGCTTATAAAATTCATTAAACTTTCCTTCTGGGAAAAACTCAATATTTTGAACCTTGTCAAATATTTCTCAGACAGAAATGTCACCACTCCATTTAAGTACTCTTCATCACTGTCCGCTATTACCAGATTAAGTTTAGACATAAATAAACACCACACAAAATATAAATTTTATTTGATTTAATTAAAATTGTTTTTGATATTTGATATTAAACACAGTGTGCATTGAGAAATGCATCATACGATGAAATGCATTATATATAATGAAATGCCGTATAAAATAGACTGTAATTATGTAAAATTTCATGGACATACAAAAATCTATGTATATATTATATTCTATAAAAACCTTTGTTTTCCTCCTAAATCTACACAAAAAATTACTAAATTTATTTTATTAATATTTTCTTATGGCAATTTTACCCATAGATGTACTTAACCTGATTTTCCCCGAAGCATCTTCCACTACCCAGTCTTTAAACTCATTAATTTCAACTTCTCCAATTGTTTCAAATTCTACCTGGGAATTTTTTTCAACCTGCAACTCAATATTCCCCAGGCCTGTTTCAAACTGTCCAAATTCCATATCACTAAAATCCGATTTAATTGTAATATTCCCCTGCTCCAATTTAATATTGGAATCCTTAATTATTTTTCCGCTGCCAATTCTAATATTACCCATTTGTGCCAAAGCGTATATTTCCCCTTCCATGCTCGCAATATCCACATTGGCCATTTTAATATCAGTCTTTAAATTGCATTTTATACTGTCAACAATTTTAAATGTACCTGTATCAAGCTTTATGCTAATGTCCCCTGAATTTCTTGGAGCATATATGTTTAAATCAATGCTGCTATCCACAGGATTTCGTCCGTCACCCTCATACCTCGACGTAAATGAGGTAATATTATTGTCGCTGTTTGCTTCTATTTTAAAATTGCCAAGCATTTTTTCCAATCTGCTCTTATCACCAATCCCTCTTATCTTTTTCTTTACATCAAACTTTATTTCACTCTTGTCCCAACAATAAATGCATATATTGCCATAATCGCAATCAATAACAAGAAGGCTTTTATTTCCGACTTTATATGTTTTACTGATAAACTCCACTACTTCCTTCTTTGGTCCTAAGTCCAAACTCTCTTCATTTACGCAAGCTGCCTGTAAAGAAAAAAATAATATAATCATGAAGATTTGTAATATTCTTTTCATTTCTTCCTCCAATTGCTTATATCACTTTTATTTTATATATTAACTTAATATTATTTATTTTACAATTATTTCCTAAATACAAAAAAACATGCAATGTAAAAAATAATTAATTTTTACATCACATGTTTTTAATTTTCACATAAAATAAATAGTTTCTATTGTTACAGCCTAAATAGCATTAAATGAAAACTCCAATTCCTCTTTCATCTTGTCAAAGCTCTCATTAATAAGTTTAATAAAAGCATTTACCACATCTACGTCAAACTGAACACCGGCACCCTCTATGAGTTGCCTTTTTGCTTCCTCCACACCCAATTTGGTCCTGTATAATCTGTCCGATGTCATTGCATCAAAAGCATCTGCCACAGACAATATTCGTGCAAAAAACGGTATCTCATCACCCTTTAAGCCTGACGGATAGCCTTTGCCGTCTATTCTTTCGTGGTGATACTTAACCAAAGGAACTACATCTTTAAACATGGATACGGCAGACAATATATGAGCACCCTTTAAAGGATGTTTTTTAATTTCCTCATATTCTCTTGGGCTTAACTTATCTGTTTTCAACAGAATATCATCTGTTGTACCGATTTTCCCAATATCATGAAATACTCCACCTACATTAAGTATTTCCAACTCTTTATCATTAAGATTAAATAACTCTCCTATTTTCCTTGCATAATAGCCTACTCTCTCGGAATGTCCTCTGGTGTAAACATCCTTTGCATCTACTGCGAGTCTTAGAACCTCTATGGTATCCATATATCTTTCTCTAAGCTCGTCATATGTCTTAAGAAGCTCTTCATTCTTAGTGCTTATAATTGAATGCAGCAAAGAGTTATTTAATGCTGCAGATGCTTGACTGGAAAATATTTCTAAAAGTCTCGTACTGTCGCTATAACTGCTGCTCTCAATGTATATAACACCCATAACATTCTGGTATCCGTTTGTCAGCGGAAGAATTATTCCATATGGCAGGCATATAACTTTTTTATCCATTCTTGCCTGTCCTATACACTCCATCAGTTCGGGATTTAATTTCAATGCAAATTCCTCAATACTTCCAAAATACTTTCCGAGCCCTCTATATATTGTTTTGCCGCTATCTTTGTCATTTATTATATCATCAATCAATATAAAACCATCCGAGCTTTTAATAAACTCCATTATTTCCTTTAAAATATTTTCCAGAATATCTCCTACCGGCATTAAACTGTATATCCTAGGTACGGCATCAAGTATTTTATTAAGCCCCTCTTTAAAATTGTATATTGTTTTTCTTTGCTCAATTGACTTAACGGCAGACTCTATGAGCAATATCAACTGATCAAACCTGTCGTTCTTTTCACAATAGCCTTGTATTTCCAATGCTTTTATGGTCTCAACAGGCGGAGCCAAATCCTTATGACCCGTCAGTATAATTATGTATACATCACTATTAAACTCCCTAATCCGCCTTACAACTTCGTCTCCATGTATGGTATTCATAAGAAAATCCAGTATCACTATATCATAAAATTCTTTTGAAAGGCTTTCAATGGCAACATACGGATCGGTAAAGCCTACCGTAGTATATCCCGCTTTTGAAAGTACAATCGATAACGAATCTACAATTCCAATCTCATCATCTACAAGCATTATCTTATAGCCATTAGAAGCCGTGCCAGTTTTTTTTCTCATTCCGTATCCTCCATAATTGAGACAGAAAAACTTTGGTAAGTATTTATATTTTTAAATTCAGGATTCAGAATTCGGGGTTATCCTAATAAGAATTATCCTAATAATTTATCCTAATAATATAAATCGGCATATAAGTGAGTTTCAATAATAATATTTTTTAAATGTCTCAATCTCTTTTGCACTTAATGCTCTCCAATGGCCTTCCATAAGATCACCAAGGGTCAACGGGCCAATAGCTGTTCTCTTAAGCTTTATAACAGGATGTCCTATAGCATCGCACATTTTCCTTACCTGCCTGTTTTTCCCTTCATGAATGGTAATCTCAACCCAGGATTTGTCACCTTCAATCTTTAATATTTTTATATTTGCTTTTGCAGTAATATAATCTTCTATTTTTAATCCGTTTTTAAATTTCTCCATTTCTTCCTGGCTAGGTATACCCTGTATCATAGCCATGTAAACCTTCTTTATCTCATGCTTGGGATGAGTCATTTTATATGTAAATTCACCGTCATTTGTCAGTATAATAAGCCCCGAAGTATCATAATCCAACCTTCCAACGGGGTAAATTCTCTCTTTCACACCCTTAACAAGCTCTACTACGCTTGGTCTTCCAAACTGGTCCTTTGCCGTGGATATATATCCCACAGGCTTATTCAACAGAATGTATACCTTCTTTTCAGTATCGGCAACTATTTTACCGTTAACCTCAATAATATCCCTGTCTGTGACTTTGTAACCCATTTCACTGACAATGTTTCCATTTACCTTAACCTTTCCGTCCCTTATTAACTCCTCAGCCTTTCTTCTTGAGGCTATCCCCGTTTGTGCCAAATACTTTTGAAGTCTCATCTGTTCCATAATTTTCACCTGTTAACTATACACATATTCCCTTTACAAATTTTTATATTTTTCGGTTTCTTACTTCCAACCTCTTAATTCTTACTTCTTACCTCTAACCTCTTACTTCTAACTTCCAAAACTCCATATTTTATGTTATTATAAACATAAATTTTATTCAACAGCAATCTCTATTAAATAGTGAGGTTTATAATTTATGGATGTTTTAAAATACTGCCTTTCCAAAAAAGGTGCTTATGAGGATTTTCCCTTTGGTCCCGAACCCATTACGGTAAAAGTGGGGTCTAAGATGTTTGCTCTTATATCAAACCGATCCGATAAAAACTTCATATCATTAAAATGTGATCCATTTGTGGCACAAAGCCTTAGAGAGCAATATTCAAGCGTAACTCCAGGCTATCATTTGAACAAACAGCATTGGAATACTATAACAATAGACGGCACCATTCCGGAACACGAATTGATTTGGATGATAGACCATTCTTATGATTTGGTATTCAAATCCCTGACAAAAGCGGAAAAGAAACAACTTGGCGAATAAACAATAAAATCCAACATTAACAGCTATTGCAAAGCTTTTTAAATGCTGGATCTCCAAAATATTTTACGTTTCACTTGTATCTGTTATAATAGTAACCGTTTTCTGAGGAGTGTTTCCGCTTTCGCTCTCACCGTTTTTACTATTCTTTGCATTCTTTTTATTATCCAACTTTTTCTTAATTGCTTCTGTTGCCTTATTAACAATATCCGGTATCATATCAAGAACCTTATCAAGTGATGAATTTGTATCGACGGGTAAGAGCTTTATTTGTTCATTGCTTACCACCATAAAACCAACCGGTACTATGCTTACTCCGGCTCCACTTCCCCCTGCGAAAGGAAATTTGGATACCTTTTTTTCCTCTTCATCATCATCTTTTTTTATATCAACATCACAGCAGCTATTGTATTCTCCACCACCTGCTGCAAACCCGAAGCTCACTTTTGATATGGGAATAATAACAGTACCATCGGGTGCTTGAACCGCATCACCCACAATGGTATTAACATCTACCATTTCCTTAATGCTGTTCATTGCAGTACTCATAAGACCTTGTATTGGATGTTCTGCCAAACAAACCACCGCCTTCCAATAATTTTAATATAAGTAAAAATACCACTTTTATAATATGTCCCATTCTAATATTAAATATGCATAAAACATTTGCTTTAAAAATTGTTTTTGAAAAATCACTGTTTATTTCTATATTCTTATTATGTATTGGAAAAGCCATTGACAAATTTGAATATACAATACCTGTTATCATCCATGCTACTCCTGTCAAAATCCCTGTAAGAGATGCATCCCCTGTACCTATAGTCATTTCAACATTAAAATTTTTCATCTTTATTCTTGACTTCAATTTCTTAATTGCATAGTTGATAAAAAAGTTTAGCTTGTCATATTTCTTTTTAAAATAATCTATCCTTGAAAAAATATCATCATTACCATTACCCGAACTTTTATTTTGCTTCGCACCCTCTTCATCATCATTATTTTTTGTTTCTTTTTTTTTCTTTACTCTTTTAAATTTAAAGCCATTTTCTCTTATTCCCATTAAAGATGCTTCATATTTGAATTTCACGCCTTTAACAGGTGAGAAGGAAATAAGGACATGGTCATTTATGCCATTCCTTATATATTCAACTGCAATTTCAGTGTTTAAGAAATATATTATTACAGCAATTACTATAAATATACATATAAAAATTGCTAAATAAACCATGGGGCATACCTCAATTCAAAAATGCTCAGCATAAAAGGCTCAACACTTTATAAATAAATAACTTCCCCTATTACTGCTTTATGTTCACATTATCGTAAACATTCTCGCAAGGGGAAGTAAATTTCAATTAATTTCTATATTGTCATTTTTACCATAAAATTATAAAATTATACCAAAATATATCTTTTTTCATGAATCTATATCATTCTCCTCTTGAACTTCATTGAGTTCAAGTTTCGGCAGATCAGCTATTGACTTAAATCCAAAGCTTCTTAAAAATTCATCCGTAGTCTCATATAACACCGGCTTACCGGGTGCATCCAGCCTTCCGGCCTCTCTGATAAGGTTTCTATCCAACAACTTTGAGATAGCACTATCCGAATTAACTCCTCTTATCTGTTCAACCTTTGCCCTTGTTATAGGCTGATTGTAGGCAATTATTGAAAGTGCCTCAAAAGCTGCAGTGGACAGACCCTGCTTCTGTCTTGGTTCAAAAAGCTTTTTAATGTATTCGTGATGCTCAAACCTTGTACAAAGCTGATACTTTCCGTTTATTTCACGGAGCATTATCCCACGCTTTGAATTTTGATAGTTAATGATCATATTGCTTAAAATAGCTTTAACCGTTTTCTTATCTATCTCAAGAACTTCCGAAATTCTTTCTAATGTTAAAGGGTCACCTGCTGCAAAAAGCATTCCCTCAATTATAGATTCTATCTCCCTCTCTTCCATAAGTCCTCCAGTTACTTATCATTTTCACTATCAAGGTCCAATCCTTCTTCACTGCCGCAGTGATATATTTCAATATCGGCAAACTGCCTTCTCTGCTCGAGCTTAACCTTTTTAAGCTTTGAAAGCTCCAAAATAGCAAGAAATCCTGTAACAACTTCAGTCCTCGACTTCTTTTCCAACGAAAATATATCGGAAAATACAAGCTTTGTCTTTCTTAAAAGAAGCAACAAAACCTCCCTCATCTTTGACTTGAGGGAGACCTTTTCATGCTGCATAATCGTTGCCATTTTAGTGACTGTGTTGTTCATTTTCTTCCTGTTTTTTTCAAGCAGTCTTATATAAACTTTTCTAATCTCTTCCGGTGACAGCTCCAATATCTCATCTTCCCTCTCAAACTCATAACACTCGGGAAGCTTATAGAAAACCTTTTCCCATTTCTCTTCATTGAGCCTTAACTGTAACGAAAAATCCTTATACTTTTTATATTCTATTAGCTTTAATACAAGCTCTTCTCTTGGGTCAATCTCTTCAGGAACATCCTTTTCCTTTTTGTCGGGAAGAAGGAGCTTTGACTTTATATGGAGCAGTGTGGCTGCCATTACCAAAAACTCGCTTGCTATCTCCAAATCAAGCTCTTTCATGGCAAAAAGATACTCCATATATTGGTCTGTAATTTCGTTTATAGGTATATCGTAAATATTAATCTGGTTTTTTTCAATAAGATGGAATAAAAGGTCAAAAGGACCCTCAAAGTTCTGAACCTTTATTTTACAGGCATTTGTTAACGCACTCTCCACTTAATCCAACTCCATATCTTATTCCCAGTTTATTTTTACAGCACTCCTTACATCATCCATTGTACTTCTTACAATTTTTCTGGCGTTTTCATTACCATTCATTACTACTTCTCTGATATAGGACGGCTTGTTCATTATCTCCTGCCTTCTCTCATATATAGGAGTCAAATACGCATTCATTTTCTCAGCCAAGTTGCGTTTACACTGAACACAACCTATTTTGCCACCCTTGCAGTTTTCTTCTATTTCAGGCACCTCATCCTCATTAAATACCTTATGGAAAGCATACACAGTACATACATCAGGATGGCCGGGATCATCCTTTTTAATCCTTTGAGGATCGGTTACCATAGTCATAACCTTTTTCTTAATATCCTCAGGACCATCTGAAAGTGCAATAGTGTTGTTATAGCTTTTACTCATTTTTCTGCCGTCAAGTCCGGGCAAAACTTTTGCTTTTGTAAGTAACGGCTGCGGTTCAGGGAACACTTCCCCGAATAGATAATTAAATCTTCTTGCTATTTCCCTTGTGAGCTCAAGGTGAGGAAGTTGATCTTCACCAACGGGCACAAAGTTTGCTTTATATATGAGTATATCCGCTGCCTGCAGACATGGATAGCCTAAAAAGCCGTATGTTGTAATATTCTTGTCCTTCATCTGAGCAATTTGATCCTTATATGTGGGACATCTCAACAGCCATGACAAAGGAGTTATCATTGAAAAAATCAAATGCAGCTCAGCATGCTCAACAATACTTGATTGCAGAAAAATATTGCACTTTTCGGGATCAAGTCCCGCACTTAAATAATCTATTACAAGATTGTCAATATTAGCCTTGATATCGTCTGTATTTTCATATCCTGTAGTCAATGCATGCCAATCGGCTATAAAATAATAACAATCATAATCATCCTGAAGCTTTACCCAATTTTCCAAGGCTCCGAAGTAATTTCCCAAATGTAGTGCCCCAGTAGGCCTCATTCCGCTTAATATCTTACCTTTCTTCATGAATTCACGCTCCGTTCAAATATGCTCTTTATATATTAGCATAATGTATGTACTATTTACAATTATAAGTTTTTTATATGGACTTTTTGAAATCCAACTGATAGAATAATTAGTATTATTTATAAAATAAATTTTATATGCGAGGAGAGTTTTAATGTTAGGCAGATCTGTTCAAGAAATTTTAATGAGCATACCGGGTATTCTTATTGCAATGGTAATCAGCGGGTTTGCTCAAGCTTATATAGCAGATAAGCTTGGCGACACAACACCAAGATATCAGGGAAAACTGTCCCTTAATCCGAAAGAACATATTGATCCCTTTGGATTTTTGATTTTTGTTTTGGTTGGATTCGGTTGGTCTAAACCCGTTGATATAAACCCTAGAAACTTTAAAAACATTAGAGTTGACACAGCACTTGTTTCTGCAGCAGGATTTGCTGCAAATATACTGATGGCAGTGTTATTTGCAATAATTATAAAAATCCTTATTTTAGCCAATGTGTTTGTTATTTTAGGTGATAATGTCGGAGGCAATCTGTTGAAAATTTTGAATTATTGTATCCGATATAACCTAATATTCTTTGTGCTTGGGATACTTCCAATTCCTCCATTCCCCGGCTCAAGGATTCTTGAAAGCCTTACAAACATAGAGAGATATGAAATATATGCAAACCTTAAAAGATACAGTTTATTTGTTTTTTTGATTCTTTATGCGACAAACATTTTATCAATAATTATTACTTATCCGTATTATTACATCTATTTATTCATACTAAGAATATTCGGTTTACCGCTCATGTGATAAGAGGTGGCTCAAGCCACCTCTTAATTTATACTCCTATTTCAATTTCATTCACTATTACATTTCCATGTTATTAACTATACTACCTGCAGCCTTCCACTTATCCAACAATTCCTCAATAAAATCATTCTTTGCTTTCTGATCCAACTCAGGCCTTATTGCATCCTTTATTTCATCTAAAAGGATCTGCCTTTCAGGAATCTTATCAACGACTTTTATAATATGATAACCGTATTGTGTCTTAACAAGTTCGCTTACCTCTCCAACATTCATGGCAAAGGCCGCATCCTCAAACTCTTTTACCATTTCACCCCTGCTGAAAGTGTATCCTTCAGGCATTTGCTTGGCACCGGGATCTTCACCATATTTGTCCATCAGTTCATCAAAGTCGGCCCCATCCCTTATGTCCTTTAATACATCTTTTGCCTTATTTTCTATTTCTTTGATCTTTTCTTCCGAATAAGCCTCACCGGTTGTTTGATCTCTTAATAAAAATAAAATATGCTTTGCTTTTACCGTCTCAGGCTCAACAAAGAATTTTTTATTGTCGTCATAGTACTTCTCCAACTGCTCATCTGTTGCCTTTACATTTTTAATAAGTGCATTCAAATAATTTGAATTGATATAAGATGATTTTGTATATTTCATAAATTGATAGAATGTCACTTTATCTTCTGCCAAAACACTTCTAAATTTTTCAATTCCACCGTATCTAACAATCATATTGTTTATGTATGAATTAATTTCCTCATAATCTTTATCATTAAGTACCGAAAATGTTTTTGGCATGTTTATGGATATTAAAGCCTCTTCAACAATATAATCGAAAACCTCTTGCTTTAGCTTTTTTAACTCATTATCCAACTCTTCTTCAGCTACAAAATCCATTATTTCTTTACTCTGTGCATTATAGAAAAAATCAAAATCCTTTTTTAATAAAGGCACACCGTTAACAGAACCTATTATCTGGTCTTGAGCCGTAGAGATTGATATAGTGTTAGTAGAAGCAATATATTCTATATTTTTATCAAACATTTCCATGAAGAATCTGATTGGAACATATGATCTGCCTGCATATAAATATGACTCCAGCCCTGTAATAACGTTATCAAGCTTAAAGACATAGGGTCCGGGTAAAACCCTAACAATATCTATACGGCTCCTCTTGGTGAATTTTTCGGCACCCTTTAATGTAGTTTTTTTGCCCTTAAATATATTCACCATCTTGGTATTGACATCCGCTTTATAATCCACATCCAAGTAGTAGCACAAATCGCCAATAGCCGCATAATATCTGCCATCTATGTTTATAGTTCTAATGTTTAACGGTTTCTTGTCCAATTCCACATTTACAGCTGTTATTGTTCCTACGTAATCTTTAACCGGTGTCGGAGTAGGTGTAGATACAACCGGTGTATAATATTCCTCTTCCTGCCCAACATTTTGCTCACTTATACCGTAAACATCTTCCTGTACCGACTTGCTGTCTGAATATACGTCCTCTGCAACAGACTTCTTCTCCGAATCTAAAATTATCGATTGTCTGTCGTCCTGTTGGGCCTCTTTTGACCCATCGGCTGCAGTAACACCTACGGCTAAAGACAGGCTAAAAGCCGCTGCTAAAATTAGACTTGAAACTCTTTTTTTAAACATTTTTTTACTTCCTTTCACAATTCATTAATTATCATTTGAGATCATCGGGGATTATATCATTTCTTATTAAATCTTCATAATCCTCACCCTTAACTATGAGCCTTGATTTGCCTTCATGAACCAATACGACAGGCGGACGAGGTATTCTATTGTAATTGCTTGACATGGAATAGTTATATGCACCTGTAGCCAAAACAGCTATTATATCCCCTGCCTTAACTCTTGGAAAATTAATATCCTTAATGAGTATATCACCGGACTCACAGCATTTTCCCGCAATGGTAATAACATTTTCCTTAGGTGCATCAAGCCTGTTTGCAAGCACCGCATCATAAGGTGACTGATAAAGAGCATATCTGGGATTATCCCCCATACCTCCGTCAACAGATACATAGGTTCTCACACCCTTTATTTCCTTTACCGCACCTACCTTATAAAGAGTTATACCTGCCGATGCAACTATTGACCTTCCAGGCTCCATAACAATAAAAGGCAGCTTTATCCGCTTGTCCTCACATGTTTTCTTCACAACATTCGAAACAGACTCAATATAGCTGTCATACTCAATGGGATCATGTTCCGGGATATATTTGATTCCAAAACCGCCTCCAAGGTTTAATTCTTCAATTTCAATTCCTGTTTCATTTTTGATATCACTGATAAATTCCAGCATCACCTTAGCAGCCAATTCAAAGGGTGCAAGGTCAAATATCTGGGAACCTATATGGCAGTGAACTCCTACCACTGACACGTTTTTAAGAGTTGAAGCGAACTTTACAATCTCCATTGCTTCCCCGTTTTCAAGAGCAACACCAAACTTGGAATCAATCTGACCGGTTTGAACAAAATCGTGAGTATGAGCATCTATTCCAGGCTTTATCCTGAAAGAAATATTTGCTTTTTTCCCTTTTTCCCCTGCTATTCTGTCTATATTTTTCAATTCTTCCAGGTTGTCCACAACAATTCTTCTTACGTCTTTATCAATGGCCAACTCAATTTCGCTTATTGTTTTATTGTTGCCGTGAAAATAAACCCTGTCCATTGGAAATCCCGCTTTGTAAGCCGTATAAAGCTCTCCTCCGGAAACTACATCTACCCCTAGGCCTTCACTCTCAACAATTTTATATATTGCCATTGAACTAAATGCCTTGCTGGCATATAAAACCAGACCATTGCCCTTATAATATTTATCCATTGCATTCTTGTATATGCGGCAATTTTTTCTTATCAATCCTTCATCCATAACATATAAGGGGGTACCATATTTTTCTACCAATTCAACAGTGTCGCATCCCCCAATTTCCAAATGATTTAAACTATTGGTTTTTAACGCTTCTGATACAAACATATTTTCACCATCCATAAAATTATATTCTCTAAACTGCAATCTTTATTAAATGTTAGCATCTAAAAATGCAAGCGTCAATACAAAATCCTGCATTTTCCCCTTATTTTTATTTACATTTATCCTTATTCATCAATAATATCTCTTGAAAAAATTCATATGGATTTTTGGTATTATCATTCAAATTAAACTTTGAGAGAAAATACCTGTTAAGATGAAATTCAAAGAGCTGTCTTCGACTTCCCAACCGGTCTTTCCTTTCCATAAACTCCTTTAACACCCCAAACTCATATTCATTAACGGGGTATATATTGGTGCTTTTGTTATTAACATTCATATTAAATCCTGCCAACACCTGGGCTGCAGTCAAAGGCTTTTGATTATCCCTCTTTTTTACTACTATTGTATTTGCAGCCATATCACCAATTCTTTTGTAATTTTTGTTAAAAACCAAAAAAACTGAACCTATAAGATAAAAGAACGGTAAGAAATCTATGACTCTTATTATGTTTCTCAATGCAGAATCAAAAAATGTTATGGCCTCACCTGTCTCCTTTATGACCATAAGATTTAAAATCCTTTTTCCGGGTGACTGACCGTTCATCAACATCTCCCAAAAAATAAAATAACCGTTATACACCAAAAATACTACTATAATACTTAAAGCAGTAATATAAGAATTGATTTCTTCATCGTAATAATAGGAAAGATCTGCCGAATAGACGATAATAATCATTAAAAATATTATAAGACATTGAATCACAAAGTCTATCAAAAAAGCTAGAAGTCTTGAGCCTAAGCCGGCTAATTCAAAATCTATATATACATTTTCAGGAGTGATTATATTTTTTATTTTCCTCATAAAGTAATTTTACCTTTCATATTTGCATTTAATTCTTGAAATTTCATCAAAAGCAACATTAAGATTGTAACATTACTACAATTCTGATACAATTAATCCTATCAAAAATATTATAAAACAAAATCAGGGTGTTTACCATGAGAGAAGAAAAATTTATTAATGATAATTCATATATTTGGCAAAATTTAGAAGATTTGCTTAACAAGCTCAAGTCAAAAAAGCTGAAATCATTAAGCAAATCCGAATTGGACAGTTTTATAACATCCTACAGGATTGTATGCAGCCACCTGTCCTATAGCAGAACATTTTTTGGCGAGTCTAAGACAACAGAATATTTAAACAGCCTTGCATCTTCAGCCCACAGCTATATCTACTCTACAAAATCATCGGGGTTTAAAAAAGTATTTTCATTTTATATAAAAGGCTTCCCTGAGCTGTTGAAACAAAACGCTTCATATATGATTTTATCAACAGCTTTGTTTATGGCAGGTGTTATTTTCAGTTTTATCATGACTCTAATAAATTCCGATAACGCACCGGCATTTATACCACCTGAGTTAATTGAAGGTGTAAAGACACTTGAAGACGGCCGGAGTGTTTGGGATAGTGCCACCGCATCCGCGTCCATATTTACCAATAATATTGGCGTGGGTTTAAGAGCATTTTCATTGGGCATAACATTAGGCCTAGGCACAGTCTATATACTTATTTACAACGGGTTTTTTTTAGGAAGTGCTGCGGGACTTGCGGTAAACTATAATGTATCGGATATTTTCTGGTCTCTTATACTTCCTCATGGAGTCTTAGAGCTTTTCTGCATATTCGTATGCGGTGCTGCAGGCCTCATAATAGGAAAATCAATTATAAGCCCTGGTGTTTATTCCAGAAAGGACTCCCTGATAAAAGCCGGAAAAACCGCAGTCTACCTTGCTTGCGGTACAATACCCCTATTTGTCATAGCAGGTATTATTGAAGGGTATTTCACTCCGTCAGATGTATCTGCAGAATTCAAATTAATATTTTCACTTATATCCTTTATCCTTCTTTGCATATACTTGGCATCGCCTTTCATTCGAAGGAAAAAGATATCCTCATGATATCTTTAGCTAAGCTGCATCATTGCCTTGATATTTAAATATTTATTAACTACCTCCATTGAAAGCTTATCGGGAGGCACATCTATTGATGCAATGCCCGCACTTTCAAATATTTTTTGTATTTTTTCCCTTTCATCAACTTCCTTGAGTGCCGCACATTTATCATAAATATCAGCGACTGTGTTTATTTTGTTATCTGCCATTTCATAAACCCTCATATCCTTAATTGTTATCACAAGGGGTACATGATTCCTTCCGACAGTCTTTAAAGCCTTAACCAAAGATAATGCCTCCTGTGAATTAAAGAGGTCGGTGAATATGCATAAAAGACTTCTTCTCCTTTGACGCTTGCAAAAATAGAATAATGCATTGTCATAATCGGCAGTAACGAAATTTTCTTCAACATTGTATAGATTTTCCGCCATTATGCTGAAATGGGTCATACCCTTACCTGATTTCACAAACCGTTTTACATCCTTGTCAAAAACCATAAGGCCTATATTATCACCCTTTTTTCCTGCTATCTCTGCAAGGAGAAAGGCAGAATTTATAGCATAGTCAAGCTTTTTGATATAGTTTATCTCGGTATTCATTACTCTGCTTGAATCAAGCAGTATATATACCTGCTGATTCCTTTCAGGCTCATAATTGTTCACAATAAGCTTGCTTGACCTTGCAGTAGCCATCCAGTTGACTTTTCTGTAATCATCACCCTCGGAATATTCTCTGAGGCTCTCAAACTCAGTACCCATCCCATATGTCTTCATTTTCTTGTTGCCGATGAGTATTAGATTTTTCCTTAAAGAAGCAAAACTGTATCTTTTTAAATCCTTGAGATTTGGATAAACTTTTAAGTCTTCCTTTGTATCAAAGCTTCCGTATTTCATGCAAAGCTTCAAAACTCCCCTGTATCTTATACTGATATCCCCAAATGTATATTCGCCTCTTTTTTGCGGAATAACTTTATAAGACCCGGAGTTTTCATAATGGGGCATTGATTTGATATTTAATGTGCCCCCTATAACATCCATATAGCATGGAACCTCGTCCCTTGCTTCAATATTCAAAATATGGCTGCTATTGTTCCTTATAAGTATCTTTATAATATTTTCCGACCCCATAGACAGCTTTCTGTCACATTCACGCTTGACATCAAGACTATCCGCCCCCGGAGTTATTATAAAATCAACAATAAGAAGGCCTGACAATATTAAATTATATAATATAAATACATGCAATGACATTCCGAAGAAAGCACCTAAAATAATAGGTACAATCCCTAATATTATAAGCCCTGCGAATGTTTTGCTAAAAGGCATGTTCATTCTCCTTAATCAAAAAATACATAAGTTGGTACATCACCATTATGTATGGTTATCTCGGTACTTCTACCTTGTTCAAAATACCTCTTAAAACATCATCACTACTTAATCCGTCTATGCTTGACTCAGGCTTTAATATTACCCTGTGCCTTAAGACGGGAATAGTTATATCCTTAATGTCTTCAGGTATTACAAAATTACGGCCCTGCATAGCTGCTAATGTCTTCGATGCAAGCAGAATGGAAATTGATGCCCTTGGACTTGCTCCTAGAACAAGGTTAGGCGAATTTCTTGTAGCTCTAACGATTGATGTAATATAATTGATAATCCCTTCGTTTACTTCTACCTTCAGTATCTCTTCCCTGCACCTTTTGATATCTTCAAAGTCGCATACTTCCCTTATATTGGCTTTGTCAATCTGGGAGCTGCTAAAGCCCGTTTTAAACTTTTCAAGCATCATATTTTCAAACTTCTGAGGCATGTAATCAACCGTAAGTTTCATCATAAATCTGTCAAGCTGTGCCTCAGGCAGAGGATATGTTCCTTCATACTCAACAGGATTTTGAGTTGCAACAACAACAAAGGGCTCACCTAATACATGTGTCTCGCCGTCAATGGTTATTGCTCTTTCCTCCATTGATTCTAAAAGTGCAGCCTGTGTTTTTGGAGGTGTTCTGTTTATTTCGTCCGCAAGAAATATATTGGTAAATAACGGACCCTTCCTAAGGTAAAACTCACCAGATTTGGAATCATACACTTTAGTACCTGTTATATCCGCCGGCATGAGGTCAGGCGTGAACTGTACCCTTTTAAAATCAGCCTTGATAGTCTTTGCAATAGTTTTTGCAGCAAGTGTTTTGGCAAGGCCCGGAACTCCCTCCACAAGAATATGTCCTCCCGACAGAATAACCACTACCATTTGTTCTATCAATGCATACTGGCCTACAACAACCTTTGAAACCTCATCAATTATTTCCTTTGCTTTTATCTGTGTAAATCCCATGCTTTCCGTATAGAAATTTCCTTCCATTATTTTATCTCCTCTCTTATTTCCTCAATCCACTTTACAAGGTGTATAAACTCATTAGCATCCCTATTGTCGGAATTTATATATCTCTCGCATCTGTTAAAGCCTGATGCCAGATCCAAATTCCTGGTTCTGCCATCTTGAGATGCTGCCTTAATTATATCATTGCTATCATCACCATTATCCATTCCAAGGTACTTTGTAAGATCTGCTTTAAGTCTTTTAAACATAACGTCAAGAACATATGAGTTGGCTTTTGAAACCTTGTAAATATTTGACAACGCATAAATATTTTCATTTTCAGCCCTCTTTACGGTTTCAAAAACAACAACAGGCTTTCCAAGTCTTTTTGACACAGAAAGAAATAAAATTCCTATACCTAAAATTATCTGAATGAATACAAGAACTCCGCTAAATCCGATTATATCTTTTACAGAAACCCCCTCACCTATGTTGTGATAGTATTCATTAAAGTATACTTTCCCATATCCGATACTGTCTATAATATCTATAAATGAAACGGCACTTCTTTTATCCTTTAAGCCTTCGTTCACGAAAATATCGGTCATACTGCTTACATACATGTTTCCGGCACCCACATTGTATATTGTCCATTCATTGTATGAATTAAACTCTTCGCTGTACTGTGCCCCAAACTCCTCAATTAGGATATCGGTATCCTCAGGATCATCATATATGAGAACAAGAGAATTTCCATTTTCAAGCCATTTTTTCAAATACTTTAGCTCTAATTCATCAAAGAGTCTGAAATAATCAGGTTGTATTACTATCATAGTAACAAAATCGGGCAAAAATCTTGCAGCTTTCTTATATCTCACTGCCTCGTAGCCCATTTTTTCGGTCAAAAGGTATAAAGCCTTTTCACCTTCAGGGTCTACGCTGTAAGAAGTATATCTTTTATATTTCCTGCTGTCCTTCATGCCTGCTACAACGGCCCCGATGGGCACAGCAAAGGCTACTACCAGCAAAAATATTATTATTTTTTTAATAATGCTTTTTTTTATCATGAATTTACCTCCCCTACAATAGAGGAATACTCAGAAATCCACTTATCAAACATTTCCCTGCTCAAATTCCTGTTGCCATACCAACATCTGTTAAACACTCTTGTAAACTCCATGACTGTTTCAAAATGGATATAGTCCTTTTCTCTTAATTCATCCATATACTCCTTGTTTGTCTTAGACTTGTTTATTAACAAAATGTTTTGTTCATTGAGCTTTAATATTAATGACAGATACAAAAAACGTATACCCTGTCTGAAATCGCCGTTTTTATAGAACTCCATAGCCAGACGTCTTACTTCATCAAAATCCTTGAGCTGGCTTAAAATCTCGGCATCTTCCTCCTCTTTAATCTTCCTGTTAATTCTTTTATATTTTTTAATTAGATAGACTATTGCAACAACCATAAAAACAATAAGAATAAAGACAATTATATATGAAATAAATTCCTGCAATGGACTATTGACTCTAGGCTTAATGGGAGCATTATTTATTTCAGGCATCTCTCTTTGGCCTAAAGCCTCTTTAATTCTGTCAATGATGTCTTCAATTATATCCGACAACTTTTCGAGCATAGTTTTTTCACTGCTTGCTTCCGCAAACTCCTTTGATGAAAATATCTCATCTAGGCTGTCCTCCACCTTTTGTACCCTATCCTCGGACATAGCAAATGAATAACATGGAAAAATGCTCCCGGTTATTAAACATACAACAACAAATAATATTGTTCCGGCTATTTTTATATCATTAAACCTATATTTCATTAATGTCCCCCGCTAACATTTTATCTACTTTAACTTCAAGATCAAGACCTTCATTATTTACTTTCCAATTAATAAAAATATTTGTAGTCAGTGTGGCCAAAAAGGGGTAGAAAAGAGCATAACCCAACTGTACAAAAGCAGTAGCACCAAGCTGTACCTGCCTGTACAATTCTTCATCGACAAAAGATAATAATACTGTAATTCCTATTGATATGGAAGGTATGAAAAAATATATGAGTCCTCCTGTAAACAATGCAATAAATGAATTCCAAAACATCTTTTTTGATAGCTCCGAGCTTCTTGCAACCCCATCAGCTGCACCTCTATTTTCAATTATGATGGCTTGAATGCCAAATCCGAATTTGATGTAAAAAAAGCAAATACTTATTATAGTACCTAATGCCAAGGCAATAAATAATATTACTCCAAAAAATATGATAAATCCCTCAATAAAATGGCCAAAGCTATTAATAACATTTATCCCAATGGCAAATATAAATATAATCGCCCAGAGGAATATCATTGCTCCAATAAATGTACCGATTATGCCACCCGCCATAATTAAGTAGAACAAAGTCCTATATCCCATTATCTTAAGTATTTTTCTGAAACTGTCCTTTATAACTTCTTTTAATCCGAGACTCCTGCCATACACAACATCGTTATAAACAATTTTTGTTATGGCTGCTTGCAAAACGCCATTTATTGTTAAAAAGTAACATAAATACACAATAAACAAAGATAAACTGACCAGCAAAAAAGCCATTGCCAGTGAAAAATTTGCTCCATTTTGACTTGTCAGTCTGTTGAGATCTTCCGATATACTGCTTGACAGGAAAACATATAAAAAAGCAAAAGGAACATATAAAATAAGGGATAATATTGTAAGCTTTTTTATATTTCTTTTATAAACTTCAATTGAATAATCAACTATATCAACTGCCGACATCCTTTTTAGCACGGTTTCAATTTGTCTCATTTAGCCCTCTTTTCCTGAAATAATATCCTGAAATTAATATATATAAGACATTTTACTATTTTTTATAATGATACTCAATACTCTTAATTACAAAATCAATAAAAGGAAATTTAAGAACAATCAAAAAATAACTTCCCCTTACCGGTGTAAATTCACAAATTAAGCGGACTCACACCTGCAAGAGGAAGCTATTACTTCTATTGCTTATTTCAATTAAGACTAATGTTTTATTTTCGCCCGATTCCAAACCAGCCAATAATCATTCTGAAAAACAGACGAACAAAGGAAGCTTTTTTTACTTCTGCATCAGCAACAATATCTGCTTTAGCAACAACTTGACCATTATCCTCGAAGAATACCTCTCCTATTTTCTGACCGGGCGTAACAGGAGCCTCAATAGATTCAGCCATTTTCACATTTTGCTTTATTTGGTCTTTACTGCCTTTTTTAAGCATCAAGCTTACATCCGACTTCAAAATGCCTTTAACAGAATCGGCCACACCTTTTTTAACTTCTGCTGTGCCTAATTCTTCACCTTTATTTTTTATTTTAACTATTTGATAATTTGCATATCCATAATCCAAAAGCTTTTTAGCTTCATCAAATCTTGTGTTGGAATCCGGTTCACCCAAAACAACAGCTATAAGTTTCATACCGTTCCTTTCTGCCGATGCGGAAAGACAATAGCCTGCTTTTGTTGTGAACCCGGTCTTCAAGCCGGTTGCACCGTTATATGTGTGTATAAGCCTATTTGTATTATCCAATGAAAATTTTCCGTCTCTGAACTTATCCTGCCATATTGTTGTTATCTCAAGTATTTTAGGATGCTTTATAATAAGCTCAGCCGACATTTTTGCTATATCGGCAGCAGAGCTGTAATGTCCTTCATCTGTTAATCCATTGCAGTCTAAAAAGTAGGTATTATTCATTCCCAATTCTTTAGCTTTGTCATTCATTTCACTTACAAACACTTCTTCACTGCCGCTGATTTTCTCGGCTAAAGCCACAACCGCATCATTAGCTGAGTGTATTGCAACTGCCTTTAACATATCCAATACCGAAAACTCTTCTCCTGGCTCTAGATATACCTGTGACCCACCCATATTATATGCATGCTCCGACACAGGCACCATATCTTCATAAGTAATTTTACCCGAGTCAATAGCCTCCATAATAAGAAGCATTGACATGACCTTAGTAATACTTGCAATTGGAAGCTCTTGATGGCTATTTTTTTCAAACATTACCATTCCGGTATCAGCATCAACCAGTATTGCTGCTTTCGCTTTCAAATCCAGTGTCTTAGCAGTTTCTTCCTTCTTAGTCCCAGTATTTGCTGTTGTTTTTTCGGTATTGTTTTGAGGTGCTGCAATCACCGGCATTATTGCAGTGTTAGCAACCAGTGCTGCAATCAATATAAAAATAACACTCACTTTTTTAAACACTTAAATCCCCCCGATTTTTATTTTACAAGTAGGGTAGAACAATATATGTTTTGGAAATTAATGTCTTCTACACATTAATTTCTCACAACACCAATGAGATTCATCGTATTAAATTACTATGCTTTATTCATACAATATATTCTGTTATGACAGTTTTCTTTTATTATAAATTCTCATAGAAATAAGTTAAAGTGTAATTTGTCACTCAAAAACCATATAATACCTAGATTATACTTCCATTTAAGCTTATTATTCCCTAAAAGATATTTTTTTATAAACATATGTTATAAATTTATATAACAAATTTATAGAATAATAAAGAACTGCCTCAATTAAGCAGTTCTTTACAGTCTAGAAATAAAGAATGGGATATTTTACATCTCGGTCAACTTACCGGTGAAACTTTCTAATCCCGGATGAGTCTATATAGGCAAGTATTAAAGGTCTAGTCTCAGACTTTTCATATGAAATATTAACAGCATCGTTTAAAATACCGACAGCTTTATCTATGCTCTCATTATTATCGGTATAGAGCTTTGCAATTAAATCGCCTTTAGATACTTTGTCACATGTTTTTCTCTTAAGCTCTATTCCTGCTTTATAATCTATAATGCTATCCTTATTCTCCCTGCCTGCACCGAGTATCATTGATGCAACACCCAAGCTGTCCGTCTTTATACTTTTAATGTAACCGTCACATGGAGCCTTGTATTCATAAACATACTTACTTGATCCAAACAAGCTGTAATCATCTATGACTTCAGTGTTGCCTTTTTGCTTCTTAATAAGCTCGGCAAATTTTTTTAAGGCACTTCCATCTATAATTGATTTTTCTGCCATTTCCAAACATTTTTCATAGCTTCCCTTTCCCGCACCTTCCAACAATCGTGCAGCCAACTCTAAAGATAGCTTTCTAAGGTCTTGAGGCCCTCTTCCTTTTAACGTCTCAATAGCCTCAATCACTTCAAGAGAATTGCCCACAGCATATCCAAGGGGCAGATCCATATCGGTTATCAAAGCAGAAGTTCTCCTTCCAAGGCTCTCCCCTATCTCAATCATTGTTGAAGCAAGGGCTGAAGATTCTTCAAATGTCTTCATAAAAGCACCGCTGCCTGTTTTCACATCGAGCACTATGCAATCCGCACCTGAAGCTAGCTTCTTACTCATAATACTGCTGGCGATAAGTGAAATATTATTGACTGTTGCAGTAACATCCCTAAGTGCATAAAGCTTTTTGTCTGCAGGAGCAAGGTTTCCTGTCTGGCTCGCTATGGATAAACCGATTTCCCTTACATTTGTTAAAAATTCCTCCATACCGAGAGATGTATTAAATCCAGGGATCGATTCGAGTTTATCAATGGTACCGCCTGTATGTCCAAGGCCCTTCCCCGACATTTTAGCAACAGGTGCTCCACAGGCTGCAACAATAGGTGCAACCACCAAAGTTGTTTTGTCACCCACTCCGCCGGTACTATGCTTATCCACCTTAACACCGGGGATACTTGAAAGGTCCACCTTATCCCCCGAATCCGCCATTATATTTGTAAGATCTGCTGTCTCCCTTTTATCAAGGCCCTTAATAAAAATAGCCATCAATAATGCAGATGCTTGATAATCCGGTATAGTGCCCGAACAATAACCATCTATAAAATACTTAATTTCTTCAAATGACAGCTCATAGCCATCCCTTTTTTTCTCAATGATGTCATACATTCTCATTTTATTTTCCCCCTATAATATCCGCTAAAAAGCTTTCGCCCGGAACCTTGGCATTAAGTCCTAAATATTCGGATATTGTTGCAGCAATATCGGAAAATGTATTTCTCGTACCGAGATTTACATTGTTTTTAACACATTTGCCGTATACAAGCAGTGGCACATACTCCCTTGTATGGTCGGTTCCCCGGAATGTGGGATCACATCCATGGTCTGCAGTGATTATAAGTATGTCTTCGTCTTTTAATCTTCCCATAATATCAGGAAGCTTTTGGTCAAATTCTTTCAGTGCCTTAGCATAGCCTGCCGCATCGTTACGATGCCCGTATACCATATCAAAATCAACCAGATTGGTAAATATTATTCCTTCAAAGCTCTCATCCATATATTGCAGAGTCTTACTAACGCCATCCATATTATCATGAGTATGTACAGCATGGGTTATTCCCTGTCCTCCAAATATATCCTCTATTTTACCTACTGCTTTGACCATAAAACCTTCTTCCTTAGCATAATCGAGTACTGTTTTTCTTAATGGCTTTAATGAAAAATCCCTTCGCCTGTCTGTCCTTTTGAAACTACCGGGCACACCTGTAAAAGGTCTTGCTATGACTCTTCCTACAGCATGCTCACCAGTAAGAAGTGCTCTAGCTATACTGCATATTTCATATAACCTTTCAACAGGTACAACATCTTCATGGGCAGCAATTTGAAAAACGCTGTCCGCCGATGTATAAACAATGGGATACCCTGTTTCAACATGTTCTTTTCCAAGCATGTTTATAATCTCTGTTCCTGACGCAGCAAAGTTGCCGATTGTCTTTAATCCTATTCTTTTTTCAAACTCATCTATTATTTCTTTGGGAAAACCTGAAGGATAGACGGGAAATGCCTTATCAAGTATCAGGCCGGAAATTTCCCAATGCCCTGTTGTTGTATCCTTGCCGAATGACTTTTCAGCCATACGACCGTAACAGCCAAATGGAGACTCATATTTATTGTAACCCTTCATATTATCGATATTTCCAAGGCCGAGACTTTCTAAGTTAGGCAGTCTTAATCCTCCCATGACAGCCGATATATTACCCAATGTATTGCTTCCAACATCACCATAAACTGCTGCATCCGGTAATTCACCCATACCTACACTGTCTAATACAATAAGCACAATCCTTTTCATATTATAATTGCCTCCTTAAATAATGTAAAAAATAAAACCGCAAAGCAATTCCACAACCTCGGTCGCTGTCACAAAATTTTGAAAAAACGCCATAGCTTCCCAAACATTAAAAAGAACTATAAGAATACTTCTTATAGCTCATATAAATTTATATTATATTATACTATACTTTTAAATAGAAATCATTCATATGTTTAAATTTGAAAGAGCAAAACCGCCGCCTCAATAATTCAAACAAAAATGTTGCTGCATCCTTAAGCTCTTGGATGTGTCTTTTTATAGACTTCTTTTATTTTATTCTTTGCAATCTGAGCGTAGACTTGAGTAGAAGATATATCCGAGTGTCCGAGCATCTCTTGTATTGATCTTAGATCCGCACCGTTTTCCAGTAAATGTGCCGCAAAAGAATGTCGTAATGTATGTGGAGTAATATCCTTGTTAATTTTCGCTTGATTTTTGTACTGCTTAATTATTTTCCAAAATCCCTGTCTTGTGAGCCTTCCTCCGTTAATGTTGACAAACAATGCCTTCTCGTCGGGCTTTTGTATTAATAGATTTCTAGACTTGTTAAGGTATTCCACCAATGCATTTACTGCTATGGAGCCTATGGGTATTACCCTCTCACGCAAACCCTTGTTGCACTTTATAAATCCCATCTCAAGATTTACTTCGGATAGATTAAGATTAATGAGCTCCGATACTCTTATACCTGTTGCATAAAGAAGCTCAAGCATTGCTTTATCTCTATAACCCTTGAGGTCTACGCATTTTGGCTGATCAAGCAACAACTCTACCTCATGTGTTGATAAAATTTGAGGAAGCTTTTTTTCCACCTTAGGTGAGTCAAGATCAGCAGTTGGATCGGAATCTATCATTGAATTTTTATACAAGTACTGATATAAAGACCTTATTGAAGCAAGATTTCTTGAAATAGTAGAAACTGCTCTTCCTTTCTTCTGCAAATGCAAAAGATAAGTTATTACCGTAGTTTTATTGGTATTAGCTATATTAAGCAAGTTAATTTCTTTCAAATAGGATATGTACTGTTCAATATCTCTTCTGTATGACTGCAGAGTATTTAATGACAGTCTCTTATCCTTTTCCAAAAATAAAATAAATTTTTGAACTATCTCTTCCATTAAAGCTTCCCTTCTTTTCTTTAAAATAATTTAATTAATAAAAAACTTTTTGTTATCCGACTTATATTTAATACCATTAATCTTTTAATACTTTTATATATACATAAAAGTAATCCACATTATGACTATAATAACACAATTAGCCACAATTTATGTAAAAATTTATGTATTTTAAGAAAATTTTAAAAATTTTCATAAATAACCTACCATTTAGATTTTAATATATTTCGTAATTTTTTTAAAGCAATATTTGTTAATAATTTTAAAAAAACAATTTTATTAATTTAACTTTTATTTACATGTATTTCATATTTTCTAAAAATTGTACTGCTATATACACTTATATTGTAATTATTGACAGCTAAATCACGTTATAAACGTCAATTTGAAAATATCGGTGAAATAACTCTTATCAATACCGGTGATATATAGACCTCCATGAATATACCTCCTATCATTACTAAAGCAATAAAGGCTGTAGACAAGCAGTATGATATAAGGTTGCTCTTTAGGCTTTCTTTGGAAATTCTTTTGATAGATTTGTTTTTTATAATGCTTAGGGAAAACTTTATACCATTAACCCCTAAAACTATTATGCATGGCAGTATGATTATTTCTTTCAGCAACAGAGAGCTTACAATAAAAACAACCCCTTTTGCACCGAATGTTTGTATTAAAAGCCCTGAGCCAAATCCTGTCAAAAACCCTCTTATTCCAACAAAAACAAATATAAACGGTATACCTATTATGCATACGCCAAGAAGCCAAATAACGGTTATTTGTTTTATGTTTTCCAACAGAGAGACCTTGAACAATTCAGCATTATTTATATCCTGTTTATCAAACAACTCAATAAATCCTTTAAAATAGTTCTTTAGCTCCTCTCTTTGCATTACAGTTAATCCATTTACTGTAAAAGCACCTATCGTAACTCCAATTATAAAAGCAAGCATAAGCAATAAATAAATGCTTGAGTTTAATTTAATGTGTTTTATAAAAGCTCCTTTTGCATTAGAAAACAACTCTTCGCCTCCTTCTACAATTACATGGTATACCAATCCCTATACTTGATTTTATGCACCGAAAATCAAAAAAATTACAATACACTTATAATGTAAACTTTTTTACTTGAAATATTTTTATGACGTATTTAATTTTTTCAAATTTTTCAAAATAAAAAAGAACCCGTACTCTACAATCTGGTTTGTAGAAGGGTCCTTATTAAATACCATTAATATTTTACATCTCAATTTAGCAAATCATTATATTTTTATCTCTCCATTAATAATCTTATCAGCCATTAAAACACCGATAATCGTTTTGGCATCGGTTATCTCGTGGCTCAGTATCATATCAATAAGCTTTTTAACTTGATACTTTTCACAAGCCACAAATTCATCTTCATCTGAGTGTGCTTCTCCTTCCTTAAGCCCGCTGGCTATATATAAGTGAAGCACCTCATTACAGAAACCAGGAGCACTGTGAATGCTTATTAAATGCTTTACATTATCGGCAGACAAACCTGTTTCTTCACTTAATTCTCTTTCGGCACATACCTTTGGGTCTTCCCCATGATCCAGCTTTCCGGCAGGCAGCTCAAGGGTAATCCTTTCAATAGGCTTCCTGTATTGCCTTACCATATAAATTTCACCATTATCCGTAATGGGTATTACAACAGAAGCACCGGGGTGTAAAACCACGTCTCTTGTTGCTTTCTTTCCATCGGGTAAAACTACTTCTAATGTTTCAACATCAATAAAACTTCCCTTATATGTATGCTCCCTACCTATTGTTTTCTCCTCAAAATTCATAATCTCCACCTCGTTTATTTACTCTATTTTTGATTCTTCTTTATCTCATCTGTAGCCAGTTTGTCGCATCTATTGTTATACTCATTGTCAGAATGTCCCTTCACTTTAATCCAAGTGATTTTGTGGATTTGACTAAGCCTGTCCAATTCCTTCCATAGTTCAATATTTTTAACCTGTTCCTTGCTGGAGTTCACCCAACCGTTCTTTTTCCAGATTATTAGCCATTTCTTCTCAAACCCGTTAATGAGATAGGCACTATCACTATACAACTCAACCTCACATGGCTCTTTTAACCTTTTTAAGGCTTCTATTGCCGCCTTCAACTCCATTTTGTTATTGGTTGTATTCTCTTCATACCCGGAAATCTCCAATTCCCTTTCACCATACTTAAGTATTGCCCCCCAGCCGCCGTTTCCGGGATTTCCGGAGCAAGCACCGTCAGTATAAATAATCACTTTTTTCATTTAAACTCCTTATTATAAACAGCTTTAGATTTGGCATCATTGACATTTTTATTTTAGTCCTTTACATATTTTATGTTAGTCCTTTGAATATTTCTTTCCGATTTCTATCGCTTTTTTTGTACACTCGTTCATAGCATCAATAATTGCATATCTAAACCCGTTTCTCTCCAATGCACTTACAGCTTCAATAGTAGTTCCTGCCGGCGAACACACTTGATCTTTAAGCTCCCCGGGATGCTTACCTGTTTCAAGAACCATTTTTGCTGAACCTAACACTGCCTGAGAAGCCAGCTTGTAAGCAAGATTTCTGGGAATTCCCGAAAGTACTGCGGCATCGGCCATTGCCTCAATAAACATAAAAACATATGCCGGACTGCTGCCTGTAAGTGCCGTAACTTCACTCATGAGCTTTTCGTCCAACACTTCCACCTTGCCCATTGTTTCAAACAACGGACGAACCTTATTTAAATCATCCTCATTAATATTATTGTCAAATGAAATCAATGTCATACCTTCTCCAACAAGGGCAGGTGTGTTTGGCATTGTTCTAATAACCTTTTTATCGTTGCCTACAATTCCTTTATAAAAACTTATCGGTAAGCCAACAGCTATAGAAACAAGTATTTTGTCTTGGTTTAAGCTGTCCTTGCAAGCTTCCAGCACAGTATTTACCATGTTGGGCTTAACTGCAAGAATAATTATATCGGATATGTTAAAAACATCTTGAGATGTTCCCAATACATTTATACCTATTTCTTTTTGCAATAAACCGACTTTTTCTGCATCAACATCGTATATATATATGTTCTCAGGTTTAACTTTACCTGAGCCTGCTATACTTCTAATCATTGCAGAACCCATATTTCCGGCACCGATAAATCCCAATTTGATTGTCATATGCTCCCTCCTTAAGAAATTATAGATATATGCTTCTATTATTAATCGCAGACTTAAGCAAAATTTATCACAGTAATATTTTCAACATTCCTGAGAAATAATAAATTGCTTTATATGTCCTAATCACTTTACTATAATATCACATATTTTTCTAAAATCCAGATTTATTTGATAAGTTTTTTTAAAAAGATTATTATACCCATTGACATAAAATAAAACCTGTTTTATAATAATAATCGTCACTTGAAGGGGAGTAGCGCAATTGGTAGAGTAGCGGTCTCCAAAACCGTCGGCTGCGGGTTCGAGTCCTGTCTCCCCTGCCACATTTAAAGGAACCGGTTAATTGAAAACACCAGTTCTAACGACAATAAAAAAGCTGGAGGGAATTATACCTTCTAGCTTTTTTATTTTATTTACAATTTGTTATTTACATACATATTTTATAATGCTCCCCATTGTCAAGACAAATTTTTTAATTTTCTAAGTTAGGTTCTCCTTTCCATAAATTTGTATATTGTTTAATTTAAGGCACTACAGTTAGGGGTGTCAAGGGCGAGCGTTTTTTGCT
>Ga0208825_1000632_pt1 | contig 32065 bp, 29 predicted proteins | sample AD_UKC113_MetaG_FD_184450 | JGI IMG/M metagenome (GOLD analysis project Ga0208825, IMG submission 184450) | Active sludge microbial communities of municipal wastewater-treating anaerobic digesters from Hong Kong - AD_UKC113_MetaG (SPAdes)... | ecosystem: Engineered > Bioreactor > Anaerobic >...
CTTTGATTATTGGTGTCAATCAGCTTGAACATGAGAAGGCTAATTGGGAGAATTCCATCGAAAGTTTGAAATTGGCTTTCGGCAAAAAAATTGTACTGGTTCAATTTCCTGTTGAGCAGGGAGCTGGCTTCAATTCTTTCATTGATGTTCTTAAGATGAAAAAGTATTTTTTCAAGGATGACAATGGCACCAGAGAAGAAATGGAAATTCCTGCGGAATTCATCAGCAGAGCAGAGGAGTTGCACCAGACTCTTGCAGAAATGGCTGCAGAAAATGACGAGTCCTTGATGGAAACTTTTTTTGAGAAAGGCAATCTTACAGAGGAAGAAATCCGCAAAGGTCTGAAAATAGGTTTGAGTAAAGGTGAAATGATGCCAGTCTTCTGCCTTTCAGGCAAAAGAGATATTGGAGTTAAAAGGCTGATGGAGTTTATTATTGACGTTGCTCCTACTCCTGAGAACAGCATTCAAAAATTGAAAGATGGAACTTTAGTTCCATGTGATGCATCCGGACAGACATCAATTTTTATTTACAAAACTGCCCTTGAACATCATCTTGGAGAGGTTGCATTTTTTAGAGTCATGTCCGGGAAACTGACTGAGGGGATGGATTTGACAAATCCAGAAAATGGCTCAAAGGAACGTATTTCCATTATTTATGCAGTCGCAGGAAAGAAAAAAGAGAGAGTACCTGAAATGATGGCAGGAGATATAGGTTGTACTGTTAAACTTAAGTCTGCCAAGACAAATCAGACACTCAATGGAGGTGGCAAGGATTGGATCTTTGAAGAGATTGAATTTCCGCCTTCAAAATTTAGGACAGCAATCAAGGCAAAGTCTGAGAAAGATGATGAAAAACTCGGTGAGATTCTCAACAGAACTCATGCAGAGGATCCTACTATCGTAGTCGAATACTCAAAAGAGCTAAAGCAAACAATCCTGAGCGGACAGGGAGAGCACCATATAAATATTTTAAAATGGCATTTGACAAATACTTATAAGATTGAGGTTGACTTGTTTCCTCCTAAGATACCTTATAGGGAAACTATTACAAAAGTTGCTGCTGGCGATTACAGACATAAGAAACAGTCCGGTGGGGCTGGCCAATTCGGAGAAGTGCATTTAATTATTGAACCAATAGTAGAAGGTGTGCCCGCAGGAAATAAATTTAAAGTTGAGGGACGAGACCTTATTTTGAATATCAAAGGTAAAGAAGAGTATCCACTTGAATGGGGAGGGATGCTGGAATATTATAACTGTATTGTAGGTGGCGCTATTGATGCTCGTTTTATGCCGGCCATTTTAAAAGGAATTATGGAAAAGATGGAAGAGGGTCCACTCACTGGATCATATGCCCGTGATATCAGAGTTTTTGTCTATGACGGTAAAATGCATCCTGTGGATTCCAATGAAATTTCCTTTAAACTGGCTGGACGTAACGCATTTAAGGAGGCCTTCAAGAAAGCAGGTCCCAAAATAATGGAACCAATATACAATGTTGAAGTTATGGTGCCAAGTGACTGTATGGGTGATGTTATGAGTGACCTTCAAAACCGCAGAGCAATGATAGAGGGAATGAGCAGTGAAAAAGGCTTTGAAGTTCTGCGTGCCCGAGTGCCTCTTGCAGAGCTTTATAAATATTCTACAACACTAAGTTCTCTTACTTCCGGAAGAGCTACCTTCACCATGGAATTTGCCGATTATCAACAAGTTCCTTCAGAGGTTCAAGAGAAATTGCTGAAAGAATACGAGGCAAATGAAAAGGATGAATAATCAATTTAATGATTCGTGCAGAGAATATCAAAAAATCTTTTGGCAATCTTTTGGTCTTGAAGGGTATCTCCCTTGAGGCCAAGGAGAGTGAGATTTTGAGTATTGTTGGAGCGAGTGGTGTAGGAAAGTCCACTTTGCTCCAAATATTGGGCAGTTTACTAATTCCTGATACAGGCAAGGTTTATATCGACGATACTGATATATTTTCTTTAAGTTCCAATGCTCTTGCCGACTTTAGGAACAAAAAGATAGGATTTGTTTTTCAATTTCACCATTTGCTTCCGGAGTTTACATCTCTTGAAAATGTGATTATTCCTGCTTTAATTGCTGGTGAAAGGTTAGGTTCTGCAAAAGAAAGAGCCCGTGAGATACTCCGGTTGCTCGGACTTGGCGACAGGCTTTCCCATAAACCTTCCCAATTGAGTGGAGGAGAGCAGCAGCGTGTTGCCATTGCAAGAGCCCTGATTAATCAACCATCTGTCATTTTTGCTGATGAACCATCGGGTAATCTTGATACAAATACCAAACGTGAAATTCACAAGCTCTTTTTCGAACTTCGTGACAGATATAATCAGACATTTATTATTGTTACTCATGACCGGGAACTAGCTTCAATGAGTGACAGAATACTCGAAATGCGTGATGGAGAGTTTATTTAATGCATTCTGTTTTTTGTTTTAAAAGATTTAAAGTACGGCAAGAATCTTCAAGCATGAAAGTCAATACAGATGCTGTTTTGCTTGGGGCATGGGCAGGCATACCTCTAGGAAATGAACCTTTTTTCTTTCTCGATATTGGTACAGGGACTGGAGTTATAGCTTTAATGATTGCCCAAAGGCTATCTGACTTGAAGTTGAATTTTAGGGCAACAGCCATTGATCCTGATCACAATTCGGTAAATGAGTCTGCTTTTAACTTTGCCAATTCTCCTTGGGCTTCTTCTCTTTCAGCTAAAGAAATGACACTGGAAGAGTTTATGCTTATGGAAAAAGGAGATTGTTTTGACATTATTGTGACAAATCCTCCCTTTTTTAGCAATTCTCTTAAATCACCATCATTACGCAAATCAGCTTCAAGACACAATGACATATTGCCTTTTTCAACTATTGTCAAAGCTTCGGAATATCTTTTGAAACAAGACGGGAAACTTTCTTTAATCTTGCCTGAAGAAGAAAGATTACATTTCATGAGTGAAATCAATAAGGCCGCTGTTGCATCAGCCCCATCTCTTTTCCTTACCCGGATATGTCAGGTTAAAACCCTACCCTGTAAAGAAGCAAAGAGGGCGTTGATGGAATTTACCAAGTTTCCTGCAGATAAAAGCGTGATGGACGTTGGGGGAATTATTCGTGAAGAGCTTTGTATTTATAACAGTGACAGAACTTCGAAGAGTATGGAATATGAAAAACTTATAGGGGATTTCTATTTAGAATAGGTAATTTACAATTAATTTAATTTTCTAATGTTTTTGTTTTTCTCCACTGTTTCGTAGCTCATAGATCAGTTTAATTCTAAAATCTTCCTCAGCCTTGTATATTCTGGCAACTTTTTCAATTGGAAGAACTTTTTGAAACTCCTCATAATATTTTCGATAGATCATTCCCTGAATAGCCTGACTATTTATATATGCGTCCAGCATTTTTTTGAGTCTTTCTTCATTATTAGGTCTTTTGTCCTCGAGGATTATACGTAGAGCCTCAAGATTGCGCTGAACTCTTTTATGGGCATTTTCCCTCTCTTCCCAGTACTGGTTGTAAACAGGCCAGAATGTTGCAGCTTCCTGAGGAGTCAGCCTCATTTCAGTTGTGAAGAATGCAATTTTTGCACTCATAATCTGCTGCTGTTTAGACACCTTTTTTTCCTGATCAATTCTAAATCCCTGCTCAGTCTTGCCGGCTTGCTCGATTTTTATGAAAGCGGATGAAGCTACTTGACCTCTTGCAAGTAATGAAAGGCAAAGTATAAATGAAAGTGTAACAATTCTTTTCATATGCATAAGTTATTTGATCGAAGCAAGATATACTAAAGAAGCATCATCTCTCAAGTATTCTACAATTTGATCAGGATCAATCTTTTTTATTGTTGTGAGAGAATCAATCTCTTCGTCATAAAAATCAAAAGAAGAACTGCTAAGCAGATATTCTTCCAATTGATTTGGATGTTGTAAAGAGTTTTTCTTTGCTGAATCAGGTGTAAATAAAGTAATGGCGCCATATCCCATAAAGAAGATTATGCAGAATGTCGAAACAAGTGCGAGTTGAGGTTTAATTACTGACCACCAGCCTACTTTTGGCGCCACATAAGAAATTTTTTCATCTACCGCTTCGGCGAGATTTTCAAAATAATTCGCAGGAACAGTAAAAGGATTTTTCCTTAATTCAGGATGGTCTATGTTAATTTTTTCTTTCATACCTCTTTGACTATTCAAATTTAAAAAAGATTAAATCAATTTTTGCATTGCCTCCTCTATTTTCTTTGCAGCATGATGATAAGAAGCCTTGAGAGCCCCAACTGATGTGCCGAGTATTTCTGAAATTTCTTCGTATTTGAGTTCATCAAAATACCTCATATTAAAAACAATCCGCTGTTTTTCTGGCAGGCTGAGAATAGCCTTTTGAAGTGCCTTTTGTGTCTTGTCTCCGTTAAAATAGGGGTCAGCCTCAAGTACATTTTCAAGCTGTTTGGAATAGTCCGTCAGTGATAAAAAAGACCTTAATTGTTTTTTTTTCAAAAATGTGAGGACCTCATTTGTTGCTATTCTATATAGCCATGTAAACAGTTTTGATTCCTCTCTAAACTCTGGAAGAGCATTCCATGCTTTGATAAATGTATTTTGAAGAAGATCATTGGCGTCGTCATGCGAAATAACCATCTTCTTAATATGCCAGTAAAGTCTTTCGCTGTATTTACGGACAATAAGATCAAAAGCATGACGCTCTTTACCCTCTTCTCTGAAGAGTATGAGTAGATCCTTATCGTCCATTGTCTCTACTTTCTCTTTAAGACTCTGTTTACTGCTTCAACAATGCTTATGGCGTCAAGGCCATATTTTTTCATAAGTTCTTCCGGTGTGCCACTTTGGCCAAATTCGTCATTTACAGCTACCAACTCCACAGGCACGGGATATTCTCTTGACAGAGTTCCACAGATTAATTCTCCTAAGCCGCCTGCAATAAGATGTTCTTCTGCAACTACAACAGCTTTTGTTTTTTGCACAGATTGTAAGACTGTTATCTTGTCAAGAGGTTTGATAGTATGAAGATCAATTACCTCTGCACTTATACCTTTTTTTTCAAGTTCCTGTGCTGCAAGAATTGATTCCCATACAAGATGTCCGGTAGCAAATAATGTAACATCAGTTCCCTCAATCATTCTTATTGCTTTTCCTATCTCAAAGGTCTGGTCTGCAGGTGTAAAATTAGGTACAGAAGGTCTGCCAAACCTGAGGTAAACAGGCCCTTGATAATCAGCAACAGCAATTGTAGCTGCCTTTGTCTGATTGTAATCACAAGGATTGATGACAGTAAGATTTGGCAGCATCCTCATAAGTCCAATATCTTCCATTATCTGATGTGTGGCACCATCTTCACCAAGAGTAATCCCTGCATGGGAGGCACAAATTTTTACATTTGTATTGGAATATGCTATTACTTGCCTTACCTGGTCATATACTCTGCCTGTAACAAAATTAGCAAAGGAGCCTGCATAAGGGATTTTACCACTAAGTGCAAGACCTGCAGCAACACCAATCATATTAGCCTCAGCTATGCCGGCTTGAAAAAATCTAGAAGGAAACTTTTCTGCAAAAGCATCCATTTTGAGAGAACCGGTAAGATCTGCGCAAAGAGCGACTACATCAGGATTCTTTCTTCCAACTTCAAGCAATCCGGCTCCAAAGCCGGATCGTGTATCTTTATTGCCTGTATTTATAAAAATCTCTTTCATGTTAATTGGTTTGAATTAAAAATCGCCTAATGTTTCTTTAAGCTGGTTTAGAGCTTTCTCTGTTTGTTCTGCATTTGGAGCCTTGCCATGCCATTTATGTGTGCCTTCCATGAAGTCGACTCCCTTGCCCATTACTGTTTTGCAAAGTAACATTTTGGGTTTTCCGTTACCAACTAGCGATTTTATCTCTGAAAAAGCTCGGATCACCTCTTCAATATTATTCCCATCAACAATCAAAGTATCCCATCCAAACTCTTCCCATTTTTTTTGAAGATTTCCAAGGTTTAGGATTTTGTCTACAGGGCCGTCAATTTGCTGTCCGTTCCAGTCAGTCATTGCAATTAATCTGTCGACTCTGTGATGGGCACCAAAAAGTGCTGCTTCCCAAATTTGTCCCTCTTCACATTCACCATCGCCGGTTAATACATATACAAAATTCTCTTCATTTCGCAGTTTTTTTGCGAGGGCTGCGCCAATGGCTACAGACAATCCTTGTCCGAGAGAGCCGGAAGCAATATGAATACCTGGCAATCCTCTTTCAACCGAAGGATGTCCCTGAAGTCTTGATCCGATTTTTCGAAGTTCGTACAACTCATTCAGAGGAAAATACCCCGTTCTTGCAAGTTGACTGTAAAGAGCAGGAGCGAGATGTCCTGCAGATAGAAAAAACATATCAAAACCCATCCCGTCGCGACGCCATTTTTTCGGATCATGAATCATTTCTTTGTTAAATAGTACAGTCAAAAGATCTGTACAACCTAGCGAACCTCCAGGATGCCCTGACCCTGCTATTGAAACCATTCGTATAATATCCCTCCGGGCTTGAGTAGCGATATCGTTTAAATTCGTAACAGTTAACATTATTATAGGTTAAATTATTTCAAATTATTACAAAGATAAAGCCAATCAAATGATTTTATCAATTATTTTTATCTTTGCAACCAGCGATACTCTTAATTTTTATATGCGGCACATCAGAAATTTTTGCATAATTGCACACATAGACCACGGTAAAAGCACTTTGGCCGATCGTCTCCTTGAATATACTAAAACTCTTAATTCAAGGGAAATGGGGGATCAAGTGCTAGATTCAATGGATCTTGAGAAGGAAAAGGGAATTACTATTAAGAGTCATCCTGTACAGATGGATTACATTTATGAGGGTGAGAAATATACTCTTAATCTGATTGATACTCCCGGACATGTAGATTTTTCATATGAAGTTTCAAGAGCCATTGCATCCTGTGAAGGAGCACTCCTTGTTGTAGATGCTACTCAGGGAGTTCAGGCTCAGACAATTTCCAATCTCTATCTTGCCTTTAATCACAACCTTGAAATTATTCCTGTACTTAATAAAATTGACATGGAAGCAGCCATGATTGAGACAGTTAAGGATCAGATTATTGAGCTTACAGGCTGCAAGGAAGAAGAGATTATTCTTGCAAGTGGCAAAACTGGACAGGGAGTTCCCGAGATTCTTGAAGCAATCATAAACAGGGTTCCTCCTCCTGTAGGTGATGAAGATGCTCCTTTGCAAGCGCTTATTTTTGATTCTGTATTCAATTCTTTCAGGGGCATTATTGCTTATTTCAAGGTTCAGAACGGAATTATAAGAAAGGGTGATAAGGTTAAATTTTTTAACACCGGGAAAGAGTATGAAGCTGACGAAGTAGGAATATTGAAACTCAAAATGGTCCCGACAGAAGAGATAAGAACTGGTAATGTTGGATATATTATTTCAGGCATTAAGATCGCCAGTGAGGTCAAAGTTGGTGATACAATTACTCACAGAGACAGACCTTGTTCAACTTCAATAGCTGGTTTTGAGGAGGTAAAACCAATGGTTTTTGCAGGGCTCTATCCTGTTGAGGCAGACGAGTATGAGGATCTAAGAGCGTCACTTGAGAAGTTGCAGCTTAATGATGCTTCTCTTGTCTTCGAACCAGAGTCTTCACTGGCTCTTGGGTTTGGTTTTCGAGGAGGATTTCTGGGTCTTCTTCATATGGAGATTATACAGGAGAGACTCTACAGAGAGTTTAATATGGATGTTATTACCACCGTACCCAATGTTTCCTATAAAGTTCATACTACAAAAGGTGAAATAATTGATGTTCATAATCCCTCAGGGCTACCAGCTCCAACATTGATCAATTGTATAGAAGAACCATATATTCGTGCTCAGGTTATCTCCAAATCAGAATATTTTGGAGTAATTATGAAACTTTGTCTTGATAAAAGAGGGACACTTGTAAGTCAACATTTTCTCACAAGTGAGAGGGTTGAGCTTAACTTTGAAATGCCTTTGGCTGAGATTGTGTTTGATTTTTATGATAAATTGAAGTCTGTCTCCAAAGGGTATGCCTCTTTTGATTATCATGTTACCGGTTATAAGCCGGCGGAGCTTGTCAAGTTGGATATACTTCTTAACTCAGAGCCGGTAGATGCTCTTTCAAGTTTGATTCACAAAGATCATGCATATGATTTTGGAAGGAGAATGTGTGAGAAACTTAAAGAGTTGATTCCAAGACAACAATTTGATATCGCAATTCAGGCTGCGATAGGAGCCAAGATTATTGCAAGAGAAACAGTTAAGGCTGTCAGAAAAGATGTAACTGCCAAGTGTTATGGTGGTGATATTTCGCGAAAACGAAAACTTCTCGAGAAACAGAAGAAAGGCAAAAAAAGAATGCGTCAGATAGGAAATGTCGAAGTTCCTCAAAGCGCTTTCATGGCTGTGTTGAAACTGGATTAAAGAAAACAACGTTGATATTGAATATAAAAACAGGAGGCTGTCTAAAAAGTAGACAGCCCCTCTGATTTATCAGCAAAATTATATGTTATTCACGGAATTTGGCAAACTCTATATCCTTAAGTGAGCGGGCTTTTAGAACTTCGTCCTTCTCATGAACATTCTTAAGTTCTTTGGCAACTTCAGACATTTTCCCCTGACGGGCAGCAATAATTGCGCGGAAATATGAAGAACGTGCACAATTGCATTTAATCACGCTTGAAGCTTTGTCCAGCTGATTTGTAAGTATATATGCCAGACCTTCGTTAGGATCACCAGTTCCTGCAAGCTTATTTACTGCATCGTTGTACCTGCCTTCAAGGATATCAATGATTGCCATATTTTGCCTTGATTCAGGCAATTTTGATTTTGCAAACATTGTCTTTGCTGTTTCATAATCTCCATTTCTCAAAGCCAGAATCCCTGCATTGTTATAATAAAAATCGCTTGTTTTGTCAGCAACCTTTGCAAGAGCAGCCTTGGCTTCTGTCTCTTTGCCATTGTCGAGATAAAGGGCGGCCAGATTATTGTATGCGCGGTCGCATTTAAATTTATCACCCGCTTTTGTCAGGAGTCTAATCTTGGTGTTCATGTCATCGACCAAACTGGCTGTATAAAGCAATGCTTCAACATCCATTATATCTATATTGGTTTTAGCCAGTTCCTTAAGCTCCTCGTCAGTATAGTTTGTGTAATCTATACTTGTTATAAATCTAGCCCTGCGAAGTTCCGGAAGTATTTTGTCGGCTAAAATTTTAAATACTTTAGACATGTTTTTAATCTCTCTCTCTCTCACTGCAGGATCGCTGTACATTGATAGTACACGCAAAATAAGCTCTTTGTCAGGAATTGAAGATTGTGATACTAATTCCTGGAATCCTTCCCAGTCTTCGTCGATGGAAGTTACGTCAACAGGAACATTTACTGAAGTTTTTTGTGTAATTTTATCAAAAGCTTCCTTTGCTGTTGATGCCCTATTAGCAGAAAGTTTTGCATTTAAAGTTTCTGGTCCGTCCGGAGATGCATAAGCTACTATATTTGTGCTTTTTACAGTTCTTTTTTCATCCTTGCTTACTGAAGCTAGGAAATTCTCGAATTCTTTAATCTCAGCTTTTGTGAGTTCTTTTGGTTTAACTACTGCACTATTAATCGGATAAAGGATCTGTGCCTCTTTTTGCTCGCTTAAAACTTTTTTATACTCATCCTTAGCGCACACAGTCTTTCCGGATTTGTCAACGAGCATATAAGTAGTATTTGCACCATCTGCAAGTTTGTATGCTGCCGGGAAATCTATTTTTTTGTCTTTATTCCATATGGCAACTCGCAGTTCAAGATGAGAGACCTCCATGCCCGGTTTATAGGCAAATTTAACGCTGTGGTTTGATTTGGCACCAGCTATCGGAATAACTTTGAAATTGTCTGTAACTTTTTCACCCTGAAGTTTAAAGGCAGGAGCAGAAACTTCACCACCTTCATATACAAGTACGGGTACAATCTCCATTATTGCTTTAGGATGAAAATATCCTTCAGGAAAGTTTATTGAATAATTGGCACTAATCTCTCCGGCGACTACTTCAAGTACTTTTGGAGTTGTCTCGGTAGTTATCAGTTGTGATTCTTTGACCATCTTTGCAGGATTGCTGCAGGATACCATTGCAAATCCGATTATGGCAATGGAAAGGATTGTAGATAAATTTCTTTTCATGTTCATTATTATATTTATTTTTAATTTTCTTTATACGGTTTACAAAGTTAATAAATTTTATTCACCTTTTTGATAACAGAATTTCTAAATCATTTGGTGTATCAATAGAGAAAGATTGATATTGTGTAACTGCAACTTTAATCTTATAACCATTTTCAAGCCATCTTAACTGTTCAAGTTGTTCGTCAATCTCAAGGGGTGACTGCTCAAGTTTTGAAATTTGCTCAAGTACCTCTCTTGTAAAGGCATAAAGCCCTATATGCATATAATATGTATTTCCATCATTCCACTTATCTTTTTCTATTCCTCTTTTAAAAGGGATAGCACTTCTACTGAAATACAATGCATTCATTTCTTTTGATACCACTACTTTTGGAGTGTTAGGCGTAAAAATGTCTTCATCGGGCGAAAATTTCTTTACTAAAGTTGCAATTTGAGTGCCACTGTCATTAAAACAATTCATCAATTCCAAAAGCTGTCCAGGTTCGATGAATGGCTCATCTCCCTGCACATTTACTATTAATTCAAATTTCGCTGAATCTTTTTTTTCAACAATTTGTAGAGCCTCGTAACAACGGTCAGTACCGCTGTGATGCTTTTCAGAGGTCATTACGGCATTCCCACCAAAACTTTTCACTTCGTCAAAAATACGCAAGTCATCCGTTGCAACACAAACATGCTCAAAAACCGCAGAGCTTCTTTCGTATACTCTTCTTATCATACTCTTGCCATCTATCAATGTAAGAGGCTTGCCGGGGAAACGAGTTGAACCATATCTGGCAGGTATGATTGCTATTACTTTCATCTAAATAGATTTTAAATTTTTCAAAGGTACAAATTTTAACTACTTTTGTATATCATGGATATACGCGCAATTAAACAAAGATTTGATATTATTGGTGATAATCAAGCCCTAAATAGGGCTATTGATATTGCAGTTCAAGTGGCAAGTACAGATTTGTCAGTTCTTGTTATAGGAGAGAGCGGGGTGGGCAAGGAGGTTTTTCCTCAGATTATTCATACAAACAGCCCCAGGAAACACAGCCAGTACTTTGCCGTAAACTGCGGCGCCATACCCGAAGGAACTATAGATTCTGAGCTTTTTGGTCATGAAAAAGGATCATTTACTGGAGCATATGAAATGCGCAAAGGTTATTTTGAAGTTGCTGACGGAGGGACACTTTTTCTCGATGAGGTTGTAGAGCTTCCTTTATCAACGCAGGTCAGACTGCTGAGGGTGCTTCAGTCTGGAGAGTTTATCAAGGTTGGTTCCTCAAAGGTTCAGAAGACAGACGTAAGGGTTATTGCTGCTACAAATGTCAATATTATGAGAGCTATCGAAACAGGGAGGTTCAGAGAAGATCTTTATTACAGACTGAATACTGTTCCGATATATGTACCTCCTCTTAGAGAGAGAAAAGAAGATATTCACTTGTTGTTCAAAAAATTTGCGCTTGATTTTGCAGATAAATACAAAATGCCCGCAATCAGACTTACTCCGGAAGCTGTGAAAGTTTTAGAAAGCTACAGATGGCCTGGCAATGTCAGACAACTAAAGAGTATTGCCGAGCAAATTTCTATTTTGGAACAAAACAGAGAGATCTCTTCAAGCGTTCTTAGAAAGTATATTCCTGAAGAGGTAATAACTCATTTACCTGTAAAAGCTGAAGGTCATGGAGTAGATTATATGACTGACAGGGATATTATATTTAAAATTCTTTATCAGCTAAGGCAGGAAATTGAGGAGATTAAAGCAAGTATAGGAAGACAGCAGATTCAGACAGGTTCTGCAATTACCAAACGTGAGGAAGTTGACAGCATAATTGAAGAACATAATGTGGTAGATTATGACGAGGATCCTCATTTCACTTCCAATAACGATTATCAGCAGCTTTCCATTCACAGCATGAATGCTGATTTTATCAGAAGAGCTCTTGAAAAGCACAATGGTAAAAGAAAAGCTGCGGCAGCAGAATTGGGAATATCAGAAAGGACACTCTACAGAAAAATTAAAGAGCTGAATTTGGATATATGAGAAACCGCATAATAGTTCTATTAATTATCCCTCTTTTGTCAAGTTGTGGGATATACAGTTTCTCTGGGACATCAATAGCCCCAGATGTAGAATCTGTAACAGTTCTTACTATTCAAAACAGAGCTATGAGGGTAAATCCGTCCTTAAGCAATACACTTACCGAGGAGCTCAAGGAAAAGTTTCGAAAACTTACTACATTAAGACTTGATCCTGACAATGGAGATATAATTATTGAGGGCGACATTATTTCTTATGAAACGACTTCACTGGCTGTCACATCTCAGGAGGTGGCTTCACAGAACAGGCTTACAGTTACTGTAAAGATTAAGTATACAAACATAAAGCATCCTGAGGAGAATTTTGAAAAATCATTTGCAGCCTTTGAAGATTATTCCTCTACTCTTGGTCTGGATGCAGTAGAGGCTTCTCTTGTTGATTCAATAGTTGAGAAGTTGGTTAATGAAATTTTTAATGCCACTGTGGCCAATTGGTAAAATGATTCATTATGGCAGATGCAAATTTATCAACATTAGAAAGTACAATAGAGCAATATCCATGGTTTGCACTAGGTCATTTTGAACTTTTCCGAAAAGCTTGTGAATTGGGCGAAGAGCATGTTAGATCTTGCTTAAGCCGTACAGCAGCTCATATCTATTCGCGGGAGATACTCTTCAATCTCGTTAAAAGGGCAAGAGAGCATAACAACTCAGAAACTCAAGTGGTTGAAGAAGCTTTTGATGAAATCGTTTTTGAGGTTGAGGAGGAACCACTTAATATACATTTAACTTCCAAAATTATTATGGCTGGAGGAGATTACTTTTCAAAGGAAGAACTTGAAGAAACTTCTCTTGATCCTCATGAACCACTCGATAAATTTATTTGTGAAAAGCCATCCTTGCTTAAGAGTAGTATTAATTCCCGTTTGAATATCGATGTGGCCGAAGAGAAAATTGCTGAGGAAGAGTTTGACGATTCAGGCTTTTACACTGAAACACTTGCAAAAATATACAGTGAACAAGGGTATTACAAAAAAGCGTTGGAGGTTTATGCTAAACTTATTTTGTTATATCCGGAAAAAAGTAGTTACTTTGCGTCCCTTGCACAGGAAATAAAAAGTAAACATAATCAAAATTGACATGTATACAGCAATCTCCATTTTAATTGTGATCGCCAGTGTTTTACTGACAATAATAGTTTTGATACAAAACTCAAAAGGCGGAGGTCTTGCAGCAAACTTTGCCGCGGGCAATCAAACATTTGGAGTTCGTCAAACTGCAGATTTCCTTGAAAAAGCTACGTGGACACTTGCTATTTCAGTGATAGTTTTATGTATACTTGCTACTGCCTTTGTTTCTACAGGCGGCCAAGAGGCAAGTACAGTTCAGCAGAAGATTGAAAATGCTGCTCCTGTACAGGGACAACCACAGTTCCCGTCCTCAACTCCTTCAAATACGCCTGCGCCCAATAATGCACCGGCTGAAAACCAAGCAGTTCCTCAGAAATAATTTTACAAAAGTGAACATTCCAGGTATCTGAAAAGATACCTTTTTTTAAAAAAACACTACTATGCGATACAAGGTAATAAAAATTTTATATATATTTGCACTGCCAAAAACTATTAAATTTTAAATACTATAAAAATGAAGAAAGTTATAAATGTCGGTATTGGTGGCAGAAGTTTTGTCATTGACGAAGATGCTTATCAACAGCTAGAAAAGTATTTGGATAAATTCCGAGATAAAATCGGGATGGGTATTCAAACAAAGGATGTCATGGAAGATCTCGAGCAGAGAATTGCTGAATTATTTTCAGAATCTCTTAAATCTGAACAGGAGGTTGTAAATCTATCTTTAGTAAACAAGGTGATTTCTCAATTGGGGATGCCTGATGGTAGTCCTGTTGAGGAGGATTTCACTTCTTGTGTATCGGGAACCCCAAATTCGGTTGTGACAAAGAGACTTTACAGAGACCCTGATTCCAGAGTTATTGGAGGAGTTTGTAGTGGTCTTGCTTATTATCTCAATGTAGATGTAGTATTAGTCAGGGTGCTTTTTTGTATTGCCTTTATGCTTGGAGGAGTTGGCTTTTGGGGCTATATTATTTTCTGGATTGTTACCCCTTTGGCTAATACAGCATCTAAAAAGTGTGAAATGAGAGGATTACCGGTAACTGCCGAAAATCTGAGAAAGTTTTCAATTTATAAATAATTAAAGATCATGAGTGATATAAATACAGACAATATTAAGTCACAAATGCGAAAAGGAGTACTGGAATATTGTATCCTGAGCATTCTTGACAATCATGATGCCTATGCATCAGAATTGATAAGTCAACTTAAGGAAGCGAGTATGATAGTAGTTGAAGGTACACTGTATCCACTTTTAACTCGGCAAAAGAATCAAGGACTTTTGAGCTACCGTTGGGAGGAATCTCCTCAAGGTCCTCCAAGAAAATATTATTCCATAACTGCTAAAGGAAGGGCTCTTCTGGCAGAGATGGATGGTGTCTGGGAGGAATTAATTCAAACAATCGCATTATTAAGAAAAAACAGTAATTAGCCATGAAAAAGGTCGTTAAAGTAAGTATAGGAAATCTTGCCTTTACCATTGATGAAGATGGTTATGAGTTGTTAAAATCCTATTTGGGAGAGCTGAGAGCTCATTATAGATTTAAACCAAGCGGAAATGAAATTATAGAAGGCATAGAAGAGAGGATGGCCGAGCTTTTTATTGAAAAAGTCGGTATAAACAGTGTAGTTTCGTTAGAGATAGTCAAAGAGGTGATTAATATTCTTGGAAGGCCAGAAGTTATTGATGAAGAAGTCACAGAAGATTTTAATGAAAGAAGGGACTCGTCTTACAGATCTATTCCAAGAAGACTTTTTCGTGATCCGGACAATAAAATGATTGGCGGAGTCTGTTCCGGTCTTGCAGCTTACATAAATACAGATCCGCTTTTAATCAGGATATTGTTCATAATATTTTTCCTTGGTTTTTCATTCCTTGGCACTCACGTTGGTGGCCCAATATTTATGCTATTGCTATATTTTGTTTTATGGATAATGATTCCTGAAGCAAAAACAGTTGAACAGAAATGTGCAATGAGAGGCGAGGGGGTTGACCTTAACAATATTCAGAGAAGAGTAGAATATGGTGCTTCAAAATTCAGTGAGTATGTTAGAAATTCATCTTCAGACAGTAAATCAACAATGACAAAAATATCGAAGGTTGTCACAAAGATATTGGCTATTTTGTTTATAATTTTTGCAATAATCGGTATATTATCTTTAACTCTTCTTTTCCTTGGCATCGAGATAATGAATGGCTTCTTCCCGATAAATCTATTTGATTTTGTGGAGTTTGGAATAACTAATTCATTTTGGATGAAGCTTTTAATAATATTAGTGCTTTTACTCCCTTTAGTTTGGATGTTCATTGTGGGTATACAGACACTTGCAGGATCAAGAACCAGAAGATTTAGACCAGGACTCACCATATTCATTATCTGGGCAATATCTGTTTTTTCACTTGGAATAGTCGGTACTATAGCTTCAAAACCTTTTTGGGGTCAGGCGACCGAAGAAGTTTCATATGCTTTAAGAGGTGATTTGGATACGATTTATATTCAACTTGAATCTGATAGAAAGATGCCGAGTGATAATTTATTACTTGATGCTGATCACTCTAGTTTTAATCTGCTTTGGGTTGATGAATCAGGAAAAGAGTTGGTAATTTTTCCTGAAATTGACATTATAAGACAGAGTGAAGAGTCTGCAAGAGAATTGATTTGCGAGACAACTACAATGTCAAATACTTATGGCGAAGCATTGCTTAAGGGGAGAAACATGCCTCAGTGTGTAGATGTTAAAGATTCACTTATCACTATAAGAAGCGATATATACAGTAAAAACACCAAGTGGAATGGAACTACAAAGGAAATTAAACTATTCCTGCCTGAAAAAGTAAAAGTAATTATTACAAAGCCGGTTAATTTTGACTTTTCGCACAGATACAGAAGTGATTTTCAATGGGTGGGAGGTTGTAAACATTTCCACAGTCACTACCGAAGCTACTAATGTTACTTGATAACGTTAAGTTCCCTGCCAACTTTTATAAATGCTGAAACGCATTTGTCAATATGTTCAGGCTCGTGACCTGCCGAAATCTGAACCCTTATGCGAGCCTGATCCTTTGGGACAACAGGATAATAGAATCCAGTAACATAAATTCCTTCATCGAGCATCTTTGAAGCAAATAGTTGAGCGAGTTTGGCATCATAGAGCATGACGGCACAAATGGCTGACTGAGTTGGTTTGATGTCAAAACCCGCAGTTTGCATTTTATTGAAAAAGTAGTTGGTGTTGCTATGCAGCTTGTCTTGGAGCTCGTTGGTCTTTGACATCATGTTAAATGTTGCAATTCCTGCCGCAACGACCATTGGAGGGAGTGAGTTTGAGAAAAGATATGGTCTTGAGCGTTGGCGAAGCATGGCTACTATCTCCTTTTTACCAGTAGTGAAGCCGCCTATTGCTCCTCCAAATGCCTTGCCAAGAGTGCCGGTGATTATTTCTATCTTCCCTTTGAGATCATACAACTCTGTAGTACCTCTTCCAGTCTTGCCAACAACTCCGGCAGAGTGTGATTCATCAACCATTACCATGGCATTGTATTTATCTGCCAGTTTGTATATTTCACCAATTGGTGCAACATTGCCGTCCATTGAAAAGACGCCGTCAGTGACTATAAGTCTGAATCTTTGTGATTGTGCAATATTAAGACATTCTTCCAGCTCAGCCATGTTGGCATTTGTATATCTGTATCTCTGTGCTTTACAAAGTCTTACACCATCTATAATAGATGCGTGGTTAAGTGAATCGGATATAATTGCATCGTCTTCTGTAAGAAGAGGTTCAAATACTCCACCATTGGCATCGAAACAAGAGGCATATAAAATTGCATCCTCTGTGCCAAAAAAATCAGAAATTTTTCTTTCCAGTTCGATATGCAGGTCTTGTGTTCCACAAATGAAACGTACACTTGACATTCCAAATCCTCTTTTGTCGAGGGCCTCTTTGGCAGCATTTATGAGGACAGGATTATTGGAAAGACCAAGATAATTATTTGAGCAGAAATTGAGAACCTCCTGTCCTGTATTAACTTTGATAACAGCTTTTTGAGATGTTGTAATTACTCTTTCATCCTTATAAAGGCCTGAAGATTTGATTTCTTGTAATTCTTGTGACAAATAGCTCTGAAAATTGTTGTACATATTGTTATAATTAGATGATTGCGACAAAGTACTGGTTACTATTACTTACAAAGTTATAATGAAATCTAATATTTTATAAAAAATATGAAAACTATTTTTGTTTTTTAAGTTTCCAATTGTAAATTTGCGCCTCAGTTTTGCGTTTGTTTAATATGGAATTAAAAGAGAGGATTGTAGAAAGTTCTATCAGGCTTTTTTTGCAGCGTGGATGCAAGTCTGTCACAATGGATGATATAGTTGAAGAAAACGGGATATCAAAAAGAACTTTGTATGAAATTTTCGAAGATAAGAATTCGTTATTGATGGAATGTCTGGAAACAGTTTATGCAAGGACAAAAACTATTACAGACCACATATTTGCAACATCCAATAATGTATTTGAACTTATTTTCAGGACATATGAATGCCAATCGGACAGCGGGTATCATTTGAGATTGTCTTTTTTAACTGAGTTAAAAAAATACTATCCGGAGGTATATGAACAATTATTGGCAAAGTTTTCGAAGTATCATTACGAGAATACTATCAAGTTTATAAGTAGAGGACAGGCAGAGGGATTAATTATGGAGCAACTGGATATAAGCATAGTTTCGCGGACGTTGATTACAATGTCCAATATAGTAATCAGGGATGATACATATGATAACGTTAATGCAACCAAAATAGAGATATTAAAGCAGACAATATTGCTTTATATTAGAGGAATATCAACAGAAAGAGGTATAAAATTATTAGATAATTATTTAAATAATAAACAATATGATCAGAAGAAAAATGAAAAAAATTAGAGTATTAATGATTGGAGGGGCACTGTTGCTCTTATGTGGCAACGTTGCCATAGCTCAGACAAATATCAGTCAGAATCATGATACGTTAAGGCTTACTATTGATCAAGCTTTGGAAATAGCGCTTAGTGATAATCAACGCATCAAAATTGCGGAAGCTGAGTTAGAAAGAGTGAATTATCTTAAAAAAGAGAGTTGGTATAACCTTCTTCCTGACTTAAACACAACAATGCAGTACACTAATAATATTTACAAGCAGATTTTTTTCTCTGATTTTTTTCCTGGAGGTAAGATGGAAGTGGGCTCAACACATAGTTATTCAGTTACTACAAATGCTACCTTACCGATCTTTGCAATGGGTTTGTACAAAAACATTGAACTGTCAGGGTTGGAGATAAAAGCTGCTCTCGAATCTGCTAGAACAACCAAACTCGATCTTATACAGCAGGTTAAAAATAGTTTTTATGGCATTGTTATGATGAAAGAGTCTCTGAGAGTCCTCGAAAAGAGTTATAAAAATGCTTCGGAGAGCGCGGAGAACATTAAGAGAATGTATGAACAGGGACTTGCAAGCGAGTTTGATAAAATACGCTCGGAAGTTGCAGTAAGAAACATTCTGCCCTCTCTTACCGAAGCAAGAAACGGGCTCGAGTTGTCCAAATTGCAACTTAAAATACTGCTTTCATTGAAAATGGATCTTCCAATTGATGTAATTGGTGATTTTTCATATCTGGAGGCAGAGATTAATAATTTCAACGGGAATATTCCATACAATTTTGAGATGAACAGCAGTTTAAGAACAATGGACATTCAGCTTGAAAAGTTGAACAAGACCTTTGAGCTCGTTCGTTCCCAAAGGCTGCCGGTTCTAGCAGGTTTCGGCAACTATGTTATTCAAAAACAGAGTAATGATTTCAATTTTAAGGGAATATGGCCAAATTCATTGATGGTCGGAGTATCTCTCAAAGTGCCAATTTTTAATAAGTTTTCTACATCTCTTAAGGAGAAAGAAACAAGGGTAGGAATTAGAGAATTGCAACTTCAAAAAGATCTTTTGGAAAGCAGCCTTTCATTAACTGCTCAGAATTCCATAAATGCAATGCAGAGAGCAAAAGTTCAGCTTCAATCTGACAAGGAGGCTGTTGCACAGGCTATCAAAGGATATGAAATAGCGAAGGTGAGGTATAAAACTGGGATAGGTACGGTACTGGAACTGAATGACTCAGAAGTATCTCTCACAACATCAGAGCTTAACCTTAACAAAACACTATATGACTTTTTGAAGGCTAAGAACGAATTTGAAAAAGTTTTGGGGATTGAAAAATTATAAATATAAAACACATATGAAAAAGGGATCTATTTTATTGGCTTTAAGCTTATTATTTTTGTCAGTCGCTTGCTCTTCTGACAAACAGAAAAAAGGTGCAGACGACATTACGGTAGCGCCTGAAGTGGTGGAGGTAAAGGTCGCTGAAACTGTAAAACAGATGGTTCCTCAGCAAGTGGAGTTTACCGGAAATATCGAACCATTCGTAAAAAACAATATTGCAAGTGGAGCCTCTCAAAGAGTTGAAAAAATAATGGTGGACGTAGGCTCACATGTAAGGAAAGGTCAACTGCTTGTTCAGATGGAGAGTGTTAACTATTCACAGGCTAAAATTCAACTCGAAAACTTAAAGGTTAATCTGGCGCGTACGGAAGAACTCTACAAAGCGGGAGGTATTTCACAACAGCAGTATGATCAGATAAAGACTCAGGTGGATGTTGCTGAAGAGAATATCGGTAACCTTTATAAAAATACTCAACTTTTTTCTCCAATTGATGGAATTGTAACACAAAGGAATTATGACAACGGAGACATGGTAGGAGCCATGCCAATACTGGTTGTTATGCAGATACAGCCTGTCAAGATATTGATTAATATTTCGGAAGAATACTTTCCACAAGTTAAAATTGGAACTCCGGTTCAAATAGCTCTTGATGTATATAATGGAAAAAAATACCCGGGGAAAGTCAGTCTTATCTATCCTACAATTGATCCCACAACTCGAACATTTCAGGTACAGGTCAGTATTCCAAATTCCAATTTGGACATTCGTCCGGGCATGTTTGCTCGTGCTACAGTAGATTTTGGCTCCAAAGACAGAATTGTCGTTCCTGACAAGGCGGTAATTAAACAGGTGGGAACAAATGACAAATATGTATATGTTCTCGACGGGGATATTGTAAGATATACAAAAGTAGATGTGGGCAAGCGAGTTGGTTCTATCTATGAGATAAAAAGCGGTTTGGAACTTGGTCAAAAAGTGGTTGTAGCAGGTATTGCCAGGCTTGTGGATCAAGCTAAAGTTAAAGTTGTTGATACAAATCTGGACCTTAATAAAAACGAGTAACTTATGAAATTATACGAAAGCGCGGTTAAGAAACCGGTCACAACGGCACTCATTTTTGTGGCGATTGTGGTATTGGGACTTTTTTCATATTCAAGGCTTTCTGTAGATCTTATTCCTGATATTGAAATGAACATGGCTACAGTCATGACTACTTATTCAGGAGCAAGTGCAGCAGATATAGAAACTAATATTACAAAGGGTCTCGAAACATCTTTGAGTACTGTTTCCAAATTGAAGAAGATAAGTTCTGTGTCAAAAGATAATGTATCACTCATCACACTTGAGTTTGAGTATGGCACGAACATGGATGAGGCGGTGAATGACATGAGATCCGTTATTGACATGCAAGCCACCTATTTGCCGGAAGAGGCTGAAAAGCCGGTTATTTTTAAATTCAGTTCAGAGATGATGCCTATCTTCTTTATCTCAGCCAGAACGGACAAAAGCATTCAGGGATTGTACAACATATTGGATGAAAAAGTCGCAAATCCTCTAAATAGAATTGATGGTGTAGCTTCAGCCTTTATTACAGGTGCTCCTAAGCGAGAGATTCAGGTAAGGACAGATCCTAAAAAAATGGAGGCTTACGGTATCCCTGATGAAAAACTTGCCAATGTCATTGCAATGGAAAACAGAAATATACCTGGAGGTGATATCGATGTTGGTTCAGAGACATATTCTGTAAGAGTAGATGGAGAATTTGAAGAGAGCGACATGATTCAAAATCTGATTGTAGGCAGCTACATGGGACGGAATATTTATGTCAGAGATGTTGCCGAAGTAAAGGACACTCTTAAGGAAAGAGTTCAGGAGGTTACAATAAATGGACAGAGAGGGGCAATGATAGTTGTTCAAAAGCAATCCGGAGGTAATGTTGTTGATATAGCGAATAGGATTAATGAAAAACTCCCTGAAATCAAGTCATCACTTCCTCCTGACATACATCTCGACATTGTACTGGATACATCTGATTTTATCAAGAAGAGTATCAGTTCATTGACGGAAACAGTATTACTTGCCGGTCTGTTTGTCATGATCGTGGTTCTTGTCTTTTTAGGTAGATGGAGAGCAACATTTATTATTATTCTTGCTATTCCGGTCTCACTTATTGCCGCTTTCATATATTTGATGGTTTCCGGTAATACGCTTAATATTATATCCTTAAGTTCTCTGTCAATAGCTATTGGTATGGTGGTGGATGATGCAATTGTTGTGCTGGAGAATGTGACGAAACATGTAGAGCGAGGCAGCAAACCGAAAGATGCTGCTATATACGCGACCAATGAAGTTGCTGTTGCCATTATTGCTTCTACTCTCACAATTATTGCAGTCTTCTTTCCACTAACCATGGTTTCCGGACTTGCCGGTATCCTTTTCAAACAGTTGGGATGGACAGTTACAATTGTAATAATTGTTTCAATGATTGTGGCATTAAGTCTTACACCTATGCTTTGTGCAAAAATGCTTAAAGAAGATCCTGGCAGGAGCAGATGGTTTAATAAAGTTTATGGTCCAATCGAAAAGGGATTAGTGGCTATTGATTCAGGTTATGAGAAATTTTTGCAATGGGCGCTGAAAAATAGATTTTTAGTTATTGGCAGTACTCTTGCAATGTTCGTCGGAAGCCTTTTTCTTTTAAATGTTGTAGGTACAGACTTTTTCCCTGATTCAGATAATGGAAGAATAGGTGTGACAGTAGAACTTCCTGTAGGTTCAAGAGTTGAGCAGACAAGAGTTATGAATGACTATTTATACAAATTGTGGAAGGAGAAATATCCTGAAATTGAGGTGATACAGTCAACATATGGTCCTTCAGATGGTTCAAATATTTTTTCTTCAATGACTGCTTCTGGAACAAATCTAATATCATATACCATCAGACTTTCTGACGCTACAGAGAGAGAGAGAAGCATCTTTGAAATATCTGATGAAATGAGAAAGGATCTTGCTAATATCCCTGAAGTTTACAAATCTATTGTTTCACCCGGTGGTGGACGTTCCTCTTCTTCGATGGGTATGGGAAGCTCTACATTTGAGGTAGATGTTCTTGGGTATAATATGACTGATGCTGAGGCAACAGCCTATCAGATAAAACAGATAATGGAGAATACTGCAGGCTTGAGAGATATTCAGCTCAGCAGAGAGGACTATACACCTCAATTTAAGGTTATTTTTGACCGGGATAAGTTAGCCATGAACGGACTAACAATGACATCTGCAGCAACTGTCGTAAGAAACAGGATAAATGGTTTTACTGCTTCGACCTTGAGGGAGGAGGGTGATGAGTATAATATTACTGTACTCAACTCCAAGAAATATCGATCAAGTGTAGATGATATCAAAAACATTTTGATTTACAATACTCAAGGTAAGGGTATAAGGCTTTCTGAAGTTGCTGACGTCAGAGAAGGGTTTGCTCCTCCTTCAATAGAGCACCTCGACAGAGAGAGAGTCATTAAAGTTACAGGTTCAATTTACAACCGCCCTCTTGGGGATATCGCAAAAGATATGAAGGCTCAACTTGCGAAAATTAACTATCCACCTCAGATTACTGCAGAAATTTCAGGATCTGTTGAAGATCAGCAAGATTCGTTCAACGACTTGTACACTTTGCTTGCATTGGTTATAATGCTTGTTTATATAGTAATGGCTGCTCAATTTGAATCTTTCAGAGATCCGTTTATTATCATGTTCTCTCTTCCATTTGCATTTACAGGAGTATTCCTTGCACTTTGGATGACAGGCACATCTCTAAGTATTATTGCACTTATAGGTTCTGTAATGCTTGTAGGAATAGTAGTTAAGAATGGCATAGTACTCATTGACTATATTAATCTTAACAAAGAGAGAGGTGCATCTGTCAGAAGGGCAGTTATCAGCGGTGGCAGATCACGTTTGAGACCTGTTTTAATGACTACAACAACTACAATTCTTGGTATGGTACCTATGGCAATTGGTATAGGAGAAGGTTCTGAAATATGGCAACCAATGGGAATAGCCATTATTGGAGGTTTGACTATTTCTACTATTCTGACTCTTATTGTAGTACCATGTATCTATACTTCGTTCCATTTCGGTGATATGAAGAGAAAGAGAAAGAAATTTGCGGAAGATTTATCTATAATTGATAATTAGTATGAAAGCAGTAATGATAGTGTACAATCAGGCTCACAGTGCCGAAGTACAGGAAATTTTGGACAAATGCAATATTAGAGGTTTCACCAAGTGGGAAGATGTTCAGGGTCGTGGCAGCAAGGATGGTGAACCACATTATTCTACTCATGCATGGCCATCAAAAAATATGGTAACAATCACAATAATAGAGGATAATAAATTGTCGGAGCTTATTAAGCAACTCAAGTTCCTTGATGATAGAGCTGAGAAACAAGGGCTAAGAACTTTTGTTTGGGAAGCAGAACAGGCATGGTGATATTTTCTTTGGATAAGTTATTTCAATGTTATAAATTAGCGTCGGTTTAATAAAAAATTTAATTATGGCAATAGCAGTCAATGATTCTAACTTCAATCAAATAGTTATAAACTCAGACAAACCTGTATTGGTGGATTTTTGGGCAACATGGTGTGGACCATGCCGTATGGTTTCACCTATTGTCGACGAACTTGCTGCCGAGTACGAGGGAAAGGCGGTTATTACTAAATGTGATGTAGATTCTAGTTCTAATGTACCATTGAAATATGGGATTCGCAATATACCGACTATTCTGTTTTTCAAAAATGGTGAAGTAAAGGATAAAATTGTTGGGGCAACCACCAAATCAGCAATAGTTGCTAAACTTAATGCGTTGATGTAAATTTTCATGAAAAAGGCACTTGCACTGTTGATAAGTGTGCTATTATTGAGCACTCTGTCTTATTCTCAGACCAGATTTGGGATTAAGGGCGGGCTTAATTTTACAAACATTTCCAATCTCTCTTCTGATGTAGAGAAAACATGGAAGAATCAAACAGGTTATCAATTAGGAGTAGCTCTTCAGATTAAAATTCCCGTTATCGGTTTAGCCATTCAGCCCGAGCTTTTGTACTCTACAGTTAAATCTGCCTCTGACAACGGGAATGAGATTAATTTAGATTATCTTACTCTTCCTGTCAACATCCAATTAGGAACAGACATGCTTTTTTTCAGGCCATTTATAGTTGCAAGTCCATTTGTTTCCTATATGATTGACAATAATGTCAGGCTTGAGGATCAGCCTGTAGATGAAATAAACAGGTTTGACTATGGTGTAGGACTCGGAGTTGGCATTGATATCTGGAAGCTGCAGATTATGGGTAAATATAATTGGGGTCTTGGAAAGCTTGAAAATGCAGGCGATGAGTGGGACCAGTCAAAAACTTATAAAAACGCGACTCTTCAGGGATTTCAACTTTCTATTGCTTTCCTGTTCTGATTAATAAACATGAGTTAAGAAAGAAGTTTTTTCCAGTGGGCCGCCTCAGCTTTACTGAAGGCGGCTTATTTGTTGGGTTATAATGGGATAGTTGTATCTCTTGGTTGAAAATAGAAAATGGAAGGTTTCGACATTAAAAGTGATATAAGTGAAGAATTTCACAGATACAGGGCACTTGTGGAGGATAGCCTAAAAAGCAAAAGTTCCCTGCTGGATGCCATTAATACCTATCAACTTCAAAACAGTGGCAAACAGTTAAGACCAATTTTAGGCATTCTATCAGCTAAAGCTTGTGGTGGTCAAGTAAATGACAGGACAATTTCATGCGTAGCAGTAGCAGAAATGATACATACGGCAACTCTGCTTCATGATGATGTTGCCGACAAGTCTGACAGGAGAAGAGGTGTAAAAACTGTTCAAGCAGAGTATACCCCTGCAGCCTCAGTTTTAACGGGTGATTACTGGCTTTCAAAGGCAATGACTATTTTGGTAAATCTTTTTGATCACCAAATTATGGAATTCTATACCAATGCCGTTGTAAATTTGTCTGAAGGGGAGTTGTTTCAGATGCAGAAGGCCAGGTCTCTTGATACGAGCAAATCAGACTACTTTAATATTATTTACAGTAAAACTGCAAGCCTTTTTATAGGAGCAGTCAAAAGTTCGGTGTTTACTGTTTGTGATAAAGAGGATGTGCTGATGAATATGGAAATGTTTGCGGAAAATCTTGGGATAGCTTTCCAAATAAGGGATGATATTTTTGATTATATGCCGTCTTTGAATACCGGAAAACCTGCAGGCGGGGATATTGTTGAAAGAAAGCTCACATTGCCTTTGATTTCGGCTCTTGATTTAGCAACTGAGGATGAAAAGATCAAATTGAAGAGTATGTTGAAAGAGAGGAAAACTAATGATAATGTACTTGTTCAAGAAGCATTCGGCATTGTTGAGAAATACTCGGGAATTTATTTAGCTCAACAGGAACTGTTAAAATACTGCCAGAGAGCAGAAAAAGCACTTTCTTTTCTTGAAGAATCTTCTTATAAGAGAGATCTTGTAATGCTTGCCAAATATGTCGGGGCAAGGCTTTATTAAAACAATCTCGAAGCTGCTTCTTCGAGTTGCTTATAAAAATCTTGACCAAATGCAAAAATAAGAGGGTCCTTTAAAAACTTATAGACAGGTATTCCTTCCCTTTTCCCCTTAACGAAGGCATCCATACAGAGGTACCACTCATGTAGATTTAAGGCAGTCATACCGTTGGACAGTTTTGACACTCTTATGGGATAAAGCCAGCAGGACATGGGCTTTTTCATGGAGCAGCATTTTGCTTCAAAAGCTTTTTCAATGCCGCACAAACAGTTGTTGTCTTTGTCAAACCAACTATACGCACACTCTTCTCCGTTTACCAATGGAGTAACAGCATCTCCGTCAGCATCAATAACAAAGGGACCCTGCTCCTTAACGGAGCGGATCCCTTCAATAGTCAGGTGTTTTGAAAATTGTTGAAACTCTCCGGCAAGAATATCACACTCGTTCTTTTCAAGTGGAGCCCCACTATCGCCAATTATACAACAAGTTCCGTGGCATTTGGAATAATCACAGCAAAAATGCTCTGTTATGATTTTTGGTGAAACGAGTATATTCCCAATAGCAATAATCGGAGAATAATTCATACTACTTCTTAAAACCATTCATTATTATCTCAACTTCATTTCCTTGCGTAAGTGCAGTCTTGATAAAGTTATCAATCTTCTCGGGAGTCATGCTTTTGAGAGTTGCCTCATAAGTTGAGTGCATATCCTTGCCTAGGAAATAACGGTTTGTAAGAACAGAGAGCCAATATTTATTTTCTCTGAGATTTTGAGTATAATTTTTCTGCATATATTCAATTACCTTGGCAAAATCTGTTTTTTCGACACCATTATTCATAACATTTTCCAACTCCTTTTGTGCTCTTGCGATGAGTCTGTCTTTGATGGCTACGTCTGTATCAAAGCCATAGAGAAACACAAAGTAATCTTCGGGATAATATGTAACGCTCATGCTTACACCAACACCATAAGTACCACCTTCATCTTCCCTGATAGTTCTGGTAAATACCTGATCGAAGATTTGTTTGGTAATGTCTGCCATAATTTTGTTTTCAACATTATAAGGTACCTTGCCTGAGTATATCTTGTAGACAGTTGATTTAGGAGTCTGCATCTCTTTGTCAAATTGTTTTGAGATGACTCCCTTAACAGGGACATTGTTCAAGTTTTTCCAGTCTTCTTTTTTAGCCTTGTTTGCAGGCAAAGATCCAATGTATGTTTCAACCAGTGGTTTAGCGGTGGCAGGATCAATGTTGCCAACAAATACAAATGTAAAATCAGCAGCATTTGCAAAACGCTCTTTGATAATCTGTAATGCTCTGTCATAATTAATCTGGTCTAACATTTTTGATGTTAACCTGCTTACGTATGGGTTGTTGTTGTAGAGGGTCATGGAGAGAGAATCTTGGAAAGCAACCATAGGAAGGGATTCCATATTAATCAACTGAGCTCTCATTCTTGCAATATATGAATTGAAAGCTTCATCATCTTTTCTGACGTCGGTATATGACAGATAAATTAATTGCATGAAAGTTTCGAGATCCTTTGGAGAGGAAGATCCACTAAGCGTTTCGTTATTAACCCCAATAGAAGGGTTGACAGATACATTTTTACCCGCAAGATTCTTCTTTAAATCTATTGCGCTGAATTTTCCAAGTCCTCCTAAAGTTGCTATATCATCTAGAACTTTTGTAACGACTACATCTTCGGGATTAGTTAGTGAAAATCCTCCACGACTTGTGGCAGTCAACAAAATCTGATCTTCCTTAAAATCAGTTTTCTTAATTACAACAGTAGCTCCATTGGAAAGTGTCCAAACTATGGCATCGGTAATCGGTTCGCGGATTTCCTTGACAACTTTCCCAGCTTTTGGAGTTACTGCAACAAGAGGTTCATTGGAAACAGTCTCCTTGTACGGTTCAAGTTTGTCATTAAGAGCACTTTCATAAAGAGAGAGAATCTCTTCTTTAGTTGGTACTTTTATCCCTTCTTTTTGAGGCATCATTACCAGCATTACCACATTTTCTCTTGTCGGCAGTGATTTTGCATATGTATTTATCTGATCGACAGTAATTGCAGGTGCTATCTGCTGCATCAATGTATACTCCATCTCAATTCCAGGCAAAGCTTCTCCAGTAAGGAAATGGTTGACCAGATTTTGAACATAGAAATCATTCTTCTGATTTTCACGCTCTTTATAAAGTCTCTCCAGCCTGCTCATATAATTTGCTTTTGCTCTTTCATATTCTGAAGCAGTAAAACCAAACTGTCTCATCCTTTCTGCCTCATTAATAATTGTTCTTACACCTCTTTCCAACTCACCTTCACGAGCCTCTATACTCAATGAAAAAGCTTTTTTTGTCTGAGATACAAAGAAATCTCCATAACTTGCATCTGCTCCAACAAAAGGAGGGTCAGATTTTTGGACTAACTCTGATAGACGAGAATTGAGCATTGAGCAGACCATGCTGTTCATGTAGTCAATGACTGTTTGTGCAACTGTTGGCCGTAGTTCAACTGGTACTACATCATGTTTATACATCAGATAAAACTCTGTTGATTTGGATTCCGGGTCACTTGCTATAGCAACAATTGGCTCCTTATTGTCTTCAACCGGGAATTGAATTCTTTCTGCCGGATTTTCCCTTTTAGGTATGGAACCGAAGAGTGATTTAATTTTATTTTCAACTGTCACAGGGTCGATGTCTCCCACAACTATTATTCCTTGAAGATCTGGGCGATACCACTTGTTGTAGTAATCACGAATTTCCTGATAAGTAAAGTTATTGATAACATCAAGAAGTCCTATTGGCAGTCTTTCACCATATCTGTTGCCGGGGTACATGTCGGGAAGTACTTTCTCGAGCATTCTCATGGAAGCATTACTGCTTGTTCTGAGCTCTTCACGAATAACACCCCTTTCTTCGTCAATGTCTTTGTCAGTAAGAGCTATCCCACATGACCAATCGTGCAAAATTAAAAGACAGGAATCAATAATGCCCTCTCTTTTAAGAGGAACGTTGGCAACATGATAAACTGTCTGGTCTATTGAAGTGTAGGCATTGAGATTTGCGCCAAACTTTACACCTATTTTTTCAAGGTAAGAAACAATGCTGTTCCCGGGGAAGTTTGTTGAGCCATTAAAGGCCATATGCTCCAAAAAATGGGCAAGGCCCCTTTGATTTTCCTCTTCGAGGATTGACCCGACCTTTTGAACTATGTAGAAATCTGCCTGGCCTTTAGGTTCAGAGTTTTTGACAACATAATAAGTCAGACCGTTGTCAAGCTTCCCAGTTTTGACCTTAGGATCCAGAGGCAATGTTTGAGGCATTTGTGCAGAAGCAAGAAATGCCATTACCAAAGTTACCGCAAGGGTAAAAATCTTTTTCATGAAAGTTAATTATTTTTAATACAGTATAATATAGACAAATATAGATATAATTTTGTATCATTTATTCTTTTTATTATTTTTGTAAGGATAGCGATTTTCTGTTTTATCTAAATAAAGACGTAATATGAAAAAAATTGTGACCATTTTATCGACTTGCATGCTCTCTCTCTTCTCTTTTACTTTTGTTCATGGACAAGACATAGCTGCTGCAATTGAAACTTACAATGCTGGAGCGACTGCTCTTGCATCAAATAATTATACTGCAGCTATTGAGTCGTTTAATAAGGCGATTAAGATGTTTGAGGCAATCAGTGAACTTGACGAAGATGGTGCATCTGCATTTAAACAGTGTAAGGAGATTTTGCCTCAGATTCATTTGAGATATGGCAAAGAGCTAGCGGTTAACAAGAATTTTGACAATGCTTTGGCACAGTTGGATAAAGCTATAGAAACTGCTAAGAAATACAATAATCCGGATGTTGAGAAAGAGGCTAATGAACTCATTCCACAACTTATTATGGCCAGTGCTGACGACAACTTAAATCTGGGTTTGTTCAATGAAGCAATTGCAGGATATAACAAAATGCTGACTTATTCTCCAAACGATCCTAATGTATATTTGAGGTTAGGTATAGCTCAGTCCAAACTCAATGATGAAGATGCTGCAATTGCTGCCTATTTAAAGGCAATCGAACTTGGCGACAAGCAGGATGCACCAAAAATGCTTTCAAACATATATCTCAAGAAAGCTGCTACTGCCTTTTCAAACAAGAATAACTCAGAAGCTCTGACAATGGCTAAAAAGGCAAATCAGTATTTTGAGACAGTTCAAGGGAATCAGATTCTTGGTTTAAGTGCCATGCAACTTAAGAAGTATGACGATGCTATCCCTGCACTCGAGGCATATCTTGCTCAAAGCAATGATGTAAAAAATAAAACGGCAATTTTGTACAATATTGCTGCAGCATATGAGGCTAAAGGCAATATAGCCAAGGCTTGTGGCTATTATAAACAAGTTGTTTCAGATCCAAAATACAAAGCTGCCGTAGAATATAAGATTAATACAGTTCTTAAGTGCAAGTAACCACATTGGAGCTTCTTGCACCTGCAGGAAACAGAGACATCGGCATTGCAGCAATAGACTGTGGTGCCGATGCTCTCTATATTGCAGGTTCATTTTTTGGAGCCAGATCTGGTGTAAGTAATTCACTTGGAGATATTGGATCTCTCTGTAATTATGCTCACAAATTTGGCGCAAAGGTCTATTTAACTCTTAATACAATTATCTTTGACAATGAGATAGAAAAGGCTGTTTCCTTGGCATGGAAGGCTTATGAAGTTGGTTGTGATGCGCTGATTATTCAAGACTTTGGTTTGATTAATGCCGGTTTACCTCCCATTCCTCTGTTTGCATCTACTCAGACAAATAATCGGGACGTTAAACAGCTGCAATTACTTGAATCACTTGGCTTCAGCAGAGCAATACTTGCCAGGGAGCTTTCTATTGAGCAGATAAAAAATATTCGCAAGGGAACCACTATTGAACTTGAATCATTTATTCATGGAGCGCTTTGTGTTTCATACAGTGGCCAATGTTATTTAAGTGCTCGTTTGACGGGCAGAAGCGCGAATAGAGGAGAATGTGCACAACCATGTCGCTCAAATTATAATCTTTTAGACGGTAACGGGAATGTGTTAGTTAAAAACAGACCGCTATTGTCATTAAAGGACTTAAATTTAAGTGATTATATTGAAGAAATGGTACTTGCGGGAGTCACTTCTTTTAAGATTGAAGGCAGGCTTAAAAATATTTCATATGTCAAAAATATTGTAAGGCATTATAGGGGTTTGCTCGACAATATACTAGAGCAGGGAACGTTTGGAGACGAAGAGACTCTGTATCGTCCTGCTTCTTTTGGTAAACTTTATGGAGGCTTTTCTCCAAGGACAGATCTCACTTTCAATAGAGGGTACACCCATTTTTTTATTGAAGGGAAAAGAGGAAATTGGCAAAGTGGTCAGAGTGCAAGGGGTATAGGAGAATACATTGGAGAAGTAGCCAAATCATGGAGAGATAATCAGGGACATCTCGTTTTTGAATATAAATCCGATATCTCTCTTGAAAATGGAGACGGACTTTGCTTTGTTGGGCTGTCTAATAAAATAAGTGGTGCAAGAGCCAGTAAAGTCATTGGAAATATGGTTTTTACCAATGAGGCGGTGGATATTAGTGAGAAGACAAAAATTTACAGGAATTACAGCATTAGTTTTGAGAGAGAGTTGAAAAACAATATGCCAAAAAGATTATTAAAAGTTGGGGTTTGTTTTGAAGAGATTAATGGAGAATATTTTCTCGAAGGAGAATGTGAAGATAAAACTGTTGTAAAAATTAGCATGGGAGCCAATTTTGAAGTGGCAGACAATCAGAAGAAAGCAAAAGAAACCATTTACAATCAGCTTGAGAAAGTTACAGACTGTTA
>Ga0208825_1000634_pt1 | contig 32004 bp, 22 predicted proteins | sample AD_UKC113_MetaG_FD_184450 | JGI IMG/M metagenome (GOLD analysis project Ga0208825, IMG submission 184450) | Active sludge microbial communities of municipal wastewater-treating anaerobic digesters from Hong Kong - AD_UKC113_MetaG (SPAdes)... | ecosystem: Engineered > Bioreactor > Anaerobic >...
GAGGATGAAAATAAAATACTCAAGATGGCACTCGAATCTAAAGAAAGCATAATTGGTATTCTAAAGGAGAGTTTAAATAAATATCGCTAAATATATCTCTTTTTGCTAAATTTCGGAATATTTCCAAGCTCATGAAAGTGGATCATCATTTATTATCCTATCTCTATGACGACATGATTGAAGCAGGTTGTGACGAGGCTGGCAGAGGATGTCTGGCAGGCCCTGTCTTTGCAGCTGCAGTTATACTTCCTCATGATTTCTTTCACCCTCTGCTCAATGATTCCAAACAAATGACACGAAAGAACAGGGAGTTATTGCGTCCAATTATTGAGAAAGAAGCAATATCCTGGGCTGTAGCATCGGTCAGTAACATTGAGATTGACAGGATTAATATATTGAACGCATCAATTTTCGCAATGCACAAAGCTCTTGATGCACTTGATACAAGACCGGAATTTATTATTGTTGATGGCAACAAATTTCGAAATTATAATAATATACCCCATATTTGTTTTATAAAGGGAGATGGTCGCTTTACCTCAGTAGCTGCTGCTTCGGTACTTGCCAAAACTCACCGTGATGAATATATGGTATCAATTGCTTCAGACTACCCCCAGTATGGATGGGAAAAGAATTTTGCCTACCCTACAGCAGCTCACAGGGAGGCAATTATGAAATATGGCCCGTGTGAATATCATCGGACCTCTTTTAGATTGTTGAAATAGCTAAATTTTACAAAAATGACAAACTTGGGATACAGACTGATAGATCCGCTTGAAATTGAGGAGAATCTTATAAAACTAATCTCCTCCGACTGGATGTTGATAACCGCAGGCAATAAGGCAAAATTTAATACTATGACTGCCAACTGGGGCGGCGCAGGTTATCTTTGGAATCGACCCGTTGTATTTGTATTTGTTCGTCCCGAGCGGTATACTTATCAATTTATTGAGAGTTCCGAAAAGTTCACACTAAGTTTTTTTGAGGAAAAATACCGTTCTTCTCTCGATATATGTGGATCAAAAAGTGGCAGAGATTGCAATAAAATTGCCGAAGCCTCACTAACTCCCGTATTTACTGAGTTGGGAAATCCTACCTTCAAAGAAGCCCGGCTTGTCTTTGAGTGTTATAAACTCTACTCCGAGATGCTGTCTAAAAATTTCTTTCACGATCCCGGCCCCCTTAATGCACATTATGATGAAGGACACTCTGGACTTCATAAACTATATATAGCAGAAATACTCAAGGTTTGGGAGACAGAAAAGAAATAGCATTAAAAGCCATCTGTTCAAGATAATATGAAGCATTTTTGATAGAGTCATCAATGTCTCGTGCAAAAGTTCTTATCTCAAAAACTTTTGAGATCCCCAAATTGCTGAGTTCACTAACATTTAGATGATTTATCCCACAAAATGCCCATATAGATTTGTTATACATTATACCGGTCATACATACTCCATATACTAGTTTGCCCGAAACACTCTGTTGATCCAGGGATCCTTCCCCTGTTATTACCAAATCTGCAGTAGAAATTAATTTCTCCATATTGGTGAGCCTTGATAGTATCATCCATCCAGGAATAATTTCTGCATCAAAAAATAATTTAAATGCAAATCCAATTCCACCGGCAGCTCCAGATCCCGGATAATCCCTGCAGTATCTACCAGTAAATCTTTCACAAACCTCAGCATAATTTCTCATGCCAATCTCCAGCTTCTCAACCATTTCAGGAGTAGCTCCTTTTTGAGGCGCATAAACAATTGAAGCTCCCTTTTCCCCCAGAAGAGGATTTGTAACATCACAGGCAACGGTAAATTTAACTTTATGTAATGATTGAGAAACATTGAAATCTGATATTTCATAAACTTCATTTAAATATAATGCTTCCTCTCCTCTCCTGTCAAAAAACTGATAACCAAGAGCTTTAAGCATACCCATACCACCATCATTAGTTGCACTCCCCCCAATTCCAATAACAATATCTTCAGCTCCATACCTTACAGCTTCAAGAATTAACTCTCCAAGACCATAAGTTGAAGTTATCATAGGATTATACTCATCTTTGGTTAAAAGCTGAAGACCAGAGCATAAGGCCATTTCAATAAATGCTGTTTTATTCTTCAGTAAAAATGGAACTTTTATTTCTCTAAATAAAGGATCACTTACAGAAGCATAATGTCTAATTCCTCCAATACTTTTCTCAACGACATCGAGAGTGCCTTCTCCTCCGTCGGCCATCGGTAGGGCTTCTATTGATAAGTTTAATGAAGGAAATAAATCTTCCCACCTCTTTTCAATGCCCTTTTTAATGGCAAAACAAGCTTGAAAAGATGTGAGACTTCCTTTAAACTTGTCAATTACAATCAGAATTTTAAATGTATCTAACAATTTTGCTTATTTTTGTTAAAAATAGATAAAAATTCATGAAAAAAATTGCATTATTACTATTAGCTGTAATCCTTATCTCGCTAACTCCACTTAGAGCAGATGAGGGAATGTGGTTGCTTCCTTTGCTAGAAAAGCTCAATCAGCAAAAAATGAAAGAACTTGGATGTAAACTCACGGCAAAGGATATATACAATGTCAATGGAACAAGCTTAAAAGATGCTGTCATCCAGTTTGGTAACGGATGTACCGGAGAAGTGATATCTGCTGAAGGACTTATAATTACCAATCATCACTGCGGTTATGGAGCAATTCAAAAACTTAGCAGTGTAGAACACGACTATCTTACAGATGGATACTGGGCAATGAGCCGGGAGCAGGAACTTCCGGTATATGGTCTCACTGTCACTTTTCTTGAAAGTTTTACTGATGTGACCGATAAAATCAACAACGCTTTGTCAAATGCTGTTACTTCTGAAGAGAAGGTTAATGCAATGAATAATATAATTGCTCAACTTAAAAAAGATGCTATTGGTAACAATAATTATTTAAAGGCAAATGTAGTTCCAATGTATGCAGGCAATATGTATTATCTTGTCGTGACCAAAACATTCAGTGACATTAGATTTGTAGGAGCTCCCCCTTCATCTATAGGTAAATTTGGTGCTGATACCGACAATTGGATGTGGCCAAGACACACTGGTGATTTTTCGATGTTCAGAATATACGCAGACAAGAATAACAATCCAGCACCATACTCTCCAGAAAACGTACCATATCAGGCTAAAAGGTATTTAAATATCTCTATCAAAGGAGTAAATCACAATGACTATGCAATGATTATAGGATACCCTGGCAGAACCAATCGTTTCATGACCTCTGCAGAGGTAAAGCAAACAAGTGATATTTCAAATGCCATTACAATCTTTGCTCGAGGACTTCGTCAAGATATTCTTATGAAAGAGATGTTGGCAGATCCCAAAATCAGGATACAGTATGCCAGCAAATATGCATCCTCTTCAAATTTCTGGAAAAAGGCCATTGGAATGAATGAAACATTTAAGAAGAACAACGTCGCAGAAAGAAGGGCCCAAGAGGAAGAAGAGTTTATCAAATGGGTCAATGTTGACAAATCCCGATTGGAAAAGTACGGTAACGCTCTTGAAAATATAAACAATGCTGTAGCCGCCCGTAAAGATATAATCTATAACTATAAATATCTTACCGAGACCCTCATGAATATTGAAATAGCAGCTATAGCCAGCCAGTTTTCAGATGTTGAGAAGGCATTTGTAAGCGGAGATGATGTCACCGCCAACACAACTGCGCAAAATCTCAGAGAAAAAGCAATTAATTTCTATAACAACTACTCTCCTGAAGTTGACAAAAAAGTTGCAAAAACATTTCTTAAGATTTTCCGGGAAAAGGTTTCTGCTGATAATCTTCCAGATATTTATTCCTTAATTGACGAGAAATTTGGAGGCAATGTTGATGAATATGTTGATTATCTCTATGACAAATCCGTATTTACATCAATGGACAAACTCTATAGAGCCATTGAAAATGGCCGAGAGGCTGTAATAAATGATCCTGCAGTCATAATAGGCAGAAGTCTATTTTCGCTAATGAATCAACTCAGTATAAAGCTCAATAGAATAAACTCTCTCTACGCTGAAGCATCAAAAAAATATCTCGCCGGCTTACTCGAGATGAACAAGGGAAAAGCCATGTATCCGGATGCAAATTCTACCATGCGTCTGACCTACGGGAAGGTGCTGAATTATTCTCCCAAAGATGCTGTTTTATATGAACATTATACCACTCTCAAAGGAGTAATGGAAAAAGAGGATCCCAACAATTGGGAATTTGTAGTTCCTGCTAAATTGAAAGAACTTTACAACAACAGCAATTATGGTCCTTATGCAATGAAAGATGGAAAACTTCCTGTAGCATTTATTACTAACAATGACATAACCGGGGGTAATTCAGGAAGTCCGGTATTAAATGCAAAAGGGGAACTCATTGGGCTTGCTTTTGATGGGAACTGGGAAGCTATGAGCGGAGATATCATTTTTGAACCTAATCTCCAAAGATGCATTAATGTTGATATCAGATATGTTCTTTTTATCATTGACAAATTTGGTGGAGCAGGATATCTGCTAAATGAAATGTCTATCGTCAAATAAACTCTTTGGTACAAGAGTTGTTGATTAGTCGAAAGATTTTTAAGAATATTCAAATGACACAAAAAGAGATTGAAGATGTTCTGAGAGGAGTTGTCCATCCTGCTAAAGATAAGGACATCGTTTCACTTGAGATGGTTGAGGATATAAAAGTTGAAGATGGGAAGATACGTTTTAAACTTGTCTTCTCATCTCCAGATCCACTTGCCAGCTCAATCAAGCAGAGTTGCGAAGCGGCAATCAGGAAAGCCTTTCCTTCAGGAGATTACAAGATAAGTATCCTCGAATTAGTAAGAGAAAAAAAGATAGCAAAAAGAGTGCATTTGGAACTTGGGCAGGAGGCTCTTGAGAATGTAAATCACATAATTGCAATTGCCTCAGGTAAAGGCGGAGTTGGCAAGTCAACTGTTGCTGTTAATCTTGCTGTAGCCCTGGCTATGAAAGGATTGCGCGTTGGGCTTGCGGATGCAGATGTTTACGGTCCTTCTGTTCCAAAGATGACAGGTACCGAAGACGCTCAGCCTTCGGTTGAAGATTTTGGTGGAAAAGAGATGATTATACCTGTTGAAAAATATGGTGTAAAATGGATGTCCATAGGCTATTTTGCAAGTGCAGGCCAGCCGCTTATCTGGAGAGGTCCAATGGCAAGCAATGCACTCAAGCAGATGGTATTGCAAGTTAAATGGGGAGAGCTTGACTTTTTACTGATTGATCTTCCTCCGGGAACTGGAGATATTCATATTTCTACAGTTCAGGACATTCCACTTTCAGGAGCTATTGTGGTAAGCACTCCTCAAGCTGTAGCAATCTCTGATGTCGAAAAAGGGGTTAACATGTTCAGAAACAAGGATATTAATAAACCTGTGCTTGGCCTGGTAGAGAATATGTCATGGTTCACTCCTGAAGAGTTACCTGCAAATAAATATTATATATTTGGAAAAGACGGTTGCAAGGCTATGGCAGAAAAATTTAATGTTCCGCTGCTTGTTCAGATACCTATTGTTCAAAGCATCAGAGAAAGTGGAGACAACGGGATGCCTGTGGCACTTAGAGAAAGAGCTGACAGTATGGCCTTTAGAGAGCTAGCAGACAAAGTTGCTGAAATGAAGTTGTAATATTAGCTCAAGTATTTGTGCTTTTCTTGACGCTCTCCTCCCAACGCTCTCGTGCAAATTGCTGCATGTCGGCGACTATGTCTCTATCATCCATAATCTCAATCCCCATAATAGTCTCAATGATATCCTCAAGAGTAACAATTCCCTCAAAACCTCCGTACTCGTCCACAATCATGGCAATATGTGTTTTTTGCGATGTCAACCTCTCCCACATAATGGTGAGTGGCTGACTTGTCGGAGCAATCATAATGGGTTTCTTAATTTCCTTGAGACAAAGATCAAAATTATCATTAGCAAGATGTTCCAAAACTTCTTGTCTGTAAACAAATCCACATATTTTCTCCTTGTCGTTGTCTGAATAGACTGGTATTCTTGAATAATGCAGATATGTTTTGTTTTTGTAGAATTCCCCTATAGTAATCTCCTCTGATGCAGTAGCCACAACAACTCTCGGAGTCATAACATCACTAGCCCTCACGCTTCTGAGCTTTATCAAATTCTGAATAATTTTCTTTTCAGTATCTTCAAAAGTTCCCTCCTCTACACCAATGTCTACCATTGCTGCTACCTCCTCGCGACTGACAGTGGCCTCATCCTTAGAACCTCTTGATATAAGCCGTGTCATTTGCTCAGAAAGAATTACCAGAGGATATGCTATAACTATCATGCATCGTATGATATACCCGGCCGGAACAACAAGATGCTTCCAATAGTGAGCCCCGACACTCTTTGGAAGTATTTCAGACAAAACAAGGATCAGAAGTGTAAGAATGGCAGAAATAATTCCAAAATAAGCATCCCCAAACAATACCGTCGCTTGGGCGCCTACTCCAGAGGCTCCTACAGTATGAGCAACAGTGTTAAGAGAGAGTATGGCGGCTATTGGCCTATCAATCTTCTGTTTCTGGTCTCTTAATATTGAAGCTGCCTTAATACCCTGATTGACCTTCATGTTCAAGAATGACACAGAGGCTGTAAGCAGCACGGTCTCCATAATAGAGCATAAAAAAGAGACCGAAAGGGCTAACAGTAGATAAAAAATCAACATGCCCATATCTGTATGTATTTATATAAATCAGTTGCCTTCAAATGTGCTCCTGAGAAAAAGTTCATCCAGCTGAACCTTGTCTATTCTGGAAGGTGCATCTAACATAACATCTCTACCTGAATTATTTTTAGGAAAAGCTATGAAATCACGAATGCTTTCCTGGCCCCCAAAAAGAGCACACAACCTGTCAAAACCGAAAGCTATTCCTCCGTGTGGTGGCGCTCCGTATTTGAATGCATTTATCATAAAGCCGAATTTATATTCAACCTCTTCAGCAGAATATCCCAAGATCTCAAACATTCTCTGTTGTACTGCTGAGTCATGGATTCGTATCGAACCTCCCCCCAGTTCAGTTCCATTCAAGACAAAATCATAGGCATTTGCAGCCACTTTTTCGACATCCTCCTTTCTGTCGCTGTAAAACAGCGAAAGATCCTCAGGCTTTGGTGAGGTAAATGGGTGATGCATAGCATAAAATCTCTGTGTTTCTTCATCCCATTCAAGAAGAGGGAAATCGTATACCCACAAAGGTGCAAAAATGTTGCTTTGTCTTAAGCCAAGACGATTACCCATCTCTATTCTGAGAGTTCCAAGTGCTTCTTGCGTCTTTTTCCTGTTGCCACATAAAATCAGAACAAGATCTCCAACTTTGGCATCAATGACTTTACATAAACTCAACAATTCTTCTGGAGAGAAAAACTTATCTACAGACGATTTAATCCCATCCTCAGTATACCTGGCATATACAAGCCCCTTTGCTCCAATCTGAGGTCGCTTTACCCATTCAGTCAACTCATCAAGTTGCTTGCGCGTATAAGATGCGCAATTATTAACGACTATTGCACCAATATATTCGGCTGCATCAAAAACTGAGAAACCCTTACCCTGTACAATATTTGTAATCTCCTTAATTTTCATTTCAAAACGAATGTCAGGTTTATCAGACCCATATTCGTCCATTGCTTCCGAATAGGAAATACGGGGAAAAGAATAATTAAAATCTCTTCCCAAAACATTTTTGAAAAGAGACTTAATCATCCCCTCAAACATGCAGAGAATATCTTCTCTCTCGACAAATGACATTTCACAGTCAATCTGTGTAAACTCGGGCTGCCTGTCCGCCCTGAGATCCTCATCACGGAAACATCTTACTATTTGAAAATATCTGTCAAATCCAGCAACCATCAAAAGTTGCTTCTGTTGCTGCGGACTTTGCGGAAGTGCATAAAATTCTCCGGGATTCATTCTCGATGGCACAACAAAATCGCGAGCTCCTTCTGGAGTAGATTTGATGAGAAAAGGAGTTTCTATCTCCATAAAACCCTGTTCGTCAAGATATCTCCTGGTTTCCTGTGCCAATTTGTGTCTAAGTTCGAGTGCCTTTCTAAGTGGATTGCGACGAAGATCGAGGTAGCGAAATTTGGCACGGAGCTCCTCACCTCCGTCACTGTCATCCTCAATAGTAAAAGGAGGAACCAGTGAAGGATTAAGCACCTTAATGGCTGAAAGCTTAACTTCAATATCTCCGGTAGAAATTTTTGGGTTTTTGTTTGTCCTCTCTGCAACTTCACCTGTAGCCTGAATTACATATTCTCTACCCAATTTCCCTGCAACAGCATTAAGTTCCTTTGAATCACTCTCATCAACTGTCAACTGAGTTATACCATATCTGTCTCTAAGATCAATAAAACTCATCCCACCCATCTTTCTAATTCTCTGAACCCAACCGGCAAGCATAACCTGCTTGCCTGCATCATTTATGCGTAATTCTCCGCAAGTGTGTGTTCTGTACATCCTTTAATAATTATTCAATAATTCTTGCAAAGATAATAAATTGACAAATGAGGGGATTGTAAATTCATTATATTTGTAACATATGAAACAAGATAGCGAAGAACTCATGCTTACCAAAGCCATAATTGATGGTGATAAGAGTTCTTTTAATGGAAGAGAGAGTTTTTCTGTCGCAGTTCTGAGATCTTCTCGAGCAAGACCCCTGACGAGGAGGCAGGGCGCTTGACAACATTTATATATCAGCAAACTCATCAGAGTCCTGACAGGTTGACACCTTTTGATTGGTATGAATTTGCAGCATAGAACTTAAACTAAAAAACCATTACCCGTGGTTGGAAATTGGGGAGTACTATATTTCAACAAGAAGTTGGTTCTCAAGCGATCAAGTTCTTCATATTCGTTTGACTTTAATAAATGCAATGCCGACCAAATCCAAAAACAGAACTTGCATCGTTTGAAAATTATTTTCGACATATTTTTGTACATTTGAAAATACCTTCACAAAATACAAAAGGAATGATTTTAGACAACGAAAACAGTAACCTCAAAGTCCACGAATGGATAACAAAATATACCGAAAACGGCAATTTTGATGTGGTTACCGGGTATTTTACCATTGGAGCACTTGTCTACCTTTCACGTAATATCAACGAAAAGATTAATCGCTTCAGAATGGTATTGGGCGATATCGTCAACATAGATGCTGTTGAAAACAAACCACTCGATTTACTTAATGAAAATATCACTATCGAAGCAGCTTTCAAACTAAATGGTGTGGCACAGGAAGCCGTTAACTTTCTGAGACAGGAAAAAGTGACAGCAAAAACCCTTGAACCCAATTTTTGTCACGCCAAATGTTATCTTTTCAATCCATCTGAAGATGACGATCGCGACAAATATTTCATTTCGGGAAGTTCCAATCTGACAGAAGCAGGAATCGGTTTAAAATTAACCAGCAATGCCGAACTCAACATTGCCGAAACAGGTAACAACAATCAGTACAAAGAATTGGCCAATTGGTTCGAAAGTTTGTGGAATAAACCACAGGCACATCTCCAAAAAACATTGATCGAAGTCAACGGCAAGCAAACAAAGATCAACTTCAAAGATTACCTGATTGGTGAAATCGAACGTATTTTCATCAAATACACGCCGAAAGACATTTACTATAAAATTCTGTTTGAACTTTTTGGGGATCAAATCATCGACGATCTCTCCAATCCCGAATTTAACCGTAAAATAGGCCGTCTCGAAAACAGTGTCATTTACAATTCACTGTATGAATTTCAGAAAAAAGGGGTTTTGAGTCTCATTAAAATGCTTCAAAAGTATAATGGAGCTATTCTTGCCGACGCTGTAGGGCTCGGTAAAACTTGGAGTGCTCTGGCTGTCATCAAATATTTTCAGCAGGAAGGACGCGAAGTAGTGGTACTTTGCCCTAAAAAGCTAGAATACAATTGGCGTCAATACCAAAAAAACCAGTATTCACGATTCGAAAAGGATAAGTTCGATTATTTTATCCGTTTTCATACCGATTTATGCGAAGACCGACTGGAAAGATACACCGATCGTGCCGATAAATTTTTCACGAACGACCAACCCAAATTGATTGTCATAGACGAAAGCCACAACTTAAGAAATGACAAATCGAACCGTTACCATTTTTTGATGGAGCAAATTTTGCAGAAAAATGAGGATATAAAAGTACTCTTACTATCGGCTACACCCATCAACAATTCACTCATCGATATCCGCAATCAATTTAAGCTGCTGATACAAGGGAATGTTGCCGGATTTGATGAAACGCTCGGCGTTCGCAACATCGACTATTCCTTCCGCACTGCTCAAAAGGTTTTCAACGAATGGAGAAAAGAGGATGATCCGACTATCGGTGAATTTGTAAAAAAATTACCTTCTGGATTTTTTACCCTTACCGATGCACTTACCGTGGCACGCACTCGAAAAATGATTGCCTCCTATGAACGCGTGTTGTCATTCCCCAAGAAAGGAAAACCTATCAATCATTTTGTTACTCCGGACAAAATCGGCAATTTTGATACATTCGAAGAGTTGTTCGAACATTTTCCCCCTTACCTTTCCGGTTATCAGCCTGCTTTTTATGCCGAAACAAAAGAAATGCGAAAAAAACGAGAAAAAGCACTGGAGGAAGGGGAAAATATCGTACCTGTATTGGAGGACGAAGTATTACGTCAACATTTTTTGGTGAAAATGATGTATATCCTCATGGTTAAACGCTTGGAATCGTCATGGTCATCTTTTTCAAAAACGGTGGACAACATTCGGAATCATCATCAACATGCACTCGACAAAATAAAAGCCTACGAAGAAAACAAAACCAATGCAGTAATCGATGCCGATTTCGACGATATCATAACCGAAGAAGAAGAGGAAAGTGAACAAATAGAATTTTCGCTGGGGAAGAAAAATCCTGTTAATCTGCATGATATCGATCAGGCCGGAAATCTTAATGCATACAAGAAAGATTTGAAAAAAGACCTCGAAGCATTAGATCTGCTCCAAACTAATCTATCGAAATTCGCTACTACTATCGAAAAAGAGACAACCATCCCCGACAATCATCATTCTGCAGATATCAAACTCGAAACGCTTATCGCCGATATTCAGAAGAAAAGGACCTCGGGAAACAATCACAACAATCAGAAAGTAATCATTTTTACGGTATATCGAGATACAGCCGATTATCTGTTCACGCAACTGAAGTCGAGGGGATTCAAACGTCTTGCAATGGTGTCCGGCAGCGGCTCCCGCACCTCTGACAGCGATGTGGAATATAAAAATTTCGAACCAATTCTTGAACGTTTTGCTCCCTATACAAAATTATATAAGGAAAAAGAATGGGATTTAGACACAAAGGAAAACTCCTATGAACAATGGATAGAATGGATTTCGGAGAAACATCCGAAAACATATGAAAAAATTAAAAATCCGATTGATATTCTGATTGCTACTGACACGCTGAGCGAAGGACAAAACCTGCAGGATGCCGATATGGTAATCAATTACGATATCCATTGGAATCCGGTACGTATTGTCCAACGCATGGGACGTATCGATCGATTGGGCTCGCCTAACGAAACAATCTACGGCGTAAACTTCTGGCCTTCGGACAACATCAATAATTATCTCGACTTGCAAGGACGTATCGAACAACGTATGGCCGCCATGAAATTAGCAGGGTCGGAAGTGGATATTGAATTTTCCGATTCGTTCAGACATATTGCCGAAGATGAAAATCTCGAAAGCAGAATGAATGCCCGCATGCTGCAGCAGATGCAAACTACCTGGGAGGATATCGAAGTGAATGACCATACGCTGGGGTTCGACGATCTCTCTCTCGAGCAGTTCCGTCAGGATTTACTCGAGGAATTTTCGAAAAATATGGAAAAATTCCGTCGTATGCCTCAGGCCGTTTATTCCGGATTCCGCTCGACCAATGCCATTTGCAGCGAGGACGGCATCATTGCGCTTCTCGGTTATCCGGCCAAATCAAAAAATCATTCCAATCTGAATTATAAGTTATTCGAGTTGATTTATATCGATTACAATGGTCGACTGGTGCTGCTCAATCAGCGAGAAGTGCTCAATGCACTCACCCTGCATAAGGATTGCGACAGATATGTTCCGGCAGACATCGATCAGGGCAATGAAGAGGCCATTCAGCAGCTCGTCAAAGCAATGAAAGGGTATATGGAAAGTCAGGCACACGAAGTAGAAATCCTTAACGACGGGACATCGAAAAAAACAATCGGTAAGGAGGTGAAGGACTTGCTTGCCAAACTGAAACAGGGAGATAAACTGGCAGTTGAACGTATGAAGGAGAATGTTTCGGTTGATGAAAAATATCAAATCGACAATTTCGATTTAATAACGTGGTTGTTGGTTACAAAATCGTAATTTTTTTATTTTCGAGGTTACAAAGATTACGGTGCTATGCACCTAAATCAATGTGAGAAGAGGTGCAGCGCACCGAAATGGATTTGAATTTGTCGATTGAATAAATCTTTCGAAACGCAATTCACCTTCTATCAAAGACGGCATGAATCGATCAAACATATGAACTATTATTTTTCAAACCAAATATGAATTTATCCAATTTCACAACAAAGCCTTTTGTTGAGGCGGTTAAAGATTTATTTGCCGATCTAAACGTACCGGTCAACTACCTTTCCGATGATCCTGCGCGACCGCAAGACATCCTCAAAGACACGTTCAAGGACAATGCCGTTTTCCAACTGATGGACGACGTTTATTTTGTCGGCATGGTGGACGATGCTGCTTTTCAGGGAAACAAAAGCACCTCGATCGACAATATTCGTTCCGATTACAACGGTATTCTCATTTTTGGCGTAACCCTTCACCTACGTGAAAACGGCTTATTGCCCAAACGTTCGCAATTGGCCGAAATAGCACGTGCTTTCAATCGCGAATTTTGCTACACGCCGGTAATGGTAATATTTCGTTATTCCGACGGACAAAAACATTACATCGCCTTTGCCAATACACAACGTTTGGCTTATGCACAAAGCTGGCGGGAAGGTGAAAAAATCGGTAAGGTCGCTCTCCTCCGCAATATTGATGTGGAACATCCCCATCGTGGGCATCTCGATATTCTCAATCAGCTTCGGATACAAACTTCCGGCCCTAAAGCCGTTAACTCATTCAGCAAACTGTATCAGTTTTGGCAAGACGTATTCAACATCGAAGTGCTTAACCGAAAATTCTATGAGGAACTGTCCAATTGGTATTTCTGGGCAATGGATCAGGTAGAATTTCCGGACGATAAAGACCGGGACCGAAAGAGCCGGAATGCAAAAAACCTCATCCGGATGATTACGCGCATCATCTTCATCTGGTTTATGAAGGAGAAGCGGCTCATTCCTGCCAACCTCTTCGTCAAATCGTATGTCGATAGGCTGCTGAACTACGGCGATGCGACCGGCAGTACCTACTACAAAGCCATCTTGCAAAACCTCTTCTTTGCCACGCTCAACACCCCGATGCGGAAAGATAATCAGCAAAGCCGGATTTTCATTGAAGATGCCAAAAAATTCGGTTTCGTCAACGACGGTTATCTGCAACAGGGTTACTATCGCTACAGCCGCTTTATCACCGATAAGGAGGCTTTTCTGAAGGAATTCGACAACATTCCGTTTCTGAACGGCGGATTGTTTGAATCGCTCGACAAAAAAGTCGATGACAGGGTAATCCGCATCGACTGCTTTTCGGACCATCCGAAGAATGAAACACGACTCAAAGTGCCCGATTATCTGTTTTTCTCCCGTGAAGAACAGGAGACCGACCTTTCCGCCTATCTGGAAAACGGCAATCATAAAAAGGTACGCGGACTGATTACCATCCTCGATAGCTACAATTTCACCGTCGAAGAAAATACGCCGCTCGACGAAGAAGTAGCTCTCGACCCTGAACTGCTGGGCAGCGTATTCGAAAACCTGCTGGCAAGTTACAACCCGGAAACGGCTACAACCGCCCGAAAATCAACCGGCAGCTTCTACACGCCTCCCGTGATTGTGGACTACATGGTTAAAGAATCCCTCATTCAACATTTTTCCGTCCTACTGGGCAACGACGAAAATCATCGCGAAAAACTCCGCAGCCTTTTTTCGTACTCCGACAATAGCAATCCGTTCGACGACGAGGTAGATACCCGCAAAATGCTCGTCGGCATCGAAAAGATAAAAATACTCGACCCCGCTTGCGGAAGTGGCGCTTTCCCCATGAGCATCCTGCACAATCTGGTGCTCGCCCTGCATAAGCTCGATCCCGAAAACCAAAAGTGGAAAGCCAATTTGCTGGCAAAAGTCCCCGTCGAATTAAAAGCAGAAGTAGAGAAATCGCTCGAAAACAAATCGCTCGACTATATACGCAAGCTCGGACTCATCGAAAACTGCATCTTCGGGGTAGATATTCAGGAAATAGCCATTCAAATAAGCAAACTGCGGTTTTTCATATCGTTGCTCATCGAGCAGGAAGTGGACGATAACAAGCCAAACCGCGATATCAGGGCATTGCCCAATCTCGAAACCAAATTTGTGGCTGCCAATTCGCTCATTAATTTGGAAACCGATTCGGATAAATCGGATTTACACTTTAAAAATGCCGAAGTGGAAGCGTTGGAAAAAAAACTATTTGACATCAGAGAAAAAATATTCTATACCAACAGCCGAAGCGAAAAAATCAAATTAGAAAAACGACTCACCGAACTTCGATTCCGATTGAAAGACGAATTTACCAATCTTGGTTATCCCAACGATAAAACGGATAAGATAACGTCGTGGGATCCGTTCGACCAAAACACCCACGCCGACTGGTTCGACCCCGAATGGATGTTCGGCATCAAGGACGGCTTCGATATCGTCATCGGCAATCCGCCGTACGGAATCAAATTTTCGGAAAATGAAAAAGAGTATTTTAAAAAGCATTATTTAAGTACCAAAACTATTTCAGGGAAACAAAAAGGTTCTGTAGATTCATTTTCATTATTTATCGAAAAGGGATTCAATATTTTGAAGAAAAATGGAAACTTAATTTATATTGTTCCCATCTCTATTACTTCAAGCGATTCGATGACAGCTCTTCACAACCTTCTGGAAAAAAACTGCAAATTAATCAAAATTTCTTCTTATGCGGTAAGGCCACAACCAATTTTCCAAAATGCCGTGATAAATACTTCTATCCTTTTTTTTATTAAAACACTTACGCCAGTTGAACAAATTTTATGTACGAAAATGTATCGAAAAGGTAGGGGTTTTGATTTAAAAACTTTACTTGAAAATTTACAGTTTATCGACGTAAAAAACTACAAATTACATGGAAGGTATCCTAAAATTAGTCTCCCCATCGAAACAAGAATTCTATATAAATTATTTTCAATAAAAACTAAAACTAAAGATTTACAAAAAAATGACGGAAAAACCTTGTATTATCGAACGACAGGAGGACGATATTTTAAAGTTATAACAAATTATTCAACCGGCTCTACAAAAGAGAAGGGAATGCTTATAGATAAACATTTTTGCGATGCGATTGGAGCAATTTTGAGTAGTAATTTATTTTTTTGGTATTATCAAATTTATTCAAATAATCTTGATTTAAAATCGTACGAAATTGAATCGTTTCCGATACCTGTAAACGAACTGACGGAAGAGAGAATAAAAGTGATAGAAATGTTGTATGGCGAGTATTTAAAAGATATTGAAGAAAATGTCCAAATAAGAACAACGACTAAGTACGCTCATATCGATTCTTTCAAAGAATATAAAATTAGGAAATCAAAAAAAATTATTGATGTTATAGACGATTATATTGGACCGCTTTATGGCTTAAATAAAGAAGAGATTGAATTCATAAAAAATTATGAAATCGAATTTCGATTGACAGAAAATGAAGAAGATTAAAATTATTAATTGAAACTTCTTGTCCATCAAATCGAATCGTTTGTCGATCAAATCTTCGATGCCAAAAAAACGAATCACACAGCAGATACCAGCGAATGGGAAAAGGAAATCGACCAATGGGTCTATAAATTATATGAATTGACAGACGAAGAGATAGCGATCGTAGAAGGGAATGAGGTCTAAAAAAATGATATAATTGTTCATGAATAATTTGTTAATAATATATATAGAAAAAAGGATAAAAAGATGATTACAAGAATTTTATTAAAAGGTATAGCACCATACGAAGAACAAGTTGAAATTAATGACATAAGGAAAATCAATTTCTTTTATGGAGGTAATGGAAGTGGAAAAACAGTTCTTTCCAAAGTTATTGCTAAACCGGACAATAATTCTACATGTAAAGTAGAATGGGAAAATAATAGTAAATTAAAGACTGTAGTTTTTAATGAAGATTTTGTTAGAAATTATTTTTACGAATCGGAGGAATTAGATGGTATTTATACAATTGGAGAAGGAGCAGGTGATATTGAAGATCAAATAAAAACGAAAAAAGAAGGAAGAACACCGATTGAAGAGGGCAAAAAAAATCTGTATACAACATTGGGACAAAAAAATGAATATTTAAAAAAAAATTATGATAATTTTTTAGAATTATGTTGGGAGAAAATATATCAAAAATATCAAAATGAGTTTAATGCGGTTTTTGGTGGATATCGCAATAGTAAACAGAAATTCTCGGATAAATTATTGAATGAATCTGTAATAAATCACTCACAATTACAAACTAAAGAATATTTAACTCAACGATGCGACCTTTTATATAAAGAAGAACTTAAAATTATAAATGAATTAAACTTAATATCAAAAGATATTATAACTCAATTTGGGGAATTAGAATCTAATGAAATATTATGGACAAAAATAATTGGGAAAAAAGATGTTGATATTGCCAGTATGATTGAAAAATTACACAATCACGACTGGGTAAGACAAGGAAAACAATATTATGAACAAAATTACAATGAAGAGAAAAAATCATATATATGTCCTTTTTGCCAGCAAGCAACACCAGATGATTTCAAGAAAAAGTTAGAAGAATATTTTGATGAAACTTATGAAAACCAAATAAAAAAGTTAAATACTTTAACAGAGGAATATAAAAATCTACACAATGAACTAACCCAATATTTTGACGATTTATTATTAACCGAAGGCAATAAATATTTTGAAAGTAAAAAGGAAGATATAAAAAATCAAATTGATCTTATTAAAAAAACATTAGAAAATAATGTAATTTTAATTGAAGGGAAAAAGGAAAAACCAAGTGAAGATGTAAAAATTCAATCTATATTAGAACTGATAAATAAATTCAATAATTTAATTACTGATGTAAATAACGAAATAAAAAAATACACTGAGATTTTCAACAATCAAAAAAATGAAAAGGAAAAACTTAATTCTGAAATCTGGAAATATTTCTGTGATGAAATAAAAACCGAAATAGAAAAATATAAAAAAGAAAAGGACAATATCGAAAAAGCAATAGATAATATAAATAAACAGATCAAGGAGAAAGATAGGCAAATAGAAGACATTAAGGCAGAAATTTCTGAATTAGAAAAGCAAATAAAAAGTGTTAAACCGACAGTTGACAGCATAAATACGCTTTTAAAGAGCTTTGGATTTAGGGGATTTAAATTAGATACAACCGAGGATGAGAAACATTATCGGGTTATCAGAGACGATGGTAAATCTGCGAAAGAAAATTTAAGTGAGGGCGAAAGAAACTTTATAGTCTTTCTTTATTTTTATCATTTAATAAAAGGTGCTCTAAATCCTGATGAAAATATAACTGAATCCAAAATTGTTGTTTTTGATGACCCGGTTTCAAGTTTGGATTCTGATGTTTTATTTATAGAAGCAACTTTAATAAAAGATATTTTAAGAAAAATAAGAATTAACGATAATAATACAAACATTAAACAAGTATTTATTCTTACTCATAATGCATATTTTTTTAAAGAAATAACATTTATTTCATCTAGAGATACAAAAAATGTAAGAACTGATACTGGTTATCATATTATTCGAAAAGTTAATAATAAAAGCGATATTAAATTTTACAAAACAAATCCAATTAAAACTACTTATCAATTATTATGGGGGGTAGTTAAAAATGAAAATGCTGACTGTATTTGTCTGCAAAATTCTATGAGAAGGATAATTGAATTTTATTTTAATACCTTAGCTGATCTTAATGAAGAAGAATTACTCGGGAAATTTAAAGATCAAAATGAACATAAAATTTGCCGGTCACTTATTTCTTGGATGAATGTGGGTTCTCATGATGTATTTTCTTCTATTGATTATTCACCTACTTCAACAGAAATTGATAATTTTAAAAATGTATTTAAAAGTATATTTTGTGAAACAGGACATTCTGCTCATTATAACATGATGATGGGGTCTAATGATAATCAAGAATAATTAATGTTTAATCAGTCCATCGTTTCACAAATCGAATCGCTGGTTGATCAAATCCTCGACGCAAAAAAAAAGAATCACGCAGCAGATACCATCGAATGGGAAAAGGAAATTGACCAATTGGTGTACAAATTATATGAGCTGACAGACGAGGAAATAAAAATTGTAGAAGGAGGAAAAATCAAAAACTTATGAAAGAAGGAGAAAAATACGATAAAAAATCGCTTTCAACCATAACCGGTAAAAATCCGGGATGGAAAGAAATAGCAAAAGATTGTGTAGGATTCGCCAATGCAAGAGGTGGAATCATTGCAATCGGTATTGAAGATAAGGAAGATTTGCCACCATCAAACCAAAAAATTAATTCTCAGCAAGTTGACACTTTAAGAAAGAGAATTAGTGAATTGACAGTGAATGTTGCATGTAACTTATCCATTGAAATGGAAGAAAATGGAGGAGAATGGATAAAAATTCAAATCTATCCTTCTCAAACGAGCGTAGCTTCCACTACTGACGGACAATATTACATTCGAATTTCGGATCATTGCAAACCGGTTTTACCAGACGAACTCAGCCGACTCTTTACCGACAAACCTGCATTTATCTGGGAAACAAAGATTGTTCAAAAAATTACCATTGACGAATGTGATCAAGCTAAATTAAACCAGTTCGAAAGCGACATTAAGAAGGCAAAAAGGGTAAGCGATTTTGTCAAAGAAAAATCGATAAAAGAATTGTTATTGTATTACCAAATGTATGATGGAATTTTTTTGACCAATTTAGGAATTCTATGGATAGGGACGAGCCAACAACGTGCAAAATTATTGTATGCTCCAGTGGTACAATTTATTAAATATAACAATAATGGAAATAAAGTAAAAAAAGAAGTTTGGGATGATTTTTCAATGAATCCTAAAGAACTTTTCCAAAGTATGTGGGAAAAAATACCAGAGTGGAAAGAAGGAATAGAAATTTCAGGAGGAATTTTTGGCAGAGAGAAAATCTATAATTATCACGAAGATATTGTTAGAGAATTATTTGCAAATGCATTGGTTCACAGGCCTTATACAACGCGTGGGGATGTTTTTATAAATTTATATCCTGACAGGTTAGAAATCCATAATCCGGGTTTATTGCCATTAGGGGTTACTCCCAATAATATTTTGCATCAATCTGTCAGAAGAAATGACCATTTATCAAAAATATTTTACGATTTAAACCTGATGGAAAGAGAAGGCAGTGGTTATGATAAGATTTACGAAATACAATTGAGTGAAGCCAAACAACTGCCGATAGTGGAAGAAAAAGATGACAGAGTTATTGTTACCATTTACAATCAGATTAAAGATCCAAATATTATACTGTTAATCGATAATATTAAACAACGTTACCAACTCAATCAAAAGGAAATCATATGTTTAGGAATAATAGCTCAACATAAAAATATCATAGCAACTGAATTTGCGCGCCAAATTCAAAGTAAGGACGATAAACAAATTAAGCACTGGTTGGGTAATTTGCTAAGTTATGAAATTGTGTTAACTAAAGGGCGAACAAAAGGAATGCAATATTATCTCAATCCAAACATCACCAAAGATACATCATTGGGAAAGACTGATCTTTCAGGAATAGAAGAACATCGTTTAAAAAGCCTTTTACTGGAAGATATCGAAAAATATCCAAACTCGTCGATTGAAGAAATTCACAATAGAATAGGAAAAGAAATACCAATAAGAAAATTGAGAACATGTTTGTATCGTGCCGTGAAGAATGATGAATTACAAACAATAGGCGGGAAAAAATATCGGAAATATTTTATTGACAAAAATAAGGAGTAAAAAATGATTGATTATTATTGACAATGCAAATAAAAAACATTACCATATTGACAATCAATGTATTTTATTGACAAAAATAAGGGGTAATATTAATTTGTATCGGCAAAAAATGAAATAAACAATCAAATTGGGGTAACCAAACGGATGCATCAAAATACCGACATCCAAAATATTTGGCAACGCACCATCATAATTTCCAGTTGGCAATTGGTGGGTTGAAACGGACAATTTGTTACTTTTACCTTTTGATAGTTCAAGACAAACAATGAAACAATATCTCTCGCTTCTCCAGCATATCATGGACCATGGAATTCTCAAAGGAGACCGCACCGGCACCGGAATTAAAAGTGTGTTTGGCTATCAGATGCGGTTTGACCTTGAAGAAGGATTTCCTCTTCTTACAACCAAAAAACTTCACCTAAAGTCCATTATATATGAATTATTGTGGTTTTTGAGAGGAGACACAAATATTAATTATCTTCATGAACATGGCGTGACAATTTGGGATGAATGGGCCGGCCAGGATGGAGAGCTTGGACCTGTTTACGGACACCAATGGCGTTCCTGGCCGGCCCCCGATGGCAAAAGCATAGATCAGATATCTTTGTTAATAGAAGGGATCAAAACTAATCCGGATTCGCGCAGGCATATTGTTTCTGCCTGGAACCCCGCAGAAATTGATAAAATGGCATTACCCCCATGTCATGCTCTTTTTCAGTTTTACGTAGCAAACGGTAAATTAAGCTGCCAGCTTTATCAGAGAAGTGCAGATGTTTTTCTCGGAGTTCCTTTTAACATAGCATCATACGCCTTGCTCACAATGATGGTTGCACAAGTATGCAGATTGAAACCCGGAGAATTTATACATTCATTCGGAGACACTCACATTTATACCAACCACTTTGAACAGGTAAAAGAACAACTTTCACGCATCCCCCGACCTCTGCCCAAAATGTTAATAAATCCCGACGTGAAGGATATTTTTAACTTCAGGTATGAAGACTTCAAACTTGAAGGTTATGATCCCTACCCTTCCATAAAAGCCCCTATAGCAATTTGAATGACATGACTACAACTAAACCTCAAATATCTATTATTGTAGCACTTGCAGAGAACAGAGCAATTGGCAGGGACAACAATTTGTTATGGCACATTTCCGAAGATTTGCGCAACTTTAAGAAAATTACAAATGGACATACTGTTATTATGGGAAGAAAAACATGGGAATCCCTTGGCAGGCCTCTTCCCAATCGAAGAAATATTGTTGTAAGCAGAAATATGTCAAACAATCTTGCAAACAGCATTCCAGGAGTAGAATTTTACCCCTCAATTAATGAAGCCATAGAGGCAGCCTCTGCAAGTACAGAAAAACATCCTGACTCTTTAGACGAAATTTTTATTATAGGAGGAGGAGAAATTTATCGCGAAACAATTCCAATTGCTTCAAAAATATATCTTACACTTGTCCACACGATTATTAATGATGCTGATACTTTCTTTCCAAAATTAAATCCATCCGAATGGCATGAAATTCACAGAGAATCATTTGATTATGGAGAAAAATATGAACACCCTTTTGAATTTGTTGTCCTTGAACGCAATAGTGTAAAATAATTTAACTGCAGTTTGTTTCACAATTCTCGGCAGATTGACCATATTCGACTTGGATGGTTGCATGTTCTATGTCAAATCTGTCATGCAATTCATGCTGTATTTTGATAATAAAGTCTGTATCGGTTCCAACCCTGGTCAGAAGATGTACAGTAAGGGCTGCCTCTGTAGTACTCAATGCCCAAATATGTAAATCGTGAATACCGGCAACTTCCGGAAGACTTTCAAGAAAACGGCGGACCTCTTTAATGTTTATGTTGTCAGGAACCGCATCAAGCGCCAGATTGACCGAGTCAACGAGCAAATGATACGAGCTGTACAAAATCACAATTATAATAATAAAAGAGACAATGGAATCAATCCAGAATACACCTGTAAGTGAAATAATAATCCCCGATACTACTACTCCAAATGACACAAGAGCATCTACTACAAAGTGAACAAATGCACTTCTAATATTAAGGTCACGCTTTTTGCTCTTCATAAATAATCCGGCAGTCAATCCATTGATAATTATTCCTATCGCCGCAACAATAATTACATTGAGAGAGTCAACTTCAGCAGGTTTCTTCAGTCTCCCTACAGTCTCAATAAGAATGAACACAACTGCAACCCACAACAAAAGAGTATTCAATAGAGCAATAAGAATGGTAGAGCGACGAAATCCATACGTGAACTTCAAAGTGGGCTTTCTTTGGGAAATAATGACAGCAATCCAGGAAAAGACCAAAGCCAAAACATCACTAAAGTTATGGCCTGCATCAGCTATCAGCGCCATTGAATTTGACAATAATCCGTAAATTATCTCAACAGCTATAAATATTACGTTGAGAATAATGCCCCATTTAAAGGCACGGCCAGGATTATCATGAATTTGTATATGGTCATGTTCCATGAAATAATCATTTTTAATCTCATTTTTTTCAATATATAAAACAAAATTGGGTACTCTTTTGTTATGTATATAAAATCAATTTTAATGAAACATTTATTTACAATTCTATTTTTTATTGCTACAGTTCCATGTTTAGCTGTAGCACAAAATAACAACAAATTGTCTAACAATAAAAACAATATCAATATGAAAACAATAAGCACATTAGAATTTCCAGAACTTCCATATTCAACAGACGCTCTTGAACCTTTTATTGACAAACAGACTGTTGAAATTCATTATGGTAAACACCAGAAAACCTATTTTGACAATTTCATGGCAGCAGTTAAAGGGACAGATGCCGAAAACCTCACAATTCTCGAACTCTTCAAGAATATCAGCAAGTACCCTGCTGCCGTAAAAAACAATGGTGGAGGATTTTATAACCACGTACTATATTGGGAAAGCATCAAACCAAACGGCGGAAAGCCATCTGCAAAGCTTACCGATGCCATTAACAAGAGTTTCGGTTCGCTTGACGAATTAAAAAAACAATTTACCGATGCCGGTAAAAATCGTTTTGGAAGTGGTTGGGCATGGCTGTGTGTTGACGAAAAGGGCAACTTGTTTGTCTTTTCAACTGCAAATCAAGAGAGTCCTTTAATGGATGTCGCTGAAAAGCATGGAACTCCTCTTATTGCAATGGATGTATGGGAACATGCCTACTATCTCAAATATCAAAACAAAAGAGCAGACTATATAGAGGCTTTCTGGCAGATAATCAATTGGGAAGTTGTTTCTCAAAAGTACGAAGCACTGGTTAAATAACCGGATTGCCCGTTAACTCATTGAGTGAGCTCACTGATAATGTCCGCCGCGCTTTCTTCAGTAGTAACCATTGACGCAATTTGACCTATCTCGAGCTCGCCTTCTTGAAGATCACCCTCGAAAATACCTTTTTTGGCACGACCTTTACCAAGCAATCTCAAAAGTTCCTCTTTAGAAGCGCCCTTGTTTTCAGCTTCTTCAACAGCTTTAGAAAAATCGTTCTCTGCAAGCCTTGTAGGAACGATTTTTTTTAGAAGCAATTTTGTCCCTCCCTCTCCAATAGCCCTGCACCTCTCTTTAAAAAGAGGGTGAGCCGAACTCTCTGTACAAAGTGCAAACCGAGTACCTATCTGCACCCCTTCTGCGCCCAGAACAAAGGCAGCCTCATAACTTTGACGAGTAGCAACCCCTCCTGCAGCAATAAGCGGAATATCTATAGCCCGTCTGACATTTGGTATAAGACAAAATGTGGTGGTCTCTTCTCTACCATTATGACCCCCCGCTTCAAAACCTTCAGCAACTACAGCATCTACCCCAGCCTCCTGGCTTTTAACTGCAAAAACAGTACTGGAGACAACGTGTACTACTTTAATCCCTTTATCTTTTAAAAAATGTGTCCATTTTTTAGGGCTGCCGGCAGAAGTAAAAACAATTGGTACTTGTTCTTCAACAATGATATCCATAATCTCCTCAATTTGAGGATAGATAAGAGGCACATTTACTCCAAAAGGCTTTTTTGTGGCTGCCTTGCAACTCTTGATATGATGTCTGAGATTGTCAGGATGCATCGATCCGGCACCTATAAGACCAAGAGCTCCAGCGTTACTTACAGCTGCTGCAAGTCGCCAGCCACTGCACCAGATCATTCCCCCTTGAACAATCGGAAACTCTGTTTCAAAAAGTTTACAAACTCTGTTAATCATAGCCCATTAGCAATTAAGATCCAAATATAAGTAAAACCAAACGTTTTTTTATCTTTGCTTCAAACTTAAAGCTTATGACAAACTCAAAAAGAGACGGTTTTAGCAACCGTTTTGGCGTATTGGTTGCGGTTGCAGGTTCAGCTGTCGGACTGGGAAATCTTTGGAGATTCCCTTATCTCGTAGGTAATAATGGTGGTGCTGCTTTTATAGTAGTTTACATCATTATGGCCATCTTTCTTTGCCTTCCAATTATGATTTCTGAATTTGTAATTGGAAGAAGAACTCAATCGAATGCAATAGGAGCAATAAAAAAACTTGCCCCACACTCCGGATGGATTTTAATAGGAATTATAAGTGTTGCCACAGCTTTTATGATATCCTGCTTCTATTCAGTTGTCGGAGGATGGACTTTAGAGTATCTGTTCCATTCATTGTCAAAAGGCTTTTTGATAAATGACAACGTTGCTCTTACATCTTCATTCAAAAACTTTACAGCTTCTCCGGTAAGACCAGCTGCCATGATGCTTCTGTACCTTGGAATAAATGCATTTATTGTATCTGCAGGAATAAAAAAGGGGATTGAACGTTATTCCAAAATCCTTATGCCGATACTTTTTATATTAATAATAATTCTCGCAATTAGATCAATTACTTTGCCTGGAGCAAGTCAAGGTTTGAATTTCTTTCTCAATCCCGACTTTTCAAAATTCAAAGCAGGCAGTATCCTTGCCGCTCTCGGCCAAGCCTTTTTCTCTCTAAGTGTTGGGATGGGATGTATCATCACATATGGTTCATACGTCAACAAAAAAGAAAACTTACTTAATATCTCGTTGACCACTGTTATCGCAGATATCACTTTTGCTTTTCTTGCCGGACTTGCAATAATTCCGGCGGTATTTGCATTTGGTATCTCTCCGAGCGAAGGACCCGGATTGGTTTTCATAACACTTCCACAAATTTTTGCTCAAATGCCGTTCGGGCAATTGATCTCTTTTGTTTTCTTTACAATACTTCTATTTGCTGCTATAACTTCCTCAATATCCTTGCTCGAAGTTATTGTTGCCTATCTGGTTGAAGAACTTAACATGAGAAGAAAAAATGCCACTTTGCTCACCTTTATTGTAATCGGCTTTTTTGGCATTCTCTGTTCACTTTCTCAGGGGACACTGAAAGATTTCACATTGTTTGGTAAAAATCTCTTTGACTTGTTCGATTATACTACATCTAACATTATGCTTCCACTTGGAGGAATGTTAATAGTTCTATTTGTCGGCTGGAAAATGAAAAAATCAGATGTTATGGATGAACTTTTCAATGGTGGTACAATTCAATTCAAAGAAAACCTTTTTAAATGGATAATTTCAGGTATTAAATTCCTTGCTCCTGTAGCCATTGCCTTTATTTTACTCAACGGGTTGGGATTGATCAAGTTACTATAACAAAATTGTAAGAACAAAAAGAGGCTGCTTACTTTTTAGGCAGCCACTTTCTGTTCTATATGTCAAGTTGTGATCAATTAGCCTTCTTGCACCGCTCTATGTATTCAACCGACCTTTTAGCCAAGTCTCCTGTCTGAGTTATCAGTTTTGAGTACTCCTCGTATTTGTGGGGAACAAATTCAAAAAGCTGAAATGCTGCAAACTGCTTGTCGGCAGAATAAATTACATCAACTTTGGCGCTGCCAGTTTGGTCAAATTTAACCAGATGACCCTCATCTACACCTCCTTCCAAAATAGATTTTAAAATTGTAAGTTGTTCCTTATCAAAGAACAAAGACTCTCTCTTTATACGACTTCCGGACGGTTTGTAAACTGTAATTTTTGATTTGGACAGAAAAAAAATAACTGCAAGAATGAACAGAATGCTTGCAAGCAGAAACCATGAAAGTATCAGTGAAACAATACCTGAAAGAGCAATGACAGATGTAATAATAACTGCCTTTTTATCTAATATCTTGACTGTTTCAGGGTGTGATATATTTGTGCTCATATTTTACCTTTTATTTAAATATTATTAATTATAAAAACAACATACCTCAAACTTGTCAATTTGAAGATGCCTTCATATCTGTTTTTAAAACAGATGATTAAATTAAGAGGTAAAACGATTAAATTACTATCTTTCTAAGAGTATAAATAAAAAAATCAGATGAAGGAGCGTATAAGACATTGACTAAAGCAATAAAGCGCTGCTCTATTTTTCTGTTAAGTTTCCCGATAATTTTTTCTCGACAAAGTGAATAAGCCAGGATTTTTTGATAAAGACTCGGACTCACTATTGAATTCCATGGAGCAGAAACAACTGGAATAGTCGGTTCTGAAGAAAATTGCCGCATTTCATCTGAACTCGATGAAGGAGATAAGGTATACATGGACATTTGAAGCGAATCCTCTTCTAACTTAAAATCGACAACATTGTTCCTTTCAAGAATAAGTGCAGAAGGCAGAACAGCTAAAATTAATAAAATTAAGAAACATATAGTTTCAAAGGATCGTTTTAACATATTGTACACATGCTATTTCTTCAAATACAATCTTTTAATTTCCAATAAAATCCCTAAAACCAAAAGAATAATTAAAATGCCGGATGCAATGCTCGAGTAAGTTGCTCCCTTCTCAATTGACTCAGGCATATAGTTAAATTCTATTTCATGCTCTCCAGCAGGAACTCTCAATGCTCTGAGAATATAATTTACTCGGAAAATTTCCACGGGTTGTCCGTCAATTTTCGCACTCCACCCTGCAGGATAATATATTTCACTGAAAACAGCAATTCTCTCCCTTTCTGTCTTATACTTATAAATCAGCTGATTTGGAGAATACGATGTTAGTTGAATTGTAGAAGACAGGGAATCTTCCGGGAACTTTCCGGGTATAAACCCTGACAATAAATCTTTGAATCTCTCATCTATAACTGCTGAATGTCTCAAATCAACCGAATCGAGCAAAGCAATTTCTTCATCTGCATTTGCAGCCCAAACCAAAGAGTCTACAAACCATGCATTCCCCATTGCCTTGCTATTGCTCAAAGGAGGATTTGAACCGTTAAAAATTATATAGCGGGTATTAAGCATGTTGAGTATCTTATAATCGCCAAGACGTGCCTGCGCTTCAGAAATTGTGGAAGCCCCCTTGATATCTTCCCAAATTCTCCTCATTTCGGGCATAATATGATAATCAATCATATCCTGGTATCTCTGAAGTTTTACTGGGCTGTATCCGCCTATAGTCTTATGATGATAACTTACATGGGAATCGTTAAATGTATTCACACTTAAGTCAAGTACCCTGTAATTGGGATCCTTGTCCTGTAATATAATCTCATCTACAGGTCTTTTCGCATATTGATTTGTAAAATCGACTTTGGAAACAAAATGAGAATCATTAAGATAGCGTCTGTCAACACTCCAGAGATCAACAATGACGAGCATGGCAAGAAAAACATAAAAATATTTAACGCGGATTTTTTTGGCGATGGATAGCCAAAGTGCTCCGGCTGTAAGAATTATTAAAGCAAACGACCTGAAAGCGTCTGCCTTCAAAAGTGAAGCTCTATCATGAACTAACGCTAATCTAAGTTGTTCTGGAAGTTGCGAATCGGATGGTGAAGAAAAAGACCCGGCTATTGATGGCATTAATGCTACTAAAAGTGAAAATCCGGCAGTTATCAACAATGATATCAGAATCCCCCGTTTAACTGTTTGCTTTTCATATTCTCCTGCAAGAACCTTGTCTACAGTAATAAAAGCAAGAAGTGGTACCGTAATCTGAAGAATTACAAGAATCATTGAAACGGTGCGGAACTTATTATAAAGAGGAGCGTACTTAAAGAAAAGCTCTGTGAAAAACATAAAATGGGAACCCATAGAGAGAAGCACCGCAATGAGAGAGACCCCGGCAATCCACCACTTAGTAGAACCTTTTAGCAAAATAAGTCCCAGAACAAACAGGAAAATAGAGATTGCACCCATATACATAGGTCCAGCTGTAAATGGTTGAGGACCCCAGTAAAGAGGCATCTGTTTAATTATTTGATCAGCCCCTTCATATCCTGCATCTTTTAAAATTTTATATGTTTCGGAGTCTTTTGAAAGTTCACCTACTGATGATCCACCATTATAATTTGGAATCATTAAATTTGGTAACTCTTTTGGACTGTATGACCATTGTGTGGCATAGGCGATATCGAGTCCTTTGCTTTTGTCTTCAGATTTTCCGGCAGAAAGCTCCGAACCACCTCGCATAGTAAATTTTGAATACTCATAAGTTGGCCACAGGTGGTTAATGTTAGTCGCAATTCCCAGCGCTCCTGCAATTAAGAGGTAACATGAGATTTTCAAAAACCTTGTAAAAGTATGCTCTCTTATGGATTTTACAAATAAAGCTATAGCATAACCGAGAATAATAATGGCAAGATAATAAGTTATCTGAGGATGATTAGCCTTTATCTGGAAGCTTAGGGCAAATGCAAACAAAAGAGCGCCCCAAAATGGCTTCTTGCCGCGATAGGCATAGGCAACAGCTGCCAAGACCCATGGCATGAACGCAATTGCAACCATTTTAGAATTGTGCCCAACCTGAATAATTTGAGGATTATAAGCACAGAAAGTAACAGCAATTGCTCCTATAAATGAAAGCCAGATATTAACTCCAAATGCAAGAAACATTAGAAAAGCACCTATCATGGAGATAATCAGATAACTTGGAGGTCTAACCCCTATAAAAAGTAAATTATAAATATATTCAGTAAAATCTCCTTCATACTTAACCGAAATAGATGTAGCCGGCATTCCTGAAAACATGGAGTTTGTCCAAAGAGCCGGGTCTTTATCCGGATTAGCTTCATTATATTGAATTATCTCATTGGCCATTCCTCTCCAGGAAGCTATATCGGACTGATTTACAACCTTGCCACTAAAAACTTGCGGCGTAAAAAGATAAGCCAGCACCACAAAAGATACTATGGCTAATAGATAAGGTAGATATTGTCTGTAATTCTTCATGATAATATTATTCATTGTGCTATTACCTCATCGAGTAGAGAGGCCATTAGTTCACACAGCCTTTCTCTCGAATAATTATCAATTTTGCCCGAAGGTATATATATTTCTCCTTTCTTGTACAGAGTATATTGATTCTCTATCCAGATCCTTGCACCTGTATAGTCATTGTAGTCAAAAAGAACACCGGCCTCGCTCTCCTTCAAAGCAATATCCATATCGCCTCCAAGTGGGCCAAAACCCAGAATGGGGCGTCTTGCAGCCAGATATTCAAAGAATTTACCAGTAAGAATACCCTTTGCTTCAGGTTCCTGTCCTCCTGCCAGCAAAAGTATCCGAGCACGTCTTTGCCATTTAATCACTTCTTCATGAGGCATATAATCCATACTGACAAGATTTGAATCAAGAGAATTACCCAAAATGTCACTCCATACAGAGCCGTCAGTATGACCAATAATTCTAAGCAAAAGGTCCTCTCCAAATCCTTGAACTTCTTTTACCATGTCACCAAGTATGCGCCACAAAATGGATGGGTTTCGGTCTTTAACAAACAGACCAGTATAAGTAATAGTAAACTTATCTTCTAAAGATTCATTTATTTGTGCAAAATCAGAGGCATCAAATCCATTAGTAATTACTTTGATTCTCTTAGGCTTGAGTGCAAGAAATTCCTCCTTCATAAAGTTTGTCACTACCACAACTGCATCGGCTTCCCTGATAACGCTTCGCTCCATTCTTTTGTGCAACAATTTGGTTAAAAATGTGTTTTTCATGTACTTGAATGTATACATAGTAGTCCAGGGATCACGGAAATCAGCAACCCATTTTATTCCAGTCCTCCGAGCCAGACCTCTTGCAATCAAGTGCATGGAATGAGGAGGTCCAGTACTGACAATAGCATCAACAGGATTCGTTTTTAAATATCTGTTGAGGTAATTGATAGAAGGTCTTATCCACATACATTTTGGATCTGGAACAAACAAGTTACTTCTGACAAAAAGAGAAAAAGTTTCTTTAAAGGATTTTTTACTGCTCTCGCCACTCTCCGCAATAAATCCGGGCTTAATGGCTTCACCTCGCCTGCCTGTAAATATCTTATAGAGGCTATAAGGCTCAAAAATTTTCCTTTTTATCACCTCTATTCCTTGAGGAATCTCTGCAAGAAGCCCTTGATCCTTCGCCATAAATTCAGGATTTTCCGGAGTATAGACTACCGGTTCGTAACCATAATTTCTTAAATATTTTACAAACTTAAGCCACCTCTGAACACCGGACCCTCCTGCAGGAGGCCAGTAATAGGTAATAATCAACAGTTTTTTCAATCTACTTAGCTATAAATATATTGTACAAAGCCCTTATTACTTCACCTTGAATAACAGTGAAGCCATCCTTGTAAACAGGTGGACAACCATTCGTCATCATAACTATACCAAATCGCTTTTCAGGATTAAAGAACATCGCACTGTATACTCCATATGCAGAACCTGTATGCCCCGTCATAACCTCCCCCGGAATCAAATTTGTGACTTTTTCCATAGCCATACAATACTCAGTAAAATCGTCAACTTTCACAACAGGCGTCTGCATCATTATTGAACTCTTCTCGGAAATAATTCTCACCTTGCCGTATTTACCATGATTCATATGCATTATCATATAGCGTGCAAGATCCTGTGCAGATATTTTAATTCCTCCAGTTGGAGAAAAAATGGGAGTACTGTAGCCAAAAACATAATTGTTTTTAATTTCCTCTCCTCTGCTCATGTACGCCTCAGGTCTTGCTCCCCATATGCCATTATCATCATTGCCATATAAAGTTACAAACCTTGAAGCGTCAAGAGAATCAACATTGTAATCTGCATATAGACCCAAGGGTCTTATTACGCTGTTTCTTACATAATTATCAAATCTCTTCCCGGACACTCTTTCAACAATAGTACCGATAATGTTAAATCCGAGATTACAGTATTCATATGCTGTTCCGGGTGCATAGTCATGATAAGCTTCTCCGTACTTTTCATTCTTGTCGGGATTGACTACATCAAGACTAAAGTAACCTGCAGCATCCCGCAGGCTTGAAGTATGTGATAGAAGCATCTTGAGGGTAATAGGAATATCGGGGAATTTTGGATTGCGAACTTTAAAACCTATAAGGTCACTCACATCCTGATTAATGTCCACCAAACCCTTGTCCACCAGCGTCAATAAAGCAGTTGTGGTAAAAGATTTGGAAATTGATGCTATTCTGAAAATATCATCTTTTTTAAGATCAAGATTTTTTTCAATATCTTTCTTACCAAAAGACTCAACATATACAATTCTGCCATCTTTGACTACTGCTACAGCAAGACCCACTGCTTTATTTTCTTTCATTATCTGCTGTAAATGAGTGGCTGCCAAATTTTCTTTTTTGTCTTTTCCAAAAGCTATGGAAGAGATTGCCAAAGTGATTAAAATCGACG
>Ga0208825_1000638_pt1 | contig 31970 bp, 29 predicted proteins | sample AD_UKC113_MetaG_FD_184450 | JGI IMG/M metagenome (GOLD analysis project Ga0208825, IMG submission 184450) | Active sludge microbial communities of municipal wastewater-treating anaerobic digesters from Hong Kong - AD_UKC113_MetaG (SPAdes)... | ecosystem: Engineered > Bioreactor > Anaerobic >...
TGCTGCCCGGCGCCGCTGCCGCCCTGGCCCCGCAATGGACGGACGGCCGCGCCCAGGCTTGGGCGGGGGTGCGCGCCACCCTGCCCGACCGGCTGCCGGCCGTTGGTGCCTGGGGGTGGCGCCCCAACGACGAATTTAAATCAAATCGGGCCGTAGCGCCCGCCAATCAAGCGCCAGCAGCTATCGATTCGATACCATCCGAAGCGCAGCCCATCCACCTGTGCACCGGCCTGGGCGCACGCGGCCTGACGCTGGCCGTCCTGTGCGGCGAGCTGCTGGCCGCCACGCTGCACGACGAGCCGCTGCCCGTGGCCCGCTCGCTGGCGCGGCGGTTGCGTGCGCGACGCTTTGCCCCGCCGGACGTTCCCGCCGGCAGACCCACGCCATCATGACCCTGCGCACCACCCCGCTCACCCTGCGCCACCTGCTGCTGATCCTGGCCGTGGTGGCCGTGTGGGGCACCAATTTCGTCATCATCAAGTTCGCGCTGGCGCACCTGCCGCCGCTGCTGCTGGCGGCGCTGCGCTTTGCGCTGGCCGCCGTTCCGCTGGTGTTCTTCGTGCGCCGCCCGCAGGCCTCGTGGGGCAACCTGGCCTTCTACGGGCTGGTGATCGGCGTGGGCCAGTTCGGCCTGCTGTTCTACGGCATGACGCGCGACATCACGCCCGGCCTGGCCTCGCTGGTGGTGCAGGCGCAGGTGTTCTTCACGGTGGCGCTGGCCATGCTGACCAGTGGCGAGCGCGTGCGCGCCTTTCAGGGCGTGGCCGCGCTGATCGCGGTGGCAGGCATTGCCATCATCGCCAGCCACACCGACGGCCACACCACGCTGCTGGGCCTGGCGCTGACACTGGGCGCGGCGCTGTGCTGGGCCCTGGGCAACATCGCCAGCCGCGCGGCCGGGCCGGTGAACGTGCTGGCCTACATCGCCTGGTCCAGCCTGTTCGCGGTGCCGCCGCTGCTGGCAATGAGCTGGGTGCTGGAAGGCTGGCCGCGCATGGCCGCCGGCCTGGCCCAGGCCGATGCCGTGACCTGGGCCGCCGTGGCCTGGCAGTCGGTGGGCAACACCATCTTCGGCTACGGCGTGTGGGCCTGGCTGCTGGCGCGCTATCCGGCGGCCACCATCTCGCCGTTTTCGCTGCTGGTGCCGGTGTTCGGCATGGGCGCGTCGGCCGTGGTATTGGCCGAGCCCCTGCCGCCCTGGAAGCTGCTGGCCGCCGGGCTGATCATGGCCGGCCTGGCGCTCAACCTGCTGTGGCCGCACGTGAGCCGGGCCTGGCGCTCATGAAAAAAGCCACCCCGAAGGGTGGCTTTTCAAGAGCGGAGCAACTGGATCAATCCAGCGGCGTCTTCTTGCCGTTCGGATAGGTCGAGATCGTGATGGCTGCGTTCTTGACCTCGTGGTTGGGCTCGAACGCGATGGTGGAGGTGATGCCCTTGTAGTTGGCTTGCTCCAGCTTGGCGTTGTAGACCTTCGGATCGACCGAGTCGGCACGCTTCATGGCGTCGGCCAGCAGCATGGTGGCGTCGTAGGTGTAGGGGCTGTAGACCTGGAACTGGCCCGGATAGGCCGCGTCATAGCGCTTCTTCCATTCCACGCCGCCAGGCATCTTCTGCAGCGAGGTGCCGCCTTCGGCGCAGGCCGTGTTGGCCAGCGACTTGGCGCCATTGGACAGCTCGGCCAGCTTGACGGTGCACAGGCCGTCGCCACCCATGAACTTCACGCCGGTCATGCCCAGCTGGTCCATCTGGCGCAGCATCGGGCCGCCTTGCGGGTCCATGCCGCCAAAGAAGATGGCGTCGGGCTTCTTGCCCTTGATGGCGGTCAGGATGGGCAGGAAGTCGGTGGCCTTGTCGGTGGTGTACTGGCGTTCGACCACGTTCAGGCCCAGCTTCTTGGCAGTGTCGGCGAAGATGTCGGCCAAGCCCTGGCCGTAGGCGGTGCGGTCGTCGATGACGGCCACCGTCTTGATCTTCAGGACGTCCTTGGCGTAGTGCGCCATGCCGGCACCCAGTGCGCTGTCGTTGGCGATGATGCGGTAGATTTCCTTGTAGCCCGGCTTGGTCAGGTCGGGGTTGGTGGCCGCGCCGGTCACCATGGGAATGCCGCAGTCGTGGTAGATCTTGGAGGCCGGAATGGTGGTGCCCGAGTTCAGGTGGCCGACCACGCCGTTGACCTTCATGTCACACAGCTTTTGCGCCACGGCGGTGCCCTGCTTGGGATCGGCGGCGTCGTCCTCGACGTCGGCTTCCCACTTGATCTTTTTGCCGCCGATCGTGATGTTTTGCTTGTTCAGGTCGGCAATGGCCATCAGCACGCCGTTGGCGTTGTCCTTGCCGTAGTGCGCCTGACCGCCGGACATCGGCGCCACGCTGCCGATCTTGACGACCTGCTCTTGCGCGCTGGCCATGCCACAAGCGGCCACCAGGGCCGCGGCCACGGTCAGTTTCAGTTGAAGCTGCATGAAAAAACCTCCGTAAGTTGGATGACGCAACAGCGCGTCAACGGGCGCGAACGATAGCGCAAATCCGGCGCGAAACATATAGGGAACACGCTAATCCGCCGCCGGCCCGAACCGCGGGTTTATCCCGACATCGGGCCGCGCCGGGCTTGCCGCAAGGCGGTGTCCACGGCGTCCTGCACCACGGCGGCCACGCTGCGGCGCACGCGCGCGCCCAGGCCCAGCATCTGTTCGTGCAAGGCCTGGGCGATGGCCTCGCTGATTCGTTGATCCAGATCAGGCGCCAGCAAGGCCAGCACCTGCTCGGCCGTCACGGTGGCGCCGGCCGTGGGGGCGCGGGCGGCCTCGGGCGCCGGGGCCGGCTGCCCGGCCGGCGGTGGCCCGTCGCTGGCACGCTCGGTCAGCGTGGGGATGTAGCGGTGGGGCGCGCTGGGCGGAAGGTTGGCGTTATCGGGGGTCATGGTGCTCGGCTGGCTGGGCGACGTCGTGCCGCTGGGGGGAATGGCCGTGCGTGGCGTAATGGCGCCAGCGCAGGCGCCCCTGGGCCAAGTCCTCGGGGTCGGCGCCCACCAGCTCGATCAGGCGCGCAAAGCGCTCGAAGCCGTCGGGCAGTTCGCGCCCCAGGTGCAGCAGCACCCGGTCGGCGTCCAGCGCGGCACAGTCCTGCGCCAGCACGATGGGTGAGGCGGCACGCATGGCTGGCGGCGCGTCGGCCCGGCAATGGGCGACGAAGTCCGTCGCCGAAAAGCGCCACAGCGCCACGTCCAGCGCGTCCAGCACATCCGGCGGCGCCAGCACGCCGATGCGCGCGCCGCTGGCCTGCGCCTTGCGCAGCAGGCGGCAGGCGTAGTGCACCTTGTCGGGCACGTTGACGTGAAACTGAACCTCGGTCATGCGCTGCGCGCCACGGAAGAGCGAAGCGCGCTCAGGCCGACGCCGCGCGCCGCGCCGCCCGGCCCTTCGTCTTGGCCTTGGCACCCGCCTGGGGTGCCGCTGCGTCGGCAGCCAGCGCCAGCAGGTATTCGACCAGCAGGCCCACCGGCCGGCCGGTGGCGCCCTTGTTGGCGCCCTGCTTCCAGGCGGTGCCGGCAATGTCCAGATGCGCCCACGGGTAGGCCTTGGCAAAGCGCTGCAGGAATTTGGCCGCGGTGATGGCGCCGCCGTAGCGGCCGGCGACGTTGGCCACGTCGGCAAAGTTGGTTTTCAGGCCCTCGGCGTATTCGTCGTCCAGCGGCATGCGCCAGCACGGGTCCAGCGCGCGCTCGCCGGCGGCCTGCAGCGCCTGGCCCAGCGCCTCGTCGGCGGCAAACAGGCCGCTGCGCACCTCGCCCAGCGCCACCACGCAGGCGCCGGTGAGCGTGGCAATGTCGATCACGGCGCGCGGCTTGAAGCGCTCGGCATAGGTCAGCGCGTCGCACAGCACCAGGCGCCCTTCGGCGTCGGTGTTCAGGATCTCGATGGTCTGACCGCTCAGGCTGCTCACCACGTCGCCGGGCTTGACGGCGCGGCCGTCGGGCATGTTCTCGCACGCCGGGATCAGGCCGACCACGTTGAGCGCGGGCTTCAGGTCGGCCAGCGCGCGGAACACGCCCAGCACGCTGGCGGCGCCGCCCATGTCGAACTTCATCTGGTCCATGTCGGCGGCGGGCTTGATCGAGATGCCGCCGCTGTCGAAGGTGATGCCCTTGCCCACCAGGGCGACCGGCGCCGCGCTTTTGCCCGCGCCGGTGTAGCGCAGCACGATGAAGCGCAGCTCCTCGCCCGAGCCCTGCGCCACGGCCTGAAACGCCCCCATGCCCAGCTTGGCGACCTCCTTGGGCCCCAGCACCTGGCAGTCGATGCCCGGCCGCTTGGCCAGCTGGCGCGCCGCGCCGGCCAGCAGGGTGGGCGTGGCGTGGTTGGGCGGGCGGTTGGCCCATTCGCGCGCCAGGGCGACGCCATGGGCGGTGCCCAGCGCGCGCTCGAAGTCGGCGCGCGCCGCGGCCACGCTGGGCACGCCGATCACGGCGCTCTTGAGCGAGGGCGTCTTCTTCTTGGGGTCGGGCCGGCTCTTGGTGGTCTGGTAGCTGTAGCCGGCCTCGAGCAGCGCCAGCGTGGCGGCGTGCACCGCCTGGGGTTGCTGGGCAAAGCACACGGTGACCGCGTCGGCCGCGCTGGCACGCAAGGCCGCAACGCCCGCCGCCACCGCCTTGCGCACGCGCGCCGGGTGGCCGTCGCCGATGCCGGCCAGCACCAGGCGCTCGGCGGCCAGGGCGGGCGCGCCGAACGAGGTCGTCAGCCGCCCCGCCTCGGTCTTGAAGTCGCCGCTGGCCAGGGCCTTGCCGATCCACGCCGACAGCGCGTCATCGCCGGCGGCCTGAAATCCATCGGCCACCAGCACCAGCAGCGCCGGCGTGCGGCGGGTGGCGGCGGTGTCAAAGCGCAGTGCGCCGAGTTCAACGTCCATAATCGCGTGTTGCTCCTTTCAATCAATGGTATTCGATTCTTCCCTTCGCAAAGAGCTCGGCCGCAGCTTCAGCGCCACGCTGGTGGTGTTGATCACCGTGGTGATGACGGTGATGCTGATCCGCACGCTGGGGCAGGCCTCGGTCGGGCGGGTCAACCCCTCCGAGGTGCTGCTGGTCATGGGCCTGACGGTGCTGGGGCATTTGCCCACCATCCTCACGCTGAGCCTGTTCGTCGCCGTCACCGCCACGCTCACGCGCATGTACGGCAGCAGCGAGATGGTGATCTGGTTTTCCTGCGGCCAGGGGCTGGGCCGCTTCGTGCGGCCACTGCTGCGCTTTGCCTGGCCGGTGCTGCTGGCGGTCGCCGTGCTGGCGCTGGTGATCTGGCCCTGGTCCAACCGGCAGATCAAGGACCTGCGCGAGCGCTACCAGGACCGCGGCGACGTCGAGCGCGTGGCACCCGGGCGCTTCATCGAATCGGCCGGCGGCCAGCGCGTGTTCTTCATCGACAAGGACACCGCCGCCGCCGACTCGGGCACCAACATCTTCATCGCCGCGCGCGAGCGCGACAGCGACGCGGTGGTCTCGGCCGAGCGCGGACGCGTCGTCACGCAGGGGGGCGAGCGCGAGCTGCAACTGGATCACGGCTTTCGCCTGCAGACCGACAGCAGCACCGGCGACATGCGCGTGAGCGAGTTCGTGCGGTACAGCAATCGCATCGGCACCCAGGCCGCCCGGGCCGAGCCCAGCGACGCGCCGCGCCTGCAATCCACCCCCACCCTGCTGCAAAACGCCACGGCGTCCAACCTGGCCGAGCTGTCCTGGCGCCTGGGCCTGGTGCTGGCCGCCGTCAACTGCGTGCTGATCGCCCTGGCCGTCACCCGCGTGAACCCGCGCGTGGGCCGCAGCGCCGGGCTGGTGTTTTCGCTGTTTGCCTTCGCCGCCTACTACAACCTGATCAACGCCGGGCAAAACTGGATCGAGGGCGGCGCGGTGAACGCCAGTGTCTTCATGCTGGCGCTGCACGGCAGCATCGCGGCGGGGGCCTTCGGCTGGCTGCGCTGGCGCGAGCGCAACTGGCGCGTGCCGCCCGCCGGCCGCACGACACCGGGCGAGCCGCCATGAAAACCATTCGCCGCCTGATCTATAACGACGTGCTGATTTCGGTCGGCTTCGTCGCGGTGGCCTTCTTGCTGCTGTTCTCGTTTTTCGACCTGGTCGATCAACTCGGGGACGTGCGCGACTACGCCGGCCGCGGCTATTCGCTGGGCTGGGCGCTGCTGTACGTGGCGCTGCAAATGCCCAGCCACCTGTACGACCTGCTGCCCATCGCGGTGCTGATCGGCACCATCTTCGTGATGGCGCGGCTGGCCGAAAGCTCGCAATACACCATCTTGCGCACCAGCGGGCTGGGGCCGCTGAAGGCGCTGGGCACCCTGGTGCTGCTGGGCCTGGGCTTCGTGGTGCTGACCTTCGTGTTCGGCGACTACGTGGCGCCGGCGGCCAACCGCGCGGCCGCCACCATGCAGGCGCGCTTCATCGGCGACATCACGGTGGGGCGCACCGGCGCCTGGATGAAGGACCGCCAGGGCGAGCGCAGCTACTCCGTCAACGTCGCCACGCTGAGCCCGGACGGCACGATGAACCAGATCCGCATCTTCGAGTTCGACCCCGCCGGCGCGCGCCTGCTGGCCACCGTGCAGGCCGCGCGCGGCACCTTCGGCGACAAGGCCTGGGCCTTGCAGGACGTGCAGCGACGCACGTTCGAGCACGTGAACGACGCCGACCCGCGCGTGCAGGTCGAGCATCACGACAACTGGTCCTGGCCCACCGAGATCACCATCGACATGGTGGCCGCCGCCCTGCTCAGCCCCGACCGCATGCAGACGGTGGACCTGTACCGCTACATCAGCCACCTGCGCGAAAACGGCCAGAGCGCCCAGCGCTACGAGATCGAGTTCTGGCGCAAGGTGTTCTACCCGCTCAGCTGCGTGGTGATGATGGTGCTGGCTCTGCCCTTTGCCTACCTGCACTTCCGATCGGGCAACATCGCCGGCCTGGTGTTTCTGGGCGTGCTGGTGGGCATCAGCTTTTTCCTGCTCAACAACGTGTTTGGCTTCATCGGCAACCTGCGCAACTGGGTGCCGTGGCTGGCCGCCGCCGCACCGGGGCTGATCTACTCGGTGCTGTCACTGGCGGCGTTTGGCTGGCTGGTGCTGCGGCAGTAGGGCCGCAACGGCGTTGTTTAGATGGAATACGCCATAATCTTGGCGTTTCATATTCCCAAAACAATGAACCTGCACCAGTTTCGCTTTGTCCAGGAGGCCGTGCGCCGCAACCTGAACCTGACCGAGGCGGCCAAGGCCCTGCACACCTCGCAGCCGGGCGTGTCCAAGGCCATCATCGAGCTGGAGGAAGAGCTCGGCATCGAGATCTTCAGCCGCCACGGCAAGCGCCTCAAGCGCGTGACCGAGCCGGGCCAGCACGTGGTCGAAAGCATCGCCGTCATCCTGCGCGAGGTCGGCAACCTGAAGCGCATCGGCGAGGAGTACAGCGCGCAGGACAGCGGCACGCTGTCGATCGCCACCACGCACTCGCAGGCGCGCTACGTGCTGCCCGCGCCCGTCACCAAGCTGCGCGAGCGCTACCCCAAGGTCAACATCAGCCTGCACCAGGGCGCGCCCGACCAGGTGGCGCGCATGGTGCTGGACGAAGTGGCCGACATCGGCATCGCCACCGAGTCGCTGGCCGACTTTCCGGACCTGGTCACCCTGCCCTGCTACGAATGGCAGCACGTGCTGGTGCTGCCCGCGCAGCATCCGCTGGCCCAGCAGCAGCGCGTGACGCTGGAGGACATCGCCGCCGAGCCGCTGGTGACCTATCACCCCTCGTTCACTGGCCGCGCACGCATCGACCACGCCTTTGCACAGCGTCACCTCACGCCGCGCGTCGTGCTGGAGGCCATCGACTCGGACGTCATCAAGACCTATGTGCGCCTGGGCCTGGGCCTGGGCATCGTTGCCGAAATGGCCGTGCAGGGCGAGCCCGACCCCGATCTGGCCCTGCGCCCACTGGGCCAGCTGCTGGGCCACAACACGGCGCGCGTGGCGCTCAAGCGCGGCGCCTACCTGCGCGACTTCGTCTATCACTTTGCCAGCCTGCTGTCCGACCGCCTGGACAAGGCGCTGATCCTCAAGGCCATGAGCGGCCAGTCATCCACCTATGAGCTCTGAACGCACCCCCGCCTTTCCATCGCGCCTGCCCAACGTGGGCACCACCATCTTCAGCGTCATGTCGGCGCTGGCCACGCAGCACCAGGCGGTCAACCTGGGCCAGGGCTTTCCGGACTTCGGCTGCGACCCGAGACTGATCGATGCCGTCGATGCCGCCATGCGCCAGGGCCACAACCAGTATCCGCCGATGCCCGGCGCGGCCCCGCTGCGCCAGGCCATTGCTGCAAAAATCGAAGCACTCTACGGCCGTGCCTACAACTTCGAGAGCGAAATCACCATCACCGCCGGCGCCACCCAGGCGATCCTGACGGCCATCCTGTGCTGCGCCGGCCCGGGCGACGAGGTGATCGTGCTGGAGCCCAGCTACGACAGCTACGTGCCCAACATCGAGCTGGCGGGCGCCACCGCCGTGCGCGTGCCGCTCACGCCCGGCACGTTTCGGCCCGACTTCGACAAGATCGCCGCCGCCATCACGCCGCGCACGCGCGCCATCGTCATCAACAGCCCGCACAACCCCAGCGGCACCGTGTGGTCGGCCGCCGACATGCAAACGCTGCAAGACCTGCTGGGCCCCACCGACGTGCTGCTGATCAGCGACGAGGTGTACGAGCACATGGTCTATGCCCCGCTGCGCCATGAGAGCGCCGCGCGCTGGCCGGGCCTGGCCGCGCGCGCCTTCATCGTCAGCAGCTTCGGCAAGACCTATCACGTGACGGGCTGGAAGGTGGGCTACGTCGCCGCGCCCGCCGCCTTGATGGCCGAGTTCCGCAAGGTGCACCAGTTCAACGTGTTCACCGTCAACACCCCCATGCAGCACGGCCTGGCCGCCTACATGCAGGACGCCGCGCCCTACCTGGAGCTGCCGGCGTTTTATGCCGCCAAGCGCGACCTGTTTCGCGCGGGTCTGGCGCAGACGCGCTTTCGCCTGCTGCCCTGCGAAGGCACCTACTTTCAAACCGCCAGCTACGCCGACATGCCCGGCCCCGAGCGCGAGCTGGGCGAGGCCGACTTCTGCCAGTGGCTCACGCGCGAGCACGGCGTGGCCGCCATTCCGCTGGCCGCCTTCTACGGCGACGGCTTCGAGCAAAAGACCATCCGCTTTTGCTTTGCCAAGCAGGACGATACGCTGCGCGCGGCGCTGGCGCGGCTGACCCGGCTGTGAACTATTGAATTGATAGCTGCTTGCGCTTGACTGACGGGCGCCAGCGCCCGAATTCATTCATGACCATTGACACCCGCCCGCCCCGCTGCTGGCTGATGAAGTCCGAGCCGGCCGAGTGCAGCATCGACGACGCCCTGGCCGCGCCCGCGCAAACCGTGCCCTGGACGGGGGTGCGCAACTACCAGGCGCGCAACTTCATGCGCGACGCCATGCAGGTGGGCGACGGCGTGCTGTTCTACCACTCCAGCTGCCCTCAACCGGGCATCGCCGGCCTGGCCCGCGTGGCGTCGGGCGTGCGCGCCGACCCGACGCAGTTCGACCCCGCATCGCCTTATTTCGACCCCAAGTCCAGCCCCGACAAACCCCGCTGGCTGCTGCTGGACGTGCAGGCCCTGCGCAAGACGCGGCTGCTCTCGCTGGCCGAGTTGCGCCAGCAGCCCGCACTGGCACGGATGGCGTTGCTGCAGCGCGGCAACCGCCTGTCGATCACGCCGGTGGCGCCTGGCGAATGGGCGGTGGTCGAGAAACTGCTGTCGGTCTGAACCGGGCTTGCCCACGCTCGGCCAAGACGAGCGCCAGGCCCGCGCGCCGACGGGCCCTCAAGCCCCGGCCATCACCCCCAGGGCCGTGCCCAGCAGGCTGCCCTGCAGCGAGCCGATCACCATCGACAGCACCTGCAGCACCACCACCGCGACCAGGGGCGACAGGTCGATGCCGCCCACCAGCGGAATGACGCGGCGCAGCGGAGCGAGCAAGGGGTCGCCCAGGCGTTGCAGCACGTCGGCCAACAGGGTGCGGTTTTGCGTCCACGACAGCACGGCCGCGACGATGATGACGGCGATGGCCACCGACACGGCCAGCTTGGCCACGCCCAGCAGCGCCAGCACCGGCAGCGCCGCCCAGCGCTGGCCGCCGACCAGCGACAGCAGCAGCGCGTACTGAACCAGCTTGAGCAGCCAAACGCCCAGCAGCGCCGCGGTGTCCAGCCGGCCGCTGGGCGGCACCACGCGCTGCAGGGGCACGACCATCCAGTCCGACAGCGCCTGCACGAAGCGGCCCACCGGGTTGGCCAGCGACATGCGGCGCCAGCGCATGGCCAGTCGCAGCAGGCAGGCGCTGCCAATCAGCGTGACGACCACTTCAAGGACGAACGTCAGGATGTCAAACAGCATGTGGATGGCAACGGCTCAAGCGCAAAAACCCATGACGCCCGATGATAGCGGGACGCAGGCGCCGCCCTGGCCGCCCGCGCCCCTGCCGCAAACCGCCGACCGCCCCATGCTGACCCTGCACTCGCTGCCGCTGTTTCCCCTGAGCACCGTGCTGTTTCCGGGCGGGCATTTGCCGCTCCGGGTGTTCGAGCCGCGCTACCTGGACATGGTGCTCAAGTGCCAGCACGCCGGCGCGCCTTTCGGCGTGGTGGCGCTGGAACGCGGCAGCGAGGTGCTGGCCGCCGGTGCGCCCATCGAGCAGTTGCAATCGGTGGGCACGCTGGCCCACATCCGGCAGCTGGAGCGGCCGCAGCCGGGCCTGTTGCTGATCACCTGCGTGGGCACCGAGCGCTTTCGCATCGACCAGTCGTCGCGGCTCAAGCACGGCCTGTGGGTGGCCGACGTGACCCTGCTCGCGGTCGACGCCCGCATGGCCGTGCCGAGCGACCTGCGCCCCGCCGCCGATGCCTTGCGGCGCGTGCTGGGCGAAGCGCGCCAGGGCCTGCCCCATGCGGGCCTGCCCGCGGACGGCGGCGCGCACTATGACGATTGCGGCTGGGTGGCCAACCGCTGGTGCGAGTGCCTGCCGCTGTCGCTCGCGCTCAAGCAGCAGCTGCTGGACGTGGACAGCCCGCTGCTGCGCCTGGAACTGGTGACCGACCTGCTGGAGCGCGCCGGACTTGAACAGGGCCGCCCCGAATAACTACTGATTTGATAGCTTTCTGCGCTTGTCCCACCTGCGCCAGCGGCCAACAATCCTCAAAACCCCGTGCTGCTGGGCCGGTATTCGGGCACGCGCTGGCGCAGGCCGGCGCGCAGCTCGGCGGCGGCGGGCGCCACGCCCAGCGCCGCGATCCAGGCCTCGATCTCGCGCGCGGCGCCGGCGTCGGCGGCGGCCACCTTGGCCACGCGCAGCTTGGGGTGCGGCGTGGGCTCGGTGGTCTCGTCGTCGGCCAGCAGCTCCTCGAACAGCTTCTCGCCGGGGCGCAGGCCGGTGAAGGCGATCGGCACCTCGGCCTCGCTCTTGCCCGACAGGCGGATCAGCAGGCGCGCCAGCTCGGCGATCTTCATCGGCTCGCCCATGTCCAGCACGAAGATCTGCCCCGACTGGCCCATCCAGCCGGCCTGCAGCACCAGCTGCGCGGCCTCGGCAATGGTCATGAAGTAGCGCACGATGTCCGGATGCGTGACGGTGACGGGCCCGCCCTGCGCGATCTGAGCGGTGAACAGCGGCACCACCGAGCCGCTGGAGCCCAGCACATTGCCAAAGCGCACCGACACGTATTGCGTGCCCGGGTGCTGCACGGCCACGGCCTGCACCACCTGCTCGGCCAGGCGCTTGCTGGCGCCCATCACGCTGGTGGGGTTGACGGCCTTGTCGGTGGACACCAGCACGAAGCGCGCCGCCCCCACCTCGCCGGCCACGCGCGCGGCGTTGAGCGTGCCCAGCACGTTGGTGCGCAGCGCCTCGATCTCGTTGCCCATCTCCATCAGCGGCACGTGCTTGTAGGCCGCGGCGTGCAGCACCACCGCCGGGCGCTGGGCCTGTGCGATGGCGCGCAGGCGCTGCACATCGCGCACGTCGGCGGTGCAGTACACGCCCTCCATCGCCGGAAAGGCCTGGCGCAGCTCCTGCTCCAGCCGGTAGATGGCGTATTCGGACACGTCCACGCACACCAGCCGCGCCACGCCAAAGCGTGCCACCTGGCGGCACAGCTCGGCGCCGATGGAGCCGCCCGCACCCGTCACCAGCGCGGTCTGGCCGCTGAGCAGCGCCGCCAGGCCCTGCGCGTCGAGCTGCACGGGCGCGCGGCCCAGCAGGTCCTCCAGCCGCACTTCGCGCAGCGCCGTGGTGGCGCCCGGCTGCAGCAACTCGTCGGCGGTGGGCAGGGTCAGCAGGTTCAGTCCCGAGCCGGCCCAGCGCAGCATCAGCTCGCGCCGCAGCGGCGCGCCGGGCGCGCTGGCCAGCAGCACGGTGTTGGCGCGCTGCGCGGCGGCGATGTCGGCCAGCGCGTCGGGCACGCCCAGCACGGCCACGCCATGCAGCGTGCGGCCGGCGTCCTGCGGCAGGGGCGAGACGATGCCCGCCACCTGCCAGCCGGCCACGCCCTTGAGCGTGCGCAGGCTGTGGTCGGCGTCATCCAGCGTGCCGACGATGAGCAGCGGGCGCTGTGCCGCACCGTCCGGCGCGTGCGCGTTGGCGCGCTCGGTCAGCGTGCGCCAGGCCGCGCGCGCGCCCACCAGCAGCACCAGGGTCAGCAGCGCGCTGATGGGAAACACCGAGCGCGCAAAGCCGTCAAAGCGCAGGCCCATCACCAGCGCCATCGTCAGCAGCGCCCCAAGCGCCACGGCGCCGGCAAGCTGGCGCAGGTCGGTCAGCGTGACGTAGCGCCAGGACTGGCGCGGCACCCGCGCCAGCGCCAGTGCGCCGGCCATGCACAGCAGCGCCAGCGGCATGGTCTGCCAGGCCTGCTGGGCGTATTCGGGCGGCACGTCGAAGTTGAAGCGCAGCCAGAACGCCCCCCACCACGCCAGCGCGATCAGCGCCAGGTCGGGCAGCCAGCTCTTGCTGACCAGGGTGCGGCGCAGCGTGCTCAGCATGGGGCGGCCTTGCGGCGGGCGCGAATTACTACATTATTCATAGCTGCTTGCGCAATATACACAAGCGCCAGAGCCCTGTTTGATTCAAATATTCTCATTTGATGACGGACCGCACCGTCGCCAGCAGGATGCGCAGGTCGCCCCCGATGCTGTGGTGCGCCACGTAGTCCAGGTACAGGCGCTGCTTGATCGGCATGATCTGCTCGACATAGGTGCGCTCGGGATTGTCGCTGGCGGCCAGCAGCCGCTCCTCGTCGCGAAACCCGATCGCCGCGCGGTCGGTGATGCCCGGCCGCACCGACAGGATGCGCCGGCGCGCCTCGTCGGGGTACAGCGCCATGTAGCGCGGCACCTCGGGGCGCGGGCCAACCAGGCTCATGTCGCCGGCCAGCACGTCGATGAGCTGCGGCAGCTCGTCCAGCTTGCTGCGGCGCAGCCAGCGCCCGGCACGCGTGATGCGGGCATCGCCCGAGGCCGTGATCTGCGGCCCGCTGTCGTCGTGCAGCCGCATGGTGCGGAACTTGTGGATGCGAAACAGCCGCCCGCCGCGCCCCACGCGCTCTTGCCGAAACAGCGCGGGCCCGGGCGAATCCAGCCGCACCCACAGGGCGATGGCGGCCATCAGCGGCAGCGCCACGGGCAGCAGCGCCAGCGTGATGAGCCAGTCCATCAGGCGCTTGCTCATGGGCCATCCCTGCGCGCTGCGCGCTGCGGGATTCGCGCTTGGGAGCGGCCCGGCGCGCAAACCTGACAACCCCTGCGCGCTGCGCGCTGCGGGATTCGCGCTTGGGAGCGGCCCGGCGCGCAAACCTGACACACCCTCCGCGCTGCGCGCTGCGGGATTCGCGCTTGGGGGCGGCCCGGCGCGCAAACCTGACACACCCTCCGCGCTGCGCGCTGCGGGATTCGCGCTTGGGAGCGGCCCCGCGCGCTCATGCACGCCTTTGAAACACGTGCAGGTGCACGGCATGCTGGCGCGCCAGCGGGCTGAGCGCGCAATCGAGCGCGTACAGCCCGTCGTCCACCAGCCGCCCCACGGCGCCCAGGCGCGTGGCGGCCGATGCCACGCTGAGCACGCCAAAGCCGTGGCGCTCCTGCGCGGGCGGCCAGTCCTCGCGCGCAAAAAAACGCCAGCCGTTGCGCCGCGCGCCGGCGTGGCGCAACAGCGGCTCGAGCGCGGTGCGACCGTTGTCCAGGGTCAGCAGCAGCCCGCCGGGGTTCAGGTGGCCGTCAACCACCCGCGCGATCGTGGCGTGCACGTCGGCCAGCGTCGAGTCGTGCACGCGGTGCACGCCGCCCAGCACCGACTTGAGCACGATCAGGTCCCAGCGGCCTTGCAGCGCGGTCACGTCCTGCCGCGTGTAGCGCACGCGGGCCGACTCGGCGGGCCCCAGCCGGCGCGCGTTCAGCGCCTGCACCGCGGGCAATGCGGCGGCGTCGAAGGCCGAGCATTCGACGCGATCGGCCAGCGGCAACAGCAGCGGCACCAGCGACGATCGCGGCCCCACGCCCACCTCCAGCGCGTCGCCCACGCGCAGGCCGGGATGCGCACGCAAAAAGGCGCGCCAGGGCCGCGCCCAGGCGCGCGCGCTCCAGCCAAAGCAGGCCAGCGCGGCCTTCGTGGTCACCCGCAAACCCACTCTCTCTCCGGCAAAAAGTTGGGGTGCGGGCCGGCCGGCCCATCGTGGCGCACGGCCGTATTCACCGCACCACCGCTTTCAGCGCCGCAATCACCCGCCCCTGCTCGTCATCGCTCATGGCCGTGAACAGCGGAATGCTGAACATGTGTTGATACGCCTGGTCGGCGTGCGGAAACTGCTCGGGCCGCAAGCCGTAGCGGTCGCGCCAGTACGGCTGGCGGTGCAGCGGCACGAAATGCACGCTGGTGCCGATGCCGGCGTCGGACAGGCGCTGGATCACCTCGTCGCGCGTCACCCGGGCCTCATCCGACAGGCGCAGCACGAACAGATGCCAGGCGTGGCTGTCGCCCGCCGGGGCGTCCGCGGGCAGGATCAGGGGCAGGCTCTTCAACTCGCTCAGGTAGCGCGCGGCCAGTTGCTGGCGCCGCTGCACGAAGGCGGGCAGCCGCTGCAACTGCACCCGCCCCAGCGCAGCGGCCATGTCGGTCAGGTTGTACTTGAAGCCGGGCGCCACCACCTCGTAATACCACGCCGGCGTCTTGCTGGTGAAGCGGTCAAACGCGTCGCGGCTGATGCCGTGCAGGCGCATCACCCGCATGCGCGCGGCCAGGGCATCGTCCCTCGTCACCACCATGCCGCCCTCGCCCGTGGTCATGGTCTTGTTGGCGTAAAAGCTGAACACCGTGGCGGCGCTGGGCAAGGTGCCGACCAGCGCGCCTTTGCTGCGCGTGGGCAGCGCGTGCGCGGCGTCTTCGATCACCTGCAAGCCGTGGCGTTGCGCAATGGCAAAGATCGCGCCCATGTCGCAGGCCAGGCCGCCGTAATGCACCGGCAGGATCGCGCGGGTGGCGGGCGTGAGGGCCGCCTCGATCTGCGCCGGGTCGATGTTGAGCGTGACCGGATCGACATCCACCAGCCGCGCATCGGCCCCCAGATAGCGCGCCACCTCCACCGTGGCGGTGAAGGTCAGCGTGGGCGCGATCACCTCGTCGCCCGGCCCGATGCCCGCCGCCTCCAGCGCCAGGTGCAGGCCGGCCGTGGCCGAGTTGACGGCGATGGCCTGCACGCCCCCGCCCAGATACGCCGCAAACTCCTGCTCGAAGGCGCGCGTCTCGGGCCCGGTCGTCACCCAGCCCGAGCGCAGCGCGCGCGCCACGGCCTCGATCTCGGCGTTGCCGATGTCGGGGCGGGCGAAGGGCAGAAAGGGGTTTGATTCGTTCGTCATGATGATGTCAGCGCGTCAGGCCCCTGAACCCGGAACCCGCACCGCGTCCCCGCACGATATCCCACCAGCCGCGCCAGCCGCCCAGCCCGTAGCCGATCTGATAGGCCGCGATCACGGCGGGCTGCCGCCAGGCGACCGGCCAGCTACCACTGGCCTGGCGCCCCGCCTGCGCCGACGCCAGCGCCAGATACAGGCCGTAGCAGGCTGCCAGCAACCCAAATAGCGCGGGAAACCAGGGCGCAGCACTTATGGACAAAGCGCAAGCAGCTACAAAAACCATAGGAACCAGCTGCCGCACCGAGCCCGGTTGCCCATGCTTGCGCAGCACGAACGGCCGCCAGTAGCCGTACTGGAACTGCTGGCGAAACAGCAGGCGCAGCGAATCGCGCGGTGCATACACCGAGCGGATGCGCGCGCTTTGCCAGATGCGCCCGCCGCCCCGGCGGATGCGCAGGTTGTGCTCGTCGTCCTGGTTGCGCACCAGTTGCTCGTCAAAGCTGCCAAAGCGCTCGAAGCTGGCGCGCGGCCAGCAGCCCAGGTAAACCGTGTCAACCTCGCCTTCGTAAGCCGCGTCGCGCGAGCGCGCCCCGCCCACCACCCAGCGACTCTGAAACGCCGCCGCAATGGCCCGGCCCCAGGCGCCCTGCCCTTGCGCGACCCACGGCCCGCCCACGTTGTCGGCGCCGCTGCGCGCCAGCGCCGCAATGCATTCGGCCACGTAGTCGGGCGCAAAGGTGGTGTGGATGTCCATGCGCACGATCACCGCGCCCCGCGCCTGCGCCAAACAGGCGTTCAGTCCGGTGGAGACGATCAGGCCGGGGTTGTCCACCACCCGCAGACGCGCGTCCTGCGCAGCCCGCTCATCCAGCCGCGCGCGCGTGCCGTCGTCACTGGCGCCGTCGGCCACCAGCAGCTCCATCTGCCAGCCATCGGGCAGGCGCTGTGCCAGGGCGCTGTCGCAAAAGGCGTCGATGTGGGCGCGTTCGTTGCGGCAGGGAGCGATGATGCTGACCAAACGCTCCTCGCCCGGCTGCGTCGGCTCGCGGTGCAGTGGGTTGGCAACCTCATTCATCGCCCGTGCTCCGCCAGCAAGTGCCGATACGCCGCATCCACCGCATCCATTTGCACCCGCCGGTCGCCGTCCAAGGCGATGCGATCGGCGTTGCGCGCGCCCAGTGCGGCGCAGCGCGCATCATCGCGCAGCAAGCCCGCCCAGCACTGCGCCAGCGCGTGTTCATCGCCCGTCGGCACCAGCGCCTCGTCGGCCAGCCACTCGCGGTTGGCGGGCAGGTCGCTGGCGATCACCACCAGGCCGCAGGCCATGCTCTCCAGCACCGACACAGAAGTCGCATCGCTCTCGGGCACGCTGATCGACAGTTTGCAGCGCGCCAGCACCGCGGCCATGCCGGCATCATCCAGCCGGCCGTGAAACTGCACCGAATCCCGTAGCGAAAGATCGCCCACCAGCGCGCGCAAAGCCCCTTCCTGACTGCCACCGCCGAGCAGATGCAGGCGCGCATCGGAATACTGCGCCTGTACCTGAGCGAAGGCGCGCACGATGACGTCTATGCGGTAATTGGGCTCCCAACTGCGCAGGCTCACCGCTTCAAGCGCCGGCTTGTCGGCCCAGGCCGCGGGCGCAAAGCGTTCGCGCTCCACACCCCAATGGATGAGCTGCGTGGCCACGCCCGGTGCCAATTGCTGCGCCGCCTCCAGCAAGTCGCGCGAGTCGCCCGTCACCAGGCGCGCGCGGCGCAGGCTGAAGGCCGTGAGCCAGCGCTTGGCGGCGCTTTGCCGGGGCGTGACCAGCAGGTCGGTGCCCCAGGCTGTCATCACCAGCGGCTGGCGGCCGGCGCGCGCGGCCAGATAGCCATACGAGGTGACGTAATGTGCATGCACGATGTCGGGCGCCAACCGCGCCAGCGCGCGCCTGGTTTCGCCCACGCGTCCGAGCCAATCGAGCGATCGGCGCACCGGGCGCACCACGACTTGTTCGACGCCATCCATGGCCTGCGGGCGCGCCGTCACCAGCGACACACGCCAGCCGCGCGCCAACATCTCGCGTGCCCAGCGCTGCACGTGCACGCTGGTGGCGTCGCCCAGCAAGGCCAAATGCGGGGATGCCGCGCTCATGGTGCGGGCGCCGCCTGGCCTGACACTCGCGCCAGCCAGCGCTCGTAGTCGGCGCGCAACTCAGGATGCTCGGCCAGCCAGGGCGCGTCCAGCCTGCGCGTGTCGCCCACCTGGCGCGCCGGGCTGCCGGACAGCACGGCAAAGTCCGCAAACACGCCGCGCACCCGGCTGTGCGCCGCCACCAGCGTGCCATGCCCCAGCGTGCTGCCCGCCTCGATGGTGCTGTGCGGGCCGATGAAGCAGCGCTCGCCCATGGCAATCGGCGCGCGAATCACGGCCACGTCCAGCTCGGCACCCGTGAGCTGCGCCGCCACGCGCACCGCGCGGTGCGTGCTGTGGCTGACGATGCTGACGAAATTGGTCACCTGCGTGCCGCGCCCGATGCGCACGCCGGCGCTGGCCTCGATGTAGTTGAAGTGTCCGATGAACACCTCGTCCTCCAGAACCAGATCGGCTTCATGCTCGATGCAGGTGGCGGGCGAAATGCGCGTTCCGGGCAAGCTGCGCCAACCACTTCGCTCGCCAAACAGCATGCGAAAGAACAGTAAATGCCACCAGCGGCGGCGCCAGCGGTTGACGAGCGCGCGCAGCGCGGTCATGCCGACGCACCTTGCACGGGAATGTTCGGCCAGCGCGCCAGTCGCCAGAAGTACCAGCCGAAATACGGCACCATCACCGCCGACACGGCCCAGGCGCCGCCCAACAGTCCGCCCTGCCACAGGCCAGCCGCCAGTGCCGCCACAAAGGCCGCTTGCCCCGCCAGCGCCAGCCGAAACGCCCAGGCCTGCGCGCGCCAGGCCATGGTGACGACCGCGAGCGGCGCGGCCACGAAGTGCGCGGCAATGTAGGGCGCCAGGGCGCGCGCCAGTTCGCCCGCCTCGCGCCAGGGCGGCCCAAACAGGCGTTCAAACAACCACGGCCCCGCCAGCAGCAGCACGGCCATCAAACCCAGCGCCAAGGCGCCCAGCAACCCCATCACCTGCCGCACCATGCGCTGGGCCTGCGCCGGCGTTGCAGCCACAAGGCGCGGGTACAGCGCCTGCGACACGGCGCTGCCCACCAGGGTGGCCGGCGCCTTCAGGTAGCGCAGCGCCAACCCCCAGAACCCGGCCGCCGCATCGCTCGACCATGCCACCAGCAAGGCCACGGCCAGCGCGTCCTGCAAGGTCCCCAAAAACGCGTGCGGGGTGTTTATCAGCGCAAAGTCGCGGTGCTGGCGCGCCACCGTGCGCATGGGCTGGCGCAGCGCGCCGGCGGCGGGTGCCAGCACGGTCCGCCAGCCGCCCGACGGCGCCGGGCGCAACAAGCAAATGCCCGCGATCGCCTGCGCCACGATGGGCGCCAGCACCAGGGCCCAAGCGCCCTCGCGCCCTGCCGCCGCACCCTTGCACAGCGCCCAACCCAAGGCCAGTTGCAGCAACGCTGCACCACCGTATTGCACGACCCGGCTGACAGCCAGCGCCCGAAAGCACTGCGCACGGTTGGCCCACAGCATCAGCACCTGCAAGGCTCCCGCGGTCGCCACCGCGATCGGCAACCAGGCGGCAAGCTGCAGCCAACCGGCCGCGTGCAGCGCCCAGGCCAGCGGCACGCTGAGCAAAACCGCCGCCGCCAGCAGCCGCAGCGCCAGCGCCAGCAATGCGCGCGCCTCGCCCTCGTCCTGCGCCAGCGGCAAGGCCTGCTCGTAGCGCAAGCTGGCGGCCACCGCCACGGCGGCAGCCACGGTGACAAACTGGGTGTAGAGCCCAAAGGCCTCGGGCGTGAACACACGCGCAATGAAGGGCCCCACCAGCAGCGGCACCAATTGCGCCAGCGCGCCGCCGGCCAGCAGGGTCAGCGTGGCGCCCAGCAGCGTGGGTGCGCGCGCTGCGCTCACGGGACGACCCTCCGCGCTGCGCGCTGCGGGATTCGCGCTTGGGATGGTTGGCACGGGGCCGGCATGGAAGGGTGGCGGTCGAAACTAAAATGCAAGGTTTTGCACATGCAAACGTGCTGGGCGCGATTATCTCGCCCGCCGCCCCATCCCAAGCCGCCATGAACCAGCCCGCCGCCCCCGAACAAGACGAAAACAAGCTGATCGCCGAGCGCCGCGAAAAGCTCAAGGCCTTGCGCGGCGCGCAGGCTGCTGGCGGCGCGGTGGCCTTTCCCAACGATTTCAAGCCAAGAGACCGCGCGGCGCTGATCCATCAAGCGCATGGCGCTACTGAAAAAGAAGCGTTCGAGGCCGATATCGCTGCCGGCAAGAAGGTTGCCGTGACCGTGGCCGGGCGCATGATGCTCAAGCGCGTGATGGGCAAGGCCAGCTTTGCCACGCTGCAGGACGCCACCGGACGCATCCAGATCTACGTGGTGCGCGATGACGTGGGCGAGGAGGCCTATGCCGCCTTCAAGCACTGGGACCTGGGCGACATCGTGGCGGCCGAGGGCCATCTGTTCAAGACCAAGACCGGCGAGCTGTCGATTCATGCCACGTCGGTGCGCCTGCTGACCAAGAGCCTGCGGCCGCTGCCCGACAAGTTCCACGGCATGCAGGACCAGGAGCTGAAGTACCGCCAGCGCTACGTCGATCTGATCATGGACGAGGCCGCGCGTGCGCGCTTTGCTGCCCGCAGCCAAACGCTCGCCGCCATGCGCGCCTTCATGACCGGGCACGGTTTCATGGAGGTGGAGACGCCCATGCTCCACCCCATTCCGGGCGGAGCCAACGCCAAACCCTTCGTCACGCACCACAACGCGCTGGACCAGGACATGTTCCTGCGCATCGCGCCCGAGCTGTACTTGAAGCGCCTGATCGTCGGCGGCTTCGAGCGCGTGTTCGAGATCAACCGCAGCTTTCGCAATGAAGGCATCAGCGTGCGGCACAACCCCGAGTTCACGATGATGGAGTTCTATGCGGCGTACTGGAACTACCAGGACCTGATGGGCTTTACCGAGCAGTTGCTGCGCGACACGGCTCGCAAGGCCGCGGGCACGCTGCACCTCAGCTACCAGGGCAAGCCGGTCGATCTGTCCCAAGCCTTTGCGCGCCTGACCATCCGCGAAGCCATCGCCGCTCACACCGACATCGGCGCGGGCGTGGACGATGCGGCCACGCTGATCGAACGGCTCAAGAAGCTGGGCCTCACCGAAGCCAAGGACAAGCTCGGCAGCCGCAGCCTGGCCAGCCTGCAGGTGCTGTACTTCGAGGAGGTGGTGGAAGAAAAGCTGTGGCAGCCCACCTTCATCATGGAGCACCCCACCGAGATCAGCCCGCTGGCGCGCGCCAACGACGCGCGCCCCGAGGTGACCGAGCGCTTCGAGCTGTACATCACCGGCCGCGAGATGGCCAACGGCTTTTCCGAGCTGAACGACGCCGAGGACCAGGCCGCGCGCTTTGCCGCCCAGTCCAGCGCCAAGGACGCGGGCGACGAGGAAGCCATGTACTACGACGCCGACTTCGTGCGCGCGCTCGAATACGGCATGCCGCCCACCGGCGGCTGCGGCGTGGGCATCGACCGCCTGATGATGCTGCTGACGGACAGCGCCAGCATCCGTGACGTCATCTTGTTCCCGGCGCTGCGGCGCGAGGCGGGCTGAGGCGAAACGGGCGCGGCGCGCGACGATCGGCCGCAGCCCCTCACCCCCACCCTCTCCCCAAAGGGGCGAGGGAGCAACCCCAATCAGCGTTCCATCACCTCAGGGTTCAGCGGCGTCAGCGCCCTGCCCTGCGTCAGATAGCCGATCAGATTGTCGGCGGCCAGGTTGGCCATGGCCAGGCGCGTGGGGATGCTGGCGCTGGCGATGTGCGGCGTCAGCGCCACGTTGGTGCAGGCCAGCAGATCGGGATGCACGCGCGGCTCGCCCTCGAACACGTCCAGTCCGGCGGCGGCAATGCGCCCCGCGCGCAGGGCCTGGGCCAGCGCGGCGTCGTCCACCACGCCGCCGCGGCCGATGTTGACCAGGGTGGCGGTGGGCTTCATCAATGCCAGCTCGGGCGCGCCGACGTAGTGGCGCGTCTCGGGCGTCATCGGCAGCACCAGCATCACGTGGTCGGCGCGGCGCAGCAGTTCGTCCTTGGCGACGTATTCGGCTTGCACGGCAGCTTCTTCCGCGGCCGGCAGGCGGGTGCGGTTGTGATAGAGCACCTTCATGCCAAAACCCAGGGCGCCGCGCCGCGCGATGGCCTGGCCGATGCGACCCATGCCGAAGATGCCCAGCGTGCTGCCATGCACGTCCTGGCCCACCAGCATGTCGTAGGACCAGCGCTGCCAGCGACCGGCCCGCAGGTAGTGCTCGCCCTCGGTGATGCGGCGCGCGGCGGCCATCAGCAGGGCAAAGCCGCCGTCGGCGGTGGTTTCGGTCAGCACGTCGGGTGCATTGGTGGCCAGCACGCCGGCAGCCGTCATGGCCGGCACGTCGAAGTTGTTGTAGCCCACGGCCATGTTGGCGCAGATGCGCAGGTCGGGGCAGGCGGCCAGCAGGCGCGCGTCGATGCGCTCGCCGCCGGTGGTGAACACGCCTTGCTTGCCCTGCAGTTGGGCGATGAACTGATCGTGGCTCCAGGCCTCGTCATCCGCGTTGGCACTGACCTCGAAATGCGCGCGCAGCCTTTGCACCACCTCGGGGAAGATGGGGCGGGCAATCAGGACGGAAGGCTTGGGCGAAGAGGCGGACGTCATGGCCCGAGTGTAGGGCCGCGACCGGCGCGGCGCCGCTCAGCGCCCGTAAAGCCAGGGGACATCCAGCACGCGCTCGCCCAGCAGGCGGATGGAGGCATCGCGCCCCATGCGCACCACGCCTTCGGCGTGAAAGATCTGGCCGTTGCGCATGGAGCGCGCCTGCACGCGCGCCACGCGCTGCCAGCGCGCCAGGGCGTAGCGTTGCAGGCGCGTGGGCACGTCCACGGCGTCCATGGCCAGGGCTTGGGCCAGCTCGGCCGCGTCTTCGATGGCCATGCCGGCACCCTGCGCCAGATAGGGACGCATGGGGTGCGCCGCGTCGCCCAGAAGCGCCACCGCGCCGCGCGCCATGTGCGCTGCGCCATGCACGGGCGGGCGGGCGGCCAGCACCCAGCGGCGCCAGGGCTGCGGGTTCAGGCTGGCCTGCGGCACGGCGGTGATCAGGTCGCGCAAGGGGGTGCAGGTGCCGTGAAATCCACGCTCCAGCTCGGCCGCGGCGGCGCTCGAATCGTCCACGTCACCGGGACGCGCGGCGCCGCGCACGATGGCTACCACGTTCAGGGCCTGGCCGCCGCGCACGGGGTATTGCACCAGGTGCAGGCGCGGGCCGAGCCAGGCCGTGACCTGGTTGACGCGCCACGCCGCCGGCAAGGCCTGCATGCGCAGCATGGCGCGATAGGCCAGATCGCCCACGGGCTGCGGCGGGCCGTCGCGCAGCAGTTGCTGGCGCATGCCGCTGAGCAGGCCGTCGGCGCCCAGCAGCGCATCGCCCTCAATCACGGGCGTGGCGCCGGTGTGGATGCGCACGGCCGTTCCCAGGTCCTCGTACCGCAGCACGGTCTGGCCGCAATTGATGTGCACCTCGCCCGCGGCCAGGCTGGCGCGGTGCAGCAGCGCATGCAGGTCGGCGCGGTGCACGGTGGCGTAGGGCGCGCCATAGCGCGCCACCGAGCGGGCGCCCAGCGCCAGAGCTCCCAACTCGGCGCCCGTGATGGCGCTGCGCACCGTGAGGCGATCCGGAAAGGCCGCCACGGCGCGCAAGGCGTCGGCCAGCCCCCAGGCATGCAGCACGCGCGTGACGTTGGGGCCCAGTTGCAGCCCGGCGCCGACCTCGGCAAACTGCGGCGCGCGCTCGTACACGCGCACCTGCCAGCCGGCACGCGCCACGGCGCACGCGGCGGCCATGGCGCCAATGCCGCCACCGGCGATCAGCAGTTGTTGGGGTGCGCTCATGGTGTCGATTGTCACCTCGCCGCGCGACCGGCGCGCGGGCAGGCGCCGCGCTCAGTTGGCCGCTTCGCCGCTGGCTGGCTTGAGGTTGCGCGCGCTCTTGGGTGCCGCGCCCAGCAGCCTGGCCTTGAGTTCTTCATCGGCCGGTTTCGCGCCCAGCCAGATGTTGAGCAATGCCGTGAACGCCTCCTGCTCCTTGATCACCTCCACCCGCTGCGTGCAAGGCGCCGTTCAACGGCAGCGACACGCCGTCGAGCACCGCCGGGTCGGGGAAGCTGGCGGTGTCCAGGGTCACCGTCCGTGCGCCCGCGCCGCCGGCCGCCAGCGCCAGCACGGCGCATGAAGCCGCCTGCGCAAAAAATCGAAGCCACGGATGCATCACCACGCTCCTCGCCGAAAAATTGAGAACGCAAGTATGTGCACGTGCCCGCGGGCGCGGCAACGAAAAACTGGCGCGCGTGCCCGCGCCAAGCTCCCGATCGCCAAAAGCGTCACGCGGCGACGCGCATTCGGATCAGGCCAGCAACTGCTCCAGCACGTAGGGCAGAATGCCGCCGGCGCGGAAGTAGTCCACCTCGATGGGGGTGTCGATGCGCAGCGTGAGCGGCGCCTGCTGGCGCGAGCCGTCGGCGCGCGTGATGACCAGTTGCGCGTCGCTCTGCGGCGTGAGGCCGGGGGGCAGCTCGATGTCGATCACCTCGTCACCCTTCAGGCCCAGACTGTCCCAGGACTGGCCGGGCTTGAACTGCAGCGGCAGCACGCCCATGCCGATCAGGTTGCTGCGGTGGATGCGCTCGAAGCTGCGCGCCACCACGGCCCTGATGCCCAGCAGCTGCGTGCCCTTGGCCGCCCAGTCGCGGCTGGAGCCGGTGCCGTACTCCTCGCCCGCGAAGACCACGGTGGGCGTGCCGGCCTGCATGTAGTCCATGGCGGCGTCGAAGATGAACTTCTTCTGGCCCGAGGGCTGGGCCAGCGTCAGGCCGCCCTCCTCGCGGCTGCCGTCGGCCTTGGGCGGGATCATCAGGTTCTTGATGCGCACGTTGGCAAAGGTGCCGCGCATCATCACCTCGTGCTGGCCGCGGCGCGAGCCGTAGCTGTTGAAGTCCTGCTTTTGCACCCCGTGCGCTTTCAACCAAAGCCCGGCGGGTGAGCTTTCCTTGATGCTTCCGGCCGGCGAGATGTGGTCGGTCGTGACCGAGTCGCCGAACAGCGCCATGATGCGCGCGCCGCGCACCGAAAAGCGCTCGCCCGCGCCCTGGGCGCCGGCGTCGGTCTTGCCCTTGTTGCGCGTGAAATCGTCAAAGAACGGCGGCTCGGCGATGTAGGTGCTGGTGGGCCAGTCGTAGACCTGCCCCGTCACGCCCGGGATGGCCTGCCACAGCTTGCCCGGTTCGGTGGCGATCTTGGCGTAGTTTTCGCGGAAGGCCTTGCCCTTCATGGCGTACTTCAGCAGCTTTTGCACCTCGTCGCTGGTGGGCCAGATGTCGCCCAGGTACACGTCCCTGCCCCGCTTGCCCCGGCCCACGGGCTGGGTCATCAGGTCGACGCGCACGCTGCCGGCAATGGCATAGGCCACCACCAGCGGCGGGCTCATCAGGAAGTTGGCCTTGATGTTGGGGTGGATGCGCGCCTCGAAATTGCGGTTGCCCGACAGCACCGAGGCGCACACCAGGTTGTGGTCGTTGATGGCGGCGTTGATCTCGGGCGCCAGATCGCCCGCGTTGCCGATGCAGGTGGTGCAGCCGTAGGCCGCCACGTCAAAGCCCAGCTTCTCCAGGTAAGGCAGCAGGCCGGTTTCGCGCAGGTATTCGGTGACGATGCGCGAGCCGGGCGCCAGCGAGGTCTTGATGTGGTGCGGCACCTTCAGGCCCGCCTCCACCGCCTTCTTGGCCAGCAGGCCGGCGGCCAGCATCACGCTGGGGTTGCTGGTGTTGGTGCAGCTGGTGATGGCCGCAATCAGCACGTCGCCGTTGCCGACCGTGTATTCGCCCTCGCGCGCATGCGTGCCATGGGCCTGGCCCGTGGGCTTGTTGGCGGTCATCTCCGCCAGGTTGCGCGCGCTGCCGGCGGTGACGGCCTCCAGCTCCTGCGCGTCCTGCCCTGCGTCGCTGGGATGCAGCGTCACGCGCTCGTCCAGCGCGTCGGCGTGGCAGGCAAATCCGCCCTGCTCCATCGGCGTGGTGAACAGCGCCTGAAAGCGCTCGGCCGCGCGGCCCAGCTCGATGCGGTCCTGCGGGCGGCGCGGGCCGGCGATGCTGGGCGTGACATCGCCCAAGTCCAGCGTGATGACCTGCGAATAATCCACATCCCCGGCGCGCGCCGCGCCAAACAGGCCTTGCGCGCGAAAATAGGCCTCGAACACCTCGCGCTCGGCCTTGGTGCGGCCCGTGCCTTCAAAGTATTCCAGCGTGCGCTCGTCGACCGGAAACAGCCCCATGGTGGCGCCGTACTCGGGCGACATGTTGCCGATGGTGGCGCGGTCGGGCACGGACAGGGACGCCGTACCCTCGCCGAAGTATTCGACGAACTTGCCCACCACCTTGTGCTGGCGCAGGATTTCGGTCACCGTCAGCACCAGGTCGGTGGCCGTGCAGCCCTCGCGCAGGCGGCCCTTCAGCTCAAAGCCCACCACGTCGGGCGTCAAAAAGTACATCGGCTGGCCCAGCATGGCCGCCTCGGCCTCGATGCCGCCCACGCCCCAGCCCACCACGCCCACGCCGTTGATCATGGTGGTGTGGCTGTCGGTGCCCACCAGCGAGTCGGGGTAGTACAGGCCGTCCTTGGTCTTGTGCACGCCCTTGGTCAAATACTCCAGGTTGACCTGGTGGCAGATGCCGAAGCCCGGCGGCACCACGCGGAAGGTGTCGAAGGCCTGCATGCCCCACTTCATGAACTGGTAGCGCTCGTGGTTGCGCTCGAACTCCAGCTTCATGTTCTGCTGCAGCGCATTCTTGACGCCGTAGACATCCACCATCACCGAGTGGTCCACCACCAGGTCGACCGGCACCAGCGGCTCGACCTTGGCCGGGTCCTTGCCCACGCGCTGCGCCGCCGCGCGCATGGCGGCCAAGTCCACCAGCAGCGGCACGCCGGTGAAGTCCTGCAACAGCACGCGCGCCACGGTGAAGGGGATCTCTTCGGTGCGCGCGGCGTTGGGCCGCCAATTGGCCAGTTGCTCCACGTGCTCGCGCGTGACCTTCTTGCCGTCGCAGTGGCGCAGCACGGATTCGAGCACGATGCGGATCGAATGCGGCAGGCGCTTGATGTTGGGAAACTCGCGTGCCAACGCGGGCAGCGAGTAGAACTCGCCTGACTTGCCGGAGGCCGTCTTGAAAGCCTTGCGCGTGGACGCGAATGCGTGCGAGATCGTGGGGTTGGCCATGGCGTCTTCCTCGGGGTTCTTGGGCCGCAGCTGCGGGATCGGTTCATTTTGGCAGTCCCCGATTGCGCATGCCGTCGGCAAGGTCAAAGTCCGACAATTTTAGGTACAAATAAGCCATTTGCGCATGCATGACAAGCGCTTGAAGCTATCAATACAATAGTAACTGGGGCCTTGCCCCGCATGGCTCACTTGCGCGGCGCGGGCGCGCGGGGCGCTGCTGCGGCGCTTGCCGCGCGCGCCGGTGCCTGGGCTTGGGCCTGCTGCTCGATCGGCTTGACGCCGCCGCAATCCTTGCCGATGTACTTCATCCGCGTCTCGATCAACATGGTGCGGCGCTTGCCGGCGGCGTCGGTGCTCACGCTGTCCAGGTTGCTGGTGACCAGGTCGTTGCCGGCCACGGTTTCACCCTTGCCCGTCATCGTGCCGCCGCCGGGCAGCTTGCAGGCGATCTCGAAGCGCGTGCGGTTGCCGCTTTGCTCGACCTTGGGCGTTTCGCACTCGGCGCCGGAAGGGCGCGGAATCAACGGCTGATCGCGCGCAGCCGTCTCCGCGCTGATGCACAGGCGCCGCGACATCGGCTCGGTCCCGAGGTTGGCCAATCCCGCACCGGCCTGCTGGCGCTGCGCGGGCGTCATCTTGGCCGCGGCAGCACGCAGCTGCTCGTCGGCCTGGCGCATGTCGGGCAGCATGTCCTTGCCGTCCAACTCCATGCGGGTGTTGCTGGTTTCCCACAAGCCCGCCTTGGGCCCGCCGGCCGCCTGGGCAACCCCGGTTGTGCCGAGTGCCCCAAGGGCGCACAGCGCGATCAACGCATGTCTCATCTCGTTCATCCTCAATCGATTGACCGGGTGATGGTAATCAGCTCGAAGTTCGATTCGGCCAAACACGGACAATATGTGACCATGAGCACACGAGCCCCCGAACTGCTGCTGCCCGCGGGCAGCCTGGACAAGATGCGCGCCGCGTATGACTTTGGCGCCGACGCGGTGTATGCCGGCCAGCCGCGCTACTCCCTGCGCGCACGCAACAACGAATTTCGCCTGGAGCAGTTGCAGCAGGGCATCAACGAGGCGCACGCGCGCGGCAAGAAATTTTTCGTCACCAGCAACCTGATCGCCCACAACGACAAGCTGCGCACCTACCTGCGCGACTTGCAGCCGGTGATCGACCTTGCACCGGACGCCCTCATCATGGCCGACGCGGGCCTGATCATGCAGGTGCGCGAGCGCTGGCCGCACATCCCGATTCACCTGAGCGTGCAGGCCAACACCACCAACTGGGCGGCCGTCAAGTTCTGGCAGCGCGTGGGCGTGGCGCGCATCATCCTCTCGCGCGAGCTGAGCCTGGCCGAGGTGGAGCAAATCCGCCAGGAATGCCCCGACATGGAGCTGGAGGTGTTCGTGCACGGCGCGCTGTGCATCGCCTACAGCGGCCGCTGCCTGCTGAGCGGCTACTTCAACCGGCGCGACCCCAACCAGGGCACCTGCACCAACGCCTGCCGCTGGAACTACAAGACGCAGGATGCCGACGTGGACCCCAACACCGGCGAGGCGCTGGCGCGTGGCGAGCAGCTGGCGGGCTTTTCCTTTGGCGCCGAGCAGGAGCGCGCCGACGAGGCAGGGACGCTCCAGCCGCCGCGCCACCCCGCCGCCAACAAGGTGTACCTGATCGAGGAAGAAGGCCGCCCCGGCCAGCTGATGCCCATCATGGAGGACGAGCACGGCACCTACATCATGAACAGCAAGGACCTGCGTGCCGTCGAGCTGGTCGAGAAGCTGACCCAGATCGGCGTGGACTCGCTCAAGATCGAGGGCCGCACCAAGAGCCAGTACTACGTGGCGCGCACGGCGCAGACGTACCGCCGCGCCATCGACGACGCCGTGGCGGGCCGGCCCTTCAACCCGCAACTGATCACCGAGCTGGAAGGCCTGGCCAACCGCGGCTATACCAGCGGCTTTCTGGAGCGCCGCCCCGCCAACGACTACCAGAACTACGAAACCGGCCACTCGGTGGCCACGCGCAGCCAGTTCGTCGGCGAGGTCAAGGCGGTGGCGGGTGGCTGGGCCGAGGTCGAGACCAAGAACCGCTTTGCCGTGGGCGACTGGATCGAGATCATTCACCCCGCCGGCAACCGCACGGTGCAGCTCACGACCATGAAAAACGCCGAGGGCCAGGCGATCCAGGTGGCGCCCGGCAACCCGCTGCGCGTGTGGATTCCGGTGGACGGCCCGGCCGACCAGGCCCTGATCGCGCGGCTTCAGTCCCCACCTTCCTAGGACTTCCAGGTCAGCGCCAGCCCGATCACCGGCAGCGCCATGCACACCGTGGCCAGCCAGCCCAGCCAGCGCACGCGCCGGCTGATGACGTGCTCGCCCATCACGTCCGGGCGGCTGGCCAGGCGCATCAGCACCGCCATGATGGGCACGGCCACCACGCCGTTGATGACGGCCGACCAGAACAGCTCCTCGATCGCCGTGGTGGGGGTAAAGCACAGGATCACGCCGCCCACGGTGGACGCGGCAATGACGCTGTAAAAGCCCCGCCCTTCGCCGCGCCGCAGCGTTTGCGACAGGCTGCCGTGCCAGCCCGCGGCGCCCGCCACCGCATAGGCGGCCGAGCCCGCCAGCACCGGCACCGCCAGCATGCCAGTGCCGATGATGCCCAGGCCGAACACCAGAAAGGCGAAGTCCCCCGCCACCGGCCGCAGCGCCTCGGCCGCCTGCGCGGCGGTCTCCACGTCGCGCACGCCGGCGGCGTACAGCGTGGCGGCGGTGCCCAGCATGATGCAGAACGCCACCAGCTCCGAAAATCCCATGCCGATCACCGTGTCGGTGCGGATGCGCGCGAGGTGAAAGCGCACCTCCTCGGCGCTGTGCACGCCCGGCTTCTTGTCCTCCACCTCCTGGCTGGCCTGCCAGAAGAACAGGTAGGGGCTGATGGTGGTGCCCAGCACCGCCACGATCAGCAAGAACGCCTCGCGCCCCCAGGCGAGCTGCGGCCACACCACCGCACGCGCCACGGCCAGCCAGTCGATGTTCAGGGTGAGCACCACCGCCACATAGGCAAACAGCGACAGCGTGAGCCATTTGAGCCAGCGCACATAGCGCTCGTAGGGCAAAAACACCTGCAGCACCAGGCACAGCAGGCCGAAGGTGACGGCGTAGATATGCGCCGATCCGCCCACCAGCAGGCGCAGCGCCTCGCCCATGGCGGCGATGTCGGCCGACAGGTTGAGCGTGTTGGCCATCACCAGCAGGCCCACGCAGACCTGCACCACCCAGCGCGGGTAGGCGGCGCGCATGTTCTCCGACAGGCCGCGGCCGGTGACGTAACCGATGCGCGCGCTCACCATCTGGATGGCCACCATCAGCGGCAGCGCCAGCACCACCGTCCACAGCATGTTCAGGCCGTACTGCGCGCCCGCCTGCGAATAGGTGGCGATGCCGCTGGGGTCGTCGTCCGCCGCGCCCGTGATGAGGCCCGGGCCGAGCTGGCGCAGGCCGCGCTGCACGCGATCGAGGGGTTCGGGCCGGGGTGCGGTCATGATGGGACGCGAGTATCCGCGACTTGCCGGCATCCGGCCGGCCGTTGCCGCCGGGCGCAAGCGCGCAAGCCCAAAACCTTTACACTTTGAATCACATCGTCCACACACCGGGATTTGCCCCTCGCCGCCCCCTTGCCTGCATGTCTCTGATCTGCCCCCAATGCGGCGCGGAAAATCGCGATTCCGCCAAGTTCTGCCTCAAGTGCGCGCACCAGCTGGTGCCCCTGGGCGCCGCCACCGAGCCCCCGGCCGAGCCGCGCAAGCGCCGGCGCAAGCGCCGCCCCGTCGCGCAGGATCAGCCCGCGCGCCGGCGCCAGATGCTGCTGTGGGGCGTGGTGCTGGTCGGCGCGCTGATCGGCATGGGCATCCTCATCGGCCGCTGGGGCGCTCAGCCCGCGGTGCCCGGCGCCACGACGGCATCGGCCAGCGCCGCCGCGCGTCAGGCCCCGGCGTCGGCCAACCCGCCAACCACCCTGGCGCAGGCGGCGACCGCGCCCACGTCGGCGCCCGAGTCCGCCGCGCTGATGCGCGCCGCCGAGGCCTTGCAGCAACTGCACACGCAGGCCAGCGCGCCCACGCCGCACGCCAGCGCCACCGTCACAGCCGCCCACGTGTCGGCGTCCGCGGCCAAACCTGCGGCGCGCCGCGCCCCGCCCAAGGCGCCGCCGGCCCCCGCCCCGACGCCCGTCGCGGCGCCCGCCCCGGTGGCGGAGCCCCCACCGCCCGCCCCCGCACCGGTGGTCGCCGCGCGCCCTGCCGCCCCGCGCGAGCTGTGCGCCGGCACCCAGTTTCTGGCGCGCGGCCTGTGCCTGCAGACCGAGTGCAACAAGCCCGGCCAGCAAAAGCACCCGCAATGCGCCCAGCTGCGCGAGCAGCAAGAGGCCATGCGCCAGGGCACCGGCGGCGGTTGACGCCGCGCGGACGCTGCGAGCGGCGCGGCGCGGGCGTCAGCGCGCCACGCCGTCCATCCACGCGGCCCGGATCAGCCCGCCGCACTGCAGCGAGTCGAAGCCGTGCCCCGCCGCGTCGGGGTTGTCTTGGTCGG
>Ga0208825_1000639_pt1 | contig 31950 bp, 28 predicted proteins | sample AD_UKC113_MetaG_FD_184450 | JGI IMG/M metagenome (GOLD analysis project Ga0208825, IMG submission 184450) | Active sludge microbial communities of municipal wastewater-treating anaerobic digesters from Hong Kong - AD_UKC113_MetaG (SPAdes)... | ecosystem: Engineered > Bioreactor > Anaerobic >...
CCGAGTTGGATGCGTTGCAGGAGAGTTATCGCAAGGCCGAAGCTGACCGCGACGAGAAAGCCGGCTGGGCCGTGTCGCTGCAAGCCGAGTTGGATGCGTTGCAGGAGAGTTATCGCAAGGCCGAAGCTGACCGCGACGAGAAAGCCGGCTGGGCCGTGTCGCTGCAAGCCGAGTTGGATGCGTTGCAGGAGAGTTATCGCAAGGCCGAAGCCGATCGTGACGAAAAGGTGAAGTGGGCACAATCTCTGCAAGGTGAAGTCGATGTTTTGCAGATGTTGTATGCCAATGCCGAGACCGATCGTGACGAAAAAGCATTGTGGGCACACGCATTGCAGGCGGAATTGGACACGCTGCAAGGCGTGTATCGCCTGACCAAGGCCGAGCGCGATGAGCAAGCGCATTGGGCCGCGAAGTTGCAAGTAGAACTCACCAGCGCGCATGACCGTGTTGCCCAAAGTGAAGGCGCGCGTTTGCAGCAAGTGGCATCGGCGCAGGCATTGCAAGCAACGCTGGATACCCGCACGGTGCAGTTACAGCAGGCACAGGCCGATCTTGAGCACGTGCAGCAGCAACAACACGTGTTGCAGGGCCAAGTGCAGGCACTGACCGCACAACAACAACAGACCGACGCGACGCTCGCACACACGCAGCGCTGCTTGGCATCCACACAACAAGCACAGCAGCGCAGCGAAACCTACGCGCAACAGCTGGAACAGACCACGCACAGTCTACTGGCCTCGACCAGCTGGAAATTGATGCGCCCACTGCGTCGCGCGCTGGCTAGGTTGCGCGGCGTTGCCGCCGAGCCGGTGATGCCGATGCGGCCACCTGCGGCGTTGCCGATGCGTGCCGCTTTGCCACTGGCCGATGCGACCACACACACCAGTACAGCCGCCTTACTGCACGGGTTGGCCTTCCCGCAGGTGCACGCGCCCAAGGTCAGCATTGTCATTCCCACCTACGGCAAGTTGGACTACACCGCGCGCTGCTTGCACTCGTTGCTGCGCAGTGGCGATGCCGCCAGTTTTGAAGTGCTGGTGCTGGAGGATGCCTCGGGTGATAGTGACATGCAGGCGCTGCGCGACGTGCCCGGCCTGCGCTATCACGAGAACCCGGAAAATTTAGGATTTTTGCGTTCCTGCAATCAGTCGTTGACGCTGGCGCGCGGCGAATACGTGTGCTTGCTCAACAACGACACCGAAGTGCAGCCCGGCTGGTTGGATGCACTGCTGGCGGTGTTTGCACAGCACGCCGATGCGGGCCTGGTGGGCGCGAAGTTGGTCTATCCCGATGGCCGCCTGCAAGAGGCCGGCGGGATTGTCTGGCGCGATGGCAGCGCGTGGAATTTTGGGCGGCTGGATGACCCCGCGCGGGCGATTTATGGCTATGTGAAACCGGTGGACTACGTCTCCGGGGCGGCAATCCTGTTGCCACGCGCGCTGTGGCAGCAGTTGGACGGGTTTGATGTGCGTTACGTACCCGCGTACTACGAAGACACCGACTTGGCATTTCGGATCCGTGAAGCGGGCTTGCAGGTGTATCTGCAACCGGCGGCGTGTGTGGTGCACCATGAAGGGGTGTCCAATGGCACCGACACCGGCGCCGGTATCAAGGCCTATCAAGTGCGCAATGCGCAGATATTTTTTGAGCGTTGGCGCAGCGTGTTGGAGGCGGAGCATTTTGCCAACGCCGAGCATGTGTTTTTGGCGAGCGATCGCGGCCAGTGCAAACAGCGCACGGTGCTGGTGGTGGACCACTACGTGCCGCAGCCCGATCGCGATGCGGGCTCGCGCGCCACTTGGCAAGTGCTGGAACAATTGGTCGCACACGGCTGTAACGTCAAATTCTGGCCGGACAATCTGTATTTCGATCCAGACTACGCACCGGCCTTGCAGCAGCTGGGCGTAGAAGTCCTGCACGGTGGCGAATACGTCGGCAAGTTTGCCGACTGGGTGGCCGAAAACGGGCGCTATTTGGATGTCGTCATCCTCAACCGCCCGCATATTGCCGTGGACTACATTCAGCCGTTGCGCCAGCACAGCCGTGCGCGCGTGCTGTACTACGGGCACGACATCCACCATCTGCGTATGCAACAGCAATTGCAGTTGCAGCACGATGCCGCCGTGCATGCCGAGATGCTGCGTTTTCGCGATATGGAATGGGCGATGTGGCGCGACGCCGACGTGGTGTTGTATCCCTCCGATGAAGAAACCACGCACGTCCGCCACTGGCTGCACGCGCATGCGGGCAAAGCGCAGGCCTGCACCATCCCGCTATATGGCTATGCCAATGTGGCCGGTGATCAAACCACCAGCTTGGCCATGCGGCGCGACATTTTGTTTGTGGCCGGCTTTGCGCATCCGCCCAATGTGGATGCCGCCACCTGGCTGGTGCAGGACATTCTGCCGTTGGTGCAATTGCGGCATCCGCAGGTGCATTTGCATTTGGTCGGCTCCAATCCCGCGGCATCCGTGCAGGCCTTGGCAGGCCCACATGTCAGCGTGACCGGCTATGTCAGCGACACCGAATTGGCCGGGTATTACGCCCGTTGCCGCGTCGCCACCGCACCGCTACGGTTTGGCGGTGGGATGAAAGGCAAGGTGCTGGAAAGCATGTGCCACGGCCTGCCGATGGTGACCACCGGCGTGGGTGTGCAGGGGTTGGCGAAGGCAGGTTTTTTACCGCATGCCGACAGCGCACAAGCGCTTGCCGATGCCATCTGCATACTGCTGGACGACGATGCGCATTGGTGCGATATCTCCCGCGCAAGCACTGCTTTTATCGACGCAGAGTATTCCAAAGCCGCACTGTGGCGGGTGCTGGTGGAGCAGTTGGGGGCGGGGCGCGGCCGCGCGCGCAAGTACATTATGATAGATGGGTAATTCATCGTCAGCGCAGCGCGGCTTGCTACAGCACGCGCTTGGGCACTTGGCACGTAGCGCGCACGCATTTCCTCACCATACAACTCCGGAGAAATCCATGCAGTATCGCAATATTTCGATGTCCGTCCTCGCGGCTGCCGTTCTCGTGCTGGCGGCATGCTCGCAGCCGGTGCCGCCGGCTGACAATGTGTCCGCCAGTGCCCCAGCCGCAACGGCGACGCCAGAGCCGCCGGCGACCAAGGTCGAGGCGGGGGTGACGTTCTCGGTCGAACCGGGCAGCGTGCATGCTTGCCCGGGCCAAGACCGTGCAACTTCAACCGTGACGTGGGATGTACAGCGACCCGAAGTCAAACAGGTGAAAGTACTGATCAGCGATGCCACCACGCCAGGAAAGAAAACGTTGGCGATGATGGCCCCCCAGGGCGAAGCCAAGACGGGGAACTGGGTGGTTGCCGGTATGACGATCGAGCTGGTCAACGCAGAAGATGGCGCGTTGCTGGCAAGTCATACAGTCAAGGCGTTGCCGTGTAACTGACCGAAATTCATATCGTTTGAGTTTTGATAGATGACTCGCGAAACGTCTTTTCATTCAAAGCCGGCAGCGTATGTTGCCGGTTTTTTTTGTGTGCTTCCCATTCTGGCAACACTGCTGGTGGCGGCAAGTCATACGGATCTGCGGCTTTCCTTTCTGGGTAGTATGCCGCTGGTGTTGCGTTACCTCATGCTGGTGGCCGTGCCGGCCCTGGCGCTGTGGGGGCTGGTTCGGGTTAGCGGCCGCAAGCTGGCAGTTGCCACGCTCCTGCTGCTGGGTAACGCCAGTGCTTTTGTGGTTTTTGTGGGCTTGGCGCAGTCAGCGGCTTTACTGCTGCTGGTGGCCGTTGCCGCGGTGCTGGGGTGTTGTTTGTTGCCTGCAAGCGAACGACCAGAAACAGCGCAGATAGATGTCGTCTTGCTGGGAGTGTTGCTGATTGTGGGAGGGCTGGGTTGGATGCTGCCCATTCCGATGCACTCTGCAAGTCTTTATCTGGCGGTATCTTGCGCCGCGTTGGTGCTGGGTTGGCGACGCCTGTGCGTCGCTGCGGGCGGTGCTGGTCGGCAATGGTCAGCGGCGGTCGCAGCGCATCCTGCTGCGGCAGCATTCGCTGTCTTGGTGGCAGGCTTTGCGGCGATTCCTGCGTGGCTGCCATCCATGACGCCGGACGACAACGCTGCGCATTTATTGCTGTCGCAGCAATTGCGTATCGACGGTTATTCCAGGCTGGATGTCTCCAGTCAGCTCTTTGCGGTAGCACCGTGGTTCAACAATACGCTGCATGCTTTGCTGACGTTGCTGCAAGGGAGCGATGCGCGTTCTGCAGTCGGTGCGTGGTGGTTGGTGGTGGGCTGCTTGGGTGCCTATCGTTTGGCCAAAGCGCTTGGTGCGCAGCAATCTTATCCGTGGCTCGCGGCGGCGCTGTATGCAAGCCACCCACTGACTGCCTATTTTGGGATGACGCTGCAAGTCGATGGTGCATCGGCGGCACTGTTGATGCATTTGCTTGCAGCCTGTGTTGGGTTGGATTGGCGCGGCACAACGGCGAATGCATCGCCATGGGTGCTCGGTGCACTGTGTGGCGCATTGATGGCGCTGAAAATCACCAATGCAATTTATGTCGGTGTGATTGGGGTATGGCTGACTTGGCGATTTGTTGCCAAGCAAGACTACGCCCGCCTTGCATGCATGATCGCGGTTGCTGCTGTGGTTGCCGCAAGTAGCTATGTGTATGCGACGGTCATCACCGGGAATCCGGTGTTCCCGTTGTTCAATGGGATATTCAAGTCGCCGTATTTCCCGGCGATCAATTTCAATGATGTGCGCTGGCATGCGGGGGTTTCTCTGGCAAGTGCTTGGGATTTGACCTTTGCAACCTCGCGCTACATGGAAGCATTTGCCGGTGCAGCGGGCTTGTGCCTGCTGGCATTGATCGGCGCATGGTTGCTGGCACTACGCGGTGGCTGGCTGGCGGCAGTGACTGTGTTTGCATTTGCGAGCGGGTTGCTGGTGTTTTCGCAGGTGCAATATCTGCGTTATATCTTCCCGGCACTGGCGGTGTTGGGGACGGTTGCGGTTGTGGTGTTTTCTCGCTTGAGCAACCCCCGGATATGGGGAGGGGCATTGCTGTTGCTGATTGTTGCGCAGTGTGGCCTAGTGCGATCGACGACGTGGCTATTGCTCTGGGGAGCAGAGCAGCAATTATTGGCTGGCGGGCCCGAGGCAGTGCCCGACGTCGAGCGCGCCTTTGTCCCCGAACGGGCGTTGTTGCGCCGGCTTAACGCACAACAATCGCGGTATTGTCTGTTGTTTGCAGAAAAGACCACCAGCTACATTGCCTTGGCACCTGCCAAATCGCTGGCCGTGGGCTTTTATGACCCCAAGATGCGCGCCTTGGCCAAATCGGCCCAAAGCGATGTCACTGGCGGGAAGTGGATCAGCATGATCCAGAACATTGGGTTCACCCATGTCGAGTTCCGGCCGGGGCAAGCGCCGCCAGGTTTGATACCGGCTTTGCGCACGCTGGGATTCCAGTTGTTGGATAGTGAGGGTGAAGCCCAGCTATGGGCGAAGCTAGGGGCGGACCCATCGGCATGTCTTGATGGCACGATTGCGCCACGCAACGAAGTCCGCCGGTTGCTCTCACTCAAGCAATGATCTTCCTTTCCTTCCACTGCATGTGTTGTTTGGATACCTGATGCACTCCATCGCATATCACCTTGCCAAGAAGCAGGACAACTTCCAGTTGCTGCGCATCATCGCCGCGCTGATGGTGATCTACGGCCATAGCTTTGCGCTGGCGCAGGATATTGGCACGAAGGACATCTTCCTGCGTTTTGCTTGGCCGATGTATAGCGGAGATATCGCGGTGGCGATGTTCTTTGTGATTAGCGGTTTCATGGTGTCCGGGAGTTACATCGGGCGCGCCAATCTGACCGAATTCATGCTGGCCCGTTTGTTGCGCATCGTCCCGGCAATGTTGGTGGTCTTGTTGGTTTGCACCTGTGTGGGGGTTGTCTTCACCACGCTAGATGCTCGCGCCTATTTTGCATCCTCCGACACATGGCGCTATCTCGTGCAGAACTTGCGGTTCTCGTCTGACATGGTGTGGACATTGCCGGGTGTCTTTCAAGGGCATCGCTTGCAGCCGGTGAACGGGTCGTTGTGGACACTGCCAGCAGAAATGCGGATGTACCTGTTGGTTGCAGCGATGGGGGTGTTGGGATTATTGCGAGGGTGGCGGCTGGGCACGCTTGCTGTGCTGCTATTGATCATCGCCGGAATACTGCACCCACGATTGTTGCCGCTACATACCGACTGGTTACGCTTGGCCGCTTATTTTTGTGTCGGGATTCTTGCGCAATTGCACAAGGAGAGGATCGAGATCCGTCACGATGTCATGTTCGTCTTGGTATTTCTGACCTATATCAGTTACAACACCGATAGCTTCATTTGGTTGTTTGGGGCAACGGTGTCTTATTTTTGCTTCTGGTTTGCCTACCGTACGCCTTACATCGATCTTGGGAAATTTGGCGACCCGTCGTATGGCATTTATCTGTGGGGCTGGCCGCTGCAACAAGCAATGATTTCGTGGTTCCCAAGCATGACGCCTACGCCGAATTTTTTACTTGGTGCGGCAGCGGCGGTGATGATGGGTAGCCTGTCTTGGCACGCCATCGAACGACCAGCGTTGTCACTCAAGGGGCGAATCGGCCGTTGGCTTGCACGGTTGCAGGCGCGACGTGGTGTTACTGCAGCGGGAGTGGATAAAGCATGAAACAAGCAATCATTATCGTGGGTGTGTTGTGCCTGGCCGCGTGCAGTCAGGAGGTACCAAGTCCGCCTGCCCCCGCCCCCGTGCCCGCACCGGCAACAGCGCAACAGGTGCAAGCTGCGGCAAGCCGCCTGTCGCCCGACAAATTCGCCATTGCATTGACGGACGTGGATTGCACCGCTGCACCGGTCGCCATTGCGCATGTCACATGGGCCGCCGGCGCACTCGCCGCCGACGGTGTTTCCATTTATGTGGAAAGCCCCGGGAATGCCCGCAAGTTGTGGCTTGAAGGTGCCGCCAATGGCAAGGCAGATAGCGGGAAGTGGGTGTTTCCGGATAGCCGTTTCACCTTGCAAAATCGCACCAGTGGCGAGGTTCTTGCGCAGCACGATGTAGGCAAGCTTGCGTGCCCAGCGACGTGAATGAGGTGAGTGCGATGGCGCACGCTGCGGCCTACACGACGGCGGATGCCACGGCAGCATGTTCTGCAGTGGCCGTCGTCATCCCCTGCTACAAGGTTGCTACGCACATCTTGCCGTTGCTGGCGCGGATTGGCCCGGAGGTGGCTTACATCATTGTGGTCGATGATGCCTGCCCGGAAGGGTCTGGCGATGTGGTGAAGGCGCGTTGTACCGATCCCCGGGTGGAGGTGGTGTTTCATCCGCGAAATTTGGGTGTGGGGGGCGCGGTTATCACCGGATATCAACGTGCGATTGCACGCGGCGCGGCGGTCATCGTCAAGCTCGATGGTGACGGGCAAATGGATCCAGCATTGCTACCAAGCTTCGTGGCACCGGTGTTGTCTGGCAATGCCGACTACACCAAAGGCAATCGCTTTTATGACCTGCGTTACATCACCCGGATGCCGGCACTTCGCTTGGTTGGCAATGCAATGCTGTCGTTCCTCAACAAGTTCTCGACCGGCTACTGGGATATTTTTGATCCTACCAATGGTTACACCGCAATTTCGGCAAAGGTGGCGGCTGTGCTGCCGTTGGATCGCGTCAGTGCGCGTTATTTTTTCGAATCCGACATGCTGTTTCGGCTAGGAACCTACCGGGCGGTGGTGCGCGATGTACCGATGGATGCGCACTATGGCGATGAAGTCAGCAATCTGAAAATCGGCAAGGTATTGCCGGAATTCTTGCGCAAGCATGTGCGCAACTTCAGCAAGCGAATTTTCTACACCTACTTTTTGCGTGATGTGTCCGCCGCCTCACTGGAGTTGTTGGCGGGGCTCGCACTGATGGTATTTGGTGCCGGCTATGGCGGCTGGCACTGGTGGTTGTCGGTCACCACCGGTCAAGTGGCGGCGACGGGTGTGATCATGCTGGCGGCGATGCCGGTATTGATTGGCCTGCAACTGCTGCTGGCGTTCTTGTCCTATGACATTGCCAGCGTGCCCAAGCACGCGCTGTCCGCGCGTTTGCAAGTGTGCTTGCAGGAACCTCCACAATGATCAAATCCGAATTCCTCACCCCGAGCAATGTGGCATTGATCGTGGGCACCATTTTGCTGCTGTCATTGGGGCAGGTGTTGTTCAAGGCAGCATCCGCGCAGATCGTGGTGAGCCAGCCTGCAAGTTGGGTGTCATTGCCTTTGCTGGCAGCATTAGTGGTTTATGGGCTGGCCACCGGCTTATGGCTGGTGGTGCTGTCACGGGTGCCGCTGTCGTTCGCGTTTGCGTTTTACGGGCTTGCATTTTTGCTGGTGCCCTTGCTGGCGGCGTTGTTTTTGCGTGAACCTTTGCGCTGGCAGGTGTTGGTGGGCGGCATCGTCATCCTGTGCGGCATTGCCATTACGTCTTGGGGTGCGCGTACGTGATGAACGTGTGTCCAGCTTGTGGTGGCGCGCTTGTTGCTGGTCTGCGCCCTTGGCATGTGTGCTGCACCGATTGTGATTACGAAGGCAGCACACTTACGCCGCATATCCTTGAACAGGCCGATGGCGGTGATTTGGATGAGGCCGCGCGCGAACAAGGGCTTGCGCATCTGCGTAAGATCAATTTTGAGCGGCTGTTCCATTGGCTAAGCCAGCACACATCGCGCCTGTGCGGCAAGCCGCGCCTGCTGGATGTCGGCTGCGCGCATGGCTGGTTTATCGAGCGTGCGGCATCGCGCTTTGAAGTCACCGGTATCGAGCCGGATGCTGCCGTTGCGGCAGCGACGCGCGCGCGTGGTCTGCCGGTGCGCGGCGGGTTTTTCCCGGATGTGCTGACACCTGCGGAATGCTTTGATGTCATCGTGTTCAACGATGTGCTGGAACATATCCCGGACATCAATGCCACCTTGGCTGCGTGTTGGCAGCACCTAGCCCCGGGTGGCTGCGTGATTGTCAACGCACCGTCGAGCCGAGGGTTTTTGTATCGCTTATCGCGACAGTTGGCGCGGCTAGGCATGGATGCATCGTTCGGGCGCATGTGGCAGCTTGGCTTCCCATCGCCGCATGTGCACTATTTTGCCAGCGACAATCTTGCACGGCTGGCAGGCAAGGCGGGCTTCGTGCTGGAAGCGCAAACACGGCTGCCTTCGGTGGCGGTGCGTGGGCTGTATGCGCGGATTCGTTACTCGCGTGAGGTCTCTGCAATCAAGGCGCTGACGCTGACGGTTGCTATGACCTTGCTCGCGCCGTTTTTGGCGGTGTTGCCGGCAGATATCGAAGTGTGGATCCTGCGTCGCCCACAACGGGATTGATGCGGCACGGTGTTCGCTAAGCGAAAATGTGGATGAGGAGCAAGGTGCATGCAGGCAGTCGAGATCACGGAGAGTGCATGCGCACCCACGCCCACCCTCAGCGTGTTGGTGCCGGTGTACAACGAAATTGAAGTACTGCCAGCGTTCCACCAGCGCATGACGGCGGTGTTGCGTGCCAGTGTGGATACGTATGAAGTGTTGTATGTCAACGACGGCAGCAGTGATGGTTCGTTGGCATGGCTGGAGCAGTTGTGTGGGGTGGATGCCAATGTGGCACTGGTCGATTTGAGCCGCAATTTCGGCAAAGAAATCGCCATGGCCGCCGGTCTTGACCACGTGCGTGGCGAGGCCGTGGTGGTGATCGATGCCGACTTGCAAGACCCGCCAGAGTTGATCCCGCAATTGCTGACCCAATGGCGTGCCGGCTACGACAATGTGTATGCAAGGCGTCGCCGGCGTGAAGGCGAGACATGGCTAAAAAAATTCAGCGCAGCGTGGTTTTATCGCATCATCCGAAAACTCTCGCGTGTGGATATTCCGCAAGACACTGGTGACTACCGCCTGCTCAGTCGGCGCGCAGTGGAGTCGGTGCGCGCATTGCGTGAACAGCACCGGCTGATGAAGGGCTTGTTTGCGTGGGTGGGTTACCCTTCGGTGGCAGTGGCGTATGACCGCGATCCGCGCCATGCCGGGCACACCAAATTCAACTACTGGAAGCTGTGGAACGTGGCCATCGAGGGCATTACCTCGTTCACCATCGCGCCGCTCAAATTGGCAACGTATTTTGGTTTGCTGGTGGCGGTGCTGGCCTTCATTGCGATGGCGGTGTTGATTGCCAAAACCTGGTTGTACGGCGATCCGGTGAAGGGCTACCCATCGTTGATGTGCGTGATTTTGTTCTTGGGCGGCATTCAATTGACCGCGCTGGGGATGTTGGGCGAATACATCGGGCGCATGTTCAACGAGGTCAAACGACGGCCACTGTATTTCACCAAGCAATATGTGCCGTCACGTCATGGCCAGCGCTGAGTTGCGCGTGTTGGCGCGGCAGAGCGTGGGCTATGGCATCGTTGGCCTGCTTGCGCTGGCAGTGGATTGGAGCTGCTTTGTGGCGCTGACGTGGTGCGGCATGGCGGTCGTTCCTGCCAATTTGTTGGCACGGATCAGCGGTGCCGGGATTTCTTACGGGCTCAATGGCAAATATACGTTTCGTGGCCCGCAGGGCAGCCGGCTGGGGTGGCGGCGTTTTATGCGGTTTGCATCGGCATGGGTGGTGGTGACGATCATCGGGACGATCGCCATGCAGATGATCCACACCCAAGTGGGGATGCATTGGGCATGGCTGGCAAAGCCCGTCGTCGAGGTTGCCTTGGCCGGGATCAGTTTTCTGACCTATCGGCTATGGATTTATCGCTGATAGGTGCGTAGGGACACACGCTGCAATTGCGCCGCCTGCCGGAACAGGCGGCGTCGCCAACGTGGCAATCAACCCAGCGCCGCTTCCAGCTCCGGCAAGATCTGGAACAGATCGCCCACCAAGCCAAGATCGGCAATTTCAAAAATCGGCGCATCGCCATCTTTGTTGATGGCCACGATGGTGCCGGCATCTTTGATGCCGGTCAGGTGCTGGATTGCGCCGCTGATGCCCACTGCCACATAGAGTTCTGGCGCAATGATTTTGCCGGTTTGGCCCACCTGCAAATCGCTGGGCACGTAGCCGGCATCCACCGCTGCGCGTGAGGCACCCACGCCGGCACCGAGCTTGTCGGCCAATTGGTAGATGATTTTGAAATTTTCTTCCGAACCCACACCACGGCCACCGGAAACCACACGCTTGGCGCTTTGCAGGTCGGGGCGGTCAGACGCACCGGCGGCCAGCCCGATAAAGCGGGTGTGGCTGGGCAGGCTGGCATCCACATTCACAGCCGTCACGCTGGCGGTGCCGCCTTGCGCCGCTTCGGCCCACGAAGCGGTGCGCACGGTGGCCACCACGGTCTGGTCGGGCGGTGCTTGCACGCTGATGATGGCGTTGCCGGCGTAGATCGGGCGTTTGAAGCTGTGGCTGCCGTCCACCGCCATCAAGTCGGAAATTTGGTTGACACCCAGCAGCGCGGCCACGCACGGCATGAGGTCCTTGCCGAAGGTGGTGGAGGGGCCAAACACATGCGTGTAGCCGGTGGCTAGGTGGGCAATTTGCGGTGCCAGCACTTGTGCGATGGCCTGCGCATTGGCGGCATTGGCCACGCTGAGAACGCTGTTGACGCCGGCAAGTTGCGCCGCTTGTGCGGCCACATCCGTCGGGTCAGCGGCCAGCACCACGATGTCGATGGCGGCAGGTGCCAATGCCTGCGCAGCGGTGACGCATTTGGCGGTGGCGGCATTGAGTTTGCCGTTGGCGTGTTCGGCAACGATGAGAACCTTGGACATTACAGCAACCCCTTTTGCTTGAGCGCGGCCACCAGTTCGGCCGCATCTTTCACCATCACCCCACGGCTACGCTTGGCGGGTGCGGCGTAGGCGGTGGTGGTCAGTGAATCGTTGGCATCCACACCCAAATCGGCAAATGCAATCGTTTCCAGCGGCTTGCTCTTGGCCTTCATGATGTCGGGCAGTTTGATGAAGCGCGGCTCGTTCAAACGCAGGTCGGTGGTGACCACGGCGGGCAAGTCCACTTCCAGGGTTTCCAAGCCGGCATCGACCTCCCGCACGACGGTGGCTTTGCCGTCGGCAATCGTCAGTTTGCTGGCAAAGGTCGCCTGCGGGCGGCCCCACAAGGTGGCCAACATTTGCCCGGTCTGGTTGGCATCATCATCAATCGCTTGTTTGCCCAGCAACACCACATCGGGCTGTTCTTTTTCGATCAACTTCAGCAGCGCACGCGCCGCCGTCAGCGGTTGGATGGCGGCATCGGTCACCACGTGGATGGCGCGGTTGGCACCCATCGCCAAGCCATTGCGCAGATGCGGTTGTGCGTCGGCGGGGGCAAGGGTGACGACCACCACTTCGCTGGCGATGCCGGCATCGCGCAGACGCAGGGCTTCTTCCAGTGCGATGTCATCAAATGGATTGGGCGAGAGTTTGACGCCATCGGTGACCACACCGCTGCCGTCCGGTTTGACTTGGATGCGGACATTGGAGTCCACCACGCGCTTGTAGCCGACGAGAATTTTCACCGTGACAATCCTTGCAATAGCGGAAATCGGGGCCCCAAGGGCCAGCCGCCTATTTTAACGGACGCCGGCGGCGGCCGCAGAAAAATGCGGAATTGCCCAAAGGTACGCTGGGTGTTCTCGCACGAATCGCTAGAATGGCTGCTCTACCCCGCGTTGGAGCACCGCCCGTGGCAACTGCCAAGAGCAAACTTTACCCAAGCGCTGCCGCCGCCCTCGATGGGTTGGTGGCAGATGGTCAAACCCTTGCCGTGGGCGGCTTCGGCCTGTGCGGCATTCCCGAGGCCTTGATCGCCGCACTGCGCGATTCGGGAGTGAGCGGCTTGACCGTGATTTCCAATAACGCCGGTGTGGACGGTTTTGGCTTGGGCCAATTGCTGACCACACGGCAGATCAAAAAAATGATTTCGTCGTATGTGGGCGAAAACAAAGAGTTCGAACGCCAATTTTTGGGCGGCGAACTGGAGCTGGAATTCAACCCGCAAGGCACGCTGGCCGAGCGTCTGCGCGCCGGCGGTGCCGGCATCCCCGCCTTTTTCACCGCCACCGGCTACGGCACGGTGGTTGCCGAAGGTAAGGAGACCCGCGCGTTCGATGGCCGCATGTATGTGCTGGAAACCGCGCTGAAGGCCGACGTGTCGCTGGTCAAGGCGTGGAAGGCCGACAAGGCCGGCAACCTTGTCTTTCGCAAGACCGCGCGCAACTTCAACCCGGCGGCGGCGATGGCCGGCAAAGTGTGTGTGGTGGAAGTGGAAGAATTGGTGGAGATCGGCGCGATCGAGCCCGACCACGTGCACCTGCCCGGCATCTATGTGCAGCGCATCGTGGTCAATGACACGCCGGAAAAACGCATCGAACAACGCACCATTCGCCAACCGGAGGGCAACTGACATGGCCTGGACCCGTGAACAAATGGCGCAGCGCGCCGCGCAAGAACTCACCGATGGTGCCTACGTCAACCTGGGTATCGGCTTGCCCACGTTGGTGGCCAACTACATTCCCGAGGGCATGGATGTGTGGCTGCAAAGTGAAAATGGCTTGCTGGGCATCGGCCCATTCCCCACCGAAGCCGAACTCGATGCCGACCTGATCAATGCCGGCAAGCAAACCGTGACCGCGCAGCCGGGCGCGAGTTTTTTTGGCAGCCATGATTCGTTTGCGATGATTCGCGGTGGGCATATCGACCTGGCCATCCTGGGCGCGATGGAAGTCACCGACAAGGGCGACCTGGCCAACTGGATGGTGCCCGGCAAGATGGTCAAGGGTATGGGCGGCGCGATGGATCTGGTGGCCGGCGTGCGCAAGGTGGTGGTGCTGATGGAACACGTCACCAAGGCTGGCACCTCGAAGATTTTGCCGCAGTGCACACTGCCACTGACCGGCGTGGGTGTGGTCAACCGCATCATCACTGAGCTGGGCGTGTTCGATGTCACCCCGCAAGGCTTGAAGCTGGTGGAACTGGCCGATGGCGTAAGCCGTGAGGAAGCAGTCGCAAAGACCGGCGTGCCGTTGCACTGAGCTATCGCGGGGGCCGCCGACAGGCGAATCCCTTTCGCGAATGTCCTCCGGCAGCGGCGTTGCCGCTGCCTCCTCCTTGATTTCGCTACAGGGGTTCGCCTGCCGGTGGCTCTGGTCGGATAGAGAGGGAGTTATCCTGACCCATTACGGATGCCGTGATGGGGTTGGCCGATGCAACGTGACGATGTACTGATACTGGGTGGCGGTCACAACGGCTTGGTGTGCGCGGCGTATCTGGCCGCAGCGGGCTTGCAGGTGCGGGTGTTGGAGCGCCGCCATATTGTGGGTGGCGCGGCGGTGACCGAGGAATTTCATCCCGGCTTTCGCAACTCTGTTGCCAGCTACACGGTGAGCTTGCTCAACCCCAAGGTGATCCGTGAGCTGCGTTTGCATCAGCACGGTCTGCGCGTGGTCGAGCGGCCCTATGCCAATTTTTTGCCGCTGCCGGATGGGCGCAGTTTTCGCCTTGGTGGCGAGCACACGCAGGCGGAAGTGGCGAAGTGGTCGGCGCGCGATGCGCAGCGGCTGCCCGAGTACTACGCGATGCTGGACCGGATTGTGGTGGTGCTGCGCGAATTGATCCAGCGCACGCCGCCCAATGTCAGCGACCGCTTTGTGCTGGCCGACTGGCTGCACTCGGCATCGGTCGCCAAACAGTTGAAACATTTGGACATGCGCGGGCGTCGCGACTTGCTGGATATGTTCACCAAATCCGCCGGTGAATTGCTGGATGATTGGTTTGAGGGCGCGCCGCTGAAAGCCGCACTGGGTTGGGATTCGGTGGTAGGCAATTTTGCCAGCCCGTACACCCCCGGCAGCGCATACGTGTTGTTGCATCACGTGTTTGGCGAGGTCAATGGCAAGGCCGGCGCGTGGGGACATGCGATTGGCGGGATGGGCGCGATCACCCAAGCCATGCGCAGCGAATGCGAAGCGCGTGGCGTCATCATCGACACGAATGCCGAAGTGGTGCGGTTGCTGGTGCAAGGCGGCAAGGCGGTGGGCGCGGCCTTGGCCGATGGTCGCGAGCTGCGTGCGGCAACAGTGGTGAGCAATCTCAACCCAAAATTGCTGTACACCCACTTGGTCGAGCCCGCGCAGTTGGATGCCGACACCACGCAGCGCATGCGGCGCTATCGCTGTGGTTCGGGCACCTTCCGCATGAATGTGGCATTGAGCGAGCTGCCGGATTTTTCGGCGATGCCGGGCCGCCACTTGCAGCCGCATCATCAAAGCGGAATCTTGATCGGGCCGTCGCTGGCGTATTTCGAGCAGGCCTATTTCGATGCCAAATCCAAAGCCCACAACGCCGGCTGGGCGCGCCAACCGATGGTGGAGGTGGTGATTTCTTCGACCCTGGACGACACCCTGGCGCCCGCAGGCCAGCACGTGGCCAGCTTGTTTTGCCAGCAGGTGCACCCGGAGGTGGCGGGAGGTTGGGACGCGCACCGCGACACCGTGGCGCAGCTGATGATCGACACCGTTACCACCTACGCGCCCAATTTTTCACGCAGCGTGCTGGGCTATGAAGCCTTGAGCCCGCTGGATCTGGAACGCCGCATCGGTCTGATTGGCGGCGATATTTTTCATGGCGCGTTGGGGCTGGATCAAATGTTCAGCGCACGTCCACTGCTGGGCCAGGGTGCGTATCGCGGGGCGTTCAAACACCTGTACTTGTGCGGTGCCGGCAGCCACCCCGGCGGCGGTGTCACTGGTCTGCCGGGGCGCAATGCCGCGCGTGAAATTCTCAAGGATTTGCGCAAAGGCCCGCGTCCAGATTGAGGGCACATGACGGGCACATGGCCTGCATGTGGCCTGCATGTGGCGATCCCCGCGTTGAAAGAAGTAACGCCAGCCGCAATGCCAGAGTCTTGCCATGGGTCGCACCCCGTTGTTTCGTCTGTTGCAACGCGCCGCGGCCATTGCGCGCGCCGCGCAACAGTCGCGTATGCCGCTGGATGAAGTGCACGCGCAACTGCAAGTGCGACGTATCGACTGTCAGCGCCGGCGCTTGCTGCAAGGGGCAGGTGCGGGCGTATTGCTAGCCGGTTGCGCCAGCGCGCCGCGCATCCTGCCGCCGACGCAGGATGCGGCAGTGATCATTGTGGGGGCCGGCATCGCCGGGCTGACTGCAGCGTGGCGGTTGCGCCAGCAAGGCGTGCGCGTGCAGGTGTATGAGGCGCAGTCGCGCGTGGGTGGGCGCATGTTGTCGTTGCGTAATCATTTTGCCGATGGACAAGTGGTCGAGCTGGGGGGTGAGTTGATCGATTCCGGGCATACCTACATCCGCACGTTGGCGGGTGAGTTGGGACTGATACTGGATGATTTGTTGCAAGGGGATAGCGATCACGACTGTTGGTATTTTGATGGTCGCTTGATCGATGAAGCCGAAATCGTGCGCGCGTTTGAACCTGTCGCTGCCGCTATTCAGCGTGATCTTGCAACGGCGGGCGATGGGCCGTATGACGCCACCGATCATCACCCCGGTTTCCAAGCATTGGACGCCCTCAGTATTGCCCAGTGGCTGGACCGACATGGCATCTCTGGCTGGTTACGCAAATTACTGGACGTGGCCTACACCACCGAGATGGGGCTAGAGATCGACCAGCAGTCGGCGATGAATCTGCTCACCTTCATCGGCAGCACCGGCAACGACGCATTCCATATTTTTGGTGACAGCGACGAGCGCTTCCATGTGCGTGGCGGCAATGATTTGATCCCGCAGGTGCTGGCATCCCAATTGAGCGACGCTATCCAGACAGGACATGTGCTGGAAGCGCTGCGCGGGGATGCCGGTGGCTATGTGCTCAGCTTCCGCGCGGGTGTGGCCTCACGCCAGGTGCGCGCGGCCCAAGTGATATTGGCGCTGCCATTCACGCTGCTGCGCCAAGTGCAGTTGGACGTGGCGTTGCCGGTGCTGAAACGACGCGCGATCGACCACTTGGCGTATGGCAGCAATGCAAAATTGATGATCGGGTTTGAACGCCGCATCTGGCGCGAGCATCACGCCAATGGTGCATCGATGAGTGCGTTGCCCTATCAAACCAGTTGGGAGACCAGCCGCAAGCAAGCTGGCCGCAGCGGGGTGCTGACCAATTTCACCGGCGGTGCCCACGGCCTCGCGCTGAGGCAGGGCAGTGCCAAACAGCAGGCCGAAGCAGCGGTGCGCGAACTGGATCGCGTATTTCCCGGCGCGGCTGCCGCGCGTGGCAACGCCACTGAGGCGCGCATGCACTGGCCTTCCAACCCGTGGGTGCAAGGCAGTTACGCATGCCTGCAACCGGGCGACTGGGCAACATTGGGTGGGGTGATGGGCGCGTCGGTCGGCGGCCTGCATTTTGCCGGAGAGCATTGCTCGATCGAAGCGCAAGGTTTTATGGAAGGCGGTTGCGATTCCGGTGAGCGGGCAGCCAAGGCGGTACTGGCGCAGCGTGGCAGCCACGATCTGACCGTTTGATTTGTTGAACCTGCGAGTATTTTTTTGCAGTGCAGCGTGCATTGACCCCGGCCCATCCCGCACGATCCACCCGCGTCCCGACGTGGGGGAGGGAGCAGGCCCGCTGAGACTTCGGTCTTGGCGGGTTTTTTATGGGCGCAATGCCACAATCGGCAGATGAATGACGATCCCGATACCGCATTGACGACCTTGCGCACGCGCGCCCTGCAACGTCTGCACGGCGCAGGTTGCGTATGGCAAGACGACACCCCACTGCTGCGCTTGGCGCAGGCCAGTGATTTCGCCATCGACACGCTGTGCGCACAACCCGATCTGCTGACGCAGTTGCAGACCACCGCAGCAGCACCGTTGACAATGCCGCTGCTGGATGCAGACAACCGTGCCGAGTGGCCGCGTCTGCTGCGCCGCTATCGGCAGGCCGAATCCACCCGGCTGATTTGGCGCGATGTGATTGAAGGCGCAGCGGTGGATGACATCTTGGCCGGCAGCACGGCCTTGGCCGATGCCTGTTTGCAAAGCGCACTCACTGCGCTGGAAGCCGAGTTTGCGCAGCGCTTCGGGGTGGTGCGCGATGCGCAAGGACAGGCGCAGCGGTTGGTGGTGTTTGGCCTGGGCAAGCTGGGTGGTGGCGAGTTGAACTTCAGTTCGGATGTCGATCTGGTGTACGCCTACGCCAACGAAGGCCAGTCCGATGGTGCGCGCAGTCTGCATGCGCAAGATTATTTTGCGCGGCTGGGCCAGCAATTGGCCAAGCTGCTGGATGAAGTCACCGCCGACGGGTTCTGTCATCGCGTGGATTTGCGCCTGCGCCCATTTGGCAATGCCGGGCGCGTTGCGTTGTCGTTTGCGGCGATGGAATTGTATTTCCAGCGTGAAGGCCGCGACTGGGAGCGTTACGCCTGGCAGAAAGCACGCTGCGTGGCCGGGGATATCGACGCGGGCGAAGCCTTTCTTAGCGCATTGCGGCCATTCGTCTATCGACGCTATTTGGATTACGGCGCGCTGGATGGCCTGCGGGCGATGAAGGCAATGATCGCCGCCGAAGTGGCGCGCAAAGACATGACCGATGACATCAAGCGTGGCCCCGGTGGTATTCGCGAAATTGAATTTTTGGTGCAGGCGCTGCAACTGATCCGGGGTGGGCGTGAGCGCGAGTTGCGTGAACGTCGTCTGCTGCCCGCCTTGCGTGCCTTGGTGGCCAGTGGCCACGTGGATGTGGCGACCGGCGCGATGTTGGAGCAGGCGTACCGATTTTTGCGCACACTGGAAAACCGCATCCAAATGTTGGCCGATGCGCAGACTCATGCGTTGCCGGAATCGCTGCTGGCACGCACGCGAATTGCGTGTGGATTGGGGTATCCCGATTGGCCGGCACTGGATGCCACGCTGACGGCGCAACGTGCGCAGGTGGCCGAAGAATTTGCGGCATTGTTGGCCCCGCGCCAGCGCGTGCGCGACGGCAAGCATAATTTTTCTGCGTATTGGCACAGCCTGCCCGAACACGCCGATGCCGCGGTGTTGGCAGATGCAGGGTTTGAAGCAGCCACCGAGCTACACGCCAGTCTGTGCGATGTTGTGCGTGCACCCGGTGTGCGCGATTTGAGCGACACCGCGCGTGCGCGGCTGGATCGGGTGTTGCCGGCCTTGTTGTTTGCCGCATCCACATCGGCGCAGCCGGATGCGGTATTGCAGCGGGTATTGCCCTTGCTGCATGCAGTTTTGCGGCGGACGAGCTACTTGGCGTTGTTGGATGAGCAGCCGGCGGCCTTGCAGCGCCTGGTCGATGTGCTGGCGCGCAGTGCATTGTTGGGCGAACGTCTGGCGGTGTATCCATTGCTGTTGGATGAGTTATTGGATGTGCGGGTCAGTGGGCAATTGCCGGATGCGCAGGCCATGCAGCGCGAATGTGCAGCGGCACTACGCGGCAATGACACCGAAGCGGCCTTGGATGCGCTCAACGAAGTGCGGCAAGCACTGAGTTTCAGAATGGCATTGGCGTTGTTGGATGCGCGAATCGACGCCCAAGATTGCGCCCGGCGATTGGCATGGCTGGCCGATGCCGTGGTGGCCTGCACCTTGCAACTTGCGCAAGATGACATGCATGCCGCGCATGGCGACATTGCAGCGGGGCAGTTTGCGGTGCTGGGTTACGGCAGCCTGGGCGGTGAAGAACTGGGCTTTGGCTCCGATCTGGATTTGGTGTTTTTGTTTGATGCGCCGACCGATGCGGTGTCCAACGGTGCGCGCCCACTGGATGCACCGCGTTGGTATGCGCGGCTGGGGCAAAAAATCGTGGCCTTGCTGGGTGCACGCACCAGTGCTGGGCGCTTGTTCGATGTCGATGTGCGGCTGCGCCCGGATGGGGCCAAAGGCTTGCTGGTTTCAAGCCTTGCCAGCTTCGCTGATTACCAGCGCACGCGCGCATGGACGTGGGAGCATCAAGCGCTGGTACGCGCACGCGGCGTGGCGGGTACGCCGGCGCTGCTGGCCACGTTCGAGCATCTGCGCAGCGACGTGCTGGCCAGCCCGCGCGAGGCAGACCGCTTGCGTGAAGATGTGGGCAAGATGCGCATCAAAATGCGTGCGGAATTAGACCGCAGCGATGCGGTCATGTTCGACCTCAAACAAGGTGCGGGTGGTTTGGTCGATTTGGAGTTTTTGTTGCAATGGATCGTGCTGCGGCATAGCGCAACCCAGCCCGCACTGCGCACTCCGCGCAGCAGCGCGGCACTGCTGTACGCGGCGCAAGTGGCGGGTGTCTTGGATGCCGACACCCATGCAGCTTTACGTACGGCGCATGCCTTGCTGTTGGATGTTGGCTTGCGCTGCACATTGGACCGACGCCCGCGACGTGCCGCCTACGATGCACCGATCGAAGCAGCGCGGGCGATGATTGCGGCGGCGGTGCGCGCGCAGGGGTTACAGGTCAGCGACTGCGCTGCACCGTGAGAGTCACGCCGCCGGCAACTTCAACCGTTGCCGCACGGTTGCCGCCACCCGTGCGGTTTCGCGCAGGGGCAGGGCTTCAAAATGCGCCAGTGTCGCGTCGTGTGTGCGGTCATGCGCATCGCCGTGTGGCATGTGCAGTGGGCGGGCACGACCACGCGCTAGCAAGGTGTCGATAAAGCCGCGCAGGCGGCCTTGTGCGCAGCTGGGTTGCGCGATGAACAGCGGCGCATAGGTTGCGGCCGCTTCGCTGAGCATATTGACCGAGTCAGGCGTACACACGATGCGGTCGGCATTGGCCAATAGGCCAGCATAGGCATTGGGGCCATCGCCGGTGTCGCGCCAGCGCAGACCAGGGAGGCGTGCGTTGATCTGGCCCATCACCTGCCGCCATGCTGCCGGTGTGCGGCGTGACGCAATCACGCTGAAACTTCCGCTTTCGGCTTGTGCTTGTTGCGCCAAGCGCTGTAACAGCGCAGAAAATTCGGCATCCGCCAATGGCGCATGCCGGGTGGGCCCGCCCACCAGCAACACGCTATGCGGGCTGGGTAGCATCGCCAGTGCGGGGAATGCGGAAATGGCGCGCAACAACCAGTCATCGTCCACCGGATGCAAACTGCCGATCAGCGGCACCACATTGTCTCCGCGCACTGCATCGTGTTCGGGTACGAGCAGCAGATCCCAGTGGCGAGCATCGATCCGTGGGTCAAGAATTTGCACCGCTTGGCTGCCGCGCATGCGCAACAGGCGTGTTGCTAAAGCGGCTTGGCGGCCACAGCCAATCGCCAGTGCTGGAGGCGTTTGCTGAGCGAGCTGAAAGGTTGCGCCTAGTGGTGCGGACAGCAGCGGCCAAGTGCGTGGGGCCAGCTGCCGTGCCAGCCAACTTGGGTGCAGGATGCATTCGCTGGCGTGGGCGTTCAGTGCCCGCGCCAACGCCAGTGCTTGCCGGGCATTGCCGGCATGGCCATCGTGAAGGGCAAGCGTGGGCGTCATGTCACAGGGTCATTGTTGCAATATTGCGTCTGATTCGTTGCAACTAGGTATGTTTGGATTTATCTGTAGAACTATACACTGTGCACCAACATCAACGCCGTAACTTCGAGGAACGTATGACTTCGCAACTGAATGACGCCGCGCACGATCAATTATTCCGCACGGCACGCACCTATAACGCTTTCAGTGGTGATATTTCCGACGCGACCTTGCAGCAGCTGTATGACTTGCTGAAATTTGGCCCCACCGAGGCCAATACCACGCCGGCACGCATCGTATTCGTGAAGTCCGCAGAGGCCAAGGCCAAGCTGGGGCCGGCGCTTTCTGAAGGCAATTACAACAAGACCATGGCCGCACCCGTGGTGGCGATTGTGGGCTATGACCTGCGTTTTTTTGACAAGCTGCCGGTGCTGTTTCCGCATACCGATGCCAAGAGTTGGTTTGAACACCGCGACGCCGATAACTTGGCGTGGGTGGCGATGCGCAGCAGCAGTTTGCAAACCGCGTATTTGATCTTGGCGGCGCGTTCGCTGGGACTGGACTGCGGGCCGATGACCGGCTTCGACAATGCCAAGGTGGATGCCGCATTCTTTGCCGGCACTTCGATTCGTTCCAATATTTTGGTCAACCTGGGCCATGGTGACCCCGCCAGCATCTTCCCGCGTTCACCACGGCTGTCGTTCGATGAAGCTTGCCAAATCGCCTGATCCCTCGGCTGTTGTTTCCTCATCTGGAGCTCACCATGAACAAGATTCGCCCCTTGTTATTGTCCGCCGCGCTGGTTGCTGGTGTGTTGACCTTGGCCCAGCCGATGGCTGTGGCGGCACCTGCCAGCAAGGCCGCCGCCACGGCGGTGGTCGCGCTGAAGCCGGTATCCGGGACATACACGCTTGATCCTAGCCACACCAATGTATTGGCGCAGTGGACGCATTTTGGTTTCTCGCAGCCCAGCGCCGAGTTCCGCATCAGCGAAGGCACGCTGGTGTTTGATGCCGCAAACGTCGCCAAGTCCAGCGTGACAGTGAGCTTCCCGATCATGCAGATCGACACCTTCGTGCCGCAATTGGACAAGCACCTGCAGGGCGTAGATTTTTTTGATGCGGCCAAATTCCCCATGGCCAGCTTCAAAAGTACTGCCGTTAAGTCTGCGGGGCTCAACAAGTTCACCGTGGTCGGCAATCTGACCATCAAGGACATCAGCAAGCCGGTGACCTTGGCGGTCACCATGAATGGTGCGGGTAAACACCCGATGGCAGGCAAACAGGCGATTGGTTTTACCGCCACCGCCAGCATCAAACGCAGCGATTTCGGCGTGGGTGCATATGCCCCCAATGTCAGCGACGAAGTGCATTTGCGCATCACCACCGAAGGCATGTTGGCCGATGCGCCAACGGTCGCAAAGTAAGGTGACGCCGTGATCATCGAACGCCCCTCGGCCCAGCGCGGCGATGTTGCGCTGGATTGGCTGCACAGCCGGCACACGTTTTCGTTTGGGCAGTACTACGACCCGGCGTGGATGGGCTTTGGGGTGTTGCGGGTGCTCAATGACGATGTGGTTGCCGCCGGTGGCGGTTTCGCCCCGCACCGACACGCCAATATGGAAATCATCAGTGTGGTGTTGGAGGGCGCGCTTGCGCACCAAGACAGCGCCGGCCACAGCGGCGTGATTCGCGCCGGTGATGTGCAATGGATGAGCGCCGGGCATGGCATCGAGCACAGCGAATACAACGGCTCGGATACCGAGGCCGTGCATTTTTTGCAGATTTGGATTCAGCCGGAGCGGCTCAACTATCAGCCGGCCTACGATCAAAAGCATTTCCCATTGGCGGCGCGGCGTGGACGCTGGGTGGTGGTGGCCGCCCCGCAGGGCGTGGATGGGGCGCTTGCCATCCGCCAGCAGGCCACGCTGGCGCTGGCGCGCTTGGATGCGGGCGAGCCGCTGGAAACAGCGCTGGATCCCAGCAAGCGGCACTGGCTGCACGTGGCCAGTGGCGCGGTGATGCTGGGTGAACGCACGCTTGCGGCGGGGGATGCACTGGGCTTCGTGGAAGCGTCCGGCAGCTTGCATTTGCAAGGCGTGGCGGCGGTCAGCGATCTGTTGTGGTTGACGCTGCCGGGCTGAGGGCGGCACTGGTAAACTGCACGGGTGTCCGCAACGTTTGTCTCACTATGGCCGAGCCCGCCCGCACCCCATCCACCACCGCCAAGCCGCAGCAGCGCCACGAGGTGCATCGCGCCGACCTGCCGCTGAGTTGCCCATTGCCCGCGCATGCGGTGTGGAACGAACACCCGCGTGTGTATCTGTCGATTGTGGAAGATGGCGGCCAAAGCCAATGCCCGTATTGCGGCAACGTGTACGTGTTGGTGGACTGAGTTGCAGCACCGCGCATGCGCCGCCTGACCGTGGTGCAATTGCTGCCGGCGCTGGACGCTGGTGGTGTTGAGCGTTCCACCTTAGAAATTGCCGATGCCTTGGTTCGCGCGGGCCATCGCGCCATCGTAGTGTCGGCCGGTGGACGCATGTTGCCGCAGTTGCAAGCCATCGGCGCACAGCATGTTGATCTGGATATCGGCAACAAATCGCCGCTGACGCTGCGGCATCTGCGTGCGCTGCGTGCGCTGTTGTTGGATGTCGATGCCGACATCGTGCACGCGCGTTCGCGGCTGCCGGCGTGGCTGGGCTGGTGGGTGCTGCGAAGCATCCCCGCCGCACGCCGGCCGCGTTTTATCACCACCGTGCATGGCTTGAATTCGCCTTCACGCTACAGCGCCATCATGGCCCGTGGCGAGTACGTGATTTGTGTGTCGAAGACGGTGCGCGACTATGTGCTTGCGCATTACCCGCACACCGACTCGGTGCGCCTGCAGGTGATTCCGCGTGGCATCGACCCGGCGGCCTTCCCGCGCACGGCCCGGCCCGACCTTGGCGCACGCGCGCAGGTGGCCGCCCTGCATCCGCAATTGGCCGGCAACGGCCCGTTGCTGGTGCTGCCCGGGCGCGGCACGCGGCTGAAAGGCCACGCCGATGCCATCACACTATTGGCGCAGTTGCGCGCTGGTGGCGTGGATGCACGGTTGTGGATGCCCGGGGCACGGCAGGCCGGGCGTGGCGCATATTTGGATGCATTGGCGCTACAGGCACAGGCTGCGGGTGTGGCGGATGCCCTAGCATTCACCGCGCCCACCGCCGACATGCTGCAAGCCTATGCCGCCAGCGATCTGGTGTTGCAGCTCTCGCGCAAGCCCGAGGCCTTTGGGCGCACCGTGATCGAGGCGCTCTCGGTCGGGCGGCCGGTGCTGGGCTGGGCGCATGGTGGCGCGGGAGAATTGCTGCGACAGTTGCAACCACAGGGGGCAGTCCTAGCGTTCGATGCGACGGCATTGGTGCAGTGCGCGCGCGCATTGTTGGCGCAGCCACCGCCATTGCCGGTTACGATGCCCTACACCTTGGCCGCGATGCAGGAGGCGACGTTGTCGCTGTACCGGAGAGTCTGTTCCCCATGAATACCGTTGCGCCGTCCAGCTCGCCTGCGATGTTGCGTTGGGCACCCGTGTGGGTGTTGGCGTTTGTTGCACTGTGGCCATTGCATGGGTTTGCCGAATTACTGCTGGTGCTGGGCGCGTTAGGCGCGCTGGCAACCTTGCTGGTGCGGCGTTTTCGCGGTGGCACCCAATTGCTCAGTGGGCCGGCGTGGGCATTGACCAGTGTGTTGTTCTTCACCTATTGGTTGCCTGAGTTGGTATCGGCCGTGGATGCGGTGGACACCTGGCGGTCACTGCGCGAAGTCTTGATCGACCTGCGTTATCTGCCGTTTCTATGGTTGGTGGCCGCCGCCGTGGCCAGCAAAGAAGGTTGGCAGAAGACCTTTACTGGGCTTGGCATCATCGCCTGGGTGTGGACCGGTGATGCTTTGATCGAAGCAGTCATCGGGCACAGCCCGCTGTTTTGGTTGATCGACCATGCCCGCATTGCGGTGACCGGGCGCAGCATGTGTGCAGGTTCCACCTTGGTCGCCGACCGCTTGGGCGGCGTGCTGGGGCCATGCAACCTGAAGCTGGGTATCTTGCTGGCCAGTCTGTCGCCGTTTGCACTGGCATTGGCGTGGAAAAGCTTTGGCCGGGTGGGGTGGTTGCTGACTGCGTTAGGCATTGGGCTGGTGATTATTTTGGCCGGTTCGCGGGCGTCTTGGATCGCTTATGCCTTGGTAATGCTGTGGAGCGGCTGGCGCGCGCTGGGCTGGAAGCGGTTGACCCTGCTGTTTGTCGCCGGGGCCTTGGCTTTGGGCTTGGCAACGGTGCTATCGCCGCAGGTGCGCGGGCGCGTGCAGTTGACCGCACAGGCGCTATCGGCCAACGAGACAGGTGTGGATGCTGCATTGAGTGGGCGCGGACGGATTTGGTCGGCAGCCGTGTGCATGGTGCGCGAACACCCCATCAACGGCGTGGGTGTGCGCGGTTTTCGCGATGCTTTTCCTGCCTGTGACCCCCAGCCCGGGGTGGTGGCGGCATGGGGCACTGGGGTGGCGCTGCATGCCCATCAGATCGTGCTGGAAGTGCTGTCTGAAACCGGGCTAGTAGGGCTGTTGATTTGGCTGGCAGGTGCCGCATTGGCTTGGCGGGCATGGCGATTTGCCGATGCCGCTGCGCGTGCACGGGCACGGCCGGCGATGCTGGCATTGGCGGTCAGCGTGTTTCCACTGAATACCCATCTGGCCGCGTATTCCACGTTTTGGGGCAGCGTGCTGCTGCTGCTGGCAGCGCTGTATGCCGGTAGTTTGTTGGGCCGGGATACGGACTGAGTCTGGCCAAGATGGGGCGTTGCAAGGCGCAAGTGTTGATGTGGCTCGGGCGCTGGGTGGCAGGGCTGTCGGCACCGGCGCGCGCACGCTTGGCATGGGTTTTATTGCGCTTGCCGTTGCTCAATAACCGACGCCGCAAAATTGCACGGATCAACCTGGCGTTGTGCTTCCCGCAATGGGATGCCAACGCCCGCGGCACATTACTGACACGCACCCTGCAGTCCAATGCGGTGGGCGCACTGGAAACCCTGCGCGCATGGTTTGCCACGCCGCAACAATTGGCTGGTAGTGCCGTCATCGAGGGGCTTGCACATCTGCAAGACGCATTGGCCGAAGGCCGCGGCGTGGTGGTGGTGGGTGCACATTACGATGGCATCGAACTGGCCATGCGCCACGTGGCCGATGCAATCGCGCAGCCGATGCCGATTTTGGTGCGCCGGCATAACGACCCTGCCATCGAGGCGGTGGTGACGCAGGCGCGGGAACGTTACGCCGGTCACACCTTCGACAAAAAAGACATTGCCGGATTTGCCGCGCAAGTGCGCGCCGGCAAGGCCGTGTTTTATGTGCCCGATCAAAATGCCGCGCGGCGCACGGTATTTGTTCCATTTATGGGCGTGCAAACCGCAACCTTGGGCGCGATTGGCGGCGTGTTGCAACGCTGCGGTGGGCGCGTGCTGCTGTTGTGGGCGCGGCGTGATGCGGCGGGTGTGCAGCATATCCAGCTGCAGCCGGCGTGGCCAGATTGGCCTAACAGCGATGACAGTGTGACCGCAGCGCGGTATATGGCGTGGATCGAGCAGCGCTTGCAGGCTGCGCCGGAGCAGTACTTGTGGGTGCATCGCAGATTCAAGACGCGGCCACCCGGTGACGCCCCGGTTTATTGATACAACACGTTGTCCGGCTGCTCGGGCTGGCGTTTGAAGCGGCGGTGGATCCACAAATATTGGCTTGGTGCAGCGCGGATCATGGTTTCGATTAGGGCCATCACCCGCGCGGTATCGGCGCTGGCATCTGCCGAGGGGAAGGCTTCCAGTGCCGGAGTAAGCCGCAGGCAATAGCTGCCATCGGGCATGCGGACATGCGCAAAACCCAGCACCGCCGCGCCGGATAGGCGTGCCAGTTGGTGGGTGGACGTCAGGCTATAGGCGCTATGGCCAAAAAATGGCACATACACACTCTCGCCACGGCGGGTGTCTTGATCGGGGGCAAACCACAGCAGGCCGCCTTGTTTGAGATGGCGCAGCGCCGGGCGCAGTTCTTCGCGGGTGAACATCGCGCTGGCATAGCGCATGCGGCCACGGCGCACGGCCCATTCCATCGGCCCGGTGGCGTGAGGGCGGTACATCCCGGCCAAAGGTGCATGCGCGCACATCAAGCGCGCGGCCATTTCCAAGGTCACAAAATGCCCCGAAATAATAATCACACCGCGCCCCCCGGCTTGCGCGGCGGCGAGATGCTGCAAACCTTCCACCTGCACGCGCCCTTGCATGGGCGCGACCGAGCCCCACCACGCGCGGGCAAATTCAAACAGGCCGATACCCAATTGCTGAAAACTTTCACGTAAAAGTGTTGCTTGGGCGGGGGCATCGAGATCTGGGAAGCACAGCGCAAGATTGCGCGCGGCCACCCGCCGACGGCTGCGCAAGAGCACGGCCAACAGCGGGCCGATGCGCTTGCCCAACCATTGCTGCAAGGCCCATGGCAGGCGTGCCAGCAGCATGCACAGGCCAACCCCCAGCCACACCGGCCAATACCGGGGCGAGAAGCTGGGGCGGTCGAATTGGGGGGCTGCTGCATTGGCGGACATACGGGGATTCTACCGGGGGCTGTGGCTTCGCTATCCTGTGCGGATGCAAACCGACTTCACCGAGCGGGTGCTGCGTGGCGTGTACTCGGCCGCGTTGTATCTGTTATTGCCCATCACCTTGTATCACCTGATCTGGCGCGGATTCCGTCAGCGTGCCTATTTTCAGCGCTGGGATGAGCGTTATGCCAGCTATGCCGATGGCGCTGCACAAGCGCCACTGTGGTTGCATGCGGTGTCGGTGGGTGAGGTGAACTTGGCGGCGCCATTGGTGGCGCAATTGCGGGCGCAGCGCCCGGATTTGCAGCTGGTGGTGACCACCATCACCCCCACCGGTTCGGCACGGGCCCGCGCGTTGTGGGGCGACTCGGTGGCGCATGTCTATTTGCCGTATGACCTACCCGGCGCGGTGGGGCGGTTTTTGACGCACTTCCGGCCCGCGCTGGCGCTGATTGTGGAAACCGAATTGTGGCCCAATCTGCTGTTTGCCTGCCGTGACCGCAACATCCCCACCCACATTCTCAATGCACGATTATCAGCGCGCTCGTTGCGGGGCTATCGCGTGCTGGGGCCACTGATCCGGCGCGCGCTGAGCAGTGTGGCCTTGGTGGCAGCGCAATCTAACGACGATGCGCGCCGGTTCTTGGAATTGGGGGCGCTGCCCGAGCGCGTGCAAGTGACCGGCAACTTGAAATTCGACATGGCACCCGTGCAAACCTGCCAAGTGGAAACGGCATTTGCCGCAGCGCTGGGTGCGGCGCGTCCGGTATGGATTGCGGCCAGCACGCATGAGGAAGAAGAAGCCGCTGTGTTGGAGGCGCATCTGACTTTGCTGCGCAGTCATCCGGATGCCTTATTGCTGTGGGCACCGCGCCACCCGGAGCGTTTCCGCGCGGTGGCGCAGCGCGCCAGCGATATCGGGCTGGTGGTGGCCACGCGCTCACAGCAGCAATGGCCGCAGACCAGCACGGGGGTGTTCGTCATCGACACCTTGGGTGAATTGCTGAATTTTTATGCCTGTGCACAGGTGGCCTTTGTGGGCGGCAGTTTGCAGGACATCGGTGGGCACAATTTGTTGGAGCCCGCCGCCACCGGCACCGCCATTCTCACCGGACCGCATCTGCATAATTTTGCCGATATCGCACGCCGTCTGCGGGAGGCGCAGGCCATGCGCATGGTCACCGATGCCGCATCGCTGGCACGCGCGCTGTGTGAATTGTTTGATGATGCCGACGTGCGGCAAGCCTTGGCCCAACACGCCGCGCAACTCTTGCAAGAAGGGCGCGGCGCACTGGCACGCACCCTGACCTTGATTGCGCCGAAGTTGCCGCCAGCAGCGGGAATCTAGCTTTCTTTGTGTGAACGCTAGACCCTCGCCGGCAAGATCGGTAGACCGGCAAGACCAGCCGATTACTGCGTCGCCAAGCTCTTATCAATGGCCTTATCGGTCGTCAGCAGACGATTGATGTCTTCAACATCACTGACATCCAGTGTGCCGGCGGCTTGATCGAGCAACAACCGGCTTTGCAGGAAGTTGTACTTGGCTTGGGCGTAGGCCTGTTGCGCGCCAAACAAGGTGCGCTGGTTATTCAGCACATCCAGCACGGTGCGGGTACCTACTTCCAGGCCCACTTGTGAGGCATCGTAAGCGCTTTGTGCCGATACCAGCGCCAAGCGACGCGCTTCAACTTCGCTGATGCCGGCCACCAGCGCTTGATAGGCGTTGCGCGTGCTGCGCTCGATCGAGCGCTTGGTTTGTTCCACGCCATCGGCAGCGGCATCGCGCTGGGCCAGTGCGCTGCGCACACCGGATTGGGTGGCCAAGCCCGAGAAGATGGGGATGTTCAAAGTCAGGCCAACGCTGGTGCTGGCTTTGTTGGCGCCGATAAATGCCGGGTCATACAAGCCGGTGATGGCCTTGCCATACGAAGCCGTGAGACCCAGCGTGGGGTAGTGCCCCGCACGTGCGGTCTTGACCGACGCCTCGGACGCATCCAGGCCGGCACGCTGTGCTTTCAATGACGGGTTGTTATCCAACGCGCTGGCGACCCAGGCATCCACACCCTTTTCTGACGGCAGCGCGGGCTTGAAGTCATCGGGCAGCGCTTTGAGGTTTTTCACCGGGGCATTGGTGATTTCGATCAAGGCTTGATACGCATCTTGCGCGGCATTGCGGGCCAACAACGTGTTGGCGCGCGCACCGTCGTATTGGGCGCGGGCTTCATACACGTCGGTAATGGGGGCCAAGCCGACGTCCAATCGTTTGCTGGCGTAGTCAAATTGCTTTTTCAGTGCGGTTTCGGCGGTTTCGGCGGCGGCCAGTGTTTCCAGCTGCACCAAAACGTTGAAGTATGCCGCCGATGTGCGGGTGATCAAGGTTTGCCCAGCGGCTTCCAAGGTGAAGCCACCGGCGCGGTCTTGTGCCTTGGCGCTCTCCAAATTGCTGTAATTGCCGAAGTTGAACAGCGATTGCTGCATGTTCACCCCCCACGATCCGGTACGCACGCCACCCACGCCGTGATCGGCACGATTGGCGCCAATACTGCCGCCGATATTGGGCAGCAGCGCCGCACGGGCTTGCACCGGGCGCTCGGCGGACACCAGTCGGTTGGCTTCGGCGCTGGCGTATTGCGGATCGCTGTTGCGTGCGTTGTGATAGCTCTGGAGCAGGTCATCGGCTTGCGCCGCAACAGGCAGCAAGGCAAGGGCAAGGGCAAGGGCAAGTGGGCGACGCAACATGGGGAGAATCCTTAGCGGGGCTTACAGGGTGAAGGTGGGCGTAGGCGCTGCGCCCACCAGATAGGGCAGGTCGGTTTCAAACAACGTTTCAATGCGGCTGCCGTTGACCGTGCGATGCACCAGTGTCGCCTCCAGTAACGGTGATTGACCGTGCACGATGAACATGCGTCCATTCGGGTTCAGCCATTCCATAAAGCGTGTCGGAATCTGCCCGACCGCACCAGTGACACAAATCACATCGAAGCTGCGGCCGGGGTTCCATGTCATCGCATCGGCACAGCGCACGGTCACGTTGCCAATGCCTTGCGTGGTCAGTCGCGCCTGCGCGGCTTCGGCCAAATCGGCATGCAATTCAACGCTGATCACCTCGCGCGCCAAGCGCCCCAAGCAGGCGGCCAGATAGCCGCTGCCGGTACCAATTTCCAGCACGCTTTCATGTGCTTGTGGCAGCAGCGCCTGTAGGCAGCGGCCTTCCAATACTGGCTTCATCATCACCTCGCCGTGGCCCAACGGCAGTGCAGTATCGGTATAAGCTAGGTTGCGCAGCGCATCGGCCACAAAGGCCTCGCGCGGCAGTGCACCAATTGTGTCCAGTACGCGAATATCCAGCACATCCCAAGGACGTACTTGCTGTTCCACCATGGTTTCACGGGTGCGGGCGAAGTTGATATTCATGCAGGGAAAATCCGTCACTGGGAACCGCGTAGTGTAATGCGCCGAGGGTCTTGACTGGTGCGCAGTGTGAGCGTGTTGGTACACCAGCACGCAGTGCCGGAAGTCACCGCCACTCTTGGCAGCAGGGGCTGTCGTTCAGCGCTGCGCATAGGCGCGTAAAAACAAGTCGACCACGCTCGTGATATGCGTCTCCACGCTGTCGGCGCAACCACTGTTACCGCCACAGCAGCCGCCAAGGACGGCACGCGCGTGTAGATCGCCTTTGAGCAGGGTGAAAAAGTGACTGGCCGCCCGCGCGGGGTCGTCGATGTCCAGCTCGCCGGCGGCGATCCGGCGTTCCAGTAGCGCGGTGAAGGCCTCGTTGACGCGCTTGGGGCCGGCATCCCAAATCATTGTGGACAGACTGCTATCGGCCACTTGCGGCGAGCACAGGACGCGATGCCCGGCGATGGCCTCGGGGGCCAT
>Ga0208825_1000641_pt1 | contig 31928 bp, 25 predicted proteins | sample AD_UKC113_MetaG_FD_184450 | JGI IMG/M metagenome (GOLD analysis project Ga0208825, IMG submission 184450) | Active sludge microbial communities of municipal wastewater-treating anaerobic digesters from Hong Kong - AD_UKC113_MetaG (SPAdes)... | ecosystem: Engineered > Bioreactor > Anaerobic >...
CTACAAATAGATCAATAACTCTTGCCCAGGAATTTTCCGGAACCAATTGTTCTAAATAAATAATTTGGAACTGATTTCTATCTTCGCCAATAACATGTTGCATATTTAACTAATTAAATTACTGTTAAATATACAATTTTTCTATCGATAATGCAAGTTATTTTAGAACATTTTAAGTCGTAATTGTAAAAGATTGGAATTAGTTTTTGCACAGACTCGCGAGTAAGCACAAGTTTGGTTACATTAAAATTGTTACCTGATTGTTACCTGCACAGGTAATAATATGCTCTAATGAATTGTTTGTTAGGTTATTCTCTTGTTACCTGCAATAACCTATTTTACGTAAACACGGTTATTTGTTGAAATAATTCATTTTTACAGATATTTGTTACGGGTTAGGTGATAAAATCCAAGTTATTATTCTGGCCCCATACACCGAACGATACCACTGCTTGGAGGTGAGTTGGGAGGGGTGCAATTCCTGAAATTTATAAATTATGGGAATTGATGTTTATACTCTTTCTATTGAGTATCCTGATGCAATAATTCAAGTAAAATTAGGGGATCTTCTTGAAGCTGCTCGTCAGTTTGCAAAAGATCTGGAATCATTAAAAGAATCTACAAGAAAAGACAGAAACTTACCCGATACTCTCTATACTAAAAGAGAGGTTATGGATTTATTGGGTATAAGTGAGACCACCTTATGGAGATGGCATACAAAATACGACTATCTGCACCCGATTATGGTAGGTTCGGAGCGTCGCTGGAGCAGAAAAGATATCTCTGCAATTATTGAAGGGAAAGTCAAAGACTATGCCGGCAACCCTGTTTGGACAGTAGGGAAAAGCAATATTTCATGTAAAGAGAGAAAGTAACGGGGGCGGATGATAGTTTCACAGACAAGCTTTCTTTGGAGCTTGAGAAAAATTCTATTGTCAGCGATGATTGTAAACACGTCGGAATGCTCTCAATCAAGACGGCGAACAAATCAGTTGAAGATGCTCTGAAGATGCCGAATCCTGTGGATCTTTATTATGGACTTCTCAATGAGGGAGAGGTTGCTTGTCTCTTTGCAGATTCCAATGCCGGTAAATCCATTTTCGCGGTCCAAATGGCAGATTACATATCCAGGTATAGAAAAGTTCTTTATGTGGATGGACTATAACATCAGATATTGTAATAAGCTCTGTAAATCCCTCAATAGACAGCGATTTTACACTATTCCTGTCAAATTTGCTTGGAAGAGAAAACACTCTCAAGGTGGTAAGAGATTACCGCATTGGAGTCACAAAAAGCAGAGATGTGATCTTCTACCAGATAGACATAGAGGGTCGTTGTCGTACAGGAAAGATAATGAAGTATAATCGGATGACCGGACACAGGATTAAAGATGAAAATGTGGGTGGAAAAATTACGTGGGTTCACTCTATTTTGAAGCAGTCCAGCAATCCTAAACTGCGTTTGCCGGATAGATGGGAGTTAACTCAGTGCCTGTTTGGGGAGCATCTTTTGAAGCAATATCCATTTAAGAATGTGGCCATTGTTGAGAGTGAGAAAACGGCTGTTATCTGCAGCTCTTTTTGGCCGGAGTATGTGTGGCTGGCTACCGGTGGAAAATCTCAACTCAATAACCGGCTCCAAGTTCTGAAAGGGCGTAAGATTGTGGCTTTCCCGGATGTGGATGGATACAAGGAATGGAAAGAGAAATTATATCAACTTCGGGAGCTGGACATAATGGTTTCGGATATTCTGGAGAAGAATGCCACTGCAGAGGACAGAAATAATAATGTAGATATTGCTGATCTGTTAATTCGGCAATATCGGAAAGAGCATATTGCCATTACTCCGGTTGAGGAGAAAAAGGATCCGATGAAAAATCCTGTTTTTTTGAAAATGAAGGAATATGTAAAACTGGGCAATGAGGAAGAGATTGCTTTGTTGATTGATGACTTGGATTTGGAGATGGTGGGGTATAAGAGATTGAATAATTAAAAATAATACTTAACTTAACGAGGCTCTTATAAATACATTAATTTGGCATTTCTGTAATAAATACTAATAGTTCCAAGAAAAAAAGAAAACACAAGTCCAAATAAAAAGTGACTATTTAAACGCAATATTTAGTTGGATCCTGTCCTAAAAAGGCGGTTTTGACGATAAAAACAATAAAAATTTATGAGAAATATATTATCCAACAAACATTTAAATATCTCGTTTTTGGGACGACATATTTAACGAACATGAATCTATAAAAAAGTTAGGGGGCATAATAAAAAACAATGACAACTACCGAAAAAACTAAAATATTCCAAAAGCAGATTAGTGAAAGATTAACTGATTTGTTTGATAAATCACTTCATCAGACAGATGAGATAAGGGAAATTCTTGAAGTATTATTTGTCAACAATAATGGTGGTGATGGGGGTAATATTACTATTCACAAAGTATTAGAATGTATAAATGAACCGGAAACATTTTATTATAAAAACGATGCAATTGTAGACCGTTTTGGACAAGATAGGGGTAATAAAATATATAGTCCAAGGATTGATTTAGGAATTGCTCCCTCATTCGTCAGGTCGGGAGAGAGAAAAAGCAGATGTTTTATGAATATTTTATTACCAACTGGAACTCGAGCAAATTTTTATGATTTGATTGAAAAAACGGGTATAATTCAAAATCTCAAAGCCATGATTAAGTCAAAATCAGATGAAAATTTCGATTTGATTGATATATCCCGAAGTGATTATGGTATAAATAATTCACCATTATATCTATTTGGTATTGAGATAGAGAATAATCTTGATACAAAACATTTAATGGGTGATTTTTTAAATTCATTAATGCTTTCGAAAAATCCGATTGTCCTGGTTCAACATAGTAAATTAGATAGTGCATTAAATCTGGTTAAATTCATTTATACAATTAAGGAATTAAAAGGAATAGATTATACTTTTTTTTCAAAAGTTGATTTATTGACAATAAGACAATTTAAAGAAATAATAAATAGTTTATTGCGACAAAAAAATATTCAAGAGATTGATATGATAGATTATGAATAAATTACGCCCCCTAATAAATAGGACTTCATGTGGTACGTAGTGCCCAGACCTGAAGTCCGTGTTGAACTACATCCCAGTCAATTTTGCTATGGACTTATCAACGGTTTTCAGTTTTGCGGTTTTATATTTTATGGGCCAGAGCAGGCAGGCAATCCCTATCGGGCATAATTTGGGTACATGTTTTTTGCCGGATTTCTATTCCTAAAGATTTTTCCTTCTCAGAAGATTTAACGTCTAACGATTTTTACCATCTCCGGACAAAAAGAACGTTATCCACAAAAAATGCAGATTGCAAAGGATTCTCCTGATGTTATTGTTTACCCGCTACAACATGTGAATAGAGGTTGGCAGGAGATCTCACCCTGGGCATCATCACTGTCCTGTGCATGGTTCCCTGTTTGCAGAACGGGCACAGACAGATGTCAAAGCCGGTAAGCCTTTTCAGCCTCCGGACATATAGTCAGACAGAGGAACAATCCGGTCCTTTTTGTACTTGCTCAGGCGGATATGTATTGTTTTACGTTCAAAGTCGATGTCGGAGAGTTTCATGTTGATGACCTCCTGTCCGCGAAGCCCGGCTGAATATATAAGGGTCAATACTATGCGGTGTTTTAGCAGTGTCGGGGCCTTGAACAGCACCTTCAACTCAGAACGGTTAAGAATAACAGGTAACTTGGCGTCCTTCTTGAGGGATGGAAGTGAGATAGCCCTTTTGTTCTGACCAAGCAGCCGTTAATAATATCTGAGCCCATAAACTGCGTGTTTGAAATTGCTACGGGATGTTGATTTGGCTGACAGGGCGAGGGCTGTGAGATACACGTTAATCTCGTCATCGGCAATAAGCTCCGGCAACCTCCCGAAATGCAGGGAGATGGCTGCTACACGGCGGATGTAGTTGTGAAGAGTGCTTTTGCTTTGACCCCTCAATACCACCTGCTGCTGAAGCTTCTGGAAGATACGGTCGAACCCCGGAACGCATTCCAGAGCCCTCTCGATAATGGTTGATTCTGATTTTTTTTCTCATACGGCATTACTTTTTTTGATTTGTACTGCCGTAAAGTTCATCAAATCAGATTTTATGCTTAATTTTATTCACTGAAAAACTATCCCGGGAGGGATTTAGTTCAACACAGGCTCAAAAGCAATATGGGTTTAAGTGGTTAAGCGAGCTTTGTTCTCGATACATGCTTTTCCACGGTTTATGAGTGAGTGCTCACGAAGTCCTCATTACTTATAGACTCAACAGTGAGTGGCCAATTTAAGACGACAATCAGAATAAAGATGAAAGAAAAAGTTGAAGATAAACTTGATAGAATAGCCGACATATGGAATAACTTCATATGGGACTACAAATTTTGTTCAAATAAAATAAAATTTAACGATGAAGTAAAAACAAACTACTTTGGTGATATTCTCGGATATTTCCAAGACACTCTTGATATCGTATTTACTAGCAAAAGATATTCTAATTTCACAGACAAGTTTTCTTTTACCATAAGTTTCTTACAAGCAGTTTTTATTCAACAAGACTTTATTAATGAGATGTTGGCGATTTTCGAAACAGGTATTGATGATAAAACACTGAGAAATGACCCAACCTATAAAATAAATAGAGAGATACGTAATGAACTAGTTTGGAATTTATAACTTAGCATGGACAAAGAGTTAAGCAAAAACTTAACTTTAAGACATGAAAGGAAATCGTATGCATTATGATCGTAAATTCAAGGAAAATGCGGTCAACTTAAGTTATCAGCGAGACAATATCAATGATCTTGCAAGGGAATTAGGAATCCGTTCAGAGTTGGTTTATCGCTGGCGAAGGGAATTAAAGGAGTACGGTGCGGGTAGTTTTTCCGGACACGGAGTTCCCAATCTCACTCCGGAGATGAAAGAGCTTTCTGATCTCAAGAAACAGGTTCAACGCATAGAGACAGAGAATGAGATATTAAAAAAAGCTTTAGGCATCATCTCCAAGAGCGATCGTTGATTTATAATTTTATATCTGATCATGAGCATAAATGGACGATTGAGATGATGTGCAGGGTATTGATGATAAAAAGGAGCAGCTATTATGCATGGAAACACAGGAAAGATGGTAAAACGGCCTCTATCCTGTTGCAGAAAATATACTCAACAGGGAATTCAATGTTTCCGTACCAGGTAAGGCATATGTGTCTGATATCACATATATCCCGACAACAGAGGGGTTTCTCTATCTCACAAGTGTGATAGATCTCTTTGATAGGAAGGTTATTGGATGGTCAATGAGTAACGGACTAAGTTGCCAGGAGATTGTAATACCTGCTTGGAATATGACATTAAACCGCAGGGCAAAATGAAATACTCTCTTGATGTGCGAATGATATGATTATTGTCCCATTTGTCCTATGTGTCACTTTATTTTGGAATGGGACAGTAAGTATTACCTAAGAAAAATTGCCCTCAAATTGAGGGCGATTTCTACATCTTGTCTATCAAGTCGGCTTTGATGTCAATGTTTATAGTCCGGTATCTGGAAAATGCCCGGCTTCCCTCTTTGTGACCGCTGAGGCTGCCGACAAGATTTGGATCCTGGACTTTGTTGTAAAGGTTTCCGACAAAAGTTCTTCTTGCTAAATGTGAAGAGGCAACATCTGCAATACTTTTCTGTATAATGTTGTTGAGAAATAAGCGGGAAAATAGGGACTTCGGAATAAGAAAAGTGTTTGTCTATAAGTGCTTCATTCTGCTTGTACTCAGGTGCCGTTTTAACAATTTCACGTCCGCAAGACGTCCGCAAGTTTGAAAATAGATGAAATAATCTGAAATTATCTAAAATAAGAAAAATTGTGTATACCTTTGTACTATAATTATATATGGCGTTTAGAAGGCTATATATCAACGGTATGTAAAATGGCTCATGACATGATGGTAAGTCCTGTTCTGGGCACTTTAACTTTAACAAAATTTGAAAGCTGTTAGTTGACAGCTTTGTTGGTTTTATGAAGATAGTTTTTTTAGATCAGGCCACAATGGGAGATGACATCTCATTTAAGCCTTTTGAAGAGTTAGGAGACTACCATGGCTGGCCGTTAACATCTCCAGATGAAGTGGCGTCAAGAATATCTGATGCTGAGGTGGTTATTGTCAATAAAGTTGTAATAGGCAAGCCTGAAATTGATGCTGCTCCAAGACTCAAGTTAATATGTGTGGCTGCTACAGGCACCAATAATATTGATGTAGAATATGCCTTATCTAAGGGAATTCCTGTAAAAAATGTAAAGGGATATTCAACCGAAAGCGTTACACAGATTACATTCTCGCTGGTGTTGGCATTGCTTGATCATATTCTCTATTTTGATTCCTTTGTCAAGAGTGGAGAGTATAGCAGGGGAAGGATGTATTCCAATCTTCAAAGACAATTTTCAGAACTGAATACAATGGTGTTTGGAATAATTGGTATGGGCGACATTGGAAAAAACGTTGCGAGAATAGCTACGGCATTTGGGGCGAAAGTTCAGTATTACTCTACGTCAGGTGTTGCTCATTGTAAGGATTATCCCATGGTTAAGCTCAATGAACTTTTGGGTACTTCGGACATAATATCTATTCATTCGCCACTTAATGACAGAACAAAAAATTTGATCACTATCAAAGAGTTAAGGATGATGAAAAGTTCTGCAATTATTGTGAATATTGGCAGAGGGGGTATAATCAACGAGGCTGATCTGGCAAGGGCTATTGATGAAGGTGTAATTGCTGGGGCTGCAGTTGATGTATATGAAAAAGAGCCACTACCTTTGGATCATCCGTATCTTAGGATAAAAAAAAGTGACAGAATATTATTAACTCCACATGTCGGATGGGCAAGTATTCAGGCACGAACACTGCTTTCTTCCAAAATTGTAGAGAATATTAAGTCAGTTCTTAAAATATAAGATTATTTTAACGGAGAATCTGGTTCTTTTTTCATGTAGTTGTACTCAAGTCTATCTACCAAACGGGGAAAGAATTTATTTATAAGTACTGTAAGTTTACCAATTGGTGTCAAAATAACTTGGGATTTTCGTTTTTTTATGCCTTTAATCAAATGTTTGACACAATCTTCTGCTGTCATCATTGATGATTCATTTCTTGGAGTCTCTCCTTGGCGGCTCCCGTCTGAGACAAGTGCTTCTTCTCTGATATTTGATGCAGTAAACCCCGGAGCAAAAATCATTACATGCAGATTGTCTTTTAAATGTTCTATCCTGAGAGTTTCGAGAAAGCCATATATTGCAAATTTGGATGCTGAGTAGCCTGTACGAGCTGGCAGTCCTTTAAAACCGGCAATTGATATCACTCCAACAATAGAACCATGGGTTTTTAAAATATAGGGAAGAGCATATTTCGTGCAATATACGGTACCCCAAAAATTTACACCCATCAATCTTTTGATAACCGAAAGGTCTAAATCGATAAAAAGTGCTCTCATAGATATTCCTGCATTGTTTACAAGTACATCTATTCTACCGAATCGTTTAATTGTTTGTTCAACAAGATTTTTGCAATCTTCTTCGAGTGACACGTCCGTTTTGACTATAAGTGTTTCTGTAATTCCTGACAACTGTTTCTCAATTTCGAGCAATTTGTCGAATCGTCTGGCTGCCATGACAACTTTTGCACCTTCGGATGCAAAAGCTTTAACGGCAGCCAGACCTATCCCCGAAGTGGCTCCGGTTACAATAACAACTTTGTCTTTCAATTCAAACATGAAAGCAAGAAAAAATTATTTTTATTCAATTGCCTTATTCTCAATCTCAGCACCTTTGTATGCACCGTTTTTGAGCTTCACGGCAATTTTGGAAAATACATCAAGCGTGTATTGAACATCATCAAGAGAATGCATTGCTGTAGGAATAATCCTAAACATTATCACGCCTCTAGGAACTACGGGATAAACTACTACAGAGCAAAAGATCTTATAATTATCTCTAAGATCAATGATTATGTTAGTTGCTTCAACAACGCCGGCTTTAATGAAAACAGGAGTAACACAAGCTTCTGCCTCACCTATATCAAATCCTCTTTCTCTTAGTCCGTTCTGCAGTGCTCTTGTAATAGTCCAAAGCTTTTCGCGAAGTTCAGGTCTTGTACGGATGAGCTCGAGACGCTTCAAATTACCTATAACAAAAGGCATTGGAAGAGCCTTTGCGTAAATTTGAGAACGGGCGTTGTAACGTAAATAGTTGATGATATTTCTTGGTCCGGCGACAAAGCCGCCTATTGAGGCCATAGATTTTGCAAATGCTCCAAAGTAGAGGTCAATGTCATCCATAACATTAAAATGCTCGGATGTACCCCTGCCATTAGCTCCCATTACTCCAAATCCATGGGCGTCATCAATGAGAATCCTGAATTGATACTTTTTTTTGAGTTCGACTATTTTGTCGAGTATCCCTAATGCTCCAGTCATTCCATAGACACCCTCAGTAATAAGCAAGATTCCGCCCCCTGTCTCTTCTGTCAGTTTGGTAGCTCTAATCAGAGCTTTTTCACATTTTTCTATATTGTTGTGAGGATAAACAATTCTCTGCCCCATGTGGAGTCTGACTCCATCCATTATACATGCGTGGGCTTCTGAATCATAAACAATTATATCATGTCTGTTAACAAGCGCATCTATTGTTGAAACCATTCCCTGATATCCAAAATTAAATAGAAAGGCATCTTCTTTGAGTTCAAAATCAGCAAGTTCTCTTTCAAGCTGTTCATGATATTTTGTGTGTCCGGACATTATGCGTGCACCCATAGGATAACCAAGTCCCCATTGTGCAGCGGCTTCTGCGTCAACTTTTCTGACTTCAGGATCATTTGCCAAACCAAGGTAATTGTTGAATGTCCATGCAAGAACCTCTTTTCCGTCAAAAATCATTTTAGGTTGTATGGGTCCTTCTAGCTTGGGATAAGTAAAATAACCATGGCCCTTGCTTCTGTATTGTCCAAGAGGACCTCCTTCATCATTGTTTATTCTGTCAAAAATGTCCATTTGATTTATTTAATTTTATGTATATCTTAATTTTCTTCCTATTCTGAGTATTGTATTCTTCCTGATCCCGTTGAGAGCGCAAAGTTTTGAAACTGAGACACCTGTTTTCATGGCAATTTTACCGAGAGTGTCTCCACTACGTATTGTCCAATAGCGCCTCTTTGAGATTTCTTTTTTGTATAAAAAATTTTGAGCTGAAAGCTTGTATTTTTCACTTGAGACACTTTGTGTGTCAAAGTTGATAAGATCGTTCGGATTAATTGGATTGCCCAGATATCTCGTTTCGAAATGCAGATGATAGCCGGTAGATCTGCCGGTACTCCCGCCCAGACCAAGAATGCCCCCGGAAGACACAGTATCTCCAGGATTTACAAGAATCTTATTAAGATGACCGTAAAGAGTTTCAAGACCGTTGAAGTGTCTGACAAGTACATAATAGCCGTATCCTCTTCTATCGTATTTGGTCAATCTGACAACACCATCAAAAGCACAGTATACAGAGTCGTTTTTCATCACTTTTAGATCTATTCCGTAGTGATACCTCCATTTTCTGAATCCAAAATTGGAAGTTACGTATTTGGATGATGGAGGAAAGTATCCGGACAGGTCAAGTATTACGGTATCTTTCATATCTACAAGATCAACCTTGTATGGGTTTATTTTGGTATCACTCCAAATGTCATACTCTTCAGGTATATCTGAAAACTCATTGCACCTTTCAAAATCTATAAGTTCAGGAATAGGCTTTGAATAATTAAGCCCAAAAATGTCGCCTGAGTAGTCTGGAACTGCAACAGGTATTTCAGGCAAAAGAAGAACAGGCCTTACAGGCAAAAAAGGAAAATCACGTTTTTTTGATTTACCCTCTGCTGAGATTGCAACAGAAAATGTCAAGAGCAGCAGAAATAATGAAATCAGCTTAATGTTGTCTGTATCAGGCATCGATGTTGGCGTATTTTGCGTGAGTTTCAATAAATTCTCTTCTTGGCGGCACGTCGTCGCCCATCAGCATTGAAAATATTCTGTCTGCTTCTGCAGCATTCTCAATATCAACCTGCCGCAAAATCCTGGTCTCTGGATTCATAGTTGTGTCCCAGAGTTGAACGGCATTCATCTCTCCAAGACCTTTGTATCTCTGAATATGCAGTCCTGATTCCTTTCCTGCTCCCAGTTTTTCTATTGCTGCTTTTCTTTCTTCTTCTGTCCAGCAATACTGCTCCTGTTTGCCTTTTTTGACAAGATATAAAGGAGGTGTGGCTATGTATACATGGCCCTTTTTTATTAAATCCTGCATGTACCTAAAGAAAAAAGTAAGAATAAGTGTGGCTATATGACTTCCGTCAACATCTGCATCTGTCATAATTATAACTTTGTGATATCGCAGTTTTGTGAGGTTAAGTGCCTTACTGTCTTCTTCAGTTCCTACAGTTACTCCAAGAGCTGTATAAATATTTCTGATTTCTTCGCTTTCAAAAACTTTATGCTCCATAGCTTTCTCAACATTGAGAATTTTTCCTCGGAGTGGAAGAATTGCCTGGAACATTCTGTCACGACCGGTTTTAGCAGTACCGCCGGCAGAATCTCCTTCGACAAGGAACAATTCGCATTTTGATGGATCCCGGTCAGTACAGTCAGCCAATTTACCAGGCAGGCCTGATCCTGACATTACAGTTTTTCTCTGAACAAGCTCTCTGGCTTTTCTGGCAGCGTGTCTTGCTGTTGCTGCAAGTATGACTTTGTCAATTATAGCTTTTGCGTCTTTCGGGTTCTCTTCAAGATAATTTTCGAGAGCTGTAGTAGTGGCTTGTGATACAGAGGCCATTACCTCAGGATTGCCAAGTTTGGTTTTTGTCTGTCCTTCGAATTGAGGTTCCTGAACTTTTACAGATATTATAGCAGTTAGTCCTTCTCTAAAGTCAGAGGCATCTATGTCAAACTTCAATTTTGAAAGCATCCCGGTTTTGTCGGCGTAATTTTTAAGAGTGGTTGTAAGACCTCTTCTAAATCCGCTCAAATGTGTGCCTCCCTCAATAGTATTGATGTTATTGACATATGAGTGAACATTTTCTGTAAAACCGTTATTATACTGCATAGCAATTTCAATCGGAATGCCACTTTTGTCGTTTTCAAGATAAATAGGTTTATCTGTTAACTTTTCTCTTGTACCGTCGAGGTATTGAACAAATTCTAACAGGCCAAGTTCTGAATAGAACACTTCTGTTTTATTAGTATTACTATTTGTGTCTTCACCGTTTCCGTTACCATTATTGTCGGAATCTATGGGATTGTCTCTTAAGTCAGTAAGAGTGAGCCTGATACCTTTGTTCAAAAAGGCAAGTTCTCTAAGCCTGGTAGCAAGGATCTCATAGTTGTATACTGTTCCCATTGTGAATATTTCCTGATCAGGCTTAAATGTGATAGTAGTGCCAGTTTGTTCTGATTCTCCTTCAACTTTTACCGGATATAGCGGGATACCTTTGGAATATTCCTGAACATATTTCTTTCCGTCTCGATAGATCTCGGCCTTTAGATGGGAGGAAAGTGCATTTACACAAGATACTCCGACTCCGTGCAGACCTCCTGATACTTTGTATGAATCCTTGCTAAATTTACCGCCTGCATGCAGAACAGTCAGTACAACTTCGAGTGCAGATCTTCCTTCCTTTTCGTGTATTCCTGTAGGAATGCCTCGCCCGTTATCTGTAACAGTTATTGAATTGTCAGGATTGATAATTACATTAATTTCTGTACAGAATCCTGCCAAGGCCTCATCAATTGAGTTATCAACCACTTCATAAACCAAATGGTGTAATCCGCGAGAACCCGTATCTCCAATGTACATTGATGGTCTTTTTCTGACCGCTTCCAATCCTTCAAGAACTTGAATACTGTCGGCCGAATAATCACTGCCGGCATTAACTGAATCATTATCCCTCATTTGTATATGTAAACTCTTTTAAAGATTACAAAGTTACTTAAATCGTTAAAAAAATCCTAATAATTTTTCAAACAATACTAAGAGTTGTAATATATATAATTATTTAATTATCAAATTTTTAATGCTACGCCAAAACCTACACCAAAACCGGTGTTTCCATAATATATATATGAAAGATCATTGGCATTCAAAAGATTATTAAGTTTCAAATAGAATGACAAATTCTTATTGAAAACATATGTTGCATCCAGATTTACAAATGTATTAGAAGGTATAGTTATAATTGTAGCCGGGGCAGCTGTTTCTTGCAGTTTATTGAATTCGATTGTTTCAAATTCTGATCTATGATTTATTGAAAGAGATGTAATGATTCGTTCACGCCAACTGTATCTTCCGAAAATAAGTGCATCAAAAGATGGAAGGTTGTAAACCGGTGTCTTGTCGTCGTTTTCGTAATCATTGTATTTAATGTTGATTCCTGCTGTTACAGCAGCGGATTTCCATAGAAGTTCTCCTCCTGCAGAGATTTTTTGCATGTCGTAGTATTTTGCCTGGAATGTATTTATAACTCCGGTAGTGCTGTCAGTGTAGTGAAAAAGTGACAAATACTTGTTGTAATCTGTAAATCCCATCCATAGATTGAAAGATAATCTGTCTCTTATTCTTCCCCTGATTCCACCCTGAACTATCCAAGGAGTCGAACTTTTTTTGATGTCAATCGATGGTGTTATCCACGGATTAAGGTCCATCAGCTTGCTGTAACTGTAAAAATCGCTGTGACCATCAATCGATGCATAGAGCCAAACCCGTTTTTTTGCAAGTTCATAGGATAAAGACCCTTTTGGAAAAAAATCAAAGTCATCGCCAAAGTCGTCTACATATTTTCCAAGTTTAAGTCCAATTTCAAAAATCCACCGATTCCGATTGAAAACATAACGTGGGAAAGCTTCGACGTAATATCTATTTAAGGTAGAAGACGTTACACTGTTGGCAGCCTTATAGTCTATCCCTACAAGAAATCTGTTAGATTCGGCGAATACTGGTCCAAGCGTCGCATTTATATTCATGTAATTCTCATTAAATGAGGATTTTGCAATATTGTTTTCAGATTTATGCAATATTTCTAAATATTTTACTCTGTCATCAATATAGCTGTACTTTAGATTAAGTTCATAGTAAAAATAATTTGGTCGTTCGTTTGTAGACTTTAAATAAATATGAGTTCCAAATCTGTTGAAAGAGTGGGAGAGTGTGTCCTTAAGAAAGTTTTTTTTGTAAAAAGTGTAGTCCTGTGAAGAACTGTCACATCCTCCGTAAAAGCTGTACATAGCCTTGTCAAACTGAAGTTTTAATCCTATTTCTCCTTTTTTGTAACTATAGTTAAATTTTAATCCAATGTTACCATCGTATTCTGGAGAATATATCCTGTTATCTGTTCTAACTGCCTTTCCATTTTCAACTCCTATTCTGTCGACTTTTCCAAGAAATGAATTGTATCCTCCATAGAGTGCAAATAAAAAATTAGAAGGAAGTTTTGGCTGTAAAACAAGATCTATATGAGGATTAAAAGGAAAGTTAACTCCCAAGTTTGTCCAAAGTAAAGGATAATTTGTTACTCTTTCGTAATCAATTTTAGCTGAAGGAAGTGGAGAGAATTCGTAAAGATTGTCAACAGGCTTGTCGAATATTGAATAATCAAAATTAAGATTGAATCTGCCGATAGAATCAGGAAAAAGTGGTCTGATCTTTGATTTTTGAACTTCGAGCAAATAAGCGTCAAAATCTCTCATGACCTCGAGAGTAGGATCTATTTTTTGCTGAGCATTTAATTCAACGGGTAAATATGCTGCAAAGGTCAAACATACAATTACTATATATTTAATATTAAACATTTTTCTCATTGATCTTATCTTCTTTTTCTTATTTATTTTTCTTCTTCGAAATTTTTGAGAGTCTCATTTTGACTTGGTCTTCAATGTCGTCTTTTGATGATGGTTTATAAGATTCGAGAATACTTTTGAAAGTTGCTTCAGCTTGTTCCCACTCTTCCTTTTCTGCATAACTGTCACCAAGAAGAATAAAACTCTTTGCAAGCCAGTATGTTTGAGGGGTGTTTGAGTCAGAGAATGCGAATACCTCTTTTTCTACAGTTTGAAAATCTCCATTGTCAAAAGCATTAGCAATTATTAAATATTGACATTCAGCTCCTTCGGGAGAAATTTTGTTCTTTGCTATCTCTCTTAATAACGGTAGCGCTTTATTCCTTTCTCCCAAAAGATAGTAGGATTTAGCCATCACATATTTTATTCTCAGTCTGTCAGATTCCCCAAGATTATTGGTATTAATTTTTTGAGCTTCAGCAATGGCATTTTCGTACTGTTTGTCCATAAAAAAAGAATTAATTCTACCAACTTCTGCTTCTATTTGATTATTAGGAAGTTTAGCAATTATACTAAGTGTGGAATAACCTTCCAGTGCTCTTTTGTAGTCTTCGAGTCGATAGGCTATCCTTGCATAGTTAAGTGTTGCTAGTTCCACAAAAGAACCTTCTCCTTTCTGCATTACTGTCAAGAATGCATCAAGAGCATGTTCAGGTTTGTCAGATTTAAGATAGAGTTCACCAAGATAATAATAAGCTTGTGAAAGTTTGACGCTGGAAGGATACTTTGAAATGAACGAGTTAAGTGCACTTATTGCTCCTGTTACATTGCCAGAGAGATAAAGTTTTTCGGCAGAATTAAACAGCATCAATTCTTTGTCGCTTGCTGACTTTGTTGTAGAAAGACCTTTCTGGTCGAGATATGAGAGAAATTCTTCTGCCTCTCCCCTTTCTTGATATATGTTTTCAAGTCCAGCAATTGCGCTTTGAGCATCAGGGGAATCTGGAGCTTTTTCCAATATTGTTTTGTAATATTGAATTGCTCCGGAATAGTCTTTAGAATTCAGAGATATGAGACCAAGTTCAAGGAGAGCCTTAGTAAAGTATGGGGTATCCTTATATTCTTCAGTTAGTTCTTTGAAATATTTGACAGCTTCGTCTCCTTCTCCTCTTTGAACAAGAGTTCTTCCAAGTTCATACAGTATCTCTGGGTAGTAACAATTTTTGTTTTTGGAATCTGCCACTTCTTTTTTGAGTATCTCTTTCTTTTTGTTATCGTTGCCAAGGAGACCATATGCAATTGCCATTTGATATCTTGCGTAGGTAGTAAAAAGTTGGTCTCTTGGGTCAACTTGTGAATAGAACTCAATAGCATCACTGTAATTTTTTTGCATAAACAAACAATCTCCAGTGCGAAGTTTTGCTTCTGAAATGTAATCGGGTACAGATGATGAGTTTGCAAGATATCTTTTAAAATTTTCTTCAGCTTTCTTGTAATCAGGAAGCTTAAAATATCCGTATGCCAGGTTAAAAACAGCAACGGGATATTCAGATGTTTTTTTGAAACTTAATTCCTTGTTTAGTAATGCTAAATTAATTTCAATAGACTTTTGAATTTGTCCATTTCGGAAATAAGCTTCTGCAAGCCAGAAAGAGGCAAGATTTTTAATATATATGTTGCCGGTATAACAGCTTCTTGATAGTTCAAAGTTCTGAATCGCCTCTCGGTAACCGCCCTTTTCCATGAGTTGCATACCCCTTAGAAATGAGGCTTTTTGAAGGTTGGCCTTATCTCTGTCAGAGGGATGACTGATAAGTTTGAGCGCGTCCACGGCTGCTTTGTATTCTCCCGAAAGCAAGTAGTGACCTGCTATATAGTTTTGAATTTCATTAAATTTTGTGTCAGGTGGTGAATATTCGGCAAGATAACTTTGGAATTTTGTGATATCAGAGTTAAGGTCAAATGACAGTTTTGCATAGTTAAACATGGCATCTTCCTTGATAAGTTTATCAAAGTTCATTCCGGAAGCTTCCTTAAATAATTGAAGCGCCATCTGCTTGTTTTTTATTTCAGCATAGCAGTAGCCCAAGTGGTATTTGGCATTTTGAGAAAGAGTATCTGCAATGGAGATGACTTTACTGAAGGATTCAATAGCTGCAGGATAATTGTTTAGTTTGTATGAAATCATTCCTTCATAATAATGATCATTTCTCGAAAGTCTGCTGTTGCTGCCAGAATATCTATCAAAATAGATCTTGGCTTTTTCTGTCTCTCCTTTGTTGTAAAATGCTTCTGAAAGTATTCTTGCACATTTTGCCTTGAACTCTTCTGCCAAGTTTTCGTATAGTTTTTCACCATTGGTAATGACAGCGTCATAATCTTTGAGCATAAAATCAGATTCGAGAATGTAATATCTTGCAAGAATGTCAAATTGCGGATCTCCTTTGATTTTGGAAAATCCCTCTTTAGCTTTTTTGAAATCTCTGAGCATATAGTGAATATATGCAGAATAATATAATGCGGGATTTGTAAATGAAGTGTATTTACCGGAACTCATGGAATCGAAAATAGAAAGTGCTTTTTTAAGGTTCCCGACTCTCATGTTTGAATATCCAAGTTTAAAATTATATTCTGCTCTTTGCAAAGTGTTGAGATTACGTGTATTAACCTGGTTAAGGAGTTCCAGAGAACGATTATAGTTTTCATGTTCAAAAAAATGGGTTGCAAAACTCAAATATATTGAACTAAGTTGATTGGAAAATGGATAGTTTGACACATAATCTTTTACCAGAGCCTCCTTGTTTGGTCTGTCGAGTTTTATGGCAATGAGCACTTTGTAACCTTCAACTTCTGCCCTTTGAATCGGTGAATTTGATTGAAGAGATTCAAGAGCCATATCAAATTCTGAGTCTGCAGCCTGATAAAGCATTTTGCTGTAAAGCTCAATTCCTTTTTCATAATGTACAGCATATTTGGATATAAACTGTAACTCCTGAGCCGACACTGTAAGAAGTGGAAGTGTATTTAAAATAAATATAAGAGTAGTGCCATATCTTATTATTGCTCGCTTCATTTAATAAATTTTATATTCTATTGTTGTTTAGCTCCCAAAATTAGTAATTTTGTAATGAAATAGCGAATATAATGCCGTTGGACAATAATGATTACTTGATAAATCTTAGTGGAGTTGATATTATCAAGGAGGGAAATCTGATTTTGACAGATGTAAATTTTTCTGTAAAAGCAGGTGATTTTGTTTTTATAATTGGAAGAGTTGGTAGTGGAAAGTCTTCGGTAATCAAAACTATTATTGGAGAAATTCCAGTATCAAGGGGAGAAGCTGCTGTAGCAGGTTTTGATCTTAAAACAATCAGAAGGAAGCAGATACCTTACCTCAGACGTCAAATAGGTGTGGTATTTCAGGATTTCCAACTTCTTGTCGACAGGAGTGTCTATGATAATCTGAAATTTGTGCTTCAGTCTACAGGGTGGAAAAATGATAAGGAGATTGACAGAAAAATTAAATCGAAATTAGAAAGTGTCGGCATGTTGCTTAAGGCTCATAAAATGCCTCATCAGCTTTCTGGAGGGGAACAGCAGCGAGTAGCTATAGCAAGGGCACTTCTTAATGAACCTCAGATTATTCTTGCTGATGAACCTACAGGCAATCTTGATACTGAAACAGCTTATGAAATCATGGACCTGCTTATGACTATACATAAGGAACAGGAGCCTGCAATTGTCATGGTGACACACAATAGATCTTTATTGAAGAAATATCCTGCTAAGATGATGCTGTGTGAGGATCTCTATTTTAAAGAGATAGAAGAGAGTCAGGAGATAGATTTTTCACAGCTTTTTTACGAATAGAAATGGATCTTGCTGAACGTTATAAGTCAGTTATTGAATGGTTTGAAACAAACATGCCACTGGCTGTCAGTGAACTTTCCTATGAATCACCATTTCAACTGCTTGTAGCGGTTATATTATCAGCTCAGTGTACTGACAAAAGGGTAAATCTGGTGACTAAAGAGCTGTTTAAAAAGTACCCTTCGCCTGAATCACTTGCTTCGGCTACACCAGAAGAGGTTTTTAGATATATTTCCTCAGTTACTTATCCAAACAGCAAAAGCAAGCATCTTGTGAACATGTCCAAAATGATTGTTGAGAGGTTTGATTCCAAAGTACCATCAGATCCACTACTTTTACAGGAATTACCGGGTGTGGGAAGAAAAACAGCCAATGTGGTGGCTTCAATAGTTTATGGGAAACCCGTAATTGCAGTCGACACTCACGTTTTTAGAATTTCGAGGCGGCTTGGTCTCTCAAAAAGCAAAACACCTTATGGAGTTGAACAGGATCTTTCAGCCAATATTCCTGAAGATAAAAGGGCGATAGCTCATCACTGGCTAATTTTGCATGGAAGGTATATTTGCGTAGCAAGAAATCCTAAATGCTCTGTTTGCGGTTTGAGAGAATGGTGCCTACATTATCATGTTCAGGGCAGTACTGATCTCCATATAAGTAGCACCGATTGATGTTCCAAAGCTTCCGGCAATAATTCCAATAGTATCATTTCTGTTGAAGCATTTATCTTTGAGAAGAGCTTTCACTTCGGTTTTAATAAAGTCTTCTTTGCTATCGTATGGGTCTGAGCAAAAAGCATTTATTCCGTATGATAAAGCAAGTTCTCTCATCACATAGTCTTGATAGCATTTTGCGTAAACCGGAACATTTGGTCTGAACGCCGAAATATACCTTCCTGTTCTTCCTGATAATGTATCTAGAACTATTGCCTTGATAGGAAGTTTTGATGTTGCATCTACCATACATTTTGCCAAAACTGCTGCAATTGGGGCAGTAACGTTCTGTAATTCTATATTATAGAAAGGAGTTTGATGTTGTTCAATTTCGAGTGCAATTTTAGTCATTGTCTGAACAGCCTCAAGCGGATAAGCACCCCCTGCAGTTTCTCCACTGAGCATTATTGCATCAGCGCTTTGAAGAACCGCATTTGCAACGTCAGTTACTTCGGCTCTTGTTGGTCGTGGGTGTTCAATCATAGTATGAAGCATCTGTGTGGCAATTATTACCGGTTTTTTTCTTCGGTGACACTTATCAATTATTTTATTTTGGATGATAGGAATCTTCTGATATTCAATCTCAACTCCCAAATCTCCACGTGCAACCATTATCCCATAGCAATGGGAAAGAATCTCATCTATATTGTTGACACCCTCCTGATTCTCGATTTTTGCAATAATTTTAAGATGACTTTTTTTGTCATCGATTATTTTTTGGACAGCCATAAGGTCACTTTTATTTCTAACAAATGAGTGTGCTACGAAATCGAGATTATTGTCGGTAGCCCAGATTATAAAATTTTTATCCTTTTCAGAGACTGATGGGAGCATTATCTTGACATTAGGTATATTAATACTCTTTTTGCCTTTTATGATTCCATTATTATCTGCTTTGCATATTAATTTATCGATGCTTTTACCTACGGTGGTCAAACTTATTTCTCCATCGTCGATCAGTATCTTTACACCAATGGGAACTTCACTTACAAGATTGGAGTAGTTGGTATAAAGAAGTTCTTTTGATGAGACAAGGTCGACTCCATCTGCAAAGGTTATGGTATCACCCTTTTCAACTTTAAAGCCATCGAGGTTATCCATCTCTGTGATTCTGATTTCTGGTCCCTTAGTGTCTATGAGAATTGCTATCCTGTCAGAAACTTTTCTTACATTATTGACAATTTCCATAGAAGACTCAAGAGTGGTATGTGCGGAGTTTATTCTTACGACATTCATGCCTGCCTCATAGAGAGAACGAATAAAACCGGCATCACATCTTTTATCTGATATTGTGCAGATTATTTTAGTTTTCTTTTTATACATAATTTGTTCTAATTTTGTTATACAAATGTATACAGAATTTTGAAGGAGAGATATCAGAACCCTTATATTGCAGATTTTGCCACCTATTTGAGAATGGAGTTGTCACTTTCAGAAAATACCATTAGTGCGTACTGTTCTGATATTACGAATCTGAATTCTTTTATGGGAAAGGATAGTGATGGATATAAAATCAAGACATTGAATGAGGTATCGATAGAGGATCTTGATAAATATATCGGCGCAAGGATGAATGAAGGTATCTCAAAGCGTTCTCAGGCTCGATTGATAAGCTCGTTAAAATCTTTTTATGGTTTCCTGGAAGATGCTGGAGAATGTACTAACAATCCGACGGAAAGGTTGGATACACCTAAAATATTACGTAATCTTCCCGTAGTTCTGTCTGTCAGGGAGGTAGAATCAATTATTAACTCAGTTGACCGGAGCACTTATGAAGGTGAGAGGAATAAAACCATTCTCGAAGTGTTATATTCTTGTGGACTAAGGGTTAGCGAAGCTGTCAATCTCAAAATATCCAATCTCTATCTTGAAGAACGGTTTATAAGAGTAATGGGGAAGGGGAGCAAGGAAAGATTGGTTCCGCTGGGAGAACCTGCTGCTGAGGCTCTTAATTTATATCTTCAAATAAGAAGAAGATTGCCAATAAATCGCAATTGCGAGGATGTAGTGTTTTTAAACAGACGGGGAGGTAAGATGTCTCGTCAGATGATTTTTATGATAGTAAAAAACCAGGCAAAGATAGCAGGTATTTCAAAGGAAATTTCGCCTCATACTTTTCGGCACTCTTTTGCTACTCATCTGGTTGAAAACGGTGCAGATCTGAGGGTAGTTCAACAAATGCTCGGGCATGAAAGTATATTAACTACTGAAATATATACTCATGTTGACAGCGAGAAGTGGAGAGAAGGAATTCTAAGGTGTCATCCACGCCGTTAGTTTAATATTATTATTCCCACTCGATTGTTGCGGGTGGTTTGGAAGAGATATCGTAAACTACTCTATTGACACCCTTAACCTTATTAATAATGTCATTTGAAACGTTTGCAAGAAATTGGTATGGAAGATGAACCCAATCTGCTGTCATTCCATCTGTCGAAGTGACGGCTCGGAGTACGATAGTGTATTCATATGTTCTTTCGTCACCCATTACTCCTACGCTTTTGATTGGCAAAAGGATTGTGGCTGCTTGCCAGACATGGTTGTAAAGACTCTCTTTTTTAAGAGCATCGATGAAATAAAAATCTGCTTCTCTTAGAATTTCCAATTTGTCTTTAGTAACCTCTCCCAATACTCTTATGCCAAGTCCCGGACCGGGGAAAGGATGTCGTAAAATAAAATCTTCTTTTACTCCCAATTTCATCCCAACCTTACGTACTTCATCCTTAAATAGAGAGCGAAGGGGTTCAATGATTTTGAGATTCATGTATTTTGGCAATCCTCCAACATTGTGATGAGATTTGATGGTTGAACTTGGACCATTGACCGAAGTAGATTCAATAACATCAGGATAAATCGTCCCTTGAGCCAGCCATTTTGCATTTTTAATCTTGCTTGCTTCTTCATCAAATACTTCAATAAAGGCATTACCGATGGCCTTGCGCTTTTCCTCAGGGTCGACAACACCTTTGAGTGCATAAAGAAATTTTTCAGAAGCATCGACGCCTGTTACATTAAGGCCCATATCTCTGTATGAATAGAGGACGTCGGAAAATTCGTTTTTTCTTAATAATCCGTTATTAACAAAAATACAATGAAGGTTATCACCAATTGCTTTATGCATCAGTACTGCAGCAACAGTTGAATCTACTCCTCCAGAAAGTCCGAGAATGACATGATCGTTGCCGACTTTCTGTTTAATCTCTGAAACAGTGCTTTCAATAAAAGATTCCGGAGTCCAGTCTCCCTTACATCCGCAAATGAATTTTACAAAATTCCCAAGAATAGCTGGGCCAATCTCTGTGTGATAAACTTCAGGATGAAACTGTACACAGTATGTTTCTTCTCCGATAATTTTAAAAGCAGCATTGTCAATATTGTCTGTTGAGGCAATTGCAACGGCATTTGCAGGTAGTTTTTTTATAGTATCGCCATGGGACATCCATACCTGTTTGTTATTTGGTATTTCTCTGAATAGTGGAGACAGGGGATCATTAATAGATAAAATAGCTCTTCCATATTCTCTTGAATGAGAACTCTCAACTTCTCCACCTAATTTTTGTGCAATATATTGAGCACCATAACAAATAGCCAGAACAGGTACTTTACCTCTGATGGCAGACAGATCAATTTGAGGTGATTGAGAGTCTCTGACTGAATATGGACTGCCAGAAAGAATGACTCCTTTTACACTCTCATCAATAGGGGGAAAATGGTTGTATGGATAAATTTCACAATAGACGTTTTGCTCTCTCACTCTTCTGCCAATGAGTTGAGTTACTTGGGAACCAAAGTCGAGGATTAATATTTTATCTGTCATGTGATTATTTTTGTAAATAATGACCCGCAAAAGTAAATAAAATATTACTTTTGCGCCCTGAATTATGCAAAAAATAAGAAATATTGCCATTATTGCTCATGTTGATCATGGCAAAACTACTTTGGTAGACAGGATGATACAGTATGCCAAGCTCTCAAGGAATATCGAAAAGATGGGGGATCTTATTCTCGACAATAATGATCTTGAGAGGGAGAGAGGTATTACTATACTCGCAAAAAACGTCTCTGTTCCTTATAAGGACTATAAGATAAATATTATTGATACTCCGGGACATGCGGATTTCGGTGGAGAAGTTGAAAGAGTTCTTAATATGGCTGATGGTGTCCTGCTTCTGGTTGATGCTTTTGAAGGGACAATGCCGCAGACAAGATTTGTGCTCCAAAAAGCAATAGAATTGGGTAAGAAACCTGTTGTAGTAATTAATAAGGTTGACAAACCTAATTGCAGGCCAGATATAGTGAATGAGCAGGTATTTGATTTAATGTTCAGTCTTAATGCCACAGAAGAGCAACTTGATTTCAAAACAATTTATGGAAGTGCCAAACAAGGGTGGATGTCAACTGACTGGAAAAAAGTGACTAATGATATTACTACTCTTTTTGATGCCATAATTTCAGAGATACCTGAACCATCGATGCTTGAAGGGTCACCTCAAATGCTAATTTCTTCTTTGGAGTACTCTCCTTATGTTGGCAGAATTGCTATTGGAAGGGTTCATAGAGGTATTCTCAGACAGGGGATGCAAATATCTCTTTGTAAGAGAGATGGAACATTTGAAAAGAGTCGTATTAAAGAACTTATGGTGTTTGATGGTCTTGAAAAAACCAAGACAGAAGAGGTGAAAAGTGGTGACATATGTGCTGTTGTTGGTATAGAAGGTTTTGAAATAGGAGATACTATTGCAGATTATGAATTTCCAGAATCTTTGCCCCCTATTTCGATTGACGAGCCTACAATGAGCATGTTGTTTACAATAAATGATTCTCCTTTTTTTGGGAAAGAGGGAAAATATGTTACATCAAGACACATAAAGGAGAGACTTGAAAAAGAACTTGAGAAGAATCTTGCGCTGAGAGTTAAAAATGGTCTGACTGCAGACTCATTTGTTGTCTATGGAAGAGGAGTGCTCCATATTTCTATATTGATTGAGACCATGAGGCGGGAGGGATTCGAACTGCAGATAGGACAGCCTAAAGTTTTGGATAAGAATTTAAATGGTATACGTTGCGAGCCAATAGAGCATCTTACAATTGACCTTCCTGAAGAGAATGTAGGCAAAGCTATTGAAATGACCACGAGACGAAAAGGATGTCTTATGCATATGGAGCATAGAAATGACAGGGTTCATCTTGATTTTGAAATACCATCCAGGGGGTTAATGGGCTTGAGAAGTAATTTAATGACTGCCACTCAGGGCGAAGCTGTAGTGGCACATCGTTTTAAGGGATATGAACCATACAAGGGTGATATTGAAAAGAGAAATAATGGTTCCCTGGTTGCTATTGAAACCGGCATGGCAGTGGCATATGCTATGGACAAGTTACAGGACAGGGGCAGATTTTTTATAAATCCTGGAGAAGAGATCTATGCTGGACAGGTAGTAGGAGAACATACAAGAGCAGGGGACCTTGGTATTAATATATGTAAGACAAAGAAACTCACCAATGTCCGTGCTGCAGGTACAGATGAAAAAGTCGTATTGCCTCCTCCGATCGTTTTCTCTTTGGAAGAGGCGCTTGAATACATTCAGGATGACGAATTAGTTGAAGTTACTCCTCACTGCATGAGAATAAGAAAAATCATTCTCGATGAAAATGAGAGAAAAAGAAGAAAGGGGTAATTTCAATTGTTCTTTTAAAAAAATCGATTAACTTTGCCCGCTCAAATTGATATGGAAATAAAAATGGACAGGGAGTACTCGGTTCCAGTCAAAGGGTTAAAAAGCGGGATGCATTATTATAACTTCTCGGTTGGGAACAGTTTTTTCGATAATTTTGAAAACTCTATTGTCCATAAAGCGGCCATTGAGATTGACACCGCTTTGGAAAAAAGCGAGTCTTGGATTAAGATTGTTTCAAGATTTCATGGTAACGTTACTGTGGATTGTGACAGATGCCTTGATGAATTGATCATGCCTGTTGAAACAGAAGCATCACTTCTTGTCAGACTTGTAAGAGAGGAGGGAGAGGAGAATGATGCTATTGAAATTGTTAGTATTGACCCATCTGAGACTGTGCTTGACCTGAGTCAGTTTTTTTATGATTATATAACTCTCTCTCTGCCTGTACACATGGTGCATGAAGAGGGATTGTGTGATCCTGAAATGATTCTGAGGTTGAAAACTGCTGAGGGAGAACATTCGCCTTCAGACAATGTTTCACCTTTTTTTAAGTTAAATGAATTGTTGAATTTATAAGTAAAATATTTAAGAAATGGCACATCCGAAACACAAGATTTCAAAAGCACGCAGGGATAAGAGAAGAACTCATGACCGTGTGGAAGTTCCAACACTTGCTCACTGCTCCAATTGTGGTGCTGCAGTTATATATCATCATGTCTGTCCTGAATGTGGCTATTATAGAGGCCGTTTGATGATTCAGAAATCATCATCATAGTGTTTTTTATAATTTTTTATATATATACAGTTCCACTCTTATTCAGGGTAATGGTTTGGTTTTTGCTTAACACCTCAATTTAAACATTTTTCCTGATAAGTTTTAATGTGAATTAATTATGAGAGCAGTTATTAATGGCATTGGTGCATACCTTCCAGAGTATATTCTTACAAATGATGAGTTGTCAAAAATGGTTGACACAAGCGATGAGTGGATTATGACTCGTATTGGCGTGAAAGAGAGAAGGATACTTAAAGAAGACGGACTTGGCACTTCCCATATGGGAGCGTTAGCCGTGGAAGATCTCATTAAAAAAACGGGTCTGAACAGAGATGAGATAGATATATTGATTTGTGCAACTGTTACTCCAGATATGCTATTCCCTGCGACTGCTAATATTATTTGTGACAAAGTTGGGATTAAGAATGCATGGGGTTTTGATATTAATGCAGGCTGTTCAGGCTTTATATTCAGTTTTGCAAATTGTGCTTCACTTATTGAGTCAGGCCGTGCAAAAAAAATAGTGTTGGTTACAGGGGAGAGAATGTCTGCTATTACAGATTACACTGACAGAAGTACATGTCCTCTTTTTGGTGACGGTGCTGTTGCCATGTTGATTGAACCAGGTGATGATCCATCGGTCGGACTCGTAGACGAAATACTTCATGTCGACGGGATCGGCAGACAATATCTTTTTCAAAAAGCCGGAGGTTCGCTTTATCCACCTACGGAACAGACTTTAAAAAACAGGGAACATTATATTTATCAGGATGGTCAGGTAGTCTTTAAATATGCAGTCAGCCGTATGGCAGATGTTTCTGTAGAGATGATGGAAAAGCATAATCTCAAGGCGTCAGATATAGCCTATCTTGTGCCTCATCAGGCCAACTTGAGGATTATAGAGGCAACTGCTAAAAGAATGGGTTTGGATAAAAACAAAGTTCTTATAAACATTCAGAAATTCGGTAACACTGCTGGAACATCGATACCGCTTGTACTGTGGGAATTTGAGAAAAAATTCAAAAAAGGAGACAACCTGATATTATCAGCATTTGGTGCAGGATTTACTTGGGGAGCATTGTATTACAAGTGGGCTTATGACCCGTCATAATTACAATTTGTTGTTTTCTTAATTAGGATATATGTTTCACTCTTGCCATAAATTCATTGGCAAGTTCACTCTTTTTCTTAATGTGTTGAATAACTGTTGACACGAAAGGATTGCTCTCAACTTCCCCTCTTACACATTCAAAGTCACAATGTTTTTCATCTTCGCTTCCGTCAACTCCAAAGCCTGTCATACATGTAATTGAAAACTCCTTCATGGCATCGTTGTAAAGCATCTCGTCCAATGTTACAACAGATTCTCTCCAAAGTTCAACAAGAGATCTCAGCTTTTCTATCGATATTTCCGAGAGGTTGATACCATAATACTTCTCCATTGCACCGTATGCCCAAGTCCATTCCATGTCATAGTAGTCTTGGTGAAGGATTCTGAACCGCTCTTCAATGTCATTTAGATTGACACGGTTTTCATCAATTTCAGACAATAACTTTTCTACTTCAGACTTAGGGACAATAAGTCCGGAAAGATCTACCCACTCTCCTTTTCCCAAGGGATGTGTTGGCTTAAGCTGCTCCCGTATTTGGTAAATATCTCTGAAAGGTGTTGATTCAAGTCTTCTTAGAAGTGAGTTTCCGAAAAATTTATTGATTGCTTTTTCATACAGTTTTATTCCATTTCTAAGTGAACTGTTTTTAATTCGGGAACTTCTGTAAGTAAATATTTCAGAAGTTTCTCCTGACACAGAACGTAATTCGAGGAGAATTTTTCTCCCATTAATCATTTTTTGGATTGTGTAAGGACTGAGGAGATTGTAATTGATCAAATCAAGAAGATCTTTATCTGTTCGTTTGTCTCTTTTTGGCCATTTCTGGACATCTCTTATAGTACCTACGCTTCTTAAATTGACTCCTGGCACAAGGAATGTTTCATCAGAATTTTCTATAAGATAGGAAAAAGGTAAATCTGTAGTGTCAGGGTGACGGTAATGTCGACCCATAACAAGCGAAAAGGCTCCAATTTTGGCCGGCCAGAGGATATAAGAATCACTTGTTGTTTTTGATCCTCTTTCCACAATTCCCTGATGAATAGGCCCAAGTTTATACATATGGTTACTTTGGTTGGAACCACTTCCGGCATTTAAAAATGAAAAAAGGCCAGCAATTAGGAGGCTGGACTTGTGGACAGAAACAGTAAATGGTCCGGCAAATACTGCGCAAGCTTCACCATTTTCAAAGTTGCAGTTTGCAAATAGTAGCGAATCATGAGCCGAGAAACTATGAGAAATATGGCAAGCTTGTCCAACGAAACATCTCGATATTTTAGAAGCCTCAGCAATGAATGATCCGGATGCAAAAATAAAGTCATTGGCTATTACTCCGTCCTTAACTGTAACAGGTGCATCTTGATTACTGCAAATTGTACCATTTTCCAGTCTAAGTACATTCTCAATTATTGCGTAATCTTCTATTTTGACATTTTTAATAGTTTGTGTATTAATGATAGTTACATGCTTCCCGATTGTTCCAATTGAAGACTCCTGTTCTTTGGAATAATCTGTTATCAGTTTTGTTACTTTGCCGATTGTGCCGTTTTTATGGCGGTAAAGAGCAATAATGTAAGCAAGAGATGAAGATAGTCGAGGATAAATAGGGACTTCTCTGCCACCAGTCTCGTTAAGCACCATTATCTGAGTATTACATCCAAAAGTTGATATGCCATCAACATAAATAACATCAACATTTTGAATGAAACAGCATTCTCCAATGTTATAATTTGAAATATGATTGGAGATATTTTCGATAAACACATTATCCCCGATTTGACAATTGTGGATAGTTGCGTTTCTGATACCTGAATGGCGGCAAATACCGCCTGGAAGGGAGAATGTTTTCTCAAAACATCCCAAAATTACCTTGCCCGAGAAACGAACATTGTAAATATGATCTGTTGAGAAACTCTCCGACACGAAGACCTTAGTCCAGTCTTCCGCCACACAAAGATTGGCTGTCAGCGAGTCAATCTCGTGCTGAGATAAATTCCTCATTTGTTATGTATGCTTTCTTCGAGCTTGTAACTGTTGTACCCTCACCCGAAATTTTCGAGGGCGAATTTAAATATTTTTTAATTATTTGCAATAGCCGACAGGCATAAGATAGACAGGTTCTTCTCCTTCAGGTAGTTGCATCAGTTTTTTCACGGCTTCGTCAGAAAATGCTCCTACAGCACACGTTCCAAGTTTAAGAGCTTCTGCCTGCAGATAAACATTTTCTGCAGAGTGGCCAAGATCCATAAAGATATATCTTTCTTTTCCCCTTTGACCATATTTTCCACTTCTTTCGAGTACAGATGTGTAAACAAGCACAGTAGGTGCATCTTTAATCATTTTTTGATTTAATGCAGCTGCACTCAGTTCACTTCTTAAATCTTTGTCCATAACAAGTACAATAGAGTGATCTTTTGGTATATATTTATATACCCCTGGGTCAATCCCCTTGACCTTTCCAACAAAGACATAAATTTCAAGCGGATACAGTGCTCCTGCGGACGGTGCTGTTCTCAAACCACCGCGCAAGTTGGGATTAGAATCCCTTTTTAGGGTTATTCCGTAAGCAGACCAAAGAATTTGTGACAATTGTTCTGTTGAGAGCTCTCTGTCATCAAACTGTCTTCTAGACCTTCTGGATTGTAATGCTTCTTCTACGCTCACATTACCTTTTAATGAAGGAGAGGGCAAGGTATAGACTTTTTCCTGATTTTGTGTTGCTTTAATTCCACCAAATCCCGACAAAATAGTCAATGCCAATATCAGTGTTTTCATATTATAATATTTTTTGAAAAATAATATTTATTTCAATTATTACAAAACGTGATTGACATAAAAATTTAATGGATTGTCAGATAAATTAATTTTCAGTTTTGAATATAATCTTACATTTGTAAAACAGTCGTTTTGCAAATCACAGCTTATGGAAGTAAACACCGGAAGATCAGATCTGCTATGGAATTATGCAGCGAGCTTTATGAGACTTGCGTCTGCTCTGATTATCCTGCCTCTGATACTGCATCTATTACCTGTAGAGGAGGTAGGCCTCTGGAATATTATGATAAGCCTTAATGCAATGATATATCTGCTTGATTTCGGATTTTATCAGACCTTTTCAAGATCCGTGACCTATATTTTTTCAGGTGCAAAGGAATTTAAAAGCGAAGGTCTTGGTGATGTTAATCAGGATGGTTCTGTTAATTATTCTCTTTTGAAAGGCAGTCTGTCTGCCATGAGAGTATATTATGCGGCTGTTGCTGTCTTGCTGCTTATTTTACTTGTGACTGCCGGACATCTTTATATTGAAAACATACTCGCTGATTTTACTGGAAACAAAGATAGTGCGAGGATTGCCTGGTATCTATATGGTATTTTGTTGTGCTACCAGTTCTATACTTATTACTATGATGCTCTTCTTGTTGGAAAGGGTATGATTAAGAGATCCAGGCAGATAATTGTTTTTTCTCAATGTGCTCATCTTTTACTGGCTTCTTGTTTATTATTGATGGGTTGTGGTATTTTGTCAATGGTTTTCGGTCAGACTCTGGCTACAATTCTGAATAGAACACTTGCGAAAAGAACATTTTATGACAAAAAAACAAAACTTGCACTTAAAGATGTTTTTCCGGCTGACTGGAAAAGAATATTGAAAATATTGTGGACAACAGCCTATAAAACCGGTCTTGCCAATTTAAGCTGGGTATTTACTAACAGAATGCTTGCTCTCATAGGTGGTTTATTTCTTCCTCTGGCTGTAATCGGATCATATGGAATTACAAAACAAATTGTAGATCTTACTTATTCTCTTTCCCTAATCTGGTTTACAACCTTTTTCCCTAAACTGATCCAACACAGGGTTACGGGTAGAGAAGATCAAGCAAAGCGAATTTATATTAAGGCTCAATATGTTGCTGTTGCCACTTTCTTTTTAATTTCTTTGTTGGTTGTGTTATTGGGTCCATGGGCTCTCAGTGTCATCAAAAGTAAAACGCCGCTGCTCGAGAGCAAATTGCTGATAATCTTTTTCATTGCTTCTTTTTTTGAAGCCTTTACGTATTTGTCAACATCAATGCTAATAAGTAGAAACATTGTACCACATTATAAAGCTCAAATGATTACGGCTGTTGCAACAGTTGTATTGCTTGTGGCTGCATTTAAGTTTTTGGAAGCCGGGGTGGAGGCTTTAATTTTGGTGCCTTTTATTGTTCAGCTTTTATATCAGCACTGGAAATGGACATCAATTGTTTACAGCGAGTTACAAATCAGACTGTCTGATTACAATCCGAGAAAATATTTCAGACTTAGGAAATAAAAATATTAATATTAAATGATTATCCGCAACTATTCCTATTATGAGTATGCTTTAAAAAGTCCAAAATACTGCAAATTAATTTCGTAAAATTCTGATTTTCAAGTATATTCTTGCTCATTTTTGATAAATAAGACTTATTCAAGTGGACTCAAAGTTCTTTTACAAATTTTCAATTAGCTCAAACTTTTCATACTTCTCCTGCTACCATCAGTAAGTGGAAAAACAGGGAAACGTGTAAAGACAAAAGCTCACGTCGTCAATCGGGTTCCGCCGGCAGGAAAGGGAAAAAGCCAACTGAATAATTAAAAATGGAACTATTCTTAAAGAAAATTACGCAAATATTGATATTGAGCACGGTCGAAATAAAGAAGAAATGAATGAGGCTTTGATGACTTTTCTCGTATATTGTATACTTTATAGTTTATGTTAAAACCTGAATTTTTAAACAAAATCCCTGCATATTCGAAAACAAAATTTTATGTTTGCAACCGGACAAAAGTCCAAGTTTTCATCAACAACCTTGTGAAACTTGACATGAAATAGAACAATATGTACCGAATGAATTTCGGAAGATGCTAAAATGATCCGATGAATTACAGTCCGATTGATACCAAAAACAAGCTGGATGAGGGTTTGACTTTTAAAATCTCGCGATTTAAAGAACAAATTAAGAAAACCAATCCTCACAAGCACGAAGAATATTACGAATTAATTTTTCTTTCGGCGGGCGAAGGTTTTCATTATATAGAAGAAGAGCGGTTTGTCGTTTCGCCGCCTGAATTTTATCTGCTGAAACCATTTCAGCTTCATTACTGGCAATTTACTTCTGTTCCCAAAGGGTTCGTTGTTCAGTTTAAATTATCGGAGTTTGATGGTATAAACGAAAATTCTTTGCTGGAAATAATTAGGAAGTTGTCAGAAAACACAAGCATTAAATTCACTGCCGAGAATTACCCCAATACCCTTCTGAATGAGATATACGAGGAATTTCAAGTCAATTCATCTTATTCCAGAGAAATCATTCACGGATTGCTTTTCGCCCTCTTCGGCAAACTGTTGCGTATATCGGAAACTCATGATAGTAATCGAACTCGGCATCAATCGATCTACGAACGATTTATGTTGCTACTGATGAAAGAAAGTCCTCGATTACACAAGGTGAACGAATTCGCCGATCTGCTGTTTATTACGCCTCAAAACTTAAATCTTATCTGCCGCAAACAATTAGGTAAAAGCGCCCGCGAAATTGTTGCCAATCAACTGATGATCGAGGCTAAACGTTATTTACTTCATACCGACCATTCCATCAACGAAATTGCCGAAATCATGTATTTTACCGATTCGTCCAATTTTGTGAAATTCTTCAAGAAACATGAAAATGTTACTCCTGTCCAATTTCGCGAGAAACATTTTCAATAATACCGTTTTTTCTTTTTTTGTTACCACACTTTTAGACGTGATGTCGTTTACTTTTGTACAGTCATTCATCAATTTTTAACGAAATGAATATGCTGCAGTCCATTTTATTATTTATCCTTGGCGTTGCCATCGTGATGTTTTTTGCCGAGAAGCTGGTAAAAGGAA
>Ga0208825_1000642_pt1 | contig 31916 bp, 33 predicted proteins | sample AD_UKC113_MetaG_FD_184450 | JGI IMG/M metagenome (GOLD analysis project Ga0208825, IMG submission 184450) | Active sludge microbial communities of municipal wastewater-treating anaerobic digesters from Hong Kong - AD_UKC113_MetaG (SPAdes)... | ecosystem: Engineered > Bioreactor > Anaerobic >...
CGCGGATTTCATGTTAAATCCCGCTCGACCGGGTCGGCGGGCGGGATCGCTGGCAGCGCATTGGCCGTGGCCGCCAGCGCGGCCTGCGCGCGCTCTTGCGCCAGCTGTTCCTCGAACTGCATTCGCCCGCGCACCACCACCGAGATCAGCTTGGCGCGGTCCTTGTAGTGGGGGTGCATCTGCTCGAACAGCGCCAGGTTGTGGCGGCGAAAGCGGTCGGCGCTGAAGCGCGCCGCCTCGGCGCTGGCGCCCAGCAGCTCCAGCACGCTGCGCCCACTCTTGAGGCTGGCCTCGAACAGCTCGCGCTCCACCCGCATCACACCGCGGTCGCGCAGCTGGTTCCAGTGCGTGACGTCGCGGGCGCGAGCGACCAGTTCGAGCTGGGGAAAGTGCTGGCGCGCCAGATCGACGATGGCCAGCGACTGCTCCACGTCATCGACGGCCAGCACCAGGATCTTCGCCTGCGCGGCGCCGGCGGTGCGCAGCAGGTCCAGCCGCGTGGCGTCGCCGTAGAACACGCGCGAGCCGAACGTGCGCGCCGCCTCGATCATTTCGGCGTCGTGGTCCAGCACCGTCACGGGCACGCCCTCGGCACTGAGCAGGCGGCTGACGATCTGGCCGTAGCGGCCAAAGCCGGCGATGATGACCGGCGCGTTCTGCGGCTCCGACAGCTCCTGCGGTGCGGGCGGGCGGCCGCAGTCGGCATAGCGCGGCAACAGCCAGCGGTCCACGGCGACCAGCGCCAGGGGCGTTGCCAGCATCGACAGCGCCACGGCGCCGACCAGCAGCGAGGCGGTGGCCGCCGGCAGCGCGTTGGCGTCGGCCGCGGCGCGAAACACCACGAAGGCGAATTCACCGCCCTGCGCCAGCAGCAGCGTGAACACCGGGCGCTCCTGCATCGGCAGCTTCAGCACCCGCGCCAGCGCGCCGATGACCCCTACCTTCAGCGCCAGAAAACCCAGCAGCACCGCCAGCATCAGCCATGGCGAGCCCAGCAGCACGCCAAAGTCGATGCTCATGCCGACGGCGACGAAAAACAGGCCCATCAGCAGGCCCTTGAAGGGCTCGATGTCGGTCTCCAGCTCGCGCCGGTATTCGCTTTCGGCCAGCAGCACGCCGGCCAGAAAGGCGCCCAGCGCCATCGACAGGCCCACCCACTGCATCAGGCTGGCGATGCCCACCACCAGCAGCAGCGCGGCGGCGGTGAACAGCTCGGTCGAGCCGCTGCGCGCGATCCAGCGCAGCGCCGGGCGCAGCAGCAGGCGCCCGCCCAGCACGATGGCGGCGATCGCGGCCACGGTCTTGGTCGCCTCCAGCCAGCGTGCGCCGGGGCTGGCGGCCTCGTGCGCGCCGACCGCCAGCGCCAGCAGCGGCAGCAACGCCAGGATGGGGATCGCCGCCACGTCCTGGAACAGCAGGATGGAAAAGCCCGCCTGGCCGGTGGAGGTGCGCATCAGGTTGCGCTCGTCCATCACCTGCAGCGCAATCGCCGTGCTCGACAGCGCCAGCCCCAGCCCGGCCACCAGGGCGGTGCGCCAGGCCACGCCCAGCGCCAGCGCGGCGGCGGTGATGGCCAGCGCGCAGGCCAGCACCTGCACGCTGCCCCAGCCGAAGATGGGCCGGCGCAGGCTCCACAGGCGCCGCGGCTCCAGCTCCAGGCCCACCAGGAACAGCATCAGCACCACGCCGAACTCGGCAAAGTGCAGGATGTCCTGCACGTTGGCAATCAGCCCCAGGCCCCAGGGCCCGATCACGATGCCCGCGACCAGGTAGCCGATGATCGCGCCCAGCCCGACGGCGCGCGAGAGCGTGACCGCCAGCACCGAGGCGGCCAGGTAAATAAAGCTGTTGACGAGCCAAGGGGGAGCATGTTCCATATCAGCGTTCCATGGCGCTGCGCGCCGCCCGCAGCGCATGAAACCCAAAGAGCCGAATGGCCGCGCAGCAGGCCATGCCAGCGATCGCCGTGGCCGGGGTCTCCCCGGTCACTGGCGAGCCTTGCAGGCCGCGCCGGGCCAGTGGCCCGGCCCCTCGCCAGCCAACAAAAGGTCCACCGGACCTTTTGTGCGCAGGCTCGGCCCCCTGCAAGGGGGCTGAGGTCTGCGGCTCCAGACCTGCCTGCGCAGGTCTGGACAGACCGAAGGGCCGCCGCCTCTGGCGGCGAGCACCGGGCATGCCATCGCGCAGCGAGTGAAGACTGGGGGTGTTTCTTGTCACCGCCGCCAGCCCGGCACGGCCCAGCCGCGGCCCACCGACAGCAGCCGCCCGCCGGCCGTGACCACCACGGTCACGGTGAGCACCAGCCAGGGCGCCAGCCCCAGCTGGTGCAGGCCCACGAACAGCCAGCCGCCGGCAAACGACCACAGCGCGTAGGGTCGGTGGTCGTTCAGCGCCCGCGGGATCTCGTTGCACAGCACGTCGCGCAGCACGCCGCCGAACACGCTGGTGACCACGCCCATCAATACGGCCACCAGCGGGGGCTCGCCGACGGCCAGCGCCAGGTCCACCCCCACGGCGGTGAACAGGCCCAGCCCCAACGCGTCTGGCCACAGGATGGCGCGTTCGGTGGGCGCCAGGTGCCGCTGGCGCATGAACAGCACGGCGGCCACGCACAGCCCCAGCAGCGCCCACAAAAACTCCACGTGCCGCACCCAGAAGAAGGGCCGCTGGTCCAGCAGCAGATCGCGCAGCGTGCCGCCGCCAAAGGCCGTGGCAAAGGCCACCACGCACACGCCCACGGCGTCCAGCCGCTTGCGCGCTGCCTCGATCACGCCCGACAGGGCAAAGGCCAGCGTGGCGGCCCATTCCAGCGCCATGCGCAGCTTGTCGCCCCAGAACGGGGGCAGGGGTTGCATCAGTTCCATGGCGTGTGCGGTTTCGGGTGGACGGTGGCAGCTACATTTTATATAGCTGGCTACCATGGCGTCGATCCATTGCACAAACAAGCGTCGAGGAGGTCCGAACATGCCGGTGGTCGTCATCGCCAATCCCAAGGGCGGCGTGGGCAAGTCCACGCTGGCCACCAACGTGGCCGGCTACTGGGCCAGCCGCGGCCACGCCGTCATGCTGGGCGACGTGGACCGCCAGCAGTCGGCGCGCCTGTGGCTGGGCCTGCGCCCCGAGGCGGCGCGGCCGATTGCCGCATGGGACGTGCAGCGCGACTTCATCGTGCGCCCGCCCAAGGGCACCACCCACGTGGTGCTGGACACCCCCGCCGGCCTGCGCGGCCTGCAACTGAAGGACGCGCTGCGCCTGGCCGACCGCGTGCTGGTGCCGCTGCAGCCCAGCATCTTCGACATCTACGCCACGCGCGAATTCATCGACGAGCTGCGCGAACTCAAGGGCGCCGGCCCGCAGCACATCGGCCTGGTGGGCATGCGCGTGGACGAGCGCACCCTGGCGGCCGAGCAGCTGCGCCAGTTCACCGACGATCTGGGCCTGCCCGTGCTGGCGCAACTGCGGCCCACGCAAAACTACGTGCATCTGGCCGCGCGCGGCCTGACGCTGTTCGACGTCGCGCCCGGCCGCGTGCAGCGCGACCTGGAGCAGTGGCAGGGCCTGTGCCGCTGGCTCGATCAGTCGCACGCATGACTCGCTTCCTTGGCCAACCCCGCTAAATTGCCCCCATGAAAACCTTCGACACCCTTGCCCAGCTGGTCGCCTGCGTCGGCCAGGAAGTGGCCGTGAGCGACTGGCACACTGTGACCCAGGAGCACGTCAACCAGTTTGCCGACGCCACGGGCGACCACCAGTGGATCCACGTCGACGTGGAGCGCGCCGCCGCCGGGCCCTTTGGCGCGCCCATCGCGCACGGCTTTCTCACGCTGTCGCTGGTGGCGGGTTTTTCGCAGCGCACCCTGAAGGTGGGCGACGTGCGCATGGGCGTCAACTACGGCCTGAACAAGGTGCGCTTCATGGCGCCCGTTCCGGTGGGCAGCCGCCTGCGCTCGCGCATGACGCTGCTGGAGGCCACGCCCGTCGAGGGCGGCCAGCAGCTGGTGTGGAAGAACACCATCGAGCGCGAGGGCGCCGACAAGCCGGTGTGCGTGGCCGAAACCGTCGCGCGCTACTACACCTGAGCGGCCCCGGCAAACCCGTTTTGCCGCCACGCCTCGAACACGCACGCCGCCACGGCGTTGGACAAATTCAGGCTGCGCTGATCCGGCCGCATGGGCAGGCGCAGTTGCTGCGCGGGGGCCAGACGGGCGCGCAGCGCGGCTGAAAAGCCCCGCGTCTCGGCGCCAAACACCAGCCAGTCACCGGGCGCAAACGCGGTCTCGTACACGCTGCGCGTGCCCTGGGTGGTGAGCGCAAACAGGCGCGCCGGGTCGGGCTGCATGGCGGCGATGAAGGCGTCCCAGTCGGCGTGCCGGCGCACGGCGGTGTACTCGTGGTAGTCCAGCCCGGCGCGGCGCAGCAGCTTGTCGTCCATCGAAAAACCCAGCGGCTCGATCAGGTGCAGATCGCACCCGGTGTTGGCCGCCAGGCGAATCACGTTGCCGGTGTTGGGCGGGATTTCGGGCTCGACCAGGACGATGTGAAACATGCGGCGATTGTCGCTGGCGCTTCAAGCAGGCAACTCGGTGCGCGCCAGGGCCAGCGCGGTGATGTGCACCACGCCGGCAGCGCGCAGCGCGCGGGCCGCCTCGTGCAGGCTGGCGCCGGTGGTCATCACATCGTCGATCAGCACCACGCGCCGATCGCGCAGCGCCGCCGCATGCGGGCCATGGACGGCAAACGCGCCGCGCACGTTGCGCTGGCGCTCGGCGCGCGTCAGGCCGCGCTGCGGCGGCGTGTCGCGCACGCGCCGCAGGCCATCGGTCAGGCAGCGCGCGGGCGGCAGGCGTCGCGCCAGCAGCAGGGCGGGGTTGTAACCGCGCTCGGCCAGTCGCGCAGGGGCCAGCGGCATGGGCACCAGCCAGTCGGCCTGCGCCAGCGCCTCGGCCACGCCCGGCGTGCGCCGCAGCAGGGTGGCCAGCGCATCGGCCAGGCCGATGTCCTGCTGAAACTTCATCCGGGCAATCAGCCCGGCCCAGGGCCACTCGAAGCCCACGGCGGCCAGGCAGGCGTCCAGCGGCGGCGGGTTCGACAGGCAGGCGCCGCAGCGGCGCACGCCGGGCGTCACAGGCAGTGCGCAGCGGTCGCAGCGCGCGCGCAGCGGCGCAAAGCGCGCCACGCAGGCGGTGCACACCGCGTGCGCCGGCCAGGCGCGGCACACGGCACACTGGCTGGGCCAGCCTCGCAGGTCAAAAAGGCGCGTGGACAGCCGGGCCATGGTCGATCGCGTGTGAGAGGGCTGGTCAATATACTGCCCCCTTTCCATGCCGACCGATCAACCCCCCACCATCGACCCGCTCGCCGCCCGGCGCTGGGCGGCCCTGCCGCACGCCGCCGCGCCCTGGCTGCACGACGAGGTGGCGCGGCGCATGGCCGAGCGCCTGCCCTGGATTCGCCTGCCCGTGGCGCGCTGGGCGCACTGGGAGCCGCTGGGCGGCGACGCGCAAGCGCGTGCGCTGGTGGCGGCGCATTATCCGGATGCGCAGTGCATTGAGGTCCGTACCCAGGCAGGACAAGTGCAGGGCGCTACAAAATCAGAAGCAAAAAGCTGGTGGCGACGCCTCGTCCCCAGCGCCCGCGCGCCCGAGGTGCAGGTGCTGGCCGAGCCCCCCGAGGGCGGCGTGCAACTGCTCTGGGCCAACATGCTCGCGCACCACGCCGCCGATCCGCGCGACCTGCTGGCGCGCTGGCGGCGCGCGCTGGCGCCCGACGGCTTTCTGATGTTCTCCTGCTTCGGCCCCGACACGCTGCGCGAGCTGCGCGCCCTGTATGCCGAGCGGGGCTGGCCGCCGCCCGCGCAGGAATTCACCGACATGCACGACTGGGGCGACCAACTGGCCATGGCCGGCTTTGCCGACCCGGTGATGGACATGGAGCGCATCACGCTCACCTTCGACACCCCCGCGCGCCTGCTGGCCGAGCTGCGCGGGCTGGGGCGCAACCTGCACCCGCAGCGTTTTGCCGGGCTGCGCACGCCCGCCTGGCGCCGGCGGCTGGAGGCGGCGCTGGGCGAGCGCTTGCGCGCGGGCGGCGATGGGCCCCTGGCGCTCAGCTTCGAGATCGTCTACGGCCACGCGCTCAAGCCATCGGCCCAGCGCCGCGCCCCGCGCGAGGGCCTGACGGTGCACCGCACCCGCGCGTCGTTGCGCGATGCGCCACAAACCCCGCCAGAGAGTTGAGCCAGATCACAAAGTTCCCGGATTGGGGTTGCAAGTCGGTTAAACTTGTTTGCATCCATGCGTGACGGCCGGGCGTTGCGGGTTTGCCCCGCTGGCGCCTTGGTGGGCGATCACCGACGATTGGCCGTGCGAGCCCGTTTCGTGGTGGGCCGCGGCCCATGACCGGGCGCATGAAAGTTTGTGTTTGTGGAAGACGTGACACGATGAAGAGCATTGAAAAGACCTTGGCCGGCGCTCCTGGCCGTGCCGCCGTCGCGCTGACGGCCTGGGCCGCCACCGCCGCGCAAGCGGCCCAGGTGAACGATCTGCCCGGGGGGCCGGGCGTCAATCAGCTCAACCTGACCCCCGGCGTCACCCAGATCGCGCAGGCCCAGTACGACCTGCACTGGATGCTGCTGATCATCTGCACCATCATCTTCGTTGGTGTGTTCGGCGTGATGTCGTACTCCATCTGGCACCACCGCAAGTCGCGCGGCGCCAAGGCGGCGCACTTTCACGAATCGCTGGGCGTCGAGATCGCCTGGACCGTGGTGCCCTTCCTGATCGTGATCGGCATGGCCGCACCGGCCACCAAAGTCATCATCGCGCAAAAGGACACCACCAACCCCGACCTCACCATCAAGGCCACCGGCTACCAGTGGAAGTGGGGCTACGACTACCTGGTCGGCGAGGGCCAGGGCATTGCCTTCCTGTCCACGCTCGACTCCACGCAGCGCGCGCTGTCGGACGCCGGCAAGCCCGCGGGCGACAACTACCTGCTGAAGGTGGACAACCCGCTGGTGGTGCCCGTCAACAAGAAGGTGCGCGTCATCACCACCGCCAACGACGTGATCCACTCGTGGTTCGTGCCGCAGCTGGGCGTCAAGCAGGACGCCATTCCCGGCTTCGTGCGCGACACCTGGTTTCGCGCCGAGAAGGTGGGCGACTACTACGGCCAGTGTGCCGAGCTGTGCGGCAAGGAACACGCCTACATGCCCATCCACGTGAAGGTGCTGCCGCAAGAGGAGTACACCGCCTGGGTGCAAGAGCAGAACAAGAAAATGGCCGCCGCGGCCGATGATCCCAGCAAGGTCTGGACCCTGGCCGATCTGGAGGCGCGTGGCGCCAAGGTGTATGCCGCCAACTGCGCGGCCTGCCACCAGGAAAGCGGCAAGGGCGGCGGCGCCATCAAGGCGCTGGACGGCAGCGCCATCGTCAAGGGCCCAGCGGCCGAGCAGATGCATGTGGTGCTGGAAGGCCGTGCCAACGGCGCCATGCCGTCATGGAAGCAGCTGTCCGACACGGAGCTGGCGGCCGTCGTCACCTACACCAAGAACCACTGGAGCAACGCGACGGGCCAGATCATTCAGCCGGCCGAGTTCGCCGCGGCCCGCGCCGGCAAGTTTCCGGCCGGCGGTTGAGCGGTTTCGCCGCCAAGGCCCAGCCCACCGTTCCATCGATCAAGTCAGTTATCCGGAGAATCCTCCATGAGCGCAGTACTCCCATCGCCCCATGCCGGCCACGCCGACCACGCCCATGACGATCACCACGGCGCGCCGACCGGCTGGCGCCGCTGGGTGTTCGCCACCAACCACAAGGACATCGGCACGATGTACTTGTTGTTCTCCTTCACCATGCTGATGCTGGGTGGCACGCTGGCCATGCTGATCCGCGCCGAGCTGTTCGAGCCGGGCCTGCAGATCGTCAACCCCGAGATGTTCAACTCGTTCACCACCATGCACGGCCTGATCATGGTGTTCGGGGCCATCATGCCGGCCTTCGTGGGCTTTGCCAACTGGATGATCCCGCTGCAGATCGGCGCTTCGGACATGGCGTTCGCGCGCATGAACAACCTCAGCTTCTGGCTGCTGGTGCCCGCCGGCATCACGCTGGCGTCCACCTTCTTCATGCCCGGCGGCGCGCCCGCCGGCGGCTGGACGCTGTACGCGCCGCTGACGGCGCAAATGCCCATGTCGCTGGACGCGGCCATCTTCTCGCTGCACATCATGGGCGCCTCTTCCATCATGGGCGCCATCAACATCATCGTCACCATCCTGAACATGCGCGCGCCGGGCATGACGCTGATGAAGATGCCCATGTTCTGCTGGAGCTGGCTGATCACCGCCTACCTGCTGATCGCCGTGATGCCCGTGTTTGCCGGCGCCATCACCATGACGCTGACCGACCGCCACTTCGGCACCAGCTTCTTCAACCCCGCCGGCGGCGGCGATCCGGTGATGTTCCAGCACATCTTCTGGTTCTTCGGCCACCCCGAGGTCTACATCATGATCCTGCCGGCCTTCGGCATGATCAGCCAGATCGTGCCCACCTTCGCGCGCAAGCGGCTGTTCGGCTACACCTCCATGGTGTATGCGATCGCCGCCATCGCCACCCTGTCCATGATCGTGTGGGCGCACCACATGTTCACCGTCGGCATGCCGGTCACGGGCCAGCTGTTCTTCATGTACGGCACCATGCTGATCGCCATCCCCACGGGCGTGAAGGTGTTCAACTGGACGGCCACCATGTGGCGCGGCTCCATGACGTTTGAAACCCCCATGCTGTGGGCCGTGGGCTTCATCTTCGTGTTCTCCATCGGCGGCTTCACCGGCGTCATCCCGGCCATCGTTCCGATCGACACCCAGATCCAGGACACCTACTACATCATTGCCCACTTCCACTACGTGCTGGTGGCCGGTTCGCTGTTCGCCATCTTCGGCGCCTATTACTACTGGTCGCCCAAGTGGACCGGCGTGATGTACAACGAGACGCGCGGCAAGATCCATTTCTGGTGGTCGATGATCTCCTTCAACGTGGCCTTCTTCCCCATGCACTTCCTGGGCCTGGCCGGCATGCCGCGCCGCTACGCCGACTACCCCATGCAGTTCGCCGACTTCAACATGATCGCGTCGATCGGCGCCTTCTTCTTCGGTGCCGCGCAGGTGTACTTTTTCTTTGCCGTGGCCTTGCCCGCCATGCGCGGCAAGGGCGAAAAAGCCCCACAGCGCCCGTGGGAAGGCGCCGAAGGCCTGGAGTGGGAAGTGCCATCGCCTGCGCCCTTCCACACCTTCGAGAACCCGCCCAAGCTGGACGCCAGCGCCACGCGCGTGATCGGCTGATCCGGGCCCGAGACAAAGACGTGAACCCCGCCGTCATGATCAAACCGCAGGAAACCCCCGAGCAGCGGGAGCTGCGCCGGCGCAACGTGCGCCTGGGCCTGACCCTGGCTGGCGTGGTGCTGGTGCTGCTGGTGGGCTTCGTCCTGCGTCGTTACATGTTGCTCGGTCATTGAGCAGGTGGCGCCAAGTGGGACTGCGAACCGAAAACCTCAAGATGGTGGGCAAGCTGACGGTGGTGGCCGCCGGCATGTTTGCCTTCGGCTACTCGCTGATTCCCTTGTACAAGACCATTTGCGAGGTCACCGGCATCAACATTCTGGCGCGCACCGAGCAGGATGTGCCCGGCAATGCGGCGCGCGGGGCTGGCAAGAACACCCAGGTCGACACCAGCCGCACGATCACCGTGGAGTTCGACGCCAACGCGCACGGCCCCTGGAAGTTCAAGCCGGCGCAGCGATCGATCCAGGTGCACCCGGGCGAGATGGCCACGGTGATGTACGAGTTTCAGAACGTGCAGGACCGCCGCATGTCGGCCCAGGCGATACCCAGCTACGCGCCGCGCCAGGCCGCGCCTCACTTCAACAAGCTGGAGTGCTTCTGCTTCAACCAGTACACGCTGGACCCGGGCGAGAAAAAGGAATGGCCGGTGGTGTTCGTCATCGACACGCGCCTGCCCAAGGACGTGACGACCATCACGCTGTCCTATACCTTCTTCGAGGTGGGCGGCAAGATTCCGGCCGCGCCGGACACCACCAGCGCGCACCTGGCGCAACCCGTGCGGAGCGGGGCATGAGCCAGAGTCCCGTGCCGCGGCAGCCGCCGTCCGATCCCGCGGCCGCGCCGTCGTTTCTGCGCTCGCTGAAGGTCGTCGCCTGGGGGCTGATCGGCATCCGCAAGGCCAGCGCGCACCAAGCCGACCAGGCGCGCACCAACGTCGCGCACCTGGTGTTGGCGGGGTTCGTGGTTTTTCTGGTTTTCATCGGGGTGCTCGTCGGCGTGGTTCGATGGGTGGCGGCCGGGGCGTGACGACAAGCGCAGAGCCGAGCAAGACAAGCGACAAGTCAAGAGAGCATAGGAGTGACGTTGAGATGAGCAGCACCGCAAGCGGCACGGCGCCGTATTACTTCGTACCGCACCCATCGCGGCATCCCATCATGGCGGCCATCGGGCTGTTTTTGATGATCATCGGCGGCACGCTGTGGATCAACCACATGGCCACCGGCGAGTGGATTTTGCTGGCCGGGCTGGTGTGCTGGCTGTTCACGCTCTCGCGCTGGTTTCACGACAGCATCGGCGAGAGCGAAGGCGGCCTTTACAGCCGCAAGGTCGACGTGTCCTACCGCTGGAGCATGAGCTGGTTCATCTTCTCCGAGGTCATGTTCTTCGGCGCCTTCTTCACCGCGCTGTGGTGGGCGCATGTGCGTTCGGTGCCGGAGCTGGGCAACCTCGCCAACGCGCTCTTGTGGCCCGATTTCAAGGCCGTGTGGCCGGGCACCGTCGCCGGCGCGACCACCTCGCCGGCCGGCACCATCGAGCCCTTCCAGACCATGGGGCCGTTCTGGCTGCCCACCATCAACACCGCGCTGTTGCTGTCCTCGGGCGTGACCTTGACCATTGCCCACCACGCGCTGCAAGCTGGCCATCGCGCGCGCTGCATCACCTTCATGTGGGCCACGGTGCTGCTGGGCGTGTGCTTCCTGTTCGTGCAGGGCTATGAATACCACCACGCCTACACCGAGCTGAACCTCACGCTGGCCTCCGGCATGTATGGCTCGACCTTCTTCATGCTCACCGGCTTTCACGGCTTTCACGTGCTGGTGGGCATGCTGATGCTGCTGTTCATCACCCTGCGGCTGATGAGAGGGCACTTCACGCCCACACACCACTTCGGTTTCGAGGGCGCGGCCTGGTATTGGCACTTCGTGGACGTGGTGTGGCTGGGCCTGTACCTCTTCGTGTACTGGATGTAGTACTCTCCATTTTTCTCGGCACCATCAAAAAGAGCGCCCCCGGGCGCTCTTTTGCTTGGAAGTCGCACAATCCATCAAGGCTTGATCGGCAAGCCCGTGGGCTGCACCCAGCCCATCTTCCAGGCCAGCAAAATGCACAGAAACAGCAGCACCGACAGCCCCACGCGCAGCGCCAGCGACCAGAACATGCCGCGCGCGCGCCTCGGGTCGTTGCCATCCTGGCCGTCTTCGCCATCGCCGCGCCGCATCATGAAAAACAGCGCAGATGCCAGACTTGCGAGGATGCCCACGAAGGCCAGGGCGACAAACAGGGACTTCATGCGCGGCATTATCCCGCCGTTGAGGGCCGTTCCGTGAGCGCGCCGGGCCGCTCCCAAGCGCGAACCCCGCAGCGCGCAGCGCGGAGGGGTGGTTCCGTTTGCGCGCCGGGCCGCTCCCAAGCGCGAACCTCGCAGCGCGCAGCGCGCAGGGTTGGTGCAATTTGCGCGCCGGGCCGCTCCCAAGCGCGAACCTCGCAGCGCGCAGCGCGCAGGGTGCTGCAGTGAGCTTGCGGCGGCTGGTCCTGCTGGTGATCACCCTGGCCGGCATGGCGTTGACCGGCGCGCTGGGGCGCTGGCAGTTGTCGCGCGCGGACGAAAAGCAGGCGATGCAGGCGGCTGCGCAGGCGGCCGAGCGACTGCCCGACGCCGATGTCGGCGCCCTGCTGGCGGCGTCGAGCCCGGCGCAGGCGGCCGCCCTGATGCACCGCTCGATCGCGCTGCGCGGACACTGGCTTGCCGGCCGCAGCATCTACCTGGAAAACCGCGTGATGGACCAGAAGGCCGGTTTTTACGTCCTCACCCCCCTGCAACTGGAGGCCCGCTCCGACGTGGTGCTGGTGGTGCGGGGCTGGGCGCCGCGCAATTTTGACGACCGCAGCGTGCTGCCGCCGGTGCAGACCCCGGCTTCGGAGGTCGAGCTGCGCGGCCGCCTGGTCGACCACGTGCCCTCGTTCTTTGCCCTTGGCGCCGAGTCGCCCGGCCCGATCCGGCAAAATGTCGACTTGCAGGCGTATGCCCGCGAATCCGGTTTGCCGCTGGCTGCGCTGATGGTGCAGCAGGTCGGCCCGCCCAGCGATGGCCTGACGCGTGATTGGCCGTCCCCCACGAGCGGGGCCGACAAGAACCTCGGCTATGCATTTCAATGGTTCAGCCTGTGCGCCCTGATGGGCGGGCTCTTTTTCTGGTTCCAAGTTGTCAGACCTTTTCGTTCAACCCGGCGCGGCCAATCCGGCCACTGAGGCCGAGCGCGCCGCTCCCGATCCGCTCAGCCTGACGGTGCACGCCATGCCTTCGCCCGCCCAGGCGCTGGCGCAGGATGCGCGGCGCACGCGCGCGGGCCGCTGGCAGATGCTGCTGCTGGCGCTGGTGTGCGCGGCGCCGGTGGCCGCCTCGTACTTCAGCTATTTCGTCATTCGCCCGCAGGCGCACACCAATTTCGGCGCCCTGATCGATCCGCAACGTCCCCTGCCTGCGCTGACCGCCACCGACCTGGACGGCAAGCCGGTGCCCCTGACCGGCCTGAAAGGGCAATGGCTGCTGGTCAGCGTGGCGGGCGGCGCCTGCGACGCCCTTTGCGAAAGCAACCTGTACCTGCAGCGCCAGGTGCGCGAAGGCCTGGGCAAGGAAAAGGACCGGGTGGACTGGGTCTGGCTGATCGACGACGAGCAGCCGGTGCGGGACGCGCTCAAGCCGGCCCTGCACCAGGCCACGGTGCTGCGCGTGCCCGAGGCGGCCCTGGCGCAGTGGCTGCAACCGGCCGCGGGCCACGCCCTGAACGAGCACCTGTACCTGGTCGATCCGATGGGGCACTGGATGATGCGTTTCCCGGCCGACCTGGACAAGGCCGGTGCCGGCAAGGCGCGGCGCGACCTGGAGCGGCTGTTGCGCGCTTCGTCCAGTTGGGATCAGCCGGGCCGCGATCGGCCGGCCGGCCAGTGACGGCGATGGACGGCACCGCCCTGTACAACCTCAGCCCGGCACTGCGCCTGATGGGCATGGGCCTGGCCGTCGCGCTGGGCCCGCTGGCCTGGCTGTGGCTGCGCCACCGGGGCGCGTCGCCGGCGCGCCAGCTGGGCGCGCTGACCCTGCTGACGCTGTTCCTGACCTTCGACCTGGTGATGTTCGGCGCCTTCACGCGCCTGACCGATTCGGGCCTGGGCTGCCCCGACTGGCCCGGCTGCTACGGCCACAGCAGCCCGGTGGGCGCGCACGCGCAAATCAGCGCCGCGCAAGATGCCATGCCCACCGGCCCCGTCACCCATGGCAAGGCCTGGGTCGAGATGGTGCACCGCTACCTGGCCACCGGCGTGGGCGTGCTGATCATCGTGCTGCTGGTCGCCACCTGGCTGCAGTGGCGCAAGCGCGGCGCAGACCCGGGCGCCGCCGTGGTCAGCCCCGGCTGGCCCCTGGCCACCCTGGTGTGGGTGTGCGCGCAGGGCGCGTTTGGCGCCCTGACGGTGACGATGAAGCTGTTTCCCGCCATCGTCACCCTGCACCTGCTGGGCGGCGTGGGCCTGCTGGTGCTGCTGATGGTGCAGGCCGAGCAGGACCGCCAGGCCGCCGGCATCAGCCGCATCGACGTGCTGGGCCGCGGCCTGCGCGCGCTGCTGTGGGCCGCCGCCGTGCTGGTGGGCGTGCAGATCGCGCTGGGCGGCTGGGTCAGCACCAACTACGCGGTGCTGGCCTGCAACACCTTCCCGCAGTGCCAGGGCAGCTGGTGGCCGCCGATGGACTTTGCCCAGGGCTTCGAGCTGTGGCGCCCGCTGGGCCGTCAGGGCGACGGCGCGCTGCTGGACTTTTCGGCGCTCACCGCCATTCACTACACGCACCGCCTGTTTGCCTACGCCGTGTTTGTCGCACTGGTGGCCCTGATCGTCGGGCTGTGGCGCCAGCAGCGCCTGCCGGCGCAGCGGCGCGCGCTGGCGGCGCTGACGGCGCTGCAGTTGCTGACCGGGCTGTCCAACGTGATCCTGGACTGGCCGCTGGCCGCCGCCGTGGTGCACACCGGCGGTGCGGCCGCCATGATGACGGTGCTGGTCTGGGCGCTGTGCGCCAGCCGCGCCGAGGCCCTGGCGCCGGCGGGCCACACCCGGCCGGCTGGAGTGACCCCATGAGTTCGCACGGACAACCCTTGCCGGCCGCGGCGGCGCAAGCGGCGGCCTTGCCGGCCCTGCCGCTGTGGCGCCAGTACTACGAGCTGACCAAGCCGCGCGTGGTGCAGCTGATCGTGTTCTGCGCGCTGATCGGCGCCGTGCTGGCGGTGCCGGGCGTGCCCAGCTGGGCGCAGGCCGGGCGCATCGTCGTCGCGTCGCTGGGCGTGTGGCTGGTGGCGGCGGCGGCGGCGGCCTTCAACTGCCTGATCGAGAAAACCATCGACGTCAACATGAAGCGCACCGCCTGGCGCCCCACGGCGCGCGGGCAGCTGTCGGACTGGCAGGCGCTGCTGTTCTCGGCCGGGCTGTGCATCTTGGGCTCGGTCATCCTGCTGGTGTGGATCAACCCGCTGACCATGTGGCTGACCTTTGCCACCTTCGTCGGCTACGCCATCGTCTACACCGTCATCCTCAAGCCCCTCACGCCGCAGAACATCGTCATCGGCGGCGCCTCGGGCGCCATGCCGCCGGTGCTGGGCTGGGCCGCCATGACCGACCACGTCGGCCCCGAGGCGCTGATGCTGTTTTTGATCATCTTCATCTGGACGCCGCCGCACTTCTGGGCGCTGGCGCTGTACCGGGTGGAGGACTACCGCAAGAGCGGCCTGCCCATGCTGCCGGTGACGCACGGCAACGCGTTCACCCGCCTGCAGGTGCTGCTGTACACGCTGATCCTGCTGGCCGCGTGCCTGCTGCCCTACCTCTACGGCATGAGCGGGCATCTGTACCTGGCCGCCGCGGTGCTGCTGAACGCCGGCTTCATCGCCTATGCGTTCAGGCTCTGGCGCCAGTACTCGGACGCGCTGGCGCGCAAGACCTTCCGTTTTTCCATCATCCACCTGTCGCTGCTGTTTGCCGCGCTGCTGGTGGATCATTACGTGTAGTTGGGCGGACACGACATGCAACGTCGAGAAACTCTCAAAACGATAGCTGCTTGCGCTTTTGCAGCGGGTGCTGCGGCCATGTTGGGCGCTTGCTCACCCGACAAGCCGTCGTTTCACGGCACCGACATCACCGGCGTCGACTACGCCAAGGACTTTGCGCTCACCGACTTCAACGACCAGCCGCGCACGCTGGCCGACTTCAAGGGCAAGGCCGTCGTCGTCTTCTTCGGCTACACCCAGTGCCCCGACGTGTGCCCGACGACGATGGGCGAGCTGGTGCAGGTCAAGCAGGCGCTGGGCGCCGAGGGCGACAAGCTGCAGGTGCTGTTCATCAGCATCGACCCGGAGCGCGACACGCCCGCCGTGCTCAAGGCCTACATGGCCAACTTCGACCCCGGTTTTCTGGCGCTGTACGCCCCCTCGTCCGACAAGCTGGCCGCGCTGGCCAAGGACTTCAAGGTGTTCTACCAGAAGGTCCCCGGCAAGGAGCCCGGCGCCTATAGCATGGATCACACGGCGGCCAGCTACGTGTATGACCCGCAAGGGCGGCTGCGCCTGTTCGAGCGCTACGGCACGCCGGTGGCCGATCTCACGGCCGACATCAAGCGGCTGATCGACGGCGCCTGAGCGCCGCTTTCGACTCCACATCTGATCGCTGGCGATGCCCTTTTGGAGCGGGCGGCCCGGCAACGTGCAGCGCTCGGAGCCCGCGGGTCAATCCGTTCGGATGTTCTGGCTGCGGATGATCGCGCCCAGCGTTTGCGTGTCGGCCTGGATGCGGTTGGCCAGCCCCTCGGGCGACGAGCCCACGGCCTGCCAGCCCTGCTGGAACAGGCGCTGGCGCATCTCGGGCGTGCGCACGATGGCGCTGAGCGCGTCGGACAGCTTCTTGACGTGCGCGGGCGGCATGCTGGCGGGGGCCACCACGGCGTTCCAGATCTCGAGATTGAAGTTCTTCACGCCCGCATCCGCCATGCTGGGCAAATCGGGCGCCAGCGGGCTGCGGCCGCCGCTGGTCACGCCGATGCCGCGCAGCTTGCCGCCCTTGATCTGCGCCAGCGCCAGCGCCGGCGGCAGCATGGACAGCTGCAAGTCGCCCGTCGCCAGCGCGTTGAACACCTGCGGGTAGCCGGGGTAGGGCACGTGCACCGGCTGAATGCCCGTGCGTGCCTTGAGCAGCTCCATGCCCAGATGACCCACCGTGCCCACGCCGGGTGAGCCGTAGCTCCATTTGTCGCCGGCGGTGCGGGCCGCCGCGAGGAAGGCGCGCGCATCGGCGCCTGGCGCGTTGGCGGGCGCCACCAGCACCAGCGGAGCCACGCCGATCAGGCTGATGGGCGCAAAGTCGGTGGCCGGGTCGTAGCGCAGGGCGGGGTTGAGCAGCTTGGCAATGGTCAGGTTGCCATTGATCATCAGGCCGATGGTGTGGCCGTCGCTGGCCTTGGCCACCGCGTCGCCGCCGATGTTGCCGCCCGCGCCCACCTTGTTCTCGACGATGACGGGCTGGCCCAGCGCCTTTTCCAGCGGATCGGCCAGCGCGCGCGCCGTCAGGTCGGGCGAGGAGCCGGCAGGAAAGCCCGCGATGATGCGCAGGGGCTTGCCGGGCCAGGTGTCGGCGGCGTGTGCGGCGGGCAGCGCGACCAGGCCGGCGAGCAGGGCGGCTGCCACGGCAGCGCGGCGGGTGAGGCGGGGAGGGGTCATGCAGGTCACTCAGGAAATTTTGCTATCAAGTACATAGCTGCCAGCGCTTGATGGACAAGCGCTGTGGCCTTGGATGATACAAAAAAACCCTGCCAGGCGAACGTGGCAGGGTTGGTTTTGCCTTGGCGGGCGCTCAGGCGTACTCGGCCAGTGCGGCTTTCATCTTCTTCATGGCCGCCACTTCGATCTGGCGAATGCGCTCGGCGCTCACGCCGTACTCGGCCGCCAGCTCGTGCAGCGTCATGCCGCCGGCGCCGTCGTCGCGCACGTTCAGCCAGCGCTCGGTGACGATGCGGCGGCTGCGCTCGTCCAGCGTCTTCAGCGCCGTGGCGATGCCGTCGGTGGCCAGGCGGTCGCGCTCGGCCGATTCGAGCATGGCCGTGGGCTCGTGCCGCTCGTCCGACAGCCAGGCGATCGGGCCGAAGGCGTGTTCGCCCTCGGCATCGGCGGGCGACGGATCCAGCAGCACGTCGCCGCCGGACATGCGCGTTTCCATCTCGCGCACCTCGTCGGGCTTGACCTTGAGCTCGCGCGCCACCACGTCGATCTGCGCCGCGGTCAGTGCGTCGCGGTGGGTGATCTCGTCGGCCGCGTCTTCGGCCTTGAAGCCCTGCTTCATCGAGCGCAGGTTGAAGAACAGCTTGCGCTGCGCCTTGGTGGTGGCCACCTTGACCAGGCGCCAGTTCTTCAGGATGTATTCGTGGATCTCGGCCTTGATCCAGTGCAGCGCGTAGCTGACCAGGCGCACGCCCTGATCCGGGTCGTAGCGCTTGACGGCCTTCATCAGGCCCACATTGCCTTCCTGGATCAGGTCGCCATGCGGCAGGCCGTAACCCAGGTATTGGCGCGACACCGACACCACCAGGCGCAGGTGCGACAGCACCAGGCGGCCGGCGGCTTCCAGGTTGCCGTCTTCGCGCAGCTGGCGCGCATAGCGCTGCTCCTCCTCGTGCGTGAGCAGCGGCAGGCGATTGACCGCCGTGATGTAGGCGTCCAGATTGCCCAAGGGCGGAACGACCGACCACGGGTTGGCCAAGGCCACGGCGGTTGCGGGAGCGTTCTTGTCCGATAGGGTCATCGTTGAATGTCCTTTAATCATTGTCAGGTATTTTAGCACTCGATTCACTCGAGTGCCAAAGTTCGATCGAGCCTTGACCGCCAAGTTCCGCAGGCCTGCCGGTGCCGGGCCACCGCCTAAAATACGGGTTTGCCTGCCTGTCATGACCAAGAAGACTCCACCCGCCGCAGACGCGCCCGCCAGTTACGGCGATGCCGTGCAACAGCTCGAGCAACTCATCACCCGACTGGAGTCGGGCCAGTTGCCGCTGGAGGAGCTGCTGGGCCAGTACCAGCGCGGCGCCGAATTGCTGCATTATTGCCGCGAGCGCCTGCAGGTCGTGGAAGATCAAGTCAAGGTGCTGGACGATAGCGGCGCCCCAGCCGAACCATGAGCGCGGATTTTTCGACCTGGGCACGGCATCAGCGCGAGCGCGTCGAGGCCGCGCTGGCCGACTGGGTGAGCGCTGACGCCCCGGCAAGCTTGGGCGTGGCCATGCGCTACGCGGCGCTGGGCGGCGGCAAGCGCTTGCGGGCGCTGCTGGTGCTGGCGGCGGCCGAGGCCGTGCAGGGCAACGCCGACGCCGCGCTGCGGGCGGCGTGCGCCGTCGAGTTGATCCACGCCTATTCCCTGGTGCATGACGACATGCCGTGCATGGACGACGACGTGCTGCGCCGCGGCAAGCCGACCGTGCACGTGAAGTTTGGCCAGGCGCAGGCCCTGCTGGCGGGCGACGCCCTGCAGGCGCTGGCGTTCGAATGCCTGCTGCCCGTGGGCCCGCAGGTGCCCGCCGCGATGCAGGCCGCCCTGGCCCGTCTGCTGGCGCGCGCCGCCGGCGCGCAGGGCATGGCCGGCGGCCAGGCGATCGACCTGGCCAGCGTGGGCAAGCCCTTGAGCGAAGCCGAGTTGCGCCACATGCACCAGCTCAAGACCGGCGCCCTGCTGCAGGCCAGCGTGGCCATGGGCGTGGCCTGCGCGCCGCAAGTCCTGCCCGCTGCGGCCCAGGCGGCGCTGCATGATTTCGGCGCCGCCGTGGGCCTGGCGTTCCAAGTGGTCGATGACATCCTGGACGTGACCGGCGACGCGCAAGCGCTGGGCAAGACGGCCGGCAAGGATGCCCAGGCCGACAAGCCCACCTATGTTTCCCTGCTCGGCCTGGCGCCGGCGCAGGCACTGGCCGAGCGTTTGCGCACGCAGGCGCATTCCGCGCTGGACGCCAGCGGCCTGCGTGAGGTCGGCGCCTTGCACGCGCTGGCCGACCAGGTGGTGCAACGCACACATTGATATGAAGCATCCCCTGAGTCGCCTTCGGCACCTTCTCCCTGAAGCGGGACAACGCCAGTGGCCGGGCCAAGCCCGCGCAACAAGGGCCGCTGGCATGACCTGCTCCGCGGGCGTTCGGCTCGTCGGGTCCCATGTGCTGCCGGCGGCACAAAGCGCCCTGGATCGCTGAAATGGCCACTGACACCCCCCTGCTTGAAACCATCGACGATCCGGCGGCCCTGCGGCGCCTGTCCCGCGTCCAGCTCAAGGCCCTGGCCGACGAACTGCGCGAATGCGTGCTGACCAACGTGGCGCGCACCGGCGGGCACCTCAGCTCCAACCTGGGCACGGTGGAACTCACCATCGCGCTGCACGCCGTCTTCGACACCCCGCACGACCGCCTGGTGTGGGACGTCGGCCACCAGACCTACCCGCACAAGATCCTGACCGGCCGGCGCGAGCGCATGCCCACGCTGCGCCAGCTGGGCGGCATGTCGGGCTTTCCGCGCCGCGACGAGAGCGAATACGACGCCTTCGGCACCGCGCATTCGTCCACCAGCATCTCGGCGGCGCTGGGCATGGCGCTGGCCGCGCGGCAAAAGGGCGAGGATCGCAAGGCGGTCGCCATCATCGGCGACGGCGCCATGACCGCCGGCATGGCCTTCGAGGCGCTCAACAACGCCGGCGTCGAGCGCGACGCGCGCCTGCTGGTGATCCTGAACGACAACGACATGTCGATCAGCCCGCCCGTGGGCGCGCTCAACCGCTACCTGGCGCAGCTGATGAGCGGGCGCTTTTATGCCGCGGCGCGCCACGTCGGCCGGCAGGTGCTGGGCAACGTGCCGCCGCTGTTCGAACTGGCCAAGAAGCTGGAGCAGCAGGCCAAGGGCATGGTGGTGCCCGCCACGCTGTTCGAGACCTTCGGCTTCAACTACATCGGCCCCATCGACGGGCACGACCTGGATTCGCTCATCCCCACGCTGGAGAACATCCGCGAGCTGATGGACACCCAGGCCGGCCCGCAGTTCCTGCACGTGGTCACCAAGAAAGGCCAGGGCTACAAGCTGGCCGAGGCCGACCCGGTGGCCTACCACGGCCCCGGCAAGTTCGACCCGGCCGTCGGCCTGGTGCCACCGGCCACGCCCGCCAGGCAGACCTTCACCCAGGTGTTCGGCCAGTGGCTGTGCGACATGGCCGCGCACGACAAGCGCCTGGTCGGCATCACGCCCGCGATGCGCGAAGGCTCGGGGTTGGTCGAATTTCAACGGCGCTTTCCCAAGCGCTACTACGACGTCGGCATTGCCGAGCAGCACGCCGTCACCTTTGCCGCCGGCCTGGCCTGCGAAGGGCTCAAGCCGGTGGTGGCCATTTATTCCACCTTCCTGCAGCGCGGCTACGACCAGCTCATCCACGACGTGGCGATCCAGAAGCTGCCCGTGGTGTTTGCGCTGGACCGCGCCGGCCTGGTCGGCGCCGATGGCGCCACGCACGCCGGCAACTACGACATCGCCTACCTGCGCTGCATCCCCAACGTCAGCCTGGCCTGCCCGGCCGACGAGCGCGAATGCCGCCAGCTGCTCAGCAGCGCCTTCGAGCAGGACCACCCCGTGGCCGTGCGCTACCCGCGCGGCGCCGGCGTCGGCGTGGCGCCGCTGGCCGATCTGGCCGGTCTGCCCTTCGGCAAGGGCGAAGTGCGCCGCACCGGCCAGCGCGTGGCCATTCTGGCTTTTGGCACCCTGCTGTATCCGGCGCTCGACGCCGCCGAGCGCCTGGATGCCACGGTCGTCAACATGCGCTGGGCCAAGCCGCTGGACGCCGAGCTGCTGGCCCAGGTGGCGGCCACGCACGAGGCGCTGGTGACGCTGGAGGAGGGCGCCATCATGGGCGGCGCCGGCAGCGCCGTGGCCGAGGCGCTGGCCGCCGCCGGCATCGTGCGCCCGCTGCTGCAACTGGGCCTGCCCGACCGCTTCATCGAGCACGGCGATCCGGCGCGCCTGCTGGCTCTCGAAGGGCTCGATGCCGGCGGCATCGAGCGCGCGGTGCGTCGGCGCTTCGATGCCCTGGTGCCGGCCAGCGCCGGCCTGAGGGCCGTTGCCGCCCGCGCCTGAGGCGATCGGTGGCTGGCCGGCGGCCATGAAAAACGGCGCCCCGGGGGCGCCGTCCGCATGCCGCAGAGGGCGCTTCAGCGGGGCTTTTCGGCGCCGTAGGTCTTGGTCAGGTAGTCCACCAGCGCCGGGATGTCGGCCTCCTGTACGGGCGCCTTGAAGACGTCGCGCATGCGCTTGACCATCGCTTCCCAGTAGGCGCGCGGCGCGGTCGGCGGCTGCATCAGCATGTATTCGGCCGAGTGGCACTGCACGCATTCGGCCCTGGCCTTGGCGTAGCCGGGCAGGTTGCTGGGCGTCATCTGCACGCCGTCCGGCGGCAGCACGATCGACTTGGCGTGCAGGGTACCGCCGCTGGCCAGCAGCAGGGCCGCGACGGTGGCGGCGACGAGGGTACGGGTTTGCTTCATGGTAGGGGTCTTCCTCAGGCGCCAGTGACTTTGTACGACTCGACGACGTTGCGCATGTAGCCGGTCGGCTGCCACAAGGCTTCCATCGGCTGGCTGTCGCCCTTGCGGTTCCAGGCGCGCACGCGCAGGTCGTGCGTGCCGGCGGCGGGCACGAAGCCGAAGCTGAACTCACGGAAGGAGTAGCGCCCGGCGCTGTCCGAGCCCAGCTGGGCCTCGCGCCAGGTCTTGCCGCCGTCGGCCGACCAGCCGACTTCGCGGATGCCCAGGCCGCCGTCGAAGGCGATGCCGCGCACCGACAGCGCCTGGCCGGCGGCGACGCGATCGCCGTCCTTGAGCGAGGTGATGAACGAGCGCACGTTGTAGCGCCCGATCGGCCGCGTCGCCGAAGGCGCCGTGCCTGGCGGCACGCAGACGCACAGGTTGTCGGGGACGCGGTAGGCGGGATTCATCCAGAAGCCGTTGAACACGTTGTCGATCACCTGGATGTCCGACAGGTGCTTGACCCAGTAGGTGCCGTAATAGCCCGGCACCACCAGCGCCACCGGATAGCCGTTGAGGAATGGCAGGTCGGCGCCGTTCATCTGCCAGGCGACCATGACCTCGCCGTCCATCGCGTGCGCGACCTCCAGCGCCTTGACGAAGTCGCCGCCACCGAGCACGCCGGTGTCGAGGCCGTTGAAGGTCACCTGGCGGGCGCTGTTCTTCACCTCCGCCCGCGCCAGGATGTCCTTGAGCGGCACGCCCAGCCAGCGCGCGTTGCCCATGGTGCCGTTGCCCGACTGGCCGCCTTGCACGCGCGGGTTGAAGAAGCCCCGGCTGTTGCCCGAGCATTGCTTGACGGCCACCAGTTCGACCGGCTTGAAGCCGCTCTTGAGCTGCTGCATGGTGAGCGTATAGGGCTTGCCGACGGCGTTGCCGCCGATTTGGATGACGTGCTTGTCGCCGTCGATCTCGGTCGGGATGCCGGCGTTGTGGTAGCGCACGAAGAAGGCATCGTTGGGCGTCAGCAGGCCGTCGTTGAAGACCTCGAACGGCGTCTCCAGTTGCGGCGGGCGCGAGGTGATGACGATCAGCGGGCGCTTTTCCGGGTAGACGGCCAGGCGCCGTTCGCCGTTGACGAAAGGCATCGTCACCGTGCCCGGTGCGGCGGCCGCCGGCGCCTTTTGCGCCGCCGTCGTGCAGCCGGCCAGCCAGGACGCGCCACCGGCCAGCAGCAGGCGGCGCGACAGGCTTGCTTGGAGGGTCTTCATGGTCATGCTTGGGGTCTCCTTGGGGGTGAAATCGAATGCGCACCGGCGCCGCGGCGCCGCGAGCGCGGGCGTCAGCGGCCGCGGGTCGACCTCAGGGATCGGGCGGTGGTGCGAGGTGGAAGGTCGCCCCCGCCGTGCCGCCGACGATGGCGGGCAGGGTTGGCACGGCGGGCCTGGGTCGCATTCCGCGGTGCTTCAACCCGGTTTGCTGGGCGGCGACTGGGTGATTGGCCGAGGGCAAAGGCACGGGCATCAAGCTTGAACTGTTCCGCCGCGTCCCCTGCGCGCCCGCCAAGCCAGAGGCGGACCCTCGTGGACGGGGTGCACACCGGAATCGGTGGTTCCGCGATGATTAAATGCCCACTTCCGAGTGGCGAATATCCATTCAATCCCTAATGGTTGATGGGGTGCCCAGGCCATTACACTTGTCGGGTTTTTGTCATTCAATGAGGAGTCACACATCATGGACCGTCGATCTCTCATCAAGCACACCGGCATTGCCGGCGTTCTGGCTGCCGGCATCGCGCCGGCGGTGCATGCACAGGCTGCCGTGCGCTGGCGCCTGGCCACCAGCTTTCCCAAGGCGCTGGAAACGCTGCATGGCTGCGCGGTGAAGTTTTCCGAAACCGTCAAGGCGCTGTCGGGCGGCAAGTTCGAAGTGTCCGTGCACGCCGCCGGCGAACTGATTCCGGCCTTCGGCATCGTGGACGCGCTGAACGACGATTCGATCGAGATGGGCGAAACCGCGGCCTACTACTACACCGGCAAGGATCCGTCCTTTGCGTTCGGCTGCGCCGTGCCCTTTGGCTTTACCGCCCAGCAAAACCAGGCCTGGAAGCTGCACGGCAACGGCCGCAAGCTGATGGACGAGCTGTACGGCAAGTACAACTTCTTCGGCATCAGCGCGCTGAACACCGGCACCCAGATGGGCGGCTGGTACCGCAAGGAGATGAACAAGCCCGAGGACTTCAAGGGCCTGAAGATGCGCCTGGGCGGCGGCGTGTTCGGCGAGTCGATGGCCAAGCTGGGCGTGGTGGCGCAGAACATGCCGGGCGGCGACGTGTACCAGGCGCTGGAAAAGGGCACGCTGGACGCGGCCGAGTTCGTCGGCCCCTACGACGACGAGAAGATGGGCTGGAACAAGGTCGCCAAGTACTACTATTACGGCGGCTGGTGGGAAGGCGGCGCCGACCTGGAGTTTTTCATCAACAAGAAGGCCTTCGCCAAGCTCTCGCCCGAGAACCAGGCCATCGTGCGCGCCGCGGCCGACACCGCCTACAACGACGGCACGTCGAAGTACATGATGCTCAACCCGATCTCGCTCAAGCGCCTGGTGGCCAGCGGCACCCAGCTCAAGCGCTTCAACAAGGAGATCGTGCAGGCCGGCTTCAAGGCCGCCAACGAGGTGTATGCCGAGCACAGCGCCAAGGACCCGTTCTTCAAGAAGGTGTTTGAGGACATGCGTGGCTTCCAGCGCGACCAGATCCTCTGGAACCGCATTTCCGAGCTGGTGTTCACGCAGGACATGGCCTCGCTCAAGATCTGATCGAGCGGTGCCTGCGGCCGGGGCCGCGGCAAAAAAAACGCAGCCCTCGGGCTGCGTTTTTTTGTGGCCGCTTGCGAGTGGGCGCGGGCGCCGTGCCCACGCCCGGGCGGGCTACTTTTTGCCCAGCGAATCCTGGATCGCCTTCATCGGGTCGATCTCTTCGCCGACGGCCCCGGAGTCGGCGCCGGACGGGCCCGGGGTGCCGGCCGCCGGGGCGCTGGCGCCACCCGCCGCAGGGGTGGCGCTGTCAAACAGGGGCGGCGCCCCGTTGAAGTCCGAGCCCTCGTTCTGGTTCAACTGCTCCATCATTTGCGCACCGACGGCCTTCATGTCCACCTTCACTTGCTTGTCCAGGCTGCCGGTGACCAGGCCCGGGAAGGCGATCAGCACGCCCACCATGGTCAGCTGCAGCAGCAGGAAGGGAATGGCGCCCTTGTAGATCTGCATGGTGGTCACCGGCTCCATGGTCTTGCCGGTGACGTGGTCCACGTAGGGCTTCTCGGGCGCGACCGAGCGCAGGTAAAACAGCGCAAAGCCGAAGGGCGGGTGCATGAACGAGGTCTGCATGTTCACGGCCAGCAGCACGCCGAACCAGATCAGGTCGATCCCCATCTTGTCGGCAATCGGCGCCAGCACCGGCACCACGATGAAGGACAGCTCGAAGAAGTCCAGGAAGAACGCCAGCACGAACACCAGCACGTTCACGAAGATCAGGAAGCCCAGTTGCCCGCCCGGCAGCTTGGACAGCAGATGCTCCACCCACACCGGCCCGTCGGCGGCCTGGAACACCATGCTGAACACCGTGGCGCCCACCAGGATGAACATGACGAAGGACGACAGCTTGGTGGTGGTGTCCAGCGCTTGGCGCAGCAGCGCCCAGGACAGGCGCCCCCGCAGCGTGGCCATGATCAGCGCGCCCATGGCGCCCATGGCGCCGCCCTCGGTGGGCGTGGCCACGCCCAGAAAGATCGTGCCCAGCACCAGAAAGATCAGCAGCAACGGCGGGATCAGCACGAAGGTCACGCGCTCGGCCAGCTTGGACAGCAGGCCCAGGTGCGTGACGCGGTTGAGCACGGCGATCAGCCAAGCCACGAAGGAGCCGCCGCACATGGCCACCACGATGCGCTCGTCGGTCGGCACGAAGGTGACTGGCTCGCCCTGCCACCAGGTGTGCACGGCCTCCATGTTCTTGCCCAGCACCACGCCCACGGCCACGCACGCCAGCGCCAGCACGGCCAGCGACAGGTAGCCCGAGTGGCCGTTGGGCTCGCGAAACGCCCGGGCCTCCGGCGGCAGGGCGGGCACCATCTTGGGCTTGAAGATGGCCAGCACGAAGACCCACAGGATGTACAGGCCCATCAGCGTGAAACCGGGGATGAAGGCGCCCTTGTACAAATCGCCCACGCTCTTGCCCATCTGGTCGGCCAGCACGATCAGCACCAGCGAGGGCGGGATGATCTGCGCCAGCGTGCCCGAGGCGGCAATCACGCCGCTGGCCAGGCTGCGGCTGTAGCCGTAGCGCAGCATGATGGGCATCGAGATCAGGCCCATCGAGATGACCGAGGCGGCGACCACGCCCGTGGTGGCCGCCAGCATGGCGCCCACCAGCACCACCGCCAGCGCCACGCCGCCGCGCAGCGGGCCGAACACCTGACCCACCGTTTCCAGCAGGTCCTCGGCCATGCCGCTGCGCTCCAGGATCAGGCCCATCAGGGTGAAGAAGGGCACGGCCAGCAGCGTTTCGTTGGCCATGATGCCGATCAGGCGCAGCGGCAGCACGCTGAGGATGGCGGACGGAAAGATGTCCAGCGACACGCCCAGCAGGCCGAAGAACAGGCCTGCGGCGCCCAGGCTGAAGGCCACGGGAAAGCCCAGCAGCAAAAAGAGAATCAGGCCCGCGAACATGATCGGGGCGAAATTGGCGGCGATGAAACTCATGGTGTGGAGGCTCCGGCGCGATCAACGGGTCTGCGCGGAGGCAGCGGCTTGGGCGTGTTCGGCGCGCAGCGCCTCGATCAGGGCCTGCTCGCCGCTGGGCTCCTCAGGCTTTTGGGTGGGGTCGGGCCCCATGCCCTTCAGGAAGGCAATGCACTTGATCAGCTCGGACCAGCCTTGCAGCAGCAGCAGCGTGAAGCCCACCGGCAGCGCCACCCACACCGGCCAGCGGATCAGCCCGCCCGGGTTGCTCGACATCTCTCCCGTGGTCCACATCTGCATCGTCAGCGGGACGGTGTAGTACAGCACCATCAGGCAGACCGGCGTGAGAAAGAAGATCACCCCGAAAATGTCGATGGCGATTTGCAGCTTCTTGGGAAAGTGGCTGTTCAGCACGTCGATGCGCACGTGCTCGCGCTTGAGCAGCGTGTAGCCTGCCGCCACCAGGAAGGACCAGGCAAACAGGTACCACTGCACTTCGAGCCAGCCGTTGGAGCTGTAGTTGAAAACCTTGCGAATCACCGCGTTGACGGCGCTGATCACGGTGGCGCCAAAGATCAGCCAGATGGCGTACTTGCCGACGAAGGCATTGAGCCGGTCGATGGCTCGGGACAGGTGGAGCAGGGCTTGCATCGGGATCTCCGCAGGCAGTGGGGCCCTGACAGCGTTTGACGCCGCCAGGCGGGCAGGGCTTGGCGCCGGTCTGGCTGGCCAATGGTTCGCGATTGTAAATAGGCCTTGGCGCCGGCCCGGACATTCATCTGCGCGCGTTGCATGCGCGCATCGCGGCGGGTGCGCTTGAGGTGCCCTGTCGAGCCGATGAAAAAAAGGGCGCAAACCCCTTTCATTTTTTCAATTACATCTTTATGATTATAGTTTCAATTTGCTACGTTTGAGGTGATCGATGAACACTGCCCATTTCGAGCGCAGCCGCATCGCGCGAGGCATCGGCGCAATGGTTCTGGGCTTTGCCGCGCTGGCGGCGCATGCCGAGACGCGGGTGCTGGTGAACCCGGGCGACCAGGTCGAGGGCGACCGTGTGCGGGTGTCCAGCAACTGGAAGAGCGCCCTGGAGTCGAGCCTGCGCAAGGTCGACGCCTCGACAGCGGTGCAGACGCGCTACTCCAGCGACGCCACGGCGGACCTGAGCGCCACGCGCGCCAACTTGTACGAAGTGATGGTGGCGCCGGCGCCCACCATCGGCAGCGCGGTGCGCTATGGCTATGTGCCGGTGGTGGGAGCCACGCGGGGCGCGCGCGCCGTGCTGGTGGCGCCGGCCGACAGTGCGATCGGCAACTGGGCGCAAAGCAAGGGGCGGCAGTTGGGCATGCCCGGCCAGGACAGCGTGGTGACCTACCTGCTGCGCGGCGAGGTGCAGGCCGGCAACACGACCTTGCCCAAGCAATACGCGTCGATCTATCAGACGCGCTTTCAGGACGCGCTGCTGGTCTGCCTGGAGGTGCGCCGCTGCGACGTGGTGGCGGTCGAGAAGACCGTGGCGCAGAAATGGATCGACGCCGGCAAGAAGGTGAAGATCGTCTGGGAAAGCCGCGAAGTGCCCGGTCTGGCCGTGGCCCTGCGCGGCAAGGACACGCGGGTGCAGCCGGAGGCCTTGCGCACCGCCCTGCTGGCTGAATTGGAGCGCGCCGAGCCCGGCGCCTACACCGCCGCGCTGACCGTCAAGGATTTCGAGTACGTCTCCACCCTGGGCTACTTCACGCCGCGCGCGCTGGAAGGCGCGACGCTGGTGGAGGACCCGGCCGTCGTCGAGGCCCTGCTGGCCAAGGGCGCGCGCTACATCGACACGCGCAACGCCGAGGAGTTCGGCGCCGGCCACGTGCCCGGCGCGACCCTGGTGCCCTATGTTGAAAAGAGCGCCAAGGACCCGGGCTACGACGCCGCGCAGGACCAGTTCGACGTGCAGCGCCTGGGAGCCGACAAGGCGCAGGTGCTGGTGTTCGGCTGCAACGGCCCGGAGTGCTGGAAGAGCTTCAAGGCCAGCCATGCGGCGCTGAAGGCCGGCTACACCCACGTTTATTGGTTCCGTACCGGTTTCCCGTCCTGGCGCGCGTCGGGGCGCAAGTTCAATCAGGGTGCGGCGGCCGGGACTGCCAAGGCGACCTGACGGGTCAATCCAGCACCGCCGCGCCCTTGACTTGCGCATACACATGCAGGCCGGGGCGCAGTTGCAGCGCGGTGGCGGATTTGCGCGTGATGCGCGCCAGCAGGGTACAGCCGTTCAGGTCCAGCGAGACCAGCATTTGCGCCGGGCCGTCCTCGGCCAGGGCCTGCACGGTGGCGGGCAGCACGTTCAGGATGCTGGTGTCTTGCGCCGCGCTCAGGGCCAGGCTGACGTCGCGCGCCAGCACGCGCACGCGCAGCGGCTGGCCCAGCGCGCGCTGCGGCGCATCGGGGGTGTGCACGCACAGCAGCTCGCCGCCGGCAAAGCGCAGGTGCAGCAGATGGTCGTCGGTGTCGATGGCGCCCACGTGGCCCTCGACCAGCACGCCCGCGGCGTCGCCGTGGCCGCGCGCCAGGTCCAGCCGGGCCATCATCTGCGCCGCGGGCCCGTGCGCGCGCACGCGGCCGGCGTCCAGCAGCAGCATGTGATCGGCCAGGCGCGCCACCTCGTCCAGCGCGTGCGTGACGTACAGGATCGGAATGCGCAGCTCGCGCGCGAGAAGCTCGAACCAGGGCAGCAGCTCGGTCTTGCGCGCGGCGTCCAGCGAGGCCAGCGGCTCGTCCATCAGCAGCAGGCGCGGGCTGGTGGCCAGCGCGCGGGCAATGGCCACGCGCTGGCGCTCGCCGCCCGACAGCCCGGCCGGGCGGCGTGCCAGCAGATGGCCGATGCCCAGCAGCTCGATGGCCTGCGCCAGCGACACGCGCCGCTCGGCTTTGGGTACGCGCCGCAGGCCATAGTCCAGGTTGCCTTGCACCGTCAGGTGCGCAAACAGGCTGGCCTCCTGGAACACCATGCCCAGCGGGCGGCGGTGCGTGGGCAGCCAGATGCCGGCCGCGTCGTCCTGCCACACCTGACCGCCGACCGCGACATGGCCCTTGTCCGGCCGCGTCAGGCCGGCAACGCAGCGCAGCAGCGTGGTCTTGCCACAGCCCGAGGGGCCGAAGATCGCGCTCACGCCCTGGCCGGGCAGGCGCACGTCCACATCCAGGCTGAAGCCGGTGCCGTGGCTCAAGGCCACGCGCAGTGCCAGTCCGTCGCCCTGGTTTGAGTCAAACAGGGCGCCAACGCTTTCCGCTCGGGCGTCGGCAGCTCCTGAAATGAGAGTATCCGGGGCGCTCATGTGCTTGGCTTGTGCGCCTGGGTCAGGTGCAGCACCAGCAGCACCGCGAAGCTGAACACCAGCATGCCGCCGGCCAGCCAGTGCGCCTGGGCGTAGTCGAGCGCCTCGACCTGGTCGTAGATCAGCACCGACACCGTGCGTGTCTGGCCCGGGATGTTGCCGCCAATCATCAGCACCACGCCGAACTCGCCCAGCGTGTGCGCAAAGCCCATCACCCCACCGGTCACGTAGCCGGGGCGCGCCAGCGGCAGTGCCACGCTCCAGAAGGCGTCCAGCGGGCCGGCGCGCAGGGTGGCGGCGGCCTCCAGCGGGCGCTCGCCCAGGCTTTCGAAGGCGTTGACCAGCGGTTGCACGACAAAGGGCAGCGAATAGATCAGCGAGCCCAGCAGCAGGCCCCAGAAGGTGAAGGCCAGGGTGCCCCAGCCCAGGGCCTGCGTGAGCTGCCCCAGCGGGCCGTTGGCGCCCAGCGCCACCAGCAGGTAAAAGCCCAGCACCGAGGGCGGCAGCACCAGCGGCAGCGACACCAGCGCGCGCACCGGCGGGCGCCAGCGCGAGCGCCCGCGCGCGATCCACCAGGCCAGCGGCGTGCCCAGCACCAGCAGCACCAGCGTGGTCACGACCGACAGCTCGATCGTCAGGCGGATGGCGGCCAGGCTGTTGGCGTCGAGCATGGATTGGTGCGTCGCGGCGATTGCGTCGAGGCGCTGCGGCCTCGGCGTGAGATCTTCAAAAAAGATAGCTTCCTGCGCTTGATTGACAAGCGCTGGAGCCGTATTTTCTACAAACCCGACCTTACTTCACGGCATAGCCGTAGCTGCGGATCAGGTCCTTGGCGCCGGCCGAATGCAGCAGCGCCATCCAGGCCTTGGCGGCCGGGTTGTTGGCGGCGCGCTTGAGCGTCACCGCGTCCTGCACGATGGGCTCGTGGTATTGCGCCGGCACCACCCAGGCCGAGCCGCCCTTGAGCTTGCCGCCTTCGAGCACCTGCGACAGCGCGACAAAGCCCAGATCGGCGTTGCCGGTGGCGATGAAGGTGTAGGTCTGGCCGATGCTCTCGCCGGTCACCAGCTTGGGCTGCAGCGCGGCCGTCAGGCCCAGCTTTTCCATGGTCTGCACCGCGGCGGCGCCGTAGGGGGCCAGCTTGGGGTTGGCGATGGCCAGCTTGTTGAACTGGCCGCCCTGAAGCACGGCGCCCTGGCTGTCGACGAAGCCGGGCTTGGCCGACCACAGCACCAACTGGCCCGTGGCGTAGGTAAAGCGCGTGCCGGGCACGGTGTCGCCTTCCTGCTCCAGCTTGAGCGGACGCTCGTTGTCGGCCGCCAGAAACACGTCGAAGGGCGCACCGTTCTTGATCTGGGTGTAGAACGCGCCGGTGGCGCCGAAGGACAGCTTGGCCTCGTGCCCGGTGGTCTTGGCCAGCACCTCGGCCAGTGCCTTGGCCGGTGCGGTGAAGTTGGCGGCCACGGCGATCTGCACGGTCTCGGCGTGGGCGGCGGCTGACAGGGCCAGGGCGGCGGTCAGGGCGAGCAGGGGGCGAAGCATGGGCGGCATGGCGTGGTCTCCTCGGGTGAAGTGGGGCAATGAAACGCTATTCATCAAAAGAATAACGAGTGTAACGTCATCGTGCGAACGGATCGGCAAAGCGCGGATCGGCAAGCGCGGGCGTGTCGGTCAGGGTCTTGAGGAAGGCCACCAGGTCGGCCTGCTCCTGCGCGTCGATGCGGATCTGGTCGATCAGCGGGTCCTTGTATGGATTGGCGCGGCCGTCACCGGCGTACGGCCCCGGCCCGAACACGCGGCCGCCATCGGCGTGCAGCGCCAGCACCGCCTCCAGCGTGGCGACGCTGCCGTCGTGCAGGTAGGGCGCGGTCAGCGCCACGTTGCGCAGGCTGGGCGCGCGGAACTTGCCCATGTCCTCGGGCTTGCCCGTGAACTCGATCAACCCGCGGTTGCTGTCCGGATAGGC
>Ga0208825_1000645_pt1 | contig 31699 bp, 26 predicted proteins | sample AD_UKC113_MetaG_FD_184450 | JGI IMG/M metagenome (GOLD analysis project Ga0208825, IMG submission 184450) | Active sludge microbial communities of municipal wastewater-treating anaerobic digesters from Hong Kong - AD_UKC113_MetaG (SPAdes)... | ecosystem: Engineered > Bioreactor > Anaerobic >...
CTTAGCGGTAACAAAAATTTATCTTTGCCCTATATGCGGTCACATTGAATTCAACGAAGCGCCAGATCAATGTCCGGTTTGTGGCGCGAAGAAAGAAAAATTTATTACAGTTTCTGCCTGAAGAATTTTTCTTTTGTCGAAGCGTAGTTGAAAGTAATAAGTGAATGAGTTCATTTTAAAATGGTTCGAAATTAAAAGTTGAAGAAGTTTTGAACTTTTTAGAGTGAACTCATATCTTAATCTCCATTATTGTATTATCTTGTTTATAGCATTCTCAATTTCCTTGGTTTTCTAATTGTACCTCTATTCTGTTAATGAAATAGCTATAAAGTCAAAAAAGACATAGATTGATCAAAAGTAAGAAACTTGTACAGTTTTGCTTGAATATTTATACCGATTCAATTATAATAATAAAGGTTAAACGTTCTAATATTTAGTGCGTGGTTATAACATCGATAAGACCAAAGACAAAATAAATAATGTATAGACTCTTGATCCTGTAAATTCAATTTTGGAATAATGACAAGACTTTTGCGTCATATTGTAACTTCAAAAATTTACCAATTCGAAGTATGAAATTTCATCAAATATTCTGCTTTTATATAATGTCGATGGACCTGCAAAATAAAATCTTCACTTTTTGACATTGATATATTACATAAAGAAGTAGGTTCGAAAAAGAACAAAGAAAATGTTTCGACTGGCTTCTATCAGTAACAATTTTAATAACATATAAAATGAGAAATTTGACTAAAGAAATGAATTAAACAGGAGTTGCTTGTGTGTTTTTATCAATGAGTTGTTAATCTATTTTATTAATAAATTATTTTAACAAGAGGAGTATCAAAATGAAAAGAACAATTCTAATATTGCTTTTGTTGACGTTACTTTCTATGGTTAATTCTTTTGCGCAGCAAATGCCTTTGGTTTACGAGGTCGAGAATACAGGCGCTAACTGTCCAAAGCCATATCTGCCTTCATTCAGTGAATTACCGGTTATTCCATCATTACCTGATCCGTTTGAATGGTCAGATGGACGAGGTCGTATTGCCAATTACTCGGATTGGCGATACAGGCGGGCAGAAATTAAAGCCGAGATCGAAAATTATGAAATTGGAGAAAAACCAGATCGCCCTGATACCATAGTTGCTAACTTTTCCTATACAGATAGCATATTGACGGTTACTGTAACTGTAAATGGAAGATCGTTGACACTTTCATCTCGAATTTTATTACCGGCAGGAAGCGGTCCTTTTCCAGCAGTAGTAGGCATGAATAGTCCTAGTGGCAGTATTCCATCGAACATTCTACTTAATCGTAATATTGCACTCATTCAATACAATCACGATCAAGTTACTAAATACGGCGCACAGAATAATTCCGATCCTTATTATCAACTCTATCCTTATCTTAATTCTACGAATACTGGTCAATACAGCGCTTGGGCATGGGGAGTTAGCCGTATAATAGATGGTTTGGAATTAGTGAAAGATGTACTTCCTATAGATCTAAAACACATAGCCGTAACCGGCTGTTCCTATGCAGGTAAAATGGCGCTTTTTGCAGGAGCATTGGATGAGCGTATTGCGCTTACCATTCCGATAGAATCTGGAGGAGGAGGAATTGATGTATGGCGTTTTTCAGAAACATTAGGTGCGGTGGAAACTCTTGGTTCTACAGATCATAACTGGTTCAAAGAAGATATGTGGCAATTCTCGGGGGGAAATGTTTCGCGTTTGCCACTTGATCATCATGAATTAATGGCTATGGTAGCTCCGCGTGCTTTGTTTGTAACAGCAAATCCGGATTATGTTTGGTTGGCTAGTGAATCCGGTTACGTTGGAAGCGCTGCAGCGAAAAAAGTTTGGGAAGCATTGGGAATTCCTGATAGGTTTGGTTATTCAATTGTAGGAAATCATGGACATTGTTATATCCCACCTGAACAACTACCAGACGTATTAGCATTTGTAGATAAGTTTCTTCTCGGAAACGACACTGTCAATACGAATATTGCTGTAAGTCCATATAGTACAAACCTTGATCCATGGATTCCCTGGACAATACCAACTCTTTCCAGCGGTACTTCATTTTTTGGAAAGGTAACTTTAGTTTCACCTTACAACCTTCAGACAGGCGTAGATACAACAAGTATTACCTTTCAATGGGCAAAGTTGGATGATGCTGAAAGCTATATCTTTCAATTATCTGCCGATCCAACATTTGGAAATACTTTTGTTAACGAATCAACTACAGACACAACGATAGAAGTTACCGGCTTAGCGGAGGGTAAACAATATTATTGGCGTATTCAGGCAAAAAGAGCTGATGGCGCTTTAGGACCATGGAGCGATCACTGGAGTTTTATCACCTATATACCGTTACCGTTAGCGCCAGAATTAGTTTCTGTGAATCCAGGAAGTCCAAAACGAGCCGATTATATGAAATTTAAATGGAGAAAAGTAAAATATGCTACTCAATATCGTATCCAGGTATCCAGGCTATTAACATTCAATCCACTTGCAGTTCCGACTGCAACAACATCGGATACGGTGATATTGCTATCTGGATTTTATGAGGCACAGAGGCTCTATTGGCATGTGAGAGGAGAAAATATTGCTGGCGAAGGTCCGTGGAGCGAGCCTTCCTATTTTGTTATAATTCTTCCGCCGACGGATTTGGTTATGCAAAGTAATGAAGGGAATAAAATTACACTTGTATGGAAAGATAATTCCAATGTTGAAGCTGGCTTTGTAATTGAGCGAAAGCAAGGTTCGAACTCGCCTTTTGCAGTCATTGATACTACAGGAAAAGATTCACAGCAATATGTCGATACCAGTATTGTAGGAGGTCAAGTATATGCTTACAGAGTAAAAGCATATAAGGATTCTGTTTTTTCCGACTATAGTAATGAGGTTTCTATTTTAGCAGGTGTTGAAAATGAAATAATCCCAGAAGAGTATTCGATAAGTCAGAGCTATCCTAATCCGTTTAATCCTAGAGCAACCATCGAGTATCAATTGCCTAAATTAGCAAAAGTTACAATAGTAGTGTATGATATGCTTGGGAAAGAGGTAGCCACGTTAGTCAATGGTGAAGTGAAAGCTGGTTATCATACCGTTACCTTCGATGGAACGAACTATTCGAGCGGCATTTATTTTGTGCGAATGACGGCGCAGGGTAGCGATGCCAATCCTTATGTAAAGACAATAAAAATCGTGTTGATGAAGTAAGAAGTAATTTATCTTTCGCAGTAATGGTGTAGGCGCAGCCGTTTTGATCTGCGTCTACACTGAAACTTTTTCGTGATAGATAGCGTAAGAACAGAAAACGATTTGTTCATTTAGGTACAGGAGTTTTTATGGATTCGGTCAAACGATTATATCGTCTACGAAATGATAAGAAAATTGCCGGAGTATGTGCAGGTATCGCTGAATATTTTGATGTCGATCCGACGATTGTTCGCCTCATAACGGTTGTGCTGGCTCTTATCACTGGCATTCTTCCATTCATTATTGGCTACTTGATTGCGTGGTGGATTGTTCCTGAAAAGCCATAAAGGTTGAGCAAATTCTTTTTCTACCGTGATAAACAAAAGGAACAAACATGAAATGAATTTTTGTTTTTCCTCTTGTTTTTATGATAGTCTCACCATTCAGATAGCATCGAATTATAATCCTACATCCTAAACCTGATGTAATCCAAATTGTCGGAGACTTTTGATTGAGCGAATGTAGCCCCAATCCGTCCAAATTCCTGTATTTAAATTATCTTATAATGATATTAAAGAAATGTTTGATTTTAAATAAAATAGGCTGCGATCTTAGTTGTTGTGTAATTAAATGATAATTATATTGAACCTGAATCAATGATGTAAAATGCTTGAAATCAACAATTTGGAGAACATCTATGAAACGCATCTTATTTCTTTGCCTATGGTTGTTGCCTTTTTTATTAGTAAATGCGCAGGAAACTCAAACGCCTGCTGAATCGGTGCAACAAACTCAGCCAGAGCCAAAGCATTGGAAACATTCAATGATTTTAAGTGCAAATTGTACTCAAGTATCATTTACTGATTGGGCTCAAGGCGGGGAGAATGCATTGGCGTATGCATTATTTCTCGAGGGGAAATCGGAGTTTACTCATGATTCCATCAATTGGACAAATAGTTATAAGTTTGGTTACGGTCAAGCGAGACTTAGTACATTAGGATTACGCAAAACGGATGATATCATAAATTTCGAAAGTGTATTCATTTACAAACTTGGCGCTTATATCAATCCGTACGCTTCGGTGTCGCTCAGGACTCAATTCACCGAAGGCGTAGTCTATGAATCAGATGGAAGCACAGTTCCAGTCTCTAATTTCTTTGATCCGGGCTATCTTATTCAATCTGTTGGCGTTGGCTATCAGCCAATCTCGGAGATCAAAACTCGGCTTGGAGTGGCATTGCGTGAAGTTATAACGAATAAATATGTCCATTATTCAGATGATCCATCAACAAGTAAGATTGAAAAAATGAAGGTTGATGGTGGAGTTGAATCAGTTACCGATGTGAATTGGAAAGTAATGGAGAACGTTCTTGTTACTTCAAAATTGGAAATCTTTGCCCCGATCAAAAACATAGACCAGACGACAATTCGTAGTGATAATACTATATCAGCTAAAGCCAATAAATATATTTCGATAAATTTGAATGTCTTGTTAATCAACGATCCCCAAGTTCAAGCACGTACCCAAATTAAGGAAACGCTTGCATTAGGTATTAGCTTTACATTGATTTAGAAAGGTGTTTCATAAAATCTATAAGCAATCTGCAACATCAAAAGGTATTTTTTACAGCATCGAGAAGAAAAATACTCGAACTTACTTAATTTGCATTTTCTTTGATTTCTCAATACATTTTTAATTATAGAATCGAAAAAAAAACTAAAAATATAACTTAATTTTTGGAGGAACAAAAACAATGGCAGTAAAAGTAGGAATAAATGGTTTTGGCCGTATTGGCAGAATGGTTCTCAATGTCATGGCGGAAAAAGGATTACTCGGAAAGACATTTGATGTCGTCGCCGTCGTCGATGTCAGTACCGACGCGAAGTATTTCGCCTATCAAATGAAATATGATTCTGTCCATGGAAAATTTAATGGAACAGTCGGTAGCGAAAAGAGTAGCGCTTCTGTAGAAGCCGATGACATTCTTGTTGTCAACGGACAAAAAATTAAATGCGTGCTTGCACAAAAAGATCCAGCACAATTACCGTGGAAAGATTTGGGCGTCGATATCGTCATTGAGTCCACGGGTTTGTTTACAGATTCAGAAAAGGCAAAAGGTCATTTTGCAGCAGGCGCCAAAAAAGTTATTATTACCGCTCCTGCAAAAGGCGATGTAAAAACGATTGTGATGGGCGTGAATGACAGCGAATATGATCCTGCAAAGCACAACATCGTTTCGAATGCATCCTGCACAACGAATTGCCTGGCGCCGTTAGTCTATGTCATTTTGAAAGAAGGAATTGGCGTCGAAACTGGTTTGATGACGACAATTCACTCTTACACAGCGACTCAGAAAATCGTTGATGGTCCATCGAAAAAAGATTGGCGCGGCGGTCGTGCTGCAGCGTTGAACATCATTCCATCTACAACTGGTGCTGCTAAGGCAGTCGGCGAAGTGTTACCACAGGTAAAGGGAAAACTTACCGGTATGTCCTTCCGCATTCCAACACCTGATGTTTCCGTTGTTGACTTAACATTCCGTTCAGTGAAAGATACCTCGATTGTAGAAATTGATGCTTTAATGAAGAAGGCTTCTGAGTCATACTTAAAAGGAATCCTTGGATATTGCAACGAAGAAGTTGTATCAACGGATTTTATCCACGATGAACGTTCATCGATTTACGATTCTTTAGCAACATTGCAAAACAACCTGAAGGATGAGAAACGATTCTTTAAGGTTGTTTCTTGGTATGATAACGAATGGGGCTATTCTGTACGTACAGTTGATTTAGCAGCGCTCATTGCATCCAAAATGTAATAAATTGGAGCTTCCTATGAATAAGAAAACAGTACGTGATATTGACTTGCGTAATAAACGTGTGTTGATGCGCGTTGATTTTAACGTGCCGTTGAAAAATGGCGTTATTCAGGACGATATTCGTATTCGTGCTGCATTGCCAACAATTCAATATATCCTCGAACAACAGCCGCGGTATCTCGTGCTAATGTCGCACTTAGGAGATCCCAAGAAAGATATCCAGAAAGCAAAAGAGAAAGCTGAGAAAGATGGGAAACCGTTCGATGAGAAAAGTTTCATCGAAGGGAAATTGAAGATGAAGCCTGTTGTCGAACGATTGTCTCAGTTGCTTGGGAAACCTGTTAAGCTTGCTCCTGCAGCCATTGGAAGTGAAACAAAAGCGATGGTTGATTCACTTAAGGAAGGCGAGATTCTTATGCTCGAGAATACTCGCTTCCATAAAGAAGAAACATCGAAGGATCCTGCTGAACGGGAATCGATGGCAAAGCAGTTAGCCGAGTACGGTGATGTGTATGTCAACGATGCATTTGGTACTGCGCATCGTGCGCATGCCTCGACGGAAACTGTTGCGAAATTTTTGCCCGCGGTTGCTGGCTTCTTAATGGAAAAAGAACTTGCGTATCTTAGCAAGGCGACTGATAATCCTGTAAAGCCGTATGTTGCAATTATCGGCGGAGCAAAAATTTCAGGCAAAATTGATGTCATCAAAAATCTTATGAACAAGGTCGACGCTCTTCTTATTGGCGGCGGAATGATGTTTACTTTCTACAAGGCTCAAGGGCTTGAAATTGGAAAATCTTTACTCGAAGAAGATAAAATCGAGGAAGCAAAAGCGATTCTTGCAGAAGCAAATAGTCGAAACGTGAAACTCTTGTTGCCGGTTGACTGCCTTGTTGCGGATCAATTCGATAACAATGCAGCGACAAAGATTGTGAAAGTAACTGAAATTCCAGCTGGTTGGGCTGGCGTTGACATCGGTCCCGAAACAGTGGCTCTCTTTGCGGAACAAATTAAGGAAGCAAAGACAGTTGTGTGGAATGGTCCAATGGGTGTTTTTGAAATGCCAAACTTTGCAAAAGGTACGAATGCAATAGCTCAAGCGCTTGCCGATGCAACAAAGAATGGAGCAATTACCATTGTCGGTGGAGGAGATTCTGCTTCCGCAATTGCTCAAGCAGGTCTCGATAAAGCAGTTTCTCATGTCTCGACTGGTGGCGGTGCATCACTGGAATATCTTGAAGGAAAAGTTCTTCCGGGCGTTGCAGCTCTCAATGATAAATAGAATAGAATCTTTAGAGTAAAAATTATAGGGCTGCCAGCAAATTCAAGCAGGCAGCCCATATTTTTAGTTTCTCTCTTTAAGAGAGATATAAACTTACAATAACTTTTATGCCATATTATAATGACAATAAATATTATAAGCCCTCAAGTTTTGGCGGCTTTCGATTTTTCCCGCCTGTAGTAAAATCATTGCTCATTATCAATGTAGCTGTATATCTGCTGATGTTTGTTTTTGGAATGTTCCGTTACCATGGTTATGCAGTTGGAGACTATATTGTAACTTACCTTGGATTGATGCCTTTAGGACACGGTTTTCACATCTGGCAGTTATTGACATATCAATTTTTACATGCAGACTTCTGGCACGTCTTTTTTAACATGGTTTTTGGTCTTTGGATGTTTGGAATGGAAGTCGAAAATATTTGGGGTTCAAAGAAGTTTCTTTACTACTATCTGTTTTGTGGAGTTGCAGCGGGACTGTCGCAGTTGTTTTTTTCACCGCTCTTTGCGCCTGTTATGGGACCTACAATAGGAGCGTCGGGTGCTATCTATGGAATTATGGTTGCGTTCGCATTCTTTTTCCCCGATCGATATGTCTATATTTATTTCCTAATTCCGATAAAAGTAAAATACTTTATTATTTTCCTCATTGCACTTGGTGTGCTATCGATTGGTGGACCGAGTAATGTAGCGCATCTTGCACATCTTGGCGGAGCGCTTGCTGGTTACCTTTTTTTATTATACGATCGTCATCACAGCGTTCACTTTCACACGAAACGTTCTTTTGCTTCTCGATGGACAAGTAAGAAACGAACAGAAGAACAACCAACCATCGTCGATGCAAAAGTCTTCGACATCAGCGACTCGAAAACGTATGAACCAACCAAACACGATGGCGATGATCTTCAAGAACGTATCGATGCTATCCTCGATAAAATTAGTCAAAGCGGTTACCAGAGTCTTACAGAAGAAGAAAAGAAAATTCTTTTCGAAGCCAGTAAGCGAATGAACTAATTCCATTACAGTCGCTCTATCTTAAAAAGGAAAACTTTGTAATTCTTATGACAAATTCTTCAAATTCTCTGTATAACATTGGAAGGCGGAAAACGCGTCAGGTGAATGTTGGGAATGTGAAGATTGGGGGAGATGCGCCAATTTCTGTTCAGACAATGACGAAGACGAAGACGGAAAATGTGAGTGCGACCGTTGCTCAAATTTGCGCAGCTGCAGATGCGGGCGCTGATATTGTTCGCGTAACAGTCAATGATAAGGAAGCTGCAGAGGCAATTTCACAGATAGTGAAGCAATCGCCTGTTCCAATTGTTGCAGATATTCATTTCAACCATGTTTTTGCTCTCAAGGCAATTGAAGGTGGTGTAGCAAAAGTTAGAATAAATCCAGGGAATATTGGTTCGAAAGAGAGAATTCGTGAAGTGCTGACCGCTGCTAAAGGAAGAGGAATACCTATTCGCATTGGTGTAAATTCTGGTTCGCTCGGAGAAGATATACTTCAGAAGTACGGTTATCCCACCGCCGAGGCATTGTACGAAAGCGCAATGCGGCATGTAGAAATTTGTGATGAATTAAATTTCCATGACATTATAATCTCTGTAAAGTCAACAGACACAAAACTGATGATTGAAGCATATCGTCTCGTGGCAAATCGCACGGATATTCCGCTTCATCTTGGAGTTACAGAAGCCGGACCTGCTCGTTCAGGAACGATTAAATCTGCCGTTGGCATTGGAACTTTGCTTGCAGAAGGAATTGGCGACACGATTCGAGTCTCGTTGACGGACGATCCGATTAAAGAAGTTGAGGTTGGAAAAGAAATTCTTCGCTCGTTAAATCTTGCAACTCGCTCGGTAGAACTTATATCTTGTCCAACCTGCGGGCGTCTTGAAGTCGATCTATTTAAGATAATGAAAGAATTAGAAGAGAAGCTTTCAGCCGTAAAGAAACCAATTACGATTGCTGTTCTCGGATGCGTTGTGAATGGTCCTGGTGAAGCAAGCGCAGCAGATATTGGTATTGCCGCAGGGAAAGGCGTAGGAATTCTCTACCGCAAAGGACAAATGATTAAGCGAGTGAAAGAAGAAGATATTGTAAAGACAATTCTCGAGGAAGTAGATAAATTCCAACCAGATCAAAAATAAATCTTCATACTCTTATCGAAAAAATTATTCTGCACACAAATTCTTTCCAATTATTTTTGCACAGCCGTTAAACCATCCAATTCTTTTTATACTCTAATTATATGAATTCACTAAATCATTCATTATAAAATGGAGGAGAATATAAATGAAGACGAAAAATATGCTGATAGCTCTTTTTGCAGTGGCATTTATAGCTGTTGGAAGTATGAATGCACAACCCAGACGCGGCGATGATCCGCAATCCTGCCTGAATCGTCTTAATCTGACAAACGATCAGCAGGCACAAATTTCTAAACTTCGTGTTCAATATGAGAAAGATGTTATTGACTTGCGTGCCAGCATTGCTAAAGCTCGAATAGATCTACGAGAGCTTTTATCGGTAGAAAAATATAATAGAGCTCTTGTAGAGAAGAAGATGCGAGAAATTTCAGACCTCTCTGTTACTTTAAAATTAAAAAGACTCGATCAGTGGGAAGCGATCAATAAAGTTTTGACGCCAGAACAACAGAAAGAATGGAAGCAGTATCGCCTGGATCGTACAATGAATTGCGATAAAATGAAGCCTGAACCATGCAAACAAGGTGAGAAAATGAGAAAAGCTGAACGTTTGAATGAAGAAAATAAACCGCTACCTCCTCAGCGTCCATAGTTATACTGTACTCTCATAAACTAAAGGGCATACTGCACGAAAATGTAGGTGCCCTTTTTCAGTTTGAATCCTTTTGCAATTTGTTGCGTCAATTAATAAAAGCAAAAATATTAAGGAGTGAACCTATGCCAATTTATGATTACCGATGTAAAGATTGTAATAATCATTTTGATGTATTTCACAAAGGGAAAGAAATGATCGAAGATATTCTTTGTCCGAAATGTGGTTCTAAGAATTATACGAAACTTATTTCTGCTCCATCGATTTCTTTTTCGAATTCCAGCTCAGAATTTAACGATAGCTGCAGCTGCGATTCCAACGATTGTTGCTGTGGCTCTTGTGGAATGAATTGATATGCACAAGCGGTACCGTATAAAATATGTTTTATCTCAAAAAATCAATACCCTTTTCTCTTGGTTTTTTACTGACTCAATATGGAGATATCCTTAAATCAAAAACCAATTAGGTGTTTCGCCTATCTCATCCACCGTCAAGACTACCGGCTGTCAAGTAGCTCGAAGAGCGTATCGAGGCAACCATCTTTGAGAGTTTCTAAAGCATAATCTGCGGTTATCCGCGCAATCTGCGAGAAAAAATTTTTCTTGTGTCAATTCCTAAAATTTCCCATTGCAACGCAATATTATTGAATCTCAATTTTCTTCCAGAATTTACTTTTCAATCCTCTTTACAATTTCCGGTAGGGCGGATTTATGTACCATCAGCGTTAGCATTTTCAGTTTTACGAAATCTTCGTGGTAAAAGTAGTAACCTGGATGTGAATTATCTCGTGAACCAGCGCCGGAATCCTTAATGAGATACCAATCTTTTCCATCTTTCTCGGCATAGCCAACAAGATGAATTCCATGGTCATCGCCGGTTGTGCCATTCTTGAATCGGAATATTTGTGAATGCTCATCAATATAGGAAGGTGGTATGTCGAAAGTCGGAACAACCGCGATTCCAGCTTTGCCATAGATGCCCGGTTCTGTAACATCGCCGCCGATGACAATACTGTAGCCGGAACGAATCGATTGTTTGATGGAATTCATAAAATCATCTAAGGGAACATTGAAATACGCTTTGCTGTGCCACCAGTTATCCGGCACATCGTATTCGGTGTATTCATAGTAATTCCGATCGCTGAGCGATGTCAATTGAATGTAATCATCAAGATTGAGCTTTAGAACTTTTGCGAGATATTCTTTGGGCGAATAATTTTTTCCATTTACGGTTACAACTGTCGGCGGCTCGCCGAGATAATGGTTGAGAATTGCTTTTACTGTTGCTTCCACAGCATCTTCATTCCATGCGTTTGTTGCCTTTACAGATTGTAAATACGCCGAGAGTTCGCCAAAGAGCGCTCGATGATCGTGAAACGGCTGACCATCTTTCAAACCTTTATACGATTCTGCTGGCACGATGCCGTATTTTTTCCATACACGCACAACAGCATCGCACTCAGAACCTTCGCCGAATTCCTGTTTGCCGCGTGCGTTGACAAAGCCTCGAGCTTTTTCAACGTATTCCCAGTATACCGTGTATAGTTCCGAGAGTTTAACTTTTTGTTTTGAGAGGCGATAAATTTCAGATTCAAAGAAAGATGTTGTCGAAAAACACCAGCACATTCCTGAGTATCCTTGTGAAACTGGAGGAGTGTGCCATTGCGATGTAAATTCAGACATTTCCTTTGGCGGGTTGAAGGCGCTGAAATCAACGTACATCTGTTTTTGAGGAGTCGGTTCTTTTTTATAGAATTGTGCAAGACTTGTTTGAATCGAATCGAAAAAATCTTTCTGCGGCTCTATAAAAATTACTCTATCACGTCGCTCTGGTTGTTGAGCAAATGCGTTGATGGCAAATAACAGTACAAGCGCATACTTTCCGTATTTCATATAAATTCCTTTCATTTTGATTACCGTTTAGAAATATTTGCAGAAAAACATACGCACGAAAAGAAATGGAAGCAAGCGCAGTTATCGAATAATTCGATGAGCTCGACCAGCGTCCATAAATGCTTTGATGTTTTCAATTGGAGTTTGCTTCGGTAAATCGCAGCCAGTACTGAGAATGAAATTTGGGAAAGGATCCATCAGGCGCAGAAGCTCATCAACTTCAGCTTTCACATCGCTGGGAGCGCCGGTAAGGATGCTTCCTGTTGGACATAAATTTCCGATAAGGACAACATCTTTTGGTAAAGATTCTGCAACAGAGCGAAGGTCGACGCCGGCTTCCCGTGAATCAAGACTGAGTGCTTGCACGCCCGCGTTGCACATTTCGTGTATAAGGTGCATCGAGTTTCCACAGACATGATAAATTGCAGGAATCGAAGCGCCAATCTCTTCATGAATCTGGCGTATGTAGTTTGCAGAAAACTCTCTGAATTGTTCCGGTCCCAGCATTACGCCGCTTGGCTCAAGGAAACATACAGTTTCCGCTCCTGCCCTGACAAGTTCTTTTGCATACTCAGCGATTTTCTCTGCTGAAACTTTACAAAAACTATGCAGTAATTTTGGATTGAGAATTGTGTATGTTGCGGCAATGCTTGCACCAATGAGCAATCCTGTTAATGTGTATGGACCAGAAACATAACATCCAATGGAAACTGACGATGGTAAAGTTTTCTTCATAAGGGAAATTGTTGCAATGTATCCTTGCGCTCTGGTGTCCGATGCAAGCGATATTGATTGCAATCGTTCGAGATCTTCTTCTGTGAATTTTACTAGCTGCTCAACAGTAGCAGAATCATCGACAGGGAACACGGTGTACTGTCCAAGAGCATTAGCTTCGACGGATAAATCCATGAGCGGAAACATAACATCGGGATGGAATTCGCGCTCGATTGCTTGCAGTACTTTAATCTGCTCGCCCGAGTTCTGTTGCGCAAGCTTGATTGTCGAGGGATAGAGATTCAATCCTGGAAAACCGACTAGCGGAGCAACAAGACGTCGATTATTTTTATAAGCATTTTCAGCGAGTGAATAGATTAAATTTTCTGCCATAGAACTGTTTCCATTTTATAATTTGTAAAAGCGATGAATCATACAACTGATGTGAAGCCTCATCTTTTATTCTGTTCTGGCTGTTTCCTGCTCTAATAATTCTAAGACAGCGCTTCCCGCCAGCACAATAGTTCCAATTCCGTGGACATCGTTCACTGGCGTCGGCCGTTTATAATAGTCTACTACATTATCACTCACAACGGTTCCAGTGCAGACGCCAAGTACGGTTCCATCGCTTTGTATTCTTGTAGCGATTCCTTTCCATCCTTCCATAGCCACGGATGCATACCGCTGAGGAAGAATTCCAAGTGTAACTGCCTTTGCAAATGCATACGTAAACATTGCAGAACAGGAAGTTTCCTCGAATGAATCAGGCTTATCGAGCAGTTGATGCCATAGACCATTTTCGTCTTGAAAACGCGCTATGTTCAGGAGATGATCTTGAAAAAGCTTGAGTAACGTTGAGCGTTGTGGATGATTTTTGGGTATTCGTTCGAGTAAATCAATTTGAGCAAGAATTGCCCAACCGTTTGCGCGTCCCCAGCAAGCAACTCCCTGCCTTTGATTATCAGAATACCAATTGTGAACCATAATCCCATCTTTTGTTCTCAAGTACTTATGAAAATTTATTACTTGCTGCGCTGCAATATCGAAATACTTTTGCTCGTGCGTCAATGCTCCCATCCGTGAAAGAAATACCACACTCATATACAAATCATCAGCCCAGAGAGTATAACGAACCGGAAATGTTCGTACAAGCGTACCATCTTCCAAACGAGTCTGTTTTTTTACTATGTGATATGCAGCAGTATCGATGTATTGTTTCAATCGTGCCTGCGATTCGATTTTAAATACTTCTATTACGCTTGCTCCCATTGCACCACAATCGTCGAGTTCCTCCATTATAAAGAACTGAGCAAATGGATATGACCATTTATCTTCTTTGTTATAGCGCTTTGCAAAGTATGGCGCTGAATCGAAACAGAATTGCACGTTCGCTTTCGCAAAGTCTTTATATTTCGGTTCGTGAAGCGCATTGCTCAATTCTATCATTGCAATATTGAGGACGCCATTCCAATATCGCCAATCGTTGTAGGGACTATCGAGGACTAATCGAGCGGAGCCTGGCACGTTATTAAGAGAGTTATAATAATCTCCGTTAGAGGCATCATGGAAAGAAAATGTTGTTTTGGCAAGAATCGAATCGGCGATAAGGCGAACTTTCGATTCGACTTCGGACTTTTGCTGAGCTTGAAGTAAAATTGTAAATACCAACGTAAGAATTATAATGTGTGTTGTTCTATTTAACATTTTTATTCAGGTTAATGTTTGAAGTTCTTTACAGCCTCAACAAAGGATTTGATATTCTCCGTTGTTACGCCTGGCGGCATACCTCCACCGCAAGAGACGATAAGATGAGATGTATCGTCGAGAGCCTTCAGCATAGCGGTAGTAGCTTCATATACACCTTGAGGTGTAGCGGCTGCCAGCACATCACGAGGAGGAAGATTACCAAGCAACGTAACTTTTTTCTGAGTTATCTGTTGAAGTTCTTTTAAAGGAATATCGAATCCCATATTGAAAAGGTTCACGCCCATTTCAGGAAGAATTGGCGCAGAGACTCTACATTGCGCATCGTTATGAAGAAATTTTACAGTTACAGGAAGGCTGTAAAGTTCCTGGAAGTATGGTAATCCAAATTCGCGAAATTCAGGTTCGCCCATAAATCCAATAATATCATCCAGGAGAAAAATTCCATCAATTGTTGGGAATGTTTCTGCCTGTAGTTGAAGCCAATTTTTAAGAAAGGTCGTAATTTTTTTCATTAGAGTGTGAGCTTTATCAGGCATCATCATCATTGTTGTTAGAAATTCTGTTGAACCCATCAAGTAGCTGGCAATGTTGAGAGGTCCGCGTGCTACAGCAAAGCGAATAGAATGTCCCGCGTCTTCGATTGCAGGTCGAGCAAGTTTTAGGCGATTGAGTACAAAAGGCAAGAGTCCATCGGTTGAAGGATCGGGAGTAATTAAAGAATCGATATCGTCAGTGGAATCGATAATTTTGAAGGGATAGGGGAATTCATTCTGAGGGAAATGACAGCGAACGCCAAAAGAAGAAGGTTCGGTGCACATACCATATTCCGACCAGAATCCTGGTAAAAACATTACTTCAGGGAATGTTTGTACAACTTTAAGATTGGCTTCGAGCCATGTTTGATCGTTCGAGAAGTAATCTATAAACGTTTTGCCACACCAATTGGGGAGCCATGGTGAATCAATTATGAATCCAACCGGCAAAGGGGAAACATTTTTTCCTGCAATAACATTTTTAAGAGTGTTCCATTGTTGCTCTGTCATATTTGTTCCTTTCGTTCATTTTTGATATACGCTGAAGACAATCTTCTTTTTGACATACATCGCAGAAATAATCTTCCCATACTATATTTTTTCCACCACCAACGATTCCACTTACAGATTTTATTGGAACCATGAGCGATGATTCATTTATTGAAACGCCACAGAATTTTGCTGGAAGTAGGGAAAATAATTTCTTCTGATCACTTACATCCCATCCGCAGTATCCTGGACTAAATCGCTGAGTACCATGGAAATTTTTTTCTTTCAAGCTCTCTAAAATTTTTTTGTGTACTATATCTGCTGTTCGTTCTGCAAGAAGGGAAGCAGTCCTGTCAACGAGATAGCTCGTCAACGGATCATGTTGTTCCTGCAGTAATTCTTTGCTCCATAGTTCCATTCCGTTTCCAATTGTACTGACAAAAACAGCGAGAGAGGTTGCATCTCGAAGATGGTGAGCAATGATGCTGCCGGTATTGAATACAACATCGTGGCTATTATTGGAAATCGTTACAGTACCTTTTTTCTTATCAATTGTAATATTGTTATCGAAGAGGATAAAACCACCGCGGCAAGCGCAGTGATTTTCCAAAAGAGGAATCATTTTTAAGATGAGGTCGTGGAACATCAAGCGTTGTTGTTCATTCCGTGCGCAGAGCTTGAGAATATCTTCATAGGTACACGAAAGTTCCTTGCTTGATATTTGCATTTCAACGATCATTGGAATATGAGCTATTGTTTTACCGATTTTTGAATTGCTTGAGCTATAGAGCGGATGTGATCGGGATTTGTACCACAACATCCGCCAATGATAGAGGCGCCAGCGTTGATTAGTTCAGGAACAAACGACGCCATATATTCAGGTGTCTCAGGGAATACAGTTTTTCCATCGACTATCTGCGGAATGCCTGCATTTGCATGAATAAGAATTGGTATGTGTTGGTCTTGTGAGCGAAGTTCTCGAATGATGTCGATCATCTGTTTCATCCCATTTCCACAATTTGAGCCAATTGCATCTGCGCCGGCATTCTTGAGCGCTTCCACTATCATCGCGGGAGCAATTCCCATCATTGTGCGGTACTCACCTTGCGCTGTTCTGTCGAAAGTAAAGGTACAGAGAACTTCCAAGCCTGTAGCTTCTTTTGCAGCTTTTACTGCAAGCGTCGCTTCTTCAATGTCTGTCATTGTTTCAACACAGATTGCATCAACTCCGCCACGTTGAAGAGCAGAAGCCTGAAGTGCGTAGCCATCGTAAACTTCTGAAGGTGAAATATCTCCAAGCATCAACATTACTCCGGTAGGTCCCATCGAACCCATCACAAAATGATCATCTCCTGCTGCTTCTCGGGAAATTTCCGCAGCCGCTCGATTAAGCTCGTCGGTACGTGATTCTAATGAGTACTGCTTGAGTTTAATCGGATGTCCGCCAAAACTATTTGTCAGGATTGCGTTTGAGCCCGCGTCAATATAGCATTTCGCAATTGCGTAAACATCGGAGCGATGGGTAATATTCCATAACTCAGGACATTCGCCTGGTTCTAATCCTCGTTGCTGAAGTAACGTTCCCCACGCTCCGTCGGAAACAAGAACAGCGCCTTGATTGAGTGTGTTAATAATTGATCTTGATCTCACGGAAGCGCCTTTCATTAGTTGGTTGATAGGAGTGAGTTAAGAAATTCAACAGCGGCTTGAGGATTTTTTCCGTATGCATCTGCGCCCATTTTTTTTGCTGCATCTTTTGTAACCGGCGCGCCACCGACAATTATTTTTTTATCAGGGAATATTGCATGGATCTCTTGAACCGTCTTTTCCATATTGACCATTGTTGTGGTAAGAAGAGCGCTCAATCCGATGGCTGTACAATCGGGATGATTTTTAATCGTATCAATGAACTTTTGCGTTTTTACATCTATACCAAGGTCGATCACTTCCCAACCATTTCCTTTTACAACCATTGAGACAAGATTTTTTCCAATGTCGTGCAAATCGCCTGCAACAGTTCCAATGATAAACTTACCGCGCGTTTTAATACTTCCGGACTCAAAAAATGGCTGAAGGTGTTTCATAACAGCGTACATTGCTTTCGAAGCCATCAGTAATTCTGGAACAAAAACTTCATTTCGACTGAATTTATCTCCAACACGCTGCATGCCTTCGATGCAAGCTTCGAGTATTTCATCGGGTGAAATGTTATTCTGAAGCGCTAAAGCTGCAAGTTCGTCACTGCCATCCTGTCCCTGCAAATCAGGTGGATACGGCGCTGATTTATTCACTTTTCCACGTTCAATACACACTGTCAATTTTTGAATTATTTCGCTCATTTATAAACTCCTGACTTTTAATTTCCTGAACCGTACCAAAACATTCAATACCGTTCTGCAGTTGTAAATGTATCACCTTTTTCTTAGAATGCAAGAGATAATTGATGTTAATATTCTTCTAAATCTTCTAAGGTTATATTGGATGTAAAAATGGGTAGAACAAAAAATATCGAGTGAAGTAATCACCCCAAAGAAGTGAATTTACGGAAACTGTTCAATGAGTAATTTCTAAAATCTTATATTCCAATGTTCCAGCTGGTACTTTGATGGAAACCACATCACCGACTTTCTTTCCCATAAGTCCTTTTCCAATCGGAGAAGTTATAGAAATTTTATTTTTCTCGAAGTCGGCCTCCTCGGGATCAACAAGGCGGTACTCGATAGTTTGATTGGTTCGTAAATCTTTCATTCGAACGAGCGAGAGGATGTAGACTTTATCATCTGGCATTGTAGAAGTATCGATGATTTGAGCATGAGCCAGCGTTTCTTCTAACTTTGCGATCCGAAGTTCAAGATGCTGTTGTGCTTCTTTTGCGGCATCGTATTCGGCATTTTCGCTTAAGTCTCCATAGCCGCGTGCTTCCGCAATTTTTTGCGCCATCTCTGAACGGCCATTAGTTTTAAGTTCCTTGAGTTCGTTCTCCATCTCAACGAGACGTTCACGCGTCAAATAAACTTTTCCATTTGTATTTCCCATGATGCATACCTCTCTTGACGAAAAAAAATCCCTTTAGCTATCAAACTCTAAAGGGTCAATATCTGAAAAACAATAGCCATCATTCACAGGGGAATAATGGCTACTTAATTTTGTTATGTACAAAGTAGAAGAAAAAATGATAATACGCAAGGGGAAAATGGAATGAGAGCGTATTGTAATTTCTCATCGAGCTCTTGTGTAATTTCAAATTCTTCATTTCTAAAAAACAAATTTCTTTGTCCCTTGCTTTGAAGTTCACAATTTATTTTCTTGTAGTAGGATTATGAAAAAAAGAAAGCGTACAACGTGGATTCTTGGAGTGACCGGGAACATTGGCAGTGGAAAAAGCACTGTGTGTTCGTATTTCGAGAAGCTCGGTATTCCTGTGCTCCATGCGGATGATATTGCCAAAGAAGTGAGCGTCAAGAATAAAGTTGTGCGGCAGCAAATAGTTGCTTTAATCGGTGTTGATGCTTTCGATAAGGATGGAAATCTCAATCGAGCATTCATAGCAGAGAAAATATTTTCGAATTCTGCTCTTCGCAAGCAGTACGAAAAGATACTTCACCCAAAAGTGCAAGATGAAATTGAGAAAAGAATTTCGGAACTTAGTAACCAGCAGGCGCCATTCGTCGTTGTCGAGGCTGCGCTTCTCTATGAAGCAGGCTGGAATCATAGTTGCGATGCTGTGCTAGTTGTTGATGCGGATGAAGAGATTGCAGTAGAACGTGTATGCACTCGGGACCGAGCTAATCCTGATGATGTTCGCTCGAGACTCCGGGCGCAATGGAAGAGCTCATCGAAAATTTCTCGTGCAGATTACGTTATCCGAAACAACGGTACACTTGAAGAACTCGAACGAAATGTCAAATTTTTATATCATCTATTTATAACTATGAAAGAGAGGAAATAGTGAGTACTTCGATCTTCGAAAAAGAAGAACAATATTTTTTTCATACGTATCATCGTCTTCCCATTGAAATTGATTATGGCGAAGGAGTTTATCTGTACACAAAAAATGGGAAAAGGCTGGTTGATTTCTTTGGCGGTCTTGCAGTCAATGCTTTAGGGTATTGTCATCCTAAAATTATCGAAGCAATTGATAAACAAATTCGCCGATACAATCATCTATCGAATTATTTTATTCAGGATACGCAAGTCGAGCTGGCGGAACGTATCCTCAATGTATCGAAGGAAATGAAGAAACTATTTTTTACAAATAGTGGTACGGAAGCAGTCGAAGGTGCAATTAAATTAGCTCGGAAGTGGGGAAAAAAGCATGGTAAGAGTGAATTATTTTGTTTGAGTAATTCTTTCCACGGTCGAACGATGGGAGCACTCTCATTAACCGATCGTCCAAAATATCGCGATGGATATGAGCCGTTTTTGCCTCACACTGGTGTGATTGATTTCAATAATATCGAAGATTTAGAACGGAAGGTAAATGAAAATACGCTTGGCGTTATACTCGAATGTATTCAGGGCGAAGGCGGAATTAACGAAGTGAGTCAAGAATTTGCCGATGCGTTGAGTGCCTTACAGGAAAATTTTGGTTTCCTCATTATTGCTGATGAAATTCAAGCTGGGATGGGAAGGACAGGGAAGTTTTTCAGCTATGAGCATTTGAACCTTCAGCCAGATATTGTTGTTATTGCAAAAGCAATTGGCGGTGGGCTTCCGCTTGGGGCGATGCTTGGAAATGAACGCGTCGAAAATGTTTTTAATAGCGGCGATCACGGAACTACCTTCGGTGGAAATCCAGTTTCTTGTGCGGCGGGATGCGCTGTTATGGAAGAAGTAGTGAACTACAAATTGATGGATCGGGCAGGCACAATTGGCAATCATTTACTTTCCAAAGCAAAAGAGCTGCAAAAAGAATTTCCTAAAATTGTTAAAGAAGTACGCGGTAAAGGATGTATGATTGGAATTGATTTACAATTCGATGGACAGGGTATAGCCGATGAGTTGCGGGATCGTGGTTTTTTTGTGAACTGCACGAATACAACAGTAATTCGCCTCTTGCCGCCGTACATTATTGAACAAACTCACTCTGATGCATTGATGAGCGAGATGAAACAAATTTTTAAAATGAAGAGATGAAACCATTATAAATCATGAATTATGAATCATCATATCGTTCTGCGCCTGACCTATTAGGCTCTGTATGGCTAAACTCAGAGCCAATAATTTTCAACAAAATTGAAAATAAAGTAATCCTTCTTCATTTTTTCGATTCGTCATCACTATGGAATTTGGAGACTGTGAAGTATCCTAAAACTTGGAAACAAGCGTATGGACATTGCGGTTTACTTGTTATCGGCGTTCACGAGCCTTCATATAATTTTGGGAAAGATGCTGCTATTGTTCAACAGTCGCTTCATCGGATGAATATTGATTATCCTGTTGTGCTGGATAACAGCGGTAATATCGCGTTGGCTTACAACGTGCAAATGTCGCCGACGATGTGTTTGATTGATAAAGAAATGCGAATCCGTGCCTTTCTTTACGGTAGTGAAGATTGCGTTGAATTCGAAAGGACTTTGAGGCAATTGCTTTCTGAAGCAGGATATGGAAATGAAATTCCGGATACCATTACCTCTGTGCACTTCGATCTTCAGGAAAAATCAAGGCGGTTTAAGCGCTCTCGGGATATTTCGTTAGGATATTTGCGGGGAACTATTGGAAATCCGGAGGGGTTTGTTCCAGAATCAGCAATGGAGTATACAGATTCGAAATTATACATTTCTGAACGATGCTATCTCAGTGGGCAATGGGTGATTGAACGAGATGGAATACGATGTTTAAATTCTGCTGAACAACCGGGTTATCTTACCGTTTCCTATGAAGCAAAAGATGTCTATGCCCTCATCGGTGTTGAAGGAGCTGAGGTAAGCGAAGTAATAATCAAACAAGATGGTAATCCATTGAATCCGGATACCTATGGAAGTGATGTTATCAAAACCAGCGATGATTTTTCTGGAGTGCAGGTAACTGTGCCGAGGCTGTATCATCTTATTTCGAATTCTCAGCACGGTGAGCATCAACTTACTATGGTACCTTCCAGCTCGCGAGTAATTTTCTATTCAATTTCATTTACATCTTCCTTTATTCCCACCGACGCTCAGCTTGAGCTTAACTCACGCACACACTTGTAAATTGCTTTTATAAAATCGTTTGTGTGAGAAGTCAATAGGGAAATGTTTCTGCAACATTTTTTTTTCGGAAATTTGTTGTGAAACGAATAGTTTCAATAAGTTGTAACTGCAAAAAACTATCAGTATTTTAGTAACGCATGGTTGCAGAAGAGCACATTTTGACGGTATCGGAACTCACGCATCAAATTAAATTTTCGCTTGAGACGAAGTTTCCGCGTGTATTAGTAAAGGGTGAAATATCGAATTTTAAGCTGCACACTTCAGGTCATATGTATTTTACATTGAAAGATGAGGGCGCACAAATTTCTGCTGTACTATGGCGGAGTAAAATTCCATATCTTTCCTGCACTCCGTCCGACGGAATGAAAGTTGTTGCTCGTGGCGCCTTGACGCTTTATCCGCCTCGAGGTGCGTACCAAATTGATGTTGAGCAACTCCAGCCGCTCGGACTTGGCGAGCTTCAAATGATGTTCGATAGACTTAAGCGGAAACTTGCAGCAGAAGGGCTCTTTGATGCAGAGCATAAAAAGCAAATACCTCGATATCCTGAACGAATTGGCGTCATAACGGCGGAGACTGGAGCTGCAATACATGATATTATCAATATCTTGAGTCGCAGAAATCCTGCCGTTGAACTTATTGTTGTTCCTGTTCGTGTTCAAGGGATTGGAGCGGCGGACGAAATAGCGCAGGCAATAAAAGATTGCAACGAATATGGAAAAATCGATGTACTTATTGTTGGACGTGGCGGTGGTTCGTTAGAAGATTTGTGGGCATTCAACGAAGAAAAAGTTGCTCGTGCAATTTATGAGTCAAAGATTCCAATTATCAGCGCCGTTGGACACGAGATTGATTTCAGCATTGCGGATTTTGTTGCCGATCTTCGTGCGCCAACGCCATCTGCGGCTGCAGAGTTGGTGGTGCGCAATAGGACGGATATCATTGCGGACATTCAAAACTTCTGTTATACTATGGAAAATGAAATAGAGGCACAGATTGAGAATCTAAAAAGTAGATTACAACATGCCGTTATGAGTTATTCATTCAATAAACCTCGTAACATACTCCGAGAAACTATGCAGCGCCATGATGAACTCGAGCGAGCGCTTCTTCGTTCTATATCACAGGTTTATGAGCGCGTCGATCGTAAATTTGAAGGGTGCGTAAAACAACTTGAAGCTCTTCATCCAGCAAATGTTTTGCACCGTGGCTATGCAATTGTACGAAAAAGTGGGAAAGCTGTTTCTAGCAAAAAACAATTGAAACAAAATGATATGACGGAAATTCAATTTCACGATGGCGCAGTTGATGCACGAATAGAAGGACATCTCAAATGACCAAAAAAGCTGTGAAAGATTCTCTTGAAGAATCACTAAAACGATTAGAAGAAATTGTTGGGATTTTGGAAGGTGGGGAAATTCCATTAGAGGAATCGCTGGATTTATTTGAGGAAGGAATTCTACTTTCGAAAAATTGTAGTGAGAAGTTGAAAAAGGCAGAGCTTCGAATTCAAAAGTTGGTCAAAAATCTGGATGGGCAATTTGAGCTCCATGAGTTCTATGATAAAGAGGAAGAAGACGAGTGATGAGTACATCGGGATTTAATTTTCTTTCGGAGATCAACACACCGGATGATTTGCGAAAACTTGATGAGAAAGATTTACGAACTGTCTGTAGTGAGGTGAGGGAGTTTCTCATCGATTGTGTTTCAAAAACAGGAGGACATTTTGGCGCTGGATTGGGCACGGTGGAATTGACAGTTGCACTCCATTATGTTTTTCAAACTCCCCACGACAAACTAGTATGGGATGTTGGGCATCAAGCGTATCCACATAAAATAATAACCGGTAGAAGAGCTCGAATGCTTACTATTCGGCAGTTAGGCGGTTTAAGTGGATTTTTGCGGCGGGATGAGAGTGAATACGATGAATTTGGAGCGGGACATGCAAGCACAGCAATTTCTGCTGCGCTTGGCATTGCTACTGCACGCGATTTGCAGGGTGAAGATTACAAAGTGATTGCGATTGTTGGCGATGGTTCATTAACAGGCGGATTAGCTTATGAAGGAATGAATAATGCCGGCTTGCTAAAAAAAGATATGATTGTTGTACTTAACGACAATCAAATGATTTCGCTCTCTTCACTCAATCCAGGTGGATGGTCAATTCGTGAACACTTTGCCGAAATGCTCACGCATCCTACTTACAACAGACTTAAAGCGAATGTATGGGATTTGACAGGGAAGCTCGATGCTTTTGGCGATTGCTTGCGAAGTATTGCACAAAAAATGGAACAAGGATTGAAAGTTGTTGTAACGCCGGGAATGCTCTTCGAAGCTTTGGGATTTCGGTACTTTGGCCCTATCAACGGACATAATATTCATAAACTCGTTGAAATATTTCAACACGTAAAAGATTTGAAGGGACCGATACTAATTCATGTGATTACAGAAAAAGGAAAAGGTTATCCTCCAGCAGAACGCGATGCAACTCGTCTCCACGGAGTTGCTCCTTTTGATAAAATTACAGGCGAAGAGATCAAAAGTAATTCTTCAACTCCAGCTTACACCGATATTTTTGGAAAAGCTCTTGTAGAATTATGTGAGCAGAATCCTAAGATTGTCGGAATTACCGCTGCAATGCCGGATGGTACAGGGCTTATCCATCTACAGGAAAAATTTCCTGAAAGATTTTTTGATGTTGGAATTGCAGAGGAGCATGCGGTAACATTCGCCGCAGGATTAGCGGCGGAAGGAATGATTCCTGTTGTTGCAGTTTATTCATCATTTCTTCAACGAGCTTTCGATCAAATTGTACACGATTGTGCAATTCAAAAACTTCACGTTGTTTTTGTGCTGGATCGTGGAGGACTTGTTGGTGCAGATGGACCAACACATCATGGAACTCTCGATCTATCGTACCTTCGTTGTATTCAAGGTATGGTTGTGATGGCTCCAAAAGATGAGCAAGAATTACGTGATATGCTCTATACAGCGATTGAATATAAAAATGGTCCAATAGCGCTTCGGTATCCACGGAGCAATGCGTTGGGCGTACCACTCCGAAATAACTTTACTCAATATGAGATTGGAAAAGGCGAGGTAGTACGCAAAGGTAAAGATATTGCAATTCTTGCTGTCGGTACAATGGTTCACAATGCGCTCGAAGCAGCAAAGATGCTTGAGAAATCCGGTATTCAAGCCGAAGTTGTCAATATGCGCTTTATCAAACCGGTCGACAGAGAATTACTAAGGAACATAACATCGCGTATAAAATTACTAATGACAGTGGAAGACAATGTTGTCAGCGGTGGATTTGGCGGAGGAGTACTGGAGGCGTTAAGTGAAATGAATATTACGAATGTTCAAGTTAAGCTCCATGGTTTACCGGATTCATTTGTTGAACACGGTTCGATTGATCAACTTTATCACATTCTGAAGTTAGATGCAGAAGGCATTGCTGAAATTGCACAACAAATGGTACAGGAATTTCCTGAACTGGAAAATCATTCAATACCAACAACGGGGAGATTATTTGCATGAATAAAGTACGTCTTGGTGTAGTTGGAGTTGGAAGTATTGCTCAAACAATTCACCTCCCAATTCTCTCACGAATGCCCGACGTAGAAATTGTGGCGGTGTGCGATATTGACAGAGCGAAGGCACAGTATGTTGCCGATAAATTTGACGTCCGACGATACTACAATAATTATGAGAAAATGTTTATTGTTGAACAGGAGCTCGATGGCATTCTTATTTGTACGCCAACCAATCTTCACAAGGAAATGGCAATTGCTGCGAGTGAAGCCAAACATAACATGCTTATCGAGAAGCCGCTTGCCCGTACTGCAAAAGAGGCTGAAGAAATTGTCAGTTCAGTGAAAAAAAATCATGTAAAGCTGATGGTGGGAATGAATAACCGGTTCCGTCCCGACACAATGATTCTCAAGAGTTTTATCGAAGAGCAAGCGCTCGGAAAAATCTTTTATGCAAAAACAGGTTGGTTTAAAAAATTTCAGGAAAATACTCACTGGTTTACGCGAAAAACAGAATCTGGCGGCGGCGTTGTGCTTGACCTTGGAATCGTTATGTTCGACCTTGCCTTCTGGATGATGGGCTATCCTGAGGTGAAAGAAGTGATGGCGACGAATTATTCACTCTGGACAAAAAGAGTCGAAGATACATCTATCATTTTTATTAAAATGAAGGATAACTCAACCTTAACCATTGAAGTGAGCTGGTCATTTGAATCAACTGCTGACTTTTTCTATTGCGATTGCTATGGTACCGAAGGAAGCGGATTGCTAAATCCTTTCCGAATTATAAAACGGATGCATGGAAATTTAGTGAACGTGGCGCCCGCCGCAATGGAAACCCCTCAATCACTCTATAGAAAATCCTATGTCAATGAATTAAAGCACTGGATTGGAACACTCCGGAACTTACATCCGATTATTTCTACAGGCGATGAAGCAGTCCATCGGATGAAAATTGTCGACCTTATCTATAAATCTGCAAAGCGCGGCAAAGCAATTACTGTACGAAATAAATGATGAACGAGAGTACACAACTTCACAATCCGCTGACAAAACATCTTGCTCTCCTGACTGATTTTGGAACGAGCGATCACTATGTGGCAACCGTGAAAGCTGTAATTCTTTCGCTAAATCCTTCTCTCCAGATTATTGATGTTACACATTCTGTGAAGCCAGGAAATATTTCCGAAGCGGGTTTTCTTCTATGGGCTTCCTATCGGTTTTTTCCAAAGGACACGCTCTTTCTCTGTATCGTTGATCCCGGCGTTGGAACGTCGCGTCCGATTGCATTCCTTTCGACCGAGAGCTACAGTTTCCTTGCTCCTGATAATGGAGCGCTGGAGTATGTGCATTCATCAGAACCGTCGGCAAAATTCTTTCATCTTAATCTTGATAAATGTTCTCCCTATTTACCTCAAATGGTTTCTTCGACATTTCACGGTCGAGACATTTTTGCTCCAATCGCTGCACACATTTCACTTGGTTTACCTCTTTCAAAAGTAGCGGATGAAATTCAGCGCACGCCGCCTCGTTCGCCATTTGTTTCCTCGAAGGAATCAGAAGCAGCTTCAAAAATTCTTCACATTGATCATTTTGGATCGCTCATTACAAATATTGCGATGGAAAATTCTAAAGAAGGTGAACATAAGATTATGGCGATTACAATAGGTCAACATCGTGTGTCGCAGTGGGTTCAAACGTACGGTCAGGCTCCGGAAAATGTGCCTGTTCTGCTTGTTGGTAGCACTGGACTCGTAGAAATTGCAATGAAGAATGCTTCGGCGGCAAATGCGCTTCATATTGATGAGAATGCAAAGATACGCATAGAATGGAAATGAATCAGAAACAAATAAAATACTATATGACTCGAGCTCTTGAACTTGCAAAGCGAGGGAAGGAGAAAGTTCATCCCAATCCTCTCGTGGGCTGTGTCATTGTTCGGAATGGAAAAATTGTTGGTGAAGGATACCATCATGAATATGGCGCGCCCCATGCAGAAGTGAACGCTTTGAAGGAAGCTGGGAAAAATGCTAAGGGCTCTACAGTGTTTGTTAATCTTGAACCTTGTGCGCATTACGGCAAAACTCCGCCTTGTTCCGACGCCTTGATTGCCGCTAGTGTAAAGGAAGTTATCATTGCAGTCAAAGATCCAAATCCGATGGTAAAAGGAAAAGGAATTGCAAAACTCAAGAACGCTGGCGTATCAGTTACTGTTGGTGTAATGGAAGAGGAAGCAAAAAAATTAAACGAGAAATTTTTCTATGCAATGGAGCATAGAATACCTTACGTTGCCGTAAAAATTGCTCAAACACTTGATGGAAGAATGAATGATGCCTGCAGACAATCAAAGTGGATTACCTCAATGGAATCTAGAAAAGAAGCGCATCGGCTGCGAGCAATGTATGATGCCATTCTTGTTGGTGCCAAAACAGTTAAAGAAGATGATCCGGAATTAACGGTTCGGTATGTGAGCGGGCGAAATCCAATGCGAATTATTCTTGATGGAAAACTTTCTGTTCCAATTCAAGCGAAAGTTTTTAAAACGGAAGTTGCTCGCACGATTCTTTTTACATCTACTAAAGCTATGAATCAGCAGATCAATAAGGTTCTTGCGCTTGAGAAAAAAGGCGTTGAAGTTTATGGCATATCTAACTCTAAAGAAATTTCTCTGCAATCAATCTTAAGATTTTTGTGGAAGGAAGGGGTAACGTCTGCATTGGTTGAAGGCGGAGCTTATACAGCGAGTTCTTTTTTAGAACAGAATTTGGTGCAAAAAGTGTACTTATTTGGAGCGCCGTTGATGCTAGGAGGCGGTGGAGCGATTGCTTTCCACACGCCGCGGCCTCTATCGAAACCAATTCGCATGAATTTTGAAACGATCGAACGCATTGGAGAAGATTTGTTTCTCGAAGCTAGCGTATTATAGTGCAATGAGAATTTGGAGGATTCTATGTTTACTGGTTTAATTGAAGAAACAGGAATTGTAAAGAAAATGAAACGAGATGGTGGAAGCGTGATTTTCACCATTCAATCAAAAAAGACGTTGAAGGGTTTAGCGATCGATCATAGTATAGCAATTAACGGCGTATGTTTGACCGTTATCAAACGCACTAAAACTACATTCGATGTTCAGGCAGTCGAAGAAACTCTCAAGAAGACGACGATAGGAACTCTTGTGGTTGGAAGTCTTGTGAACCTCGAACGGTCGCTGCTGCCGAACGAAAGACTCGGCGGACACTTTGTGCTTGGGCATGTTGATGGCACAGGTACGATTACAGGAATTGAGCCACGAGAGAGTAGCTGGATGTTCTGGATTAAAGTTCCACGGAAATTTTCCAGATACTTAATTCCAGTTGGCTCTATTGCCGTCAATGGAGTGAGTTTGACGATTGCGGAATTGAAAGGAAATATTTTTGGAGTGTCGATCATTCCTCATACAATGGAAGTTACAACTTTTAGATTCCTAAAGCCGCACGATGCGGTCAATCTCGAGTTTGATATGCTTGGGAAATATGTAGAGCGACTCTTGAGCGCTTATTTACCCAAAATATGTAAATAGGGATGACTCAATCCATATATGAAGAGGAGTACGTTTTTAGGTTTGTGCGATGTTTTAATTCCATTCATTTTTACAAATTAGTAGCTGGAGGATATACAGCGGTAAATAAGTTACTGCTAGTAAGGTAAGAAATAAGAAACTTAAGTCGGTGGCTTTGATACAAAGCCGCCATCTTTCTTGTATCTATTGCTGATCAGCCTAAGGCATATCGAGGCTACCATCTTATTACATAATCTGAGGTAAACACCCTTCCCCCTCTACAAGAGGGGAATGGAATACATGGTACTTTGGAAGAGGAAAAAAATTCCCCTTCTCAGAAGGGGTGTCAACCGAAGGTTGACAGGGTAGTCTATCAAGGTGGTGGCTTCGATACGGACTGCCGTCCTACTCAGCCACCGTCAGGGAATCGGTTGCCGAGTAGCCGTAAGGCGTATCGAGGCAACAACCTTCACAGATTTCTAATGTATAATTTGGGTTAAAAGTGTTGGCGCTTTAATGCCGTTTTTCAGTGATGAATATCACGGGTGTATAATTCTTCTTGTTGCCTTCTATAATCTTTTTTATTATTAAGGCGGTATAGTCAATGGAATAATTACACCTAAAGTGTCAATTTGAATTTATAATCAATTTGGAGTAAAACCATGAAACGAATTTTTATAATTGGTGTTGGGCTTATAATATTTTTCTCTTTTACGATGAATGGACAGACGAAAGATTTTGTCAATGGCAATATGATTCAATTCAATGACAATGGGTTTTGGTGCTGGTTCCAGGATGAACGTGCAGTTATTGATACTCAGACAGCAAAAGTTGTTCTTGGCTCAACAGCCTGTGGAAAAGGAGTAGGTGGAAGTTCACGAAACGGCGCTAATGATGCAATTATTTTTGATTTAAACACTCGAACAATGAAACGGTACTTGCTCAATCAGTGGAGTGGAAACTGCGATGACCATAATACGGCTGCATTTTTAGTTCGACCTGATGGAAAATACATTGCAATGTACGACCAACATTACGATCAATATGTAACACGGTACAGGATTTATAATGGAACTTCTTGGAATGCTGAACAAACGTATGATTGGAGAACGAAACCGGGCGGAATTGATTACACGCTTGCCTATAATAACGTGTACTATCTTTCTGCAGAAAATCTAATGTACAATTTCCAGCGAGCAAATCATCGAGCTCCGAATTTTATCGTATCGACGAATTACGGAGATTCATGGACCTGGGGTGGCCAATTGACAACGAATACAAGTAGTTCCTATAACAAGGGGTACTATAAATATTGGAGCAATGGTTTTGATCGGATTGATTTTGTTTTTACTGAGCAACATCCGCGTGATACGTTGACAAGTATTTACCATGGTTATTTAAAAGATAGGAAAGCTTACAGATCCGATGGTGTCCTTGTAGATGATAATATTTTTGATACAACATTTATCCCGGCATATTGGGATTTCACAAAAGTTTTTAGTGATGGTACAGTTATAGGAAATGACACGATGCATCGCTGTTGGCAGGCGGATCTCGTACGATACGACAATGGTGTTATAGCCATAATTATCACTGCTCGTACAAATCAATTCTTTAGTAATGGATACAATGTCGCTCCTCTTGCAAATCCTGATCATGCGTTTATCTACTGTCGCTACGATGGTTCGCAATGGTCCTACACCTATCTTGGAAAAGCTGGATTGAAATTAGTATCGACAGAGGAGGATTATACTGGATTAGGAGCACTGTGTCCAAATGATCCAAATGTACTTTATATTTCTACACCATACGATCCTCGTGATACATCTGTAAGTTTGGGTGTGAGGGAAATCTGGAAAGGAGTGACGACGGATAATGGAAAAACATGGAGTTGGTCGCCAATTACACAAAATTCTACTCGAGATAATATGCGCCCAATAGTCCCTTTGTGGAACCAAACGAACCATCTTCTCCTTTGGTGCCGTGGTACATATACAACAGCAATGAATTTCGATGCTGCAGTAGTTGGAATTATTGAAAGTGACTCTGAAATAGTTTGTAAAAAAACATATGTTGACGCTGCACTATCGAACACAACTTTATGGAATGGTGCGTCATTTTCACCAACAGGTCCAGACTCGAATTCTAATCCAATTGATAATCAATGGCATATTCGTACCGGTGCAGGGAATGAAGGGACGGTTATATCTTCTTCCGAACTCTCTGCGGGAGAAAATGCGCCAATACTAAAGACTACAGTCCAGGTACCATCACAAGGGACCTATAATGTGTGGGTAAATTTCTGGGGCTCGACTGCAAGCGCAGCGGATTGGAGAGTTAAAGCAGGGTTTACACTCACTTCAATGCAAGTATATAGACAAATGGCAAGTCGAAGCATCGATAGCAGCGAGTATAACGTTGAGCCTATAATTGCAGAACCGAATCGGTTTCTCTATGAGGCTTATCTTGGTAGAATCAATGTAGGCGCTTCAATGACGTTTGATGTCTTTGTTGATGATTCTGCTGTACAGGTTGGGACAACGACGTTAAAAGGTGATGTTAACAGAACCTGGTATGACGGCATCAGTTATTCTTTAGTTGGAGAAAAACCATCGTACATTGCATCTACTAATATTCCTGGAAATGTTAAACTTGAACAGAATTTTCCCAATCCTTTCAATCCATTGACAAAGATTTGTTATTCTGTCAAAACAGCAAGCTTCGTTACATTGGCAGTATATGATGTCCTTGGTCGTGAAATAAAAACTCTGGTGAACAGAGAGCAAATTCCCGGTCAATATTCAGTTGAGTTCGATGCGTCTTCTTATGCATCAGGAGTATACTTCTATACATTACGGGTAAATTCAGAATTAGTAGCTACGAAAAAAATGTTGCTGATTCGATAATCTATGCTCATTCAATTGAAAAAAGAATCAATGTAAAAAATAATTGGTGAAGCTCGATTGTACAGAATAATGATGTCTTCTT
>Ga0208825_1000647_pt1 | contig 31588 bp, 48 predicted proteins | sample AD_UKC113_MetaG_FD_184450 | JGI IMG/M metagenome (GOLD analysis project Ga0208825, IMG submission 184450) | Active sludge microbial communities of municipal wastewater-treating anaerobic digesters from Hong Kong - AD_UKC113_MetaG (SPAdes)... | ecosystem: Engineered > Bioreactor > Anaerobic >...
GCACCTCCAGAAATGAAACAAATTCCGGCCGCTCTTCTAACATTGCTCGCTCAAGTTTGATTTTGTTGAAGGTCAACAGTTCCGGGTGGCGCTCGATAGCCCAGGCTACCGCCTCGTCGTGGCGGTAGCGCATCCGAATTTCTACCGAAACAGAAACCTTGCGATGCGGGTTCTCGCCGGAAAGATCAAGCCTGGTGGCAATCTCGCAGATCTGCTCGGTCAGATCCTGCACCAGGTCAGCCTTCTCTATCATTTCCGCCAGTGCTGCCACGTGCGCTTTGAAGGTGTCACTCTGCTGCATCTCGGTGCAGGTCTTGCTTTCAAGTGCGCTCGCCCAGCTGTGCTCAGAACGCGCAACAGCCAGTTCACCCAACAACTTTTCCAGGCGTTCGCGCAACTCGTAAACATTCACTTTCATCGGCGCCAACGGTTCAATCGTTAGAATATTCATCGCAGATCCTTTCTATGGTTTGACCAGGTTGTGCAGGCTGTTGTTCACCCAGCTCTTCCAGCCAGGTAAACAACTCGTTGATTCCAGCTTTTAGTGCCAGCCGGCGCTCCGGCGGGCAAGGCACGAAAACAACCTGCATTTCTGTTTTTGTGATTCCTCTCATACTCACCTCATCGACCGTGTCTTTCATGGTGGACGGCCTCGACTCGACCGAGGAAGATCCCGCACACGTGAGGGGGGACACGTGTGCCGATCCCGCCCGAGGTGCCGGTTACGTCATCCGGCGGTTTTCGTTAGGTAGGCTCAACCCGTGAATATAGTTTGCATTCCTATGCAGTTGATCGTCGAAGCCGTCGATCTCCTATTTACCAGTCACGAATCAACTAGAATTTGGTTCCACCAGTCTGGAGCACTTTTCTCACTTCTTACCTGGAGCTCATGACTGGTGCATCAAACTGGCGGCTCGGCTAACTTCCCTCTCCGGAGAGCTGCTCCTTCACGCCGATATTTCCGCATAAATGCTGGAGACACCACCAGGTCTTGCCTATTCAGTTGTAAAAGTTCTCCCGGTTACACTATCCGGATTACCGTCTCCACACGTCTCCCGCAAAAATCAGGTGATGGTCGGGTTGTTTGAAGAGCTACGCTCTACACCTCACGGTAATGCCAACCCTTATCCTCAAAATTGGGTATAGTGGACGCTTCAGGTTCGACCCACGACCAGGCCAGCATGAGGGGGGCATGTCAGTCTGTCGAGCGCCCAGGGATTGCAACTCGCCGGATCACCGGGTGTTGCTTTACCAGTAAATAAGCCGGTTACTTCACCGGCGAATTGCCTTGTCATTGTGTTGCCGCCATCGCGTTCTCGTAAATCGCCTCTTCGCGGATCTTCGTCACGCCGGTCGACTGCAGCAGCACAATCGCGTCATTCACCGCCCGCTGCGCCTCGAGCAAAAAAGCAGTCCGCTTGAACGGATGCTCCAGGTTCAGCGAGAGATCGCTGATCTCCACCAGCACGTCGTCCATCTTTTCGTACGCACGGAACACGAAACTCGCTTCTCCATCCAACCGGTCGATTTCCTGCGCCGGGATGCGTGTCACACCTAAAAGCAGTTTGACTTCGTTCACCCCGCGCTGGATTTCAAGCAGTTTGGGAAGAGCTTCGTCAGGGTCCTTCAGGCATGAAGCTGCCTTTGAGATCAGGCCGGTCAAAACCAGCAGTTGTTCTGCAGCCAGTCGCACAAACTCGGCTGCTTTGCTGTTTCGCGGGATTTCATTGACCGGAACTAAAGGTTTTGTTGCCATTTCTCCCCGTTTCACTCCCGAATCTTCCCGATAATCGCTCATTGTTCACCAGTGCTCGCCTTTTTGAAATTACAGAATAAAAAAAACGGTAAGGTAATGCTATGAAATCATTTGAAATTCGGATCGGCTCTCAAAATACCATCGGCGCCCTGAACAGCGACCAGTCGCTTGCCTTCCTTAGCCTTTTCTTCAGCAACCCACTGGCGAATGACACTAACCTTGGACCGCATTTCAGCTTTTGCCTTGGCAATGATGTATCTTTCAGTTTCAGGATCGACTCTGATGACACCACATAATTTTTGGTTTATTTCGCTCATAATATCTGTAACTTTGTGTATATATGTTTACTTAGTTAACATTATATAACATTGTCAACATTTGTCAATAGGGTATTTCAATGATTAAAAAAATTGAGTATATTAACTTTGTGACTTCAAAGGGAAGACTTGCAGATTATTTCGAACGTAATTATCTTGAATACCAGAAAAAACATGGCTTAATGTCTCTGGCATCTTTTTCAAGATTATTAAAATTTTCTAGATCATATCTCAGTCAAATTTTGGAAGGTACGCGCACATCGATGAGCTACCATACCGCAAGGTACGTGGCTGATATACTCCAAGACTACGAAATTCTCGAGATTTTGAACTACGATTTGCCAGCCCCAGAAGAAAGGGCCCCATTTTTCGGGTTTCCACCTGAAATCATCGAAGCATTGAAATCCGCTCGTGATAAAATCTCCACCTTAGGAATTGCAGACAATTCACCGGAAGGCAAAGCGATATACAACTCAGCAATAGAAAAAGTGCTGAAAAATCTGACAACTAATACTGAAGAATCGGGCAGGTCATAACGTAAAAAATTCATAGTGGTACCCCTTTGTTGCACATAATTACATTATAGATATTTTGTTCTAATAAATCAAGCGGTAAGGGAGGTGAATATTCATCAGGTAAGTCCAATCAAAATCCCCATCATCATCTTCACCCGTTTGAAATAATTTTATAAAAAAAAAAAAAATAACAACAAATCATTTCAAACATCCTCAGGAGGGAAAATGGAAGAAACCTTTGTATGTGCAGTTTGTGGCCAGAAAGAACCCAAAGTAAGACTCACCAGGCTTGGAGACAAACTCTACTGCTCTGACCACCTTGAACAGGGTCAGCAGGATCTCGCCATCGCAGAACTGGCAAAGAAATTTCCAGACCAGAACACTCTAAATCTCTATCTTTTTGATCATGTTGAACGACTTCTCACCAACAGTAGAGATCAAACTAAATACCTGAAATCGATCAAATCGATTCTCACCTTCTTCGTCGTGATCACCATTCTTGGTATCATCGTTTCTCTTCTTGAGTCATGCGCAGGATCCTTATATTAAAAATCAAATCAACCTTTGAGCGCATGCTCTCTGCGCTCCACCTCACCGCATTCCACCCCGCGCTGGTCGCCCTGATCCTCGCCACACTCCTCATGGTCCCGGTTTGCATGATCATCGCAGTCGTCAGCGGAGCGCGGGTTCTTACCTCGAGCACTGGTGTACCAGCTCCGGTGCTCGAATCAACGGCCGTGTCCATCTCTGTTTCTACCGAAACACCCTTGCCAACACTCACACCATCATCCATTCCGACCAAAATCTACACCAACACACCCACGCTCACTTTCACTCCAACAAAAACATTTACTCCCACACTAACCTTCACCCCATCCGCGACACCTACTATCACCCTGCCGGCTGCTCAGGGTGCCAACTGTGTACCAGATGAAAACGAGCGCGTTGTAGCCCGCGTGGTAAGCGTTACTGACGGTGATACCATCGTCGTGGATATCGGCGGTACCCAGTACAAACTGCGTTACATAGGCATCGATGCCCCCGAATCAAGCGCTACAGGTGGAAAACAATCCACCGATTACAACCGCCAGCTCGTGGAAGGAAAAACAGTCACCCTGGTCAAAGATCACTCCGAAACTGACCGTTACGACCGATTGCTGAGGTACGTTTTCGTAGGTGACACCTTTGTGAATTACGAAATGGTGCGTGCCGGCTTTGCCACATCAGGATCATGGCCACCAGACACCGCCTGTGACCAGGTGTTTGCAACTGCAGAACAATCAGCCCGACTGAATCAGCTTGGCTTATGGGTACCAACGATCACCCCTGTGCTTTACATTCCCCCAGCTGCCATATCTACCAGCTCAGGCATTATCTCAGGAAGCGGATCGAATTGCGATCCATCCTACCCTGATGTATGCATTCCACGATACCCGCCTGATCTCGATTGCAGTCAGATCCCATACCGCCGTTTCCGCGTCATTCCGCCAGATCCCCATTCATTTGACCGTGATGGTGACGGCATCGGTTGTGAAGGTGGATAAAATGAATAACTCACAAATCACCTTTCCCCCTGGCTCTTCCGTTGTCGCCTACCTTCGCGATTCAGGCGGTGATGAGCAAGATCTTTCCGTTGCACAGCAACAAAATGTCGTAGAAAAATGGTGCACCGAACACAATATCACACTGTCACGGGTATTTTCAGACGTTGCTACTCCAGGCTCTTCCACGATTGGACGTTCTGCATTCAAACAAATGATCTCTCACTTTCATAATGTAAATTGTGCTGACAAGGGCGTGATCATCTGGAAGTTCTCCCGCTTCTCACGCGATATCGACGATGCCCAGTTCTATCGCGCAGATCTGCGCCGGCGCGGTTATATCGTATATTCCATTCAGGATAACATTCCAGATACCACAGACGGCCGAATCTACGAGGCCCTCCTGGATTGGATGAACAACAAGTTCCTCGAGGATCTGTCGGTCGACGTGAAGCGTGGCCTGCACCACATCGTCCGTGAATATGGAGCTGTACCAGGTACCCCGCCGAGAGGTTTCAAACGTGAAATTACGACAATCGGCATTCGGCGCGATGGATCACCTCATAAAGTCTCCCGCTGGGTCCCTGATCCTGAATGGTGGAATATTTGCCGGCGTGCCTGGGAGCTACGCTCAACCGGCGTTCCTATCAGACAAATCCACAAGGAACTACACATATTCGGCTCAATGCAGTCCTACACCACATTTTTCACCAACCGTATTTATCTTGGAGAGCTGCATTACGGAGAAATCACCATTCCAGATTATACCGATCCAATGATTACAAAAGAGGAGTGGGATGCTGTTCAATTCCTCAACAGGAAAAATTCAGTGGAGTATGATCCCATGAAACGAAATCAAAACCCTCACCACCCCAGGAGGATTTCAAGTTCCTTCCTGCTCAGCGGGTTGATTTACTGTGTCCGCTGTGGTAGTCTGCTGAATGGAGAAGTGCTGCGATTCAAAAACGGACAATATCTAATGTACTATCACTGTGGAAATGCGCACCGAAACCTGGACTGCAACGCCAGGCGCATTCCAAAAGCCGCGATCGAAAAAGTTGTTATTGACCGTCTGAGAGAATACATCCTTGATCCAGCTTTGATTGCCGAGCGCGATCGAGAATATGCCATAGCGCATTCTGGAGAACGCGACAAAATCCACGAGGAACAAAAAAAAGTAAAATACGAGATCTCAGAATTACAGCGCAAAATGGATAACATCTCCCGCCAGATCGCTGATGACCCTTCCCCTTCGCGTACCTTAATGACCCTAATAAAAGAACTTGAGCAACAAGAACAAAAGAAAATCGATGAACTCGAACGACTGAGATCAATCGAAAACAGAGAAACTGTGTTTATTGGATCGCCAGCAAATTATGCCAGATTGTCAGAAAAATTTACAACAGAACTTGTCTCAGGCGATCCTGAGCGTATTAAATTAATCCTGCGAGGATTGATCGATCGAATATCAGCTGAACGTGATGGTGACTACATCAGAGGAATGATTTACTTCTTCAACCCTGAATTAGGCGAAGATAACTCCACGTCCTCAGATGAATTATATATGTCTATGAATCAGAGCCACCGAAGGGGCTCTTCATATACACATATTAATGTTTACAATGTCGATTTTTGCACCACCCTCCCCCACAAATAACCTCACTGTTTCCGCAGAAACATTACTTACCCCTCCATGCCGTTACCTTGTTACCGCTATGCGTTCTCCTTTCAACGCGTTCCAGGGTCCCTGCTTGCTCCATCTCAATTAATTTCTTTCGCGCCGTTTGTGGAGAAACCCCCAGCCTTTTTGCCAGAGCAACAGCTGTCAATTCCTTTCTCTCATCCAGGTACGGTGGAAGGTCATCCACCATCAGACTCAATAATTCTTCTAATCCAAAATTCAAATCCGGACAATCGCCGGCTTTGGCATTTGATACAACATTCTCTCTGTTCGCCATGTTTTATCCTCCACAATAAAAATCACTCCCCCGATGTGTGGCAAGCGCATCCGATCAATCCTCTCAACGTGTGGTGTTCGCAGCTGCCAGCCAGGAGTGACCGTCAACTGAATATCTCGATTCCCTTCTCTTGGAAGTGGAACCGTAATATACCTGTGCCGGTGTGAACGCACAAACACATCCGGCAGCCTTTGCTCCCACTGCACGGATTCCACCAGCCCCGCGACCATCTCCCTCATTGGCGCGCTCGTCTCGTAAGCTGCACTAGAAGTCGTACCAATATGATGAGCAAATTGAAACACGACTCCATTCACATCAAGCCACAGCTGCCACACTGAATTAGCACCACTTTCGTCTAGCTCACAGCCAATCTGCCTTGCAATTGACTCAGTATTCTGGTCGCTCTTTCCTCCATGAGCTTCAGTCCCTCTCACCATAAATGTACGATATTTTCTCGTAATGTCACGCAACATTTCAACTGCTGTTCGCTCTTGCGTTTCAAGATTAGCAACCAGGTCAACCGCCTGGTGATGATTTCCATCGATCGCGTCCCCGTTGATCACCACCGTCACATCTTTGCACCCCTTTGTTGTTCTAACCACAAAGGTTTTCCAAAAATGATCCCAGCAATCCACCAGGTACTGCTGGTACTTCGATGGCAGCTGCACCGCCCCATTATCCAGCTTAATCCCCTCACGCGGACACAAACCGGCGAATGAGCCAATATGCAAGTCAGAAACACAAACCACAGCCCTTTTCAAAAACCCTCCTACTCCAGGTACGTCACTTCATTCCCGTTCACCACTTCCTTCTCACAGCACCATTGCCGCCACCCAATTTGCACCCACGTGTAGCGCCCACTTACCACCCGTTGTAACACATGCACTACTTCCCCCTTGCTGAGCTTTTCGCTGTAAACGACTCCAGATAACACCCCGCTGATCAGATTTGGCGCTCCCTTACTCAACCTTACACGGAGCCCATCAACTTTTACTGTTTTCTTCTCAACTCTCACCATATTTTCCTTCTCATGCACTTCATCATCATGAAAATCTTCTGGATTCACGACCACTACCGGCGTTTCCTCAATTGGAGTTGTCGCTTTCTCTCCAAAAAACGCCAGCAATTCCGCTTCAGTTTTACACCACACATTGATATCCACTTTTGCTTCCTCAAACCCCATCGCGCGTCCGTCAGGCACCTGGTCCCCGTTGATATCGCCAATGCTGTTCACCTGAATCATCACCAGGTCATTCCACCCGGCTTTTAAAACCACACCGCGCACAAAGTCTTCGCTCACCGGATTATAATTCGCAGCCCATAACGGCCTCCACCGGCGGTATTCCCCAGGGCGTTCCAGCCACCCTGTTGGCCAATATTCACCAGTTGCCCGACCATTGGCATCGTCAATCACCTTCATCATATTATCTGCAATGGTCATCGCTGTTGGCCACACCGATTCAATTTTTGCGCAACCCGGTGCAGTTTCCTCATCTAAAAAAACTGGCATCGGGTGCACCTTCACGATCTCTGCAACTGCGTTACCCTGCAGGATCCCCCACTGCGAAGACGTGAGCTTCAAATACGAGTGCGACAGGTAATTCATGTACGCAAACTGCCCGAAAAGCATCCCTGTTTTGTAAGTTTCTTCCATGAAATACCAGAACAACCGATCAATTCGTGGCTTGCCATTCGCCACATACCCGTCCAGGCTGCGCGCAATCACAAACCTACAGCCAGAGTCTTTGAGTAACTTTAAATCTGGCATTTTGGGCGTATCTGCATAATCCTGCCAATGGCTCACATCAACACCCCAGATTTTATTATTAAGATTAATGATCATTACATCACTCCGTAATCAGACAAAAACACCACACCAGCACCACTAGTTGGTACCATATCACATATCAACAATGAACTTGCTCTGTTATGATCACTCGTCGTCCATGTTAACGCAGAACAATTCTCCCCCGCTGTTACTGCTTTATAGGCGGTATAGATTCGACTATAAGTCGTTCTAACCTCCTGATTCGATGTAAAAAACGTTGGACAAGTCGCAGGTAGATTGTACGTGCTACACATCGATTCGATGTAGCCATTACTAGGGGCTATTCCCAGATTGTTCGTGGTACTGCCTAAATACTGGGTATCTGTATCAAACATCACCAATTGACTGGCGCTGGTAACCCCAGAGTACCCGGAAACAGCGATACACACATAATTCGCGTTTACTGAACCGCTCCAGGTTACAACAACATTTGCTGTACCAACGGCGGGATTCAACAGATACCACGAATCAGCATAACCTGTACCAGACGGTTTAACCCCACCTCCAAGCCTGGTCAAATTTACCCCACCGTACGTAATATTGGATACAGTAAAACCTGTAGTGGAACACGCTACATGCACAACCAGCAGGGTCGTGCCGGCTGCTATCGTGACCGATAGCGTATTTGAACTTCTACCATTACTACCAGAAACAAATGCAACGGCCATACTCACTCCACTGGATAGAAAATCATTACCCCTATCAAATATGCATCAACCGCAAGGGTGTCATTCGTTGCGTCATCTGCCTTGCGCAAAACCCGCCAGTTGACCAGTTTGCCTGCTGCTGGGCTTCCAGCGATGGTGATCGCAGAGGTCATATCGCTGATATACAGGTCGTTCGTTGTTCCACCCGTATCATTCGCGTATTGGGCAGTCCCAAACGCGGCATCAAGAGCGTCATCATCTCCGAACGCGACCCCCTGCAACCCCCAAGACACTTTGAAGTTAGTGCTGGTGGTAGGGTGAGTCCAGTAGAATTTCGCCAAAACAGTCCCGCCTGTATAATCGGCTGGCATTGGGACATCTACATAGGCATACTCGATTGTTGACGCGTCAAATGGTAGATAATCCAAAACATTCTTATTTGTGGCCAGTGCGAGTTGCGCAGATAAACCACAACCACTGGTCAGGGTAGGCTTCCATCCACTGATCCACAGTTGTTTATATTTTGTGCTCCCATCCACCAATTGCGCCGGAATATCAAACGCCAGGATCTCATCACCTGTAGTGACTTTTCTGACTGCAATCGTCATTACTTCACCTCCACATTGTATTCAAACGACAGATCATGCAGACCAGCGCTGTTGTCATACGCCTGCAAAAAATGGCTGAACAGCGTCCCGCTGTCTGCAACCGCGCTCGCTGCCCCGCCAAACACCCCGGCTTCCTGAAGGTAAAAAGAACAGTTGGCAGCCGTAAAGAAAACACTCAAAGTAAGAGTGAGTCCAGTTCTGGTCTTTAGCGTGACCTCTTTCCTGGCAACCTCGGTTTGCAGTTTAACATCCGTCAATGCCGGCGCGGTCGTTCCAGTCCCGATCGCGTAATACGTCAATCCTGTGGCCACTGCTCCGATCATCAAATCCCCCACCAGTTGCTTCCCGATCGTCACCACCAGGTTATTCACTGTGTTTTCATGCACACAGTACCCGTCTCTGATCGCCTGCTTCACCGCCTCATCCAGCGCCATACCTCGCTTCAGCAGCTCTCCAATCACACCTCTCTGAAACGCCCGCAAGGTAGATCGCCCTGTAAAACCTAACGTTTCATCCATATTTCGCAAATCCATATCTACACCCATCCCCATACCGGTATTCTCCTGTGTGCGCACTAAACGCATTCAGAACCTCATCCATTGTGACGATCTCTGTAACACTCATGATCTCATCCAGCACCTCGTTTGGATTCCACTCGAGTTCTGGATTTAACGCCCGCTGAATCGACAAAAACAACCTCACCAGGTTTGCATCCGCCACACCTGCCTCAACAATTGTGTTCACAAATCCACCGGGTCCGATCGTAGTGGTCACCCGTTGAATCATGTAATTACCGCTGATTCCCCTTGCCGAGTGCTCAATTATCTGCATCTGACCGGCTCGCAGCCCTGGTTCAATCGTGGAATACGAAATTGCCGGCTTGGCCATGGCATTTTGCGCCAGTTCGTATTGAGCCCGCAACTTCGCAGTTGTCTGATCTACGATCTCCGTGGCATTGATCACGGTCTTGAACCACTTCCCATAATGCTCATAACTCGCCTGGTTCCTGCAGACCGTCCTGATCGGCACTTCCTTGCGCCCGTCCACCTCAATCGCGTTATCCAGTCCAGGCCAGAACGTCTCCTGTTGCAGCTGTGCCGTGCTCTCGAAGTAAAGTACCTCGTCCCGCGCATTGAGCGTTTCCTGATTGCCAGTCTTCACATTCATCGTCGTCCACACCGGCATATTCACCCGCGTGCTGGTGGAATTGTGCGCCGTACCCGTCCATGCGTACCCCGTTCCCATGCTTCCATCGCAATAGGCACTTGGCCAGGTCAATTTCTCTGCCTGCACCGCATCGTAATAACACGCGGTCGTTGAATCATTCGCATTGTTGTACAGTTCCACCCTCACGGTCAATGCCGCGCCGGTATCGTTGTAATACCCCGCTGTTACCAGCTCCCATGTGCTGGTTTTCCGGTTGTAACACTCCCCCAGATTCACAGCGCCTGCCACATTCCAGATCACCACTGCAGCCGTTCCCACAACTGGCGACCACACCCTGGCCTGCACCGTCAACGTTTCACCCGGGTTTAATGTCAGGCTTTGCCCCTGAAGAACAGCTACCGCTGTTCCAGCTGTGATCTTCAAACTCGCTGCCCCGGCATAAAATTTCGTTACATCTCTGGCCCATACCGCCCCCGTACCGGCCTGGTATTGCGTCCATCCATCCGTAATATTGACCTCAAACGAAGGATTCACCACCAGATTGGTGGTCGGTCCTCCGTCATTCCGCCTCACAACAATCGCAGTCTGCCCATCTGGAGGCTTCATCCGGTTAAACAGATTTACCAGCACATTCCTGCCATTCGCACTCAGTACCTCTGTTATATCGCCTGATAAATATTTTCCTCCCACGATCTCCACCAGATTGAATACTCCAGCTCCGTTTGTTGAACTCCTCAGATTTTGTACCGTGATTGCTCCGGCTTCATTAGGATCATCACTGATATTGAATGGCGCAGAATACTCCTCGCTGCCAAAATAATGCAGTTTTTTCTCCGGATCTACATACCAGTTTCCCCCGCTTAGAGTACACAACTCATCCAGAATAACCCTTATGCTTTTCCGGTTGTATCGCACTCTTGGCAATAACTTCAATTCCGAAACATTGGTTACCGCATCGAACTCACTCAAACTTGAATCTGTGAAAATGTCCGCAATGATCTCCTGGTCAGTCCGATCCTCATATTCCCGGGTCACAAACACCTTGTCAAAATAAATTCCATAATCCGTGCACCCCAGCACGTAATCGTTACCCATTCCATCCGCGTTTGCACTCTTATCAACCGTTTGCACATACCCGCCAAACAGCTTCGTACTGCCGTTCGAGAGAACGATCTCCTGCCAGTCCGATGGATTAATCGCATCAGCGTTGAACAGCGTCAATGTCAACGTGTCCAATTCTGCGTTGATCGCGTTGATAATCTGAGGCTGCGACCGATTCAAATCACAGTAATTGGTCACATCCACCCCGTTCAACGTAATCTTCAGATCAACTTCATCTACCATCCCCTACCTCTCCCACTCTTGGCCACTTTGCGTTGATTTCCGCTCTTCTTTGCGTCCTCTGCGGCTTTGCGAGAATATAAAACAAAGGTTTTCTTTGCGTACTTTGCGTCTTTGCGAGATAATAAAAAATTCATCTACCTGATTCCCTGCAGGGTCAACCGTTGCATGATCTTATTCGCCACCAGATCAGGATCCCCCGCTCCATTCACCTGAATCGTAATCGTATTTCCGCCTGACCCCTGCCCCGCCGGCGTCACCCGCACCCGCTCCCCGCTCTCCACCCATAACGGACCAAACGAATCATTCGGATAGCCCGGCGGAACCACAAAATCAACTCCATTTGCAAATTCCATCCGCTGCTTATTCTTCGGTAAACTGACCATGCTCCCGCCGGTCGTGGGGGTTCCGTGCGTCACATATTTTGTGGTGAACGTCAGGGTATGAGAGGTCGGAATCTTATTAATGGATTCCGTAATAAGTCCATTTGCCTCCATAATTCGCAGCGCCTGATCGTAATACGACTGTGCTCGCTTGGCGTTCTCTGCACTGATCAGCCCGGTGTCCACCTGGTACTGCAGCAGAAAATCCATCTCCGCCTGAGAAAGTTCCCCGTCCGCCAGCAGCATCTTCTGAAATATATCGACCATCCATTGATCGACCATTTTCTGCTGTTCCACCTTCAGGTCTTCTACGGCCTGTGTGCGTTCTTCAATCCCCTTCGTGTCCAGCGGATTCTCATTGATATATTCCGCAAGTTCTGATTCAGCCTTAAGTAATTTTTCCTCGCTTGATTGCATCTTCGACGCAAGGGAGATCACGTTCGAATATTGATCTGAAAGCGTGATCAATGCTTCGTTGTATTGACCGGTTGCATCCTTGCTGCTGTAAAACTCCTCGTTGAGTCTGTCTACTTCAGCTTGAAGTTCCGCAACCTTGTCTTTTGCTTTTTTTGATCCCAATGCAGCCGAAACAGACCAGCTGCTGATCTGATCTTCAAGGTCTTCGATTTTCAAAAGGTGTTCTTCTACTGCATCCGTACCCGTTGTGAATTGTCTAATCAGCAAATCAAGTTCTGGCACCACTTCCCTGGCTACTGTGTACTTGAACCCCTGCCACGCATCCTGCAGGTTATCTACCGACTGCTTATACTGGATCATCTGGCGCATCGACTCTTCAGTAACAATCATCGAATCGTCAATCGCATCCATCGCCGATTGGATACCTTCCGCCCCTTTTTCCATGAGCTTACCCATCTCAGCTCCTGATCGGCCAAAGGTATCCATTAAAAACTTTGACCGCTCGTTCCCTTCCTCAAGAGCCAGATACTGATCAGATAATTTTTTCAATCCTTCGATGGAAACATCGATTCCCTTGCGCGTCGCAGCCTGTAAACTACTCGCCAGAGTCGATTCTGAAATGAAAAGATCGTCGGTCGCCTGAATAAGCCGTGAGGTTTCCTCAGTGGAGATCCCCAGGAGACGTGAATAATTATCGACCTGTGTCCCGTACTCAACCCATTCATTGACCGATGATGTGATGAAATTCCCCAGCGCTTTCGCTGCCCCGGTTACCGCCCCGATCGCTGTGACAGACCCCAGGCTAAAACCGGTGAGCTCCTTGAAACTGGCGCTCATCTTCTTTAGCCCGCTGACCGCTTCCTTATCTCCCCCGCCCTTTTTTATCGTATTGATAATAATATTAAGGATCGAATCACTCATTTCGCCTGCCTGCAATAATTACCAATAAAAGTGTTTCCAAAACTACATATCCTTGCTGGAACGCTCTACCAATAAAGCTCTTTTCGTGTGCTGTCATCTCTTTCATTTGTTTCGTGTTAAGCTTTTGTCATTAAAACCTTTGCGTTCTTAGCGCCTCGCGATCTCTGCGCCCCTGAGCGCTTTAGTGCGAATGGGGTTGCGAGAGATAACTTCTATACCCTTGTTTCTTCAGCCACGCACCGGCCATGTTTTCCTGTGCCTTCACCATCTCAACCATCTCCGGCAGTTCATCTGCCACGCCATTGATCACGTCCCACCATTCATCCGGGATATCATCCACATCCCACGGCATCAAAGCCGTTCCCAGAAGCCGGTTCACTTTCTGCGCCCTGAACAACTTGCCCAGTTGGGCATGTTGAGTCCGCCCCGTTCGGGCAATTTCCAGCAGAGCGGACTCTAGACTTTTTTTCTGCCATACCGGTGCAGGTTGATCTGCGCGGCGATCGCCTCTTTTAGCCATGGCCAGAAGTTAGGATCAGTCTCCCTCACCTGCTCTACCATCACTTTCAGTTCCTCCTGGCTCATCCTCGATTCTTCGCTTCCCTGGCTCAGCAGCACGGAATACAGCCTCAACTGCTCATTTACCAGGTCAGTAAACTCACTGACCGCTGCCTTTTCTTCATCCGCGTTCAAATCAGTCCGCCTGATGATCTCCAGCATCCTCTTTGACGTGGCATTGATCTCTTCCAGCAGTGCGTTCGGAGCATTCACCCACACCTCCAGCGTCGCCTCCCCGAACTCCGGCGCGTACTCATCCAGTCGAATCTTTTTGATGATCTTTGGCACTTCAATTTTCATGATCAATCACCATTAAATAGAAGCGACATTCGTAATGACATTCACTTCAAGCATCTTATCGCCTGTCGGGTCATAAATACCCTCGAACGCAACCGTGGTCAGAGAAGTCTCCTTCTCCTTGTTTGCCCCTGGCAGTGGCTCCATCACCACCCCGCTGAACGCAATGTCCAGCGCGTGGTTCTCACCGCTGCCAATAGCCGGACCTGAACAGTGAATATTTACCACTTTCATCGTCCCGATCGCGTCATGCAGCGCGATCGCTTCAGATCCATTGACCAGCGTTAATGTCACCAGAATGGCGATCTTTCCTTCGCCAACCTTATTGAAAACTAGAGAATTACCGTTGAACTCCGGGTAAGCTCCATTGGTGATTTCGATATCCACCCCGCGCAAAATCCCCGTTTTCTCCGTTGTTCCAACAGTCGCCCATGAATCGTTGATATATAACTGAGTCAGCAGTCCGTTGATCTCGTTCACCACCGGCAAAGCGATCGCCGTCGTGAAATTCGTCTTCGTGTTCTGCCTGGCAAAATAGTCATACTCGATCTTTGCCACCGCATCGCTGCCGTCCTGCGGGATGGTGATGGAAATCTTCATCCGCTCACCGGTCATATATTCCTGCTCAAACGCCTGAACCGAATCTCCAAATTCAATCGTCGCTGAATCCAACGCGTTAGAGTTCACCAGATCCGGTGTAAATTCCCACAGATAATCATCCTGACCGGTCGTCTGCTCTGCGGGTGTTACCCCGCCCTTGAGCAGCATCGAGAACAGCAGCGGCAATGCCTGGAAATACGCCCTGTCAAAAACCAGCGTATTGTTCACCAGCTTCCCGCTGGTCATCACAGCCCGGTAACCATTGACCTTTTTCCCGATATCATCCTGCGGGATGGTTGGTACACGATCCAACACATACTTCAGCGTCGCCAACAGCCTGGTATCCGCCGCCACCGCCGTTCCGTGCGCCGCCGGACTTTCAACACCAATTTGAACCTGTTCTAATGCCATTTTTCACCTCACCAAACTTTTTTATCAATAAAGTTCTTTACCAAATAAGGCTAAGCCTTTTTATTAAAAATTTCTTTGCGTTCTTTGCGCCTTTGCGAGAGATCATGCGCTCACCGTGTACTTCCCGCTCTGACTCTCCTCCACCGTCCAATCCACCTCGATGACGAAATGCTCGTCCTCGTTGCCCCATTTATCCATCCCCATCTGCATGGACGTAATCCTGAAATCCGTCACCAGCCCCCCAAGCGTCAAATGCCCTGCCGCGGCCTTCACGATCTCGTTGATGAACTTCATCACAAAGCCCATCTGTGATCTCACCAACCCGGATGTAATGTGAAAATGTGTTCTCCCGTGAAATACCGCAAAGCATACACCTCCCAGACTGTAGGAATGATTGACATCCATCACAAACGAAATCGCCGATGGAAAAACGCTCACGCTTTCCGGCACCCTGTCGAAGGTGTAACTCAACACCCGCTTGTTTTCAACGCTCACCTCCCCCCACACATCGGTCAGCGCCTTGCCCCAGCTCGCAATCCCGTATGCCATCACTTCACCCTCATTCCTGCAGTGATCTTATCCAGCGCCGTTTTCAGATAACCCAGAACGACACTTTTTTTCTGTTCCATAACCGTCCTCACAACAGGCGTGCCCTTGATGCCCTTCTGCTTGATACTTCTCGCCAGCGCATACGCCGCCTGCATCGATTCCTGCTCTGTTTTTGTTCCAAACTTCGCTTCTACCCAGGGGATCAAATCATGCACCCAGGGCTGCCTGTTTTTACGATTTTCATAATAAGAACCATATTGCATGAACCTGAACACATGCGCCCTTGCGTTCCTGCCCTTATCCGATGGGCCGGTGATACCGGTTACTGACCCAATCCCATTCACCTTCAACCTTGTCCCGATTGATTGAGCCGTAGCTCCCGTGAATTGTTTCACCCTCGGTACCAGTGCCCCCTTCATCTCCTTGTTGCCCTTGCGCACAGCCTGCACCAGGTACTTGTTCATCTCCTCAGGCATCTTCTCGATCAATGCAAGCTGCCGCGCCAGATCGCTGTCACCACTGATCTGAGCCTCAAAGTCAGCCTGAGTCAATTTCGATGGCATTCCTTAATCTCCCGTGTTGAATTGATCAAGAACCGTTGAGATCTGATTTGGCGGAAATTCGCTGTAATATCTGCCAGATCCCATTTCACTGTTACCGGTAACACCAGTGAATCCGCTCTCCGCCTTCATCCGCATCAGCGCGGCGATCTGCCTGCATAAATAATTCACCGTCTCAGGCACAACCATCTGGTAAACCGCCTTCGCAGTGTGCGCTGACGCCGTTGTACCGTTCACACCTCGCACCACCGTGAACGTCCTGTAAACTCCAATTGCTGAATCATCCGCGTGCGCTGCTTGGGTTGTCCCGTTCCATCCGCGCTTTACCGCCAGCTTGTTCCCGCCGATCTTCTGGATAAACAAATCCTCAGTCCCGATCTGGATCACCTCGCCCGCGTGAAACTCCGCGCCGTTATCCACAGTGATTTCATCATCCCCATCCGCAATCGCCACGTTCACCTTCGAAGTCGCCGCCGTTGCCGCCGGGCTTCCCGGTCCTCCCGACCCCGCGCTGACGTACTCCTGCTCATTTTCGATCCGCACCACCATACCCGGGCTGATCACACTTCCGTCCGCGACCACCAGCGTGGTCTCCGTTGCCGTTGCCTGAGTTACCGTCACCCCCAGGCTTACCGAATCATCATACTTACCCCACTTGCCCGTGATCTCAATATCATCCTCATCCCCCCACAGACAATCTGTTTCAATGGAGATATATGGACCATTCGCCCACATCCGGTTCAGCGGCTTCAAACGCAAATCGGCTGCAGAGATCGTCACACCATCGTTTACCAGTGTGGTCAGCTCTAAAAGTGGAGGAACAAACAACGGCTCTCCTCGATATTTCCAGTTCACCCCGAATTTGCGCATTTCCGTCACCGGAATGAACTCCCCGCCCTTTTGCCGGATGATTTCACTCGCCGCCTTGATTCGGTCCATCAGATCTGCCTGATCCTCAAACCCGCGCATCTTGAGATCATCCATCACTTCCTTGGCCGTGCAGTAAACCTGAGCAAGTGGCATTTCGATTCCCTCAAAAATAAGAAAAATAATTCCCGATTCCCATGTGGGGGCGCTCAATTGAACGCCCCCATCACATCAACGAAATACTCGCCTATCCAACCAGAATTGCCATGGCATCCGGCTTCACGGCCTTCACACCCCAGGCCAGACCAACCTCGTAAGCCACCCGGCGGTGCTGACGATACATCGCAACCTGGAAGGTGATACCGGTCTGCGGGTCAGTGATATAAGCTACATCATCCGCAGCGTCGCCGCCTTCCGGCATGGCCGGTGCGCGCATCAGCAAATGGATTGCCGAACGGCTGAACGCCAGGTTCGCTGTGTAGCTGTTACCAATGGCAATGGGATCATTGTTCACCCATGCGGTCTTGAGGCCGGTTCCAGCCAGCACAATATCTCCGTCGCCGTCTCCAGCAAAACCGGTTTTCACCAGATATTTATTGGTGTCACGACCGGTCTTGGTGTTGGTGATAATATCGCCCGCTTTGATAGCTCCAGCTCCAGTATCCACATGAATCGTGGTGCTTCCGGCCGCATAACCTGCAGTCAGATCGACTGCATAGGCACTGCCACCACCCTTGGTGTGGGTTTTCACCTGAGCGCTTTCGCGCATATCGAATCCAAGCAGCGGCAATAAGACCCCGCGCCGCAGCAGTGAATCATTCCCAGCATCTCCCGCGTTGGTCAGCTGGGTCAATGAACGCAAATTCACGCCTGCTGTGGTGTCAATCACGCACTGCAGATCGCTCTGCGGTGCCCCGGCGTCCTTCAACAGCTTGCCCAGTTGAGCCAGGCACGCCAGCTTATTGGTGCTGTCGAACGGGGTGGATCCCGCTGTGCCATAGAACCACGAAGCATAAACATACAACCCGGCCAGATCGGCTTCAACCTCATTAATCAATGTGCGCATCGATTGCGCAAACTGATCCTCAAGAGTCCTGCCGTAAAGCCCGCCCAGTCCCTTCTGTTCTTCACCGGTCCAGAAAAACGACGTGCTGCGGAACTTGGTAATCGTGATCGTTCCCGGAGAAACTGTCTGCTCATTAGGGTCAGGCCCCGTTGCCGACGCTTCAATATCGCCCGCGGTCTGTGCAGCCACGATCGGGTAACTGAGATTCTGATTCTTCGCCACCTGCTCACCTGAAGCATCAAGGGTGACCGCAGGAATAAACCCGGTCAGCTCCCTCATCACCACATCTATGGATTTATAGAGGGTAGGAATAAGACCAGTCAACGTATTTGCTTTTTCAACCATTTGAATACCTCCAAAAAAGATTTCTAGAAATTGATCATCCTAAGGACCGAATCAGTCCTCCAGGGCTCCGCCGGAGCGGATAAACGCCGCCTGTTCGCTCAGGCTTAACTTGTTGAACTCGGCCCGCTTGATGGTCGTTGGCTGTTCGTCAACTTCATCTTCAGGACTCGTATTGCTGACGGGTACGAAGTTCTTGGCGATGTCATTCGGCCGATTGGCCCTCTGCATCTTTTCATACAGAGCTTCAGCATCAGCCAGTTTCTTCTGCGCCTCATCCAGCTTCGGCTGCAGATCAATCACCGCTTTCAGCCTGCTCTCTTCGGTTCCGTCGAGCAGCAGCGTATGAATTTCATTCGCGATTCGCTGCTCCTCGTCCTTTGCCGCGTTCACTGCGTCAAGACACGGTTTCAAATCAAACATGATGTGACTCCTTTCGTAAAATTTGATTGACTCGCTCATTGAGGGCTCGCGCCTCGCGTACGATCTCATCATCCATTTCCCGGTTGCTGGATCCCGGTTGTGAAGATGAATTGTCAGTAAAGAATGCCCGCCGCACCTGCTCCGGCACATTCGAATACCCATCCAGACAATTTAAAATGGCTGCATTCTGCAAATTCATCGCACTTGCCTTTTGTGGCCCGCCGACAATTTCATCAATGAATCCATAATCCAGGGCCTCGCGCGCGCTCATCCACGTTGTGTCATGCATCATCTTTGAGATTCTCTCAACCCCCAGTTTGGTTTTCTCCTCATAGGTATCAACCAACCCATTCTTGATCACCTTGAGAAAATCAATCGCCGCCTTAAAATCTTCAGCATTTCCCCATACCATCATCGATGGATCATGAATCATGAAGTAGGCCGTATCCTGCATCAGGATCCTGTCACCCGCAATAGCAATGAACGTTGCCGCGCTTGCACATAATCCATCGATCCTTGTGGTCACCTTACCCGGGTAATCCACCAGCATGGACCGAATGGCACTCGCAGCATACACTTCACCGCCCGGCGAATGAATCCTCACAGTGATCGGCCCGCCTTTTCCCAGGTTATACAGATCAGCCTTGAATTTTGCAGGGGTAATTTCATCACCCCACCAGCTGTATTCGCTGATATACCCGTAAAACTCGATTTCCGGTTCACCGCTTTCAGATTCAGCGGCATCCCGCAACGTCCAGAATGGTTCGTATGGTTTCGCGTTACCCTCAAAACACCGTACCGGAACTTTCAATGTTTGAATTGCCTTACTCATGACCACCTCCAATCGGCAAAATATTCCCCGCCATGTAAAATCTGTCACCGTCCGGATATGCGCTCATATCATCCTTTTCGCGTGCCTCGTTCGGTGTCATCATTCCGTTTTGAATCCTGATCTGCATCGATTCAGCCCTTGCTTTGCTGTCCATCCGAAGCAGCGCTTCCCGTACAAACTTGAAATAGGTATAAGGTTGCTCTTCCCGCGATAACCACTTGATCCTTGCCGCCTCTTCCCACGGCACCAGGTAGGCATCTAGCGTTCCTTGCAGGTACTCGATGTATTTCTGTTCGTTAGAGTTGTAGGCTTCCTTGCCCCGGTTCAGCATGTGCTCCGGTAGCCCGAAGAAATTGCAGATCTGCCTGTCATTCGCATCGATACTCTCTAAGAATTGCTGATCCTTCAACTGAATATCGATTGGTTTGAACTCAGTGATCATGCTGTCAAATACAGCCAGGCGATAAGCATTTTCTGACCCGCTCATTTCTTCCTCAAACGCCTGCCGAATTCTTTTTCTCGCCTCCGGGTTTTTGATTTCCCCGGCTGTTTTGATGTACCCCGCAGGCATAAAACCCTGCGAGAAAAACTTCGATTGCGTTTTATGTGCTGCCAGTTGTCTCCCAAATGTCTCTCTGGCAAAAGTGATCACACCACGCCCCATGAACCCTGTCGCGTCCGGGTTGATCAGCAGGTGCAGAATCTCAACCGAAGGAATATAAGATGCCTTGCCATTGGTAAACTCATGTCGGTACCACAGATTGCCGTCCATATCGAACACCGGTTGCGTCTTATTCGCAGGAAGAACCAGTAATTGCCGCGGACCTACAACCGGGCTCCAGATATAGGCATTCCCGTAAAACAACAGCCACTCAATGGTTGCTTTCTTGAACTGAAACGGTGACCATCCCCAGATATTTGGGCTCACCTGCAGCAGGTACGCCATATTGCGCGTGACCGGATCAGGTTGCACCTGTTCAATATTTCTACCGAAACGCCTCACCATTTGAAACGGCAACTTGGCAACATCGTCCGAAATAATATTTTTCGCCCGGTACGCTGTAGCGATGGCCTGTGCCCCGGCCACAGAAACCCGCTCTCCCGCTTCGGTGTAATACCCCCACGAAGGCGCATACTCCGCGTGTGGTGTTTCCTTCGGATCTTCTTTGACCTCTTTTTTTGTGCTAAGCAGTTCTCTGAGAATCATTTTTCATTTGCCTTTCCCTGCGAACCTTCAATCTTTCCCAAAATGACAGCCAGGCAGATTAGAAATACACCGCTTACGATCACCGCCGCTGGTACATTCAACATCGCAACCCCAATCACGACACAGGCGCATCCCAGTAACAAGAGAACATCATCGATATAACCTTTCATTTTTCCTCCTGATATGCGCCAAAAACATTCACGAGAGGCCCAGACATCGCCCGCAATCGTTCGACATTGGGCAAATATGCCCGGGCATCCTCGATCCACGGCCTCAAATGTTCCATGAGCGGATAGTGAAAGCACGGCACATCGTGCTGATAGGGGTGAAAGTACACCCTATCACCCTGGTACAGGTCCATTCCGCACAGGATCACCGGCTCGCACCCCATCCAGAGCGCGAACCACGCAGCCGTATTCGAGCTGTAGAAACCCTCCCACACCTCCACATCAAATTGGATATCCGATGTGGGATCCGAACTTACGCGCACCGCCCTGCTTTTCCTAACTGCCTCCAGCAGTTTTGGATCTGATTCGGGTTGATCGTTGTACACCATAAAATCCGGTTTGCAGATATAAAATGCGTGATAATTCACCGCAATCAATACACAGCTCTTTGGCAAACGTTTCATATCCACAGGCAGGCTGGGACCTCCACCCAGTACAGCTGCCGGTCGTCCCTTGTAAAAATCCCGCATTTCACTCATCAATTTAGGCATACGCTTGCGCATTGCCATTTTTCCTCTTTCGTTCTTGGCCAGGTTCAGCATCACATCCCCCAATCTTCACTGAGAATCTGGTCACTGATATCACGACCAGTTCCATCCTGTAAAACGCGTAACCTGACCATAGCGTTGATCAACGCAGCCAGAGGATCGATTCTTTGTGTATCATCCTTGTTCTTCTTAGACAATTTGATGTTTTCGTTATTGTCATGAACCTCTTTTGCGTTACCAACCGCCCACTTCAACAGTGGACTTCCATCGTGGATGTACTTCCCCTGAGCCACATATTCCCTGAAGAGTTTGGTCGGCTCACTCAAAGTTTGAACACCCTGGCGAATATCAATACAAACCCGCCCTTTTTTCGCAAGACGGCTCATTAGATAGGTCGCATTGTATGGATCAGCTGTAAATTCAAGAATTTTCCACTGATTTTCCTCTTCAACTTTCGAAAGATGATCGTCGATTGCGTCATAATCCGTCACCTCTCCCTCAGTCAACGTCAGCCACCCCTCATTTGCCCAGTCGCGATAAGGGATTTTGTCTAACCGCTCATGCCTGACAATCGCAGCTTCAGGCAGAAATCCATGTGCGCAAAACGCAATTTTGTCTTCTTCCGGAAGGTAGAAAAGAAAACCATCAGCAGTTAAATCAAGTTTTTTCGCCAGGTCTGCCCCAGCAATGCAGGGCATCCCCCGCGTCATCGCGGCAAAAGCATCTCTCCGTTCCTGAGGTGTGGATCGATTGACCGGCAAAATCGCATGGGCATCCCAGTTTTCCAGATACCCGGCCATGTAACTTGATTCCGAGTCATAAACCCACTTATTGAGACGCTTAATTCGAAATGTCCTGATCTTATCGGGATCTTTCGAATCAAACGCCATATCGTGTTCTTCTTTCAACTCCTGCCACGCATCCTTGAGAGTTGAAATCAGCGGGTTAGCTTTCTTCCAGTTGTTAGGATCGTGCTCATCGTCATCAGGATCCAACTCACAGATATAAACAAAATACCTGTCATTTGAGACGGTCCCATTCAATATCGATTTACAGTATTGATACTCCTTGAAGCATGGTGATTTTTCAGCATCAACCCCCGCCGTTGTAATAATCACCATCATCATATTCGGCCGGTGTGCCCTGGCCGAGAAAATTGCATCATAAATCACACTGGTCGGGTGAGCATGATACTCATCGATGATGACAAACGAAGGGTTCAGCGCATCCTTGTTTCGTGTGTCTTTAGACAATGGCATGAACGATCCACCACGATCCCGATGTTCGATCTTCCCTTTTTTCAAGATCAAACGCTTCGAAATATCCGTCGACTTTTCACCCATCACCTTGGCATTATCAAATAACAGCCTGGCCTGTTCCTTGTCGGTTGCAGCGCAATACACCCTCGGTGACTCTTCACGATCTCCCACCATTGCATAATTTGCCAGTACGCTGCACGTGGTAGTTTTTGCATTCTTCCGGCCAAACTGAAGATACGCCTGCTTAAACCTGCGATAACCGGTGGTCTTATGAACCCACCCGAACATACACCCAAGCATAAATTTCTGAAACGGTATCAGCTTGATCGGGGTTCCAACCAATTCAGGATCCCCCTCAACATGCACACAATAGCCGAAGAAGTCATAAACCAAATTCGCTTTTTCTTCATCAAACACCCACGGAAAATTCTTGCTACCCTGACGTTTCAAATCATCAAGGTGCCGTTTACACGCCAATAACTCAGACTGACCGACAACATACTTTCCTTCGGTCACATCAATCGCATATTGCGTGCACGGGTGAATGGTTTTACTGTTTTTCATTAGTCAAACTTCTTCCCAAAACTATCAAGTACCTTATCCGCTTTCTTTTTCACAAGTCTTGCTCTTGCTGCGGGTGTAAACCCTAACTTATCTGCTGCTTGTGCCTGAATCCTTGCCCACGCCTGAAGCGCTTTTATTTCATCAAGATCATTCACGTCTCTCATTTCCTTAATCTTTGCGCTTGCCAGGCAATATGTCGCCAATAACTCTGTGTCGAGGTTATCGAGGAGTTCCATGTCTTTTGCTGACGAGGTTACTCTTCTCCAAATAGCCAATGCCTCTGTGCTCAACCATGCTGGTGGATTAAGCGATTTTTTTACCTTTCGCTTTCCACTCTCCTCGGCGTGTTTTCGCGCCTCGATTTCCTTCTTGGTCCAGTGTTTTCCACCAGACTGCGTCATCACCTCCACTGTTACATGCTTTGTCGGCATCCATTCACATCCCCTTAACAGTTCTGATCGGGGAATTTTTCTTGCATTCGAGCCACGCACGGTTTATATCGGAAGGTTTCAAACATTTTGACCCCCCTCCCCTTGGACCATCCGTACCGCATTCCCAAACCCGCCGTCATACATCACCGTTTTCTTTGAGTGACACCGGCTGCACAACCCCTGCAGATTGCTCTCCGCGTCCGTTCCACCTTTTGACCTCGCCACCACATGATCCACATGCACCGCCCTCACCTGCACTCCAACGTGATCCCCAAACGGATCGCAGCACAGCGGATGTTTCTGCAGATACGCAACCCTAACCCTCTGCCATGCATAGTCATACCCGCGCGCACTCGCACTCCCGCGCTCCTGCTCTCGCTTCCTCCTGTGGACCGCACACAGCGAACCAGACTGTACCAACTCAGTACAGCCAGGATACACACACGGCTTCAGCGCACGCATCGGACTCATCAGCTCTTCTTCCTCATCCCCTTGATATCATTCACCGCATTCTGAACACGCAGCTCCACCCTCTCATCGTGATCATCAATCTTCCTGCTCAACTTCTCCAGCGCTTCAGTAACCTTCTCCATCGCGTTTGTCGTATCCGTGTTCGTCTCCTTCATCCAGTCCTGCCACTGCTGGTCACGCTTCTGAATGAATTCTTGCCAGCTTCCCTGCTGCCTCGATTGCCAGTTCAGCAGAATTACGATCACCACGATCAACAAAACCACGAACACAGCCTGCTCCCAGGCTGTAAACGGAATTGCCCCAATCTCACCCGCGGCAACGGCGAACATCGCAGCCCGCCTTATTCAACTGATGGCTTCACGAAATATTTATTGACCAGGTCATGGATATAGTTTGACCCTCGGCCAATCGCAGCTCCCGTGATCACCTTCCCAAATACCGTCATCGGAATTTCAACCCCCAGGAACTGACCCAGCAGATACAACAAATCAAACTCATAAACAAAAGCGCCGATGATACCCACCGCCATCGCGATATACATCAGCGCCCATTTATGTTTTGAAATCTTGGGGAAATTCTCAAAAATCTTACCGAACGCAAACTCGACCAGGCTCTCGACCAAAAACGCAAGCAAAAAAATCACTGCCAGTAACGACAATACCGATAAACTCCCAACCATGATTTCCTCCACTGTAAAAGAACAAAACCAATAAAATACGTACCCTATTTACATCCTACCAAACCAGAACCACACAATCAACGTGACACTTTGGTCACCCCACCTTCCACGCATCCACCAACCCCAGCTGAACAGCGCGCGCCACTGCAGTCATCATCGTCTCAGCCTCCAGTTTGCGCTGCACGCTGTACCTCAAATTCCTCACCCGGCGCGCACTCACTCCCAGTCGGTAGGCTATCGCGCGCGTGGTCAAACCCTCGACCACTAGCTCTAACACCTGCTGCTCACGCGCCGAAAGCGACACCTGATCCATTTACGGCCACTCCATCCACCACAAATGCCACAACCAGGCTTTGGCAAATGCAACCCGCAACTGCGGGCTTTTCCAACTCTCATAATGCACCCTTACCGTCCACTCTCCATGATGCCTGATCTTATTCGAAGGTGAAAACCACACCCCCACTTCACCATATCTATCTTGTGCCATTTGAATCATCAACTTGGCCAGGATCTCCTCCTCACTCCCTGAAAACCGCTGAACAACTTTCCCCCAGGCTTCATCCCCTGTGAGGAATCGAATTTCATTCACAGCCCGGCTTCTCTGCACGGCCTGACTTTCGCCTTTTTCAAAATAACCAATCATCATTACCTCTAAAAAGGAATATCATCGCCGGCCGGATCCACGTTCACTTCCTCGCCCGCCATCATCTCCTCTTTCAGGCTCTCGCTGTGTGGGCTCAGGAATTTCACACTGCTGGCCGTAATCTCGTACCCGGCATGAGCTAAATCATCCTGCCCCTTCCAGATCCGCGGTCCGCCTGTCTTCGGGTCGCAGTTCAAAATCCCTTCCACCAGCACCAGCTTGCCCTTTGCTAAATAATTGTTACAGTTCTCCGCCTGCTTTCCCCAGGCGGAAACCTTGAACCAGGTCGTCACCTTCACCAGCTGCCCGTCCTCGCCCGTGTACTGCCTGTCCGTTGCCAGCGAAAACGTCGTCACCGCCTGCCCTGCCGGCGTGTACCGCATTTCAGGATCACGCCCAAGCCTTCCTACCACAATAATCTTTTGAAACATCACAACTCCTCATCATTTAGATTCAAATAACCTGTGATCACATCCCGCGCCGCCTCAAACCCGCGGCAAATCTCCACCTTGAACCCTTGCTCTCGTAATTTCTCAATCCACCACAGCTGCTCTTCCGTTGCCTTCGCGCCCCTCCTCAATGATTTCAACTCAATAAACAACCCGTGATAGATCCCAGCCGGCACCGGAAGACACAAATCAGGCACACCTGGTTTCAACCCCTCACGTTTCAGATTCATCGCTTCCTTACTGTACCTTCCGCGCCCGCGCCCCGTGTACGGCAATTTCGCCCCATTCGGAACCGCAAACAGCAGCTCCACTTCCGGGTACTCCCTCAGCGTCTCCACCTCCCGCGTCCACCTGAGCAGCTCCGCCTGCTCCGCGTGTTCAGTGAGTACCTGACCTGTCATTACTCTCCCAAACCTGTCAACAGACTGGCCTGAACAGCCTTTCCTTCATCCTGCTTTCGAAAATACATTGCAATGCTTGACTCAGGCCAATACTTCAAAATGTGTAATTTATAGTGATATTCACACACCCTGATCATCTCAGGAATTCCGTGCTGATTATCCTGATAAATCACCGACCCGCCGCTCATTGTCGTTTCAGCGAGTAAATGTTCTTCACCAGGGTACTGACACTGATTACTTGGAATGTTCATCCTCTCCACTACTCCACATAAATATCATTTTGTCATACATCGCCATCTTCCTATTTAGTCTGGCAATTTCATTCAGCATTGGATGTTTTTGACACCTTTCAACGTGCCATTGGATTTCTTTCGGTTCCTTGTAATTAACTCTCTCCCCACACCAGGGGCATCTTGCACTATAAAAAAATCTTCTAAGCTCAAAAACAACATCAATCGCTGACCAGAACGGCCACAAAACCAAACAACTCAAAATATAAAACACCCGCTGTTTCAATCCTCCCTGAAAAGTTCGAGTGAACATACCCCCTATTGTCGATATCAACCCAAGAACAAGATAGACAAAAAGGTAATTCCAAATCATTTTTCCTCCTTTTTTAGCCATACATAGAAATCAAGGCCCTAACACCAATAATGTTTCCATCGGTATCCCTTACAGCAAAAGTGGATGTATCTGGAGAATAAATATCGGCTCTATACGGTAACGCCTGCGCAACCTTGCTCGACACAATATAAATTGTGTCAGGTTTGGGCTGTCGGGATTGAAACTGTGAAAACAATTTACTCAACCAATCGCGGATTTCTTCTTCATATCGCTCAACATAAATCAACATCACAAATACTAGACCGCAGGTTGCAAACGCAACCCAAAAACTGTCAATTAACGAAAACGAAAGAAAAACAAATAAGAAATAAATTTTTTTATAATCAATCATTTTTCCTCCCCTGAAAAAACACTCGTCGCCGTTTCAAACCTTTCAATCAACTCTTTATGTAATCTTTCCGCAGACTCTCTGCCCTCGCGCAAATCATCCCTGGTGATCCCGGCATAATAATCCGGGTTCCTTGAAATCTCCTGATCGATCATCTCCTGGGCAAACAACGGATATTTTTTCTCCATTCTGCGAACCAACCGTTTTTTTCTGATAACGGCCAGTTTTTCTTGACTCATCTCCCTCACCGGTTCGCAGATCGCCTGGAAACAGACACAATAACCATCGCCTGGTTGATGCATTGCTCTGATTTTCTCAGGAATCGTCTTCTCGCCCCTTGCCATCCGCTCATCCCGTTGATTGGCAGTCTCAAACATTTCCGCCTTAACCAACGGTTGACCGTCTAATGGCGGTTTATACGGATTCGACCACTCAACAGAGTAGCGATAACCTAATACTTTGCTCATTCCATCTCCACCGGAAACTCATTCCACTCCCGCCCGTCCAGCATACGACCGGCGATTGTTTTTCCAACTCGATAGAACGTTCTGTTATGAGCGTAGGTCTGTTTCCGGTTTGCCAGAGACAGACCCTGAGGATATTCCGCAACCCACTCCCCCCAGTGCTTGAAAAAAAACGGCACGCCCGCGTCCAGACATTGATCCAGCAGCCCCCGCGCCCAGTCCGGGTGCATCGGCCTCGCATCTGGACCAGTTTCTCCTCCACAGATCACCCAGTCCAAACCAATTGCCTCAGACAATCCCCATGTCATCTTGTAATTTTCATGAAATGGTGGATATTGGAAATATGGTTCTAGATTCACTGGTCCCAGCATGGGCTCAACGCTGACGAACCTAACAACTGCCGGCGTTTTCAATAACCACGGGATCCGCTCATCCGCTGCCTGCTGGTTTTCAGCAGAAACTCCCAGCCACACATTTTTCAACGGCCAATCATGCAAAACCGAATTATTGCGTCCAACAGGAAAATGGTTTTCCCACTGGCACAAAAAATCGCTCATTCTCTGCGGTCGTTTCGTCAAGATCATAAACGTGTGTTTTTCAGCCTGGGCCATCACCGAGAACACGTTCCAGATAAAATCATCCGTCACGTCCGGGTGAAACAGATCACTCATCGAATTTACGAACACCCTCGACGGTATCATCCAGTGCAGAGGTTCTTCCAATTTTTCTTCGTGACAGAGAACCTCATGAAACTTTCGCGCGCCCCAGAAACGCAATGCCATTCGTTCAGCGTAGCAGTTTCGGCATCCTTCGCTGACTTTCGTACATCCGGTCACCGGGTTCCACACCCGGTCTGCCCATTCAATTTTGGTTCTCATGAGGTCCCCCTTTCTCTCTACTTCTCTTCAGCTGAATATCTTCCGCCGGTCCAGCACGTCAGCCCGATTGCAGCCACCAGGCACGCGATCGCGATGAATTTGAACAGCTGATGCTCGGGCGGAACGGCCAGGTAATACGTCCCGGCTAACGCAACTGAAAGGATTACAACTGCAATCTTCGCAAATGCCACAACTTTTTTCATTTTTTTCCTCCGTTTGAACAAAAAGACTCAAACCAATAGATCAACTGAAAATCAATTCCTCGACTCTACCAGTCCCTCCTTTTCCCTCGCCGGCGTGCACCGGCTTTCGATTTCAGCCACTTCCGCCGCGATCTTCCCGCGGTTCGCCTGGAACCATGCGTGCCCCAGCTTCGACACAATTCTCATCCGCAAAATACGAATCGCCTCATCGTGCCCGAACGCTTTAAAATCGGCACGGTATTGCTCACGTTGTTCCATCGTTAGAATGGTTGTTTTACCCTTGATCATCCATCACCTAAACCTTAATCAGGTCAAACTTGCTCCACCACCCATCACGGCCATAGAATCTGCATTTCACCAGCCGTCCATCCGGTTCTAGATCAACCACCATTCCTTTCCCCAGGTCTTTCCTCTCGCGGATCTGCACCCGGTCCCCGCGTTTCACCTGCACTGCCGGCCTTTCTGGTATCAGATTCGGCGGAAAAAGAAACGTATTTTTTTCCTGATATTTCGCGATCATCATTCCTCCTCAGTGATTGATAAACTCCGCAAATTTCCCTTCAGAATCCCGTTTACGTGCGTTTTTTGGGATCGTCTCTCGCTTACGCTCTGCCAGGATCATCTGGCAAGGCTTCTCAATGCTCCACGGTCCCGCAATTCGGTATTTCTTTGCCGTCAGCTCTTCACACGCCTGACGCATAATTTCAGGCGTGACACCCATGTCAATCAACCTGGCCAGTGCCTTGAACCACTGATCCATGATCTTGGACTGGTTGATGGGGGCGGTCAGCTTTGAAATTTGCTCGAACTGGGTGATTACGTCCTGTCTTACCCAGGAATTTCCAGCGTTGTTGTCGTCGCCGGCGCCTGTCGCCGGAACATCAACATCATCATTTTCATTTTCATCATCATTTACATCATCATCATCATCTACATCTTGGCAACTAATGACAGCTTTACTCATCACTGTACTTGTCTCTGTACAGACCTCTGTACTTATCGCTGTACAGTCATTTACAAACCCGCCCAACGATTTCCAGTTGCGTTCAATGATCTCCCGCCCTGGACCGTGATAATGTTCCCTGTCAATCCAGCCTTCCGGCGCCGCGTACTTAGACGGCCCCGCCCAGCGCATGGTTTGATATCTCCACCAGTGCCTGATCTGGATGAGATTTTTTCCGTCCTTTTCGTAACGTACGATCTTGCCGGCCGCCGCGAATTTCTCAAGTGCTATTTGAATCATTTTCAAATCGATATCGTCACCCGGGAACAGGTGTGATTTGATCAATCTCACGTTATCCTGAAATCTGCCCTGGTCATCTGGCTCTCCAGTCAGCAGCCCCACCCACACCAGCCGCTCAAAAATGGAAAGTTCCAGGAAGAAATCATCCTCCCAGATTTCAGGATCGATCATGCGCCCTTTTTTGACGGCCATTATTCCTCCAGCCCGTGTTCGGCGTTCAAAAACCGAATGTCGTAGGTATTCGTCTCTGGATGTACTCCAATGATGACCCCTGGCAATTCCTCTCTGGTCGCGATATTGACTATGCGTAATTCCTCCCCGACAACAGGAAGAAGCAACCGCTTCGACCGGTAAACTCCATAAACTTCGGTGCACAATTGACTGCCGCGTTTGACGACAACCGTCTTTTGAATTTCTGTCATGGATTCCTCATTGAACAATACTGATTTGCGGTCCCCACATTCGGGCCGCTCCCTTGCGCATTGCTTTTTCCTGCTCAAGCAGATCCATCGCAAAATCGTGAAATTGGACCTGCAGCATGGGTTGCAGTTCTTCCCAGCCGGAGCACATCCAATACCCGCCCTTAGTTCCTCCAGTGGATCCAATGGGAAACCCTTGCTTGCGCAGGTTGTTGATCGCTTCACGAAAATAACGGGTTTCGTTGATCTTGAAGCCCTGACACTGTAATTCAAACAGCAGCCGTGCCCCGCTGATCGAATTCTTGCGGCCAACGTGAAAGCTCAGGATGAGCAAGACCGATTTTTCTAGCCGCTGTGATTCCTCATCCATCATGCTGGCCAACCTGTGGGCTTCGCTTCCAATATTGAGTGGGATTGTTTCAGTCATCACTATCTCTCCACCAGCCCGCCCTGGAAAGGAGAGGAACCAGGGCGGGCACCATAAGGAGGAAAAATGCTATTGAATAACCGCGTCTTTCAACGGGTCTTTGATTTCAGCAGGAAGGTACTCAAACAAATCGTTGTCGATCTGCGCTGAAGGCACCTCCAGAAATGAAACAAATTCCGGCCGCTCTTCTAACATTGCTCGCTCAAGTTTGATTTTGTTGAAGGTCAACAGTTCCGGGTGGCGCTCGATAGCCCAGGCTACCGCCTCGTCGTGGCGGTA